>ERZ1034547.8-NODE-8-length-57977-cov-8.084804_pt1 | contig 57977 bp, 56 predicted proteins | sample MGYA00520642_ERZ1034547 | MGnify/ENA primary metagenome ERZ1034547 (study PRJEB33760, sample SAMEA4777713) | hypersaline lake metagenome | biome: hypersaline environment; feature: brines | place: Spain | collected 2012-08 | depth 0 m ... | reverse complement strand
TGCCGATCGAGTACGCCGTCGAGCTGAACCGGCTCGTCGAACTCGAGATGGAGGGCTCGCTGGGGTGATCTAATGCCGGAGTGCGAAAACTGCGGAGCACACGTCTCACAACAGTTTGTGACTGTGTTCGGGTTAGACGGTGGTGACGTAGTTGCCTGTCCGGCGTGTTCTAATAAGGCAAACATCGCAGAGACCGTGTTATCCCGTCGCTCGTAGCGAACGATGGAACACTGCTTCGCATGTGACAGTGACTACGGGTATCTTGGGACGACACCGCACGAGGGCTCCTGTCCGGCCTGCGGCTCGTCAGTCGTTACGCCGGCAGGCGAACTCACCGTCGTCGACACGACAACGTGGGAGAGTGCCAGTAGTCTCTCGACGATCCACGTGACAGCGGTCGATGCCCACTCTCGTCGCTTCGAGTTTGTCGTTTCGGCGCGTCGCGGGCGGGGAGAACTCGTCTGTCTCGCCATTGACGGAGTGGCGGTACCCACTGATACGGTGTGGTCAGTCCCGGCTGCCGTCGCTACGAGAGTTACCGCGCACGGGATCAGGCTCAGCGATTCAACGCCAGCTCAAAGCACGTGATGAACAGCATACGATGGACAGTCAGTCGGTCGTGTCTGCTCTGTCTCGGGCACGAGAGGTGATGTCACTTGGTGAACGAACGCACTAGCGAAGAGCGGCCGAACACAGACTCTCAAAAGGATGGGACTGAGAGGCCATCATCGAGCGAAGCTAACGAGAGACGATCCGTTACCGATGCAGTTTCACAGAAGGGTGGAGACGGACAGCACACTCAAACGACATGTCCGGAGTGTCAAGGACGACTTCGTCGACCCGGCGATAGCGCGGACGCGGTCTGTGACGACTGTGGACTCGTTGTCCCGGACGCGACGCTTGATACGAGTCCCGAACGATACACGCCGAGCGGAACCAGCGATCAGGGCTCTCGCCTCGGGCCATCGAGCACGAATCTCTTACACGACAAGGGATTGTCAACGGAGATAGGGTGGCAAGACACCGACGCAAAGGGAAACTCGCTGTCGGGAGAACGTCGACAACAAATGCGTCGCCTTCGACAGTGGAATGAGCGGTTTCAGCGGCGTTCATCGACGGATAGGAATCTCATGCATGCGCTCGGTGAGATCAATCGCATGGCTTCCGCGCTCGGTGTGCCTGACAGCGCCCGAGAGACAGCAGGCGCCGTCTACCGGCGCGCACTTCGGGACGGACTCCTGCCAGGTCGAGCGGTTGAAAGTGTCGCTACTGCTGCGCTGTACGCGGCAAGTCGCATAGATGGGACCCCGCGTTCTCTCGATGAGGTCTCAACGGTGAGCCGCGTCGAACAAATTCGCGTTGAGCGGGCGTATCGACAGCTCTCACGTGAACTCGAATTGGAAATCGCTCCGACAGACCCCCGGTCGTTCATTGGACGGATCGCGTCGGACGTAGAGTGTACGGACGCAACAGAGCGAGAGGCACGACGTCTCGCCGGAGCGGCGGTGGAAAACGGCGTTCACAGTGGGAAACACCCGGTAGGCATCGCCGCAGGTGCACTGTATGCGGCTGCTAAACGATGCGATGAGTCTCTCCGGCAGGCCGATATCGCTCGTAGCGCAGACGTGAGCGAGATGACGATACGGAACCGGTATCCTGAGATTTTGTCCGCAGCAGGTACTGAAGATATGTAGCCACGGTAGATAATTGACCTGCGCTTGAGCAAGTCGAATTCGACACAATCGGTCGAGGATTGTTCGATGCTATCGAATTACAAGGTTGTAACGGAATTACGATATCAGAGTGGATCGTAAGGTTGCGCTTCGCTGCTGATGGCTTAGGTCGATTCGGCTCTGTTGAAACTCTTCCGGGGTGATGCATTTTGTTCGGCCGTGGTCGATACAGGGGGTCACGAAACGCGGTCCACACGGTCAACTAGTCGACCACGACGGCGATTGATCACGCATACCCTCAGTGGATAACCACCCGATAGCCGTGAAAATAAAGCACGCATCAAACACGTCCTCCGAGGTCGTGAGGAACGCTTGCTCAGAACCGGACCCAGAACCGGCGCGACGACGTCGCTACCGCCGCGCAGCGGTCACCCGCGAAAGAGCTTGACGACTTCGTCGACGACGTCCGACTCGACGGCGAGGATGTACTGCTCCGACGATTCGAGCAGCGTGTCGGGACCGGCGAGCGACTCGCGGTCAGCCGTGGAGATGAGGAGGCTCCCGGCGGGCAGCGCGATCTCGTCGAGCCGGCGTCCCGCGACGGGGGCCGACTCGGCGACCGTCACCTCGATGATGTCGAGGTCGGCGGTGGGGAACACGAGGGTGCGGATCTCCTCGCCGGTGAGCATGTCGGCCGCGTGGTCGCCGCCGAGCGACTGCGGCAGCAGCGTGGCGTCCACGACCTCGCCGTAATCGCCGCCCGTCCGGTCCTCAGACCTGGCCAGAGTCCGGATGGTCGGCGCGAGGTGGTGGGCGGTCAGACAGATCTCCGTGTTCGTCCCCGTCTCGTCGGTCAGCGCAGCGATCGCGTCGGCGTTCTCCAAGTTGGCCTGCCTGAGGATCGACTGCTCGGTGGCGTCGCCGTGGATCACCGGCCCGAGGTACGCGTCGGACAGCTCCTCGACGCGGTCGGCGTCGACCTCGATCAGCAACACCTCGTGACCCTGTTCGGTGAGGTTCTCCGCGGCCTGGAGTCCGACGCGCCCGCCGCCGGCGATGATGAATCGCTTTGTCTGGGTCATCGTGTCGTGTCTCGGGCCCCGACTCCTTTAATCCAGGTTGAAATTCCGTGCGTCTGAAACGGCCGCCCGTGCGCATCCCGCTAGGCGGACGTATGCGGTCGCCCTGCGATTCTGAGACAGCCCAACTCACCCGAGAGATAAAGTGGCAAGAATACGGAACATTGGGCGTACGATGAACGACACGGGATGCGACGTTCCCGACAGATGAGTGGAAGCAAGACCCGCTCCCCCGAGGCCGAACTCGGACTGCTCGACGCGACGATGATCGGCATGGGGGCGATGATCGGCGCCGGCATCTTCGTCCTGACCGGACTCGCCGCGGAGATCGCCGGCCCGGCGGCGATCCTCGTCTTCGCATTGAACGGGGTCGTCACGGCGTTCACCGGGTTGTCGTACGCGGAGCTCGCCAGCTCGATCCCGAAGAGCGGCGGCGGGTACGCGTTCGTCCGTGAGATATTCGACGACCTCTCGTCGTTCATCATGGGCTGGATGCTCTGGTTCGCGTACATGATCGCTGGGGCCCTCTACGCGCTGGGATTCGCCCCGAACTTCCTCGAACTGCTCCACGTCTACGGGGCCGTCGCCCCGCCGGACGAGATCGGGGCCGTCGCCCTCCCGGTCGTCGGCGCGGAGCTCAGCCCGGGCTTCCTGCTGGCGTTCGTCGCCGTCTTCGGGCTGGTGGCGCTCAACGCCGTCTCCACGGCCGCCAGCGGGAAGGCCGAGACGGTGTTCACCATCATCAAGGTGAGCATCCTGGTGGTGTTCGTCATCTTCGGGCTGGCCTCGCCGATGTTCTCGAGCGCGGAGTTCCAGCCGCTGTTCCCGGCCGGCAGCGGGGCGGGAGCGGTCCTGCCGGCGATGGGGCTCACGTTCATCGCCTTCGAGGGGTACGACCTCATCACGACGGTCACTGAGGAGGTGGAGAACCCCCGAGAGAACATCCCGAAGGCGATCTTCGTGAGCCTCGCCGTGACCGTGGTCGTCTACCTGGCCGTGGTCTCCGTCGCCGTCGGCACGCTCGGGGCCCAGGGGCTCGCGGACGCGGGTGAGGCCGGGATCGCCACGGCGGCGACCTCGTTCATGCCGACCGGACTGCCGATCATCCGGAACGGGGGCGCGCTGGTCGTCTTCGGCGCGGTGTTCTCGACGCTGACGGCGCTCAACGCGGTCGTGATCGCCTCCTCGCGGGTCGCGTTCTCGATGGGGCGCGAGGGACAGCTGCTCCCTTCGTTCGGGCAGATCCACCATCGGTACGGGACGCCGTTCGTCGCGATCCTCGCGAGCGCCGTGGTCATGCTGGGCTCCGTTGCGCTGCCGACCCAGAGCGCGGGGAACATGTCGAGCCTCTTCTTCCTGCTCTCGTTCGTCATCGTCAACGTCGCGGCGATCAGGCTGCGCCGCGAGCGACCCAACATGCACCGTCCCTACGAGATGCCGTTCTACCCGGCGCCGCCGCTGATCGGCATCGCGCTCAACCTGGTGTTGACCGGGGTGCTCGTGGACTACCTGCTGCGGACGGACCCGCTGGCGCTGGGGCTCAGCGCGGCGTGGATCCTGCTGGGCGGCGTCGCGTATCTCGCGCTCAACCGACTGCGGGCGGAACCGGACGCGGACTCACCGGCGGCGGAGGCGGCCCCCGCGCCGGGGGCGGAGGACTGAACCCATGACGAGCTCACTCGACATCGTGATCGCTGGCGGCGGGCGTGTCGGCTTCCAAACGGCTGAGATCCTCGCGGAGCGCGGCCACGAGGTGACGATCGTCGAGCGCGACGAACGCGTCGTCTCCGAGATCGCCGACGCGTACGTCGCCACGGTGGTCCGCGGCGACGCGACGAACCCCGACATCATCGAGCAGGCCGGCATCGAGCGGGCTGACGTCGTCGCGGCGCTCACTGGGGAGACCGGGCTGAACCTCGCCGTCTGCCTGGCCGCCAGGGAGCTGGCGCCGGAGGTCCGCACGGTGGCCCGCATCGACCGGGCCGCCGGGAAGGAGTACACGCGGTTCGTCGACGCGGTGCTGTTCCCGGAGCGGGCCGGCGCCCGCGTGGCGGCGAACGAGGTCATCGGCGACGACGTCCAGACGCTGGCGGACGTGACCGGGGACCTCGACATCATGCTCGTCCGCGTCGCGGAGGGGGCGCCGGCCGCCGGGAAATCGCTCACGCAGATCCGGTTCCCGGCCGGTGCGCTCGTCGTCTCCGCCGCGGACGCCGAGCGGGTCGCCCGTTCCGACACGACGCTCACGCCGGGGAAGCGTTACATCGTCGCCGTCGAGCCGGACGTCGCCGACGAGGTCCTGAACCTGCTTCAGGGGTGAGCAGGACCGACGCGTACGGCGGCTCCCAGTGACGCGGTCTCCTCCGGGAACGTTCGGGCGACGCGTGTGTCGCCGCTCGTCCACCTCCCACCGCCGGCCTCCCCCCAGCAATCACTCCGCCGGACCCGCGTCGGCACCGGTCGCGTAACGAGCCGCCGACCGGCTCAGAGGGCCTTTCGCGGTCGATGCGGGCCGATCGCGACCGAGGATTTATTCGTTCGCAATTGGTATGATATACTGTACCATGTGTCACGGACACACTCCGCGAGAGTGGACGCGAGACGAAGAGGAGACGACCGAGGAGGCCGCCGAAGACCCGTCGCTGTCCGAACCCGACGAGGCGACGGACGTCGAGATCCTCACGGACGGCGGCGACGACGAGTAGCCCGGCGGTCGACTCGCCGGTGCCCGTTGCGCCACTGCCTTTTCGAGCCGATGCCAACCCCTCGACCGCCGGCGCCGTGATCCGTGAGGAACGCTTAGGGGCGATCCGGTACATGGATCCCACATGGAGCTACGCCCCGATCTGAGCGGACGGACGGCCCTCGTGACCGGCAGCGCGAAGCGCGTCGGCCGCGAGCTACTGCTTTCGATCGCCGACTGCGGCGCCGACGTCGTGGTGCACTACAACGAGAGCGAAGCGGCGGCGACCGCCACCGCCGAGGAGGTCCGGGAGCGAGGCGGGACCGCCGTCACCGCTCAGGGCGATATCACCGACCCGGACGCCGTCGACGAACTGTTCGACACGGTCGAGGCGGAGCTCGGGTCCGTCGACGTCCTCGTCAACAACGTCGGCGACTTCGACGCTCGCCACTGGAGCGACATCGGGTGGGAGTCGTGGCGGAACGTGGTCGAGACGACGTTCTACGGCACGGTGCTCTGCTCGCGTCGCGCCCTGCCCGCCATGCGCGACCGGGGGTGGGGCCGGATCGTGAACCTCGGGTTCGCCGACAGCGACCGGATGCACGCTCACCCAGTGAACTTCCCCTACTTCGTCGCGAAGACGGGCGTGCTCATGTTCACGCGGATGCTGGCGGCGGACACCAGCGACGACGGGATCACGGTCAACGCCGTCTCGCCGTTCGCCGTCTCGAACACCGAGGCCGGCGTCGAGGACTTCCCCCGCGGCCGCCCGGCGGACTTCGAGGACGTCGCCGCGCCGCTCCGGTTCTTCCTGAGCGACGCGGCCGCGTACGTCAGCGGCGAGAACGTCGCCGTCGACGGCGGGCGGCTACCGGAGTTCGACGCCTGATCGGGAGGATCCCGGCCCGTCACGGTCGCGCCAGCGGGCGACGAGCGGGGCGAACGGGTGGCCGACCTCGACCGGAGCAACCGTTAATATTATCTGACACGTGAGACGCGTATGGCTATTCTCGCTGCCATCAGCGACGACGACCGGTACGAGGCGGTGATCGAGACCGCGGCGCGGCTGGCCGGGGCGACAGGACAGTCGCTGACGGTCGCCCACGTCACCGCCAACGCGACCGCCTCGGGCGCGGAGCGTGGCTTCCGCGACGAGATCGAGTCGTTCCTCGAAGGCGTCGACGTGAAGACGACGGTCACGCTCGAACACCTCGACCGGAGCGGACTTCGGTCCGGAACGGCGGTCGGGAAACAGCTCGTCGATATGTCGGACGACGTCGCCGTCGAGCACATCGTGATCGGCCACCGGTCGAAGGGCCAGTTGGCGTCGCTCCGAGAGGGGAACACCGCGTTCTCCGTCGCCGAGGGGGCATCGGTGCCGGTGACGATCGTCCCCGGCGCTTCGGGCGAGTGAGCGACCGGTGCGGGTCGGCCGCCCGCCCCTCACGGCCCGCGCAGTGACGGGCCGAGCCGACCGGCGGCGATCGGACCGGCGGGGTATCGGCGCCGTCGCTATCGCGTCGACAGCGAGCCCGGCGTCCACTCCGCGCCGTCGAGTTCCCGGTGCGTGAAGGGGAGGGCGTCCTCGCCGCTGTAGCTCGCGACGAGGTGGCCGTCGCCCTCCAGGTAGTACTTGTAGGTGGTGAGTCCCGCCAGCCCGACCGGGCCGCGGGCGTGGATCTTCCCGGTCGAGATGCCGACCTCCGCGCCGAGGCCGTAGCGGTAGCCGTCCGCGAACCGCGTCGACGCGTTGTGGAAGACGCTCGCGGCGTCGACGCCGGTCATGAACGTCTCGGCCGTCTTCGCGTCCTCGGTGAGGATCGACTCGGTGTGTTTCGACCCGTGGTCGTTGACGTGTCCGACCGCGTCGTAGACGTCGCCGACGACCCTGATCGACAGTTCGAGGTCGCCGTACTCGGTGTCCCAGTCGTCGTCGGTCGCGGGGGCGACGTCGACGACCTCGCGGGTCCGCTCGTCGCCGCGCACCTCGACGCCGGCTTCCTCGTACCGCTCGACGAGGTCGGGGAGGAACGCGTCGGCGACGGACTCGTGGACGAGCAGCGTCTCGACGGCGTTACACACCGCCGGGTACTGGACCTTCGCGTCGAAGGCGACGTCTTCGGCCATCTCCAAGTCGGCCGCCTCGTCGACGTAGACGTGGCAGACCCCCTCCGTGTGGCCCAACACGGGTATCTGGGTGTTCTCCTGGATGTACGAGACGAACTCGCTGGAGCCGCGCGGCATCACCAGGTCGACGCGGTCGTCGAGCTCGAGGAGGCGGTCGACCTCCTCGTGCGCCTCGATGTGCGCGGCCCAGCCGTCGGGGAGGTCGGCGGTCGCGTCGACGATCGCCTCGTGGAGGACGCGGTTCGACCCGCTGGCCTCGCTGCCGCCCTTGAGGACGACCGCGTTGCCCGACTTCAGCGCGAGCGCCGCGATCTGGACGAGGGCGTCCGGCCGCGACTCGAACACGGTCGCGACGACGCCGATCGGGACGGCGACGCGGTACAGCTCCAGCCCGTCGTCGAGCTCACGGGCCGCGAGCGTCTCCCCCAGCGGGTCGTCTTGTTCGGCGACCGACTCGACCATCGACGCGATCTCCTCGACCTTCGTCTCGTCGAGCTTCAGGCGATCGACGAGGGCCTGCGTGTACTCGCCGTCCGCGAGCATCGCCTCCGCCTCCTCGACGTCGACCGCGTTCGCCGCCAAGATCTCCGCCTCGCGCTCGCGGATCTCGTCGGCGATGGCCCGGAGCGCCCCGTTCCGGGTGGCCTCGTCGGCGTTCGCGAGCCGAAGCGCGGCGCGTTCAGCCCGCCGGGCCAGGTCGTCGGTGTCGGCTTCAACGTCGGTCTCCGGTTCCGTGTCGGTGTCACTCATCGTCGTCACCAGTCTTCGGCACGAATAGCGTGCCCGTCGGCTTACCCGCTGCGATCCGCTCTAACACGTCGCGCTCGGCCGACCCCGCGATGATCGCGGGGATCCCGTGGCGGCTCACGTCGTGGGCCCCCTCCACCTTCGTCCGGATCCCGCCGAAGGCGGTCTCGGTGCCGTCGCCGACGATCTCCCGCAGGCGGTCGTAGCCGTCGTCGACCGCCTCGATCAGCTCCGCGCCCGCGTCGCGCTTCGGGTTGCCAGTGTAGACGCCGTCGACGTCGGTGAGCGTCACGAGGAGGTCGGCGTCCAGGCCGATCGCGATCGACGCCGACAGCATGTCGTTGTCGCCGATCCGCAGCTCGTCGGTCGCCACCGCGTCGTTCTCGTTGACGACCGGGACGACGCCCCACGAGAGGAGCGTCTCGACGGTGTTCGTGAAGTTGTCGAACCGGTCGGGCGCGTCGAGGTCCGTCCCGGTGACCAGGATCTGCGCGACGTCCTGGTCGAACCGCTCGAAGCTCTGCGTGTAGTGGCGCATCAGTAGCCCCTGTCCGACCGTCGAGAGCGCCTGACTCTCCGCGATCGAGTCGACGCCGTCTCGGGACTCGGGCCCCACGTCGAGCCGCCCGGTCCCCGCGCCGACCGCGCCGGACGACACCAGCACGACCTCGGTCCCGCGCTCGCGGAGGTCCATCACGTCAGCGACGAGCTTGTCGAGCTTCACGCGGTCGAGCCGGGAGTCGTCGTCGGTGAGCGAGTTCGTCCCGGCCTTGACGATCACCCGGTCCGCCGTCGCCGCCTCCCGCCGAGCGGCCTCGACGCGCTCGCCGTCGGTCGCGCCCACCCGCTCGACGCCGGCGTCCTCAGCCATCGTCGAACGCCTCGGCGAGCTCGCGCGACCGACGCTCCGCGGCCGCGACGGCCGCCTCGACCGCCGCGTCGGCGTCGCTGTCCCACAGCACGTCCATCCCCTCGATGGTGGTGCCGTTCGGCGAGCAGACCGCGTCGATCAGCTCGTCGACGCTCCGGTCGTCGCGCAGCACCGTCTCCGCCGCGCCCTTGAACGTCTGCGCGGCCAGCGTCTCCGCCTGCTCGGGGTCGAGTCCGCTCTCGACCCCGCCCCGCTTCATCGCGTCGATCAGGTAGAACGCGAAGGCGGGGCCGCTCCCGTTGACCGCCGTCGAGACGTGCATCAGCGACTCGTCGACCTCGACGAACTCGCCGACGTCGTCGAGCATCGCCCGGACCTCGTCGGTGAGGCCCGCGTTCGTCGCCGCGGCGGCCATGTCGCCCGTCTCGGCCGCGAGGTTCGGCATGATGCGGACGACCGACGCGTCCGTGCGCTCGGCGACGAACTCGCGGGGGAGACCGGCGGCCAGCGTCACGAGCTGCTGGTCGGCTCGGAGGGCGAGCTCGTCGAGCACCGCCGGGGCCACGTCCGGCTTCACCGCGAGGACCGCGATGTCGGCGTCGCGCGCCGCCGCCACGTCCTCGGTCGTCTCGTCGACGACGTCTTCGATCGCGGCGAGCGCCTCGGGGTCGAGGTCGATCGCCGTGAGGTGGTACCCCTCCGCGCGGGCCAACCCCCTGAGCAGGGCCCCACCCATGTTGCCGCAGCCGATAACGCTCACTCGGACCATTTGGCCCTACGAACTCGGTCACCGGACATACCAACTGCGGTTTTCGCAATTTTCCGCGCGCCCGCCGCGAGACGGTCGCAGCGGGGGTCCTACGCCAGTTCCGCGTACAGCGACCGGTACCGGTCGGCGATCGCGTCGAGGGCGAACGCCTCGCTGCGCTCGGCGGCGGTCGCACCCAGCGCCGCCCGCCGGTCCGCGTCGCGCAGCTCGTCTATCGCCTCGACGAACCCGGAGACGTTGTCGCCGGGCGCGTCGGCCGCCACGGCGCCCGCGGCCCCGTCTCCGTCGCGCTCGTCGCCCACCTTCAGGCACTCCTCGCCGTCGGCCAGCCACGAGAACGTCTCGATGTCGCGCACGACGAGCGGTTTCCCGGCCGCCATCGCCTCCAGCAGCGCGATCCCCTCGTTCTCCTCGTGGGTCGGGAAACAGAACACGTCGCCCGCGGCGTACGCGCCCCTAATGTCGTCGACGAACCCCGTGAACGTACAGTTCGACGGCGCCTCGTCGATGAGTCGCTTCGTCTCGCGGCCCTTCAGCGACCGGTCGACGTGGCCGAACCACGCGAAGTCGACGTCCGGCATGCGGTGGGCCGTCTCGACGAACGTCTCTAACCCCTTCCGCTTGATCACGTGGCCGACCATGAACACCGTCGGCGGGTCGAGGTCGTAGCGCTCGCGGTACTCCTCCTCCAGCGACTCGAAGCCGTCGAGCTTCCCGCGGTCGACGCCGTTCGAGACGACCGTCGTCGGGACGTCCGCGTACCCCTCGATCAGGTCGCGGTTGTACTCGGAGGGGCAGACCAGCCGGTCGGCGAGCCCGTACGCCCGCCGGAGGTACGGCTCGAGCGGCCGCGCGAGCGCGTTCGTGAACCGAAAGCTGTCGCCGAAGTCCTCAGCGGTGACGTGCGTGTGCGCGACGACGGGCACGCCCGCTTTCCGGGCTCGGCGCGCGTACCAGACCGAGCGCGGCCCCATGAGGTTGAGATGGAGCGCGTCGGCGTCGAGCGTCGGCTCGGTCGTGTACTCGATCCCCGCCAGATCGAACATCTTGCGCTGGTGGTCGACGGAGGCGGCGATGCCGCCGGTGACGTGCTCCTCGAACTCGAAGTAGTGGCTGACCTTCATCGTCGTCAGCGGGAACGGACCCGGACGGGCTTGGTCACTCGACTTCCAGCCACGGGACCTCCATCAGCGCGGGGATGTACGTCTCGATGTGGTGCTCCCAGACGCCCTCCTCGCCGAAGGCCTCGCCGTGGTCGGCGGTGACGACGACGTCGCCGTCGAGTTCCTCGACGAGCTCCGAGACGCTCTCCAAGGCGATCCGGAGGTTCTCCTCGTACATCGACAGCGCCGTCACGCGGGTGCCGTCTTTCACGAGGTCCTTCGGGTCGAGCTCGAGCCACAGCCCCGCCTTCTGGGCGAACTCGCTGTCGTCCAGTCGGCTCTCGATCTTCGGCCGGACGGTGTCGCTGAGCGAGGAGAGGAGCCCGCCGTCGTCGTCTGCGGCGTCGCTCCCCTCCTCTTCCCCCTGCTCTCTGATCCCCTTCTGGATCTGTTTGAGCTTCTGGCCCTTCCCCCGCGAGAGGTAGGGGGCGTGCGGCTGCATGTAGTGGAGGACGGTGCGGTCGGCGCGCTCGACCGCGTCGCGGTTGTTCCGGTACGCGCGGGTGAGCCCCTCCGGCGGGACGGTGCCGAGGTCGTCGTCCCACTGCGTCTTCCAGACGTCGTGGATGTCGCTGATGTGCTCGGAGGCGGTCCACTCGTAGTCGCAGCTCGCGCCCCACTTGAGCTCGTTCAGCGGGATCCCGAGGTCGTTGATGAACGGGTTCCCGGAGAAGTACGCGATGTCGTGATCGCCGGTGAACGTGCGGTAGGCCCACTCCGGCGTCGACGAGCCGACGCTCTCGCGCTTCTCGAGCGTCCCGTCGAGGTACTCGTCGTACACGTCCGCGAACACGTCGTACCGGCACGCGTCGAGCACCAGACAGTAGTCCCACTCCGACTCGAGGAACCGCTGATCTTCCATTGGGTGAGTCGTCGGCCCGCCGGTACGTATGTATTCTCATTCCGGCCCTCGGTCGCGGCGGCCGCCGCGCGACGGACGCGAAGCAGACGTTTCAAGTTCGCTACGGTGTCACCTCGTCCATGGAAGGCCCACAACGGCGCGCGCTGATCCTCGGGGCGGGCGGCGCCGTCCTGCTCCTCGCGGTCCTGTTCGTCGTCGTGGGCGTCGACCCCGTGGTCGGCGCGCTCGCGGCCGCCGACCCGCCCCTCGTCGCCGCGGCGGCCGGGCTGGGCCTCTGCTGGCTCGCCGCGTGGAGCCTCATGCTGCGCGCGGTCTTGGGCGCGCTCGACGTCGAGATGTCCGTTCCGACCGCGTTCCTCGTGTACAGCGGGGCCGCGTTCGCGAACAACGTCACGCCGTTCGGCCAGGCCGGCGGCGAGCCGGTCGCCGCCGCGCTCATCTCGAAGGTGGGCGAGGCGCGCTACGAGACGGGGCTCGTCGGCATCGCGAGCGTCGACGTGCTCAACGTCGTCCCCTCCGTCTCGCTCGTGTTCCTCGGCGTCGGGTCGTACGCGGCCACCACCGCGGTCGGCGACCGCGTCGGGTTCGCCGTCGCGAGCGCGGTCGGCCTGATCGCCGCGATCGTCACGGCGATCGCCTTCATCTGGCGCTACCGCACCGCCGTCGTCGACCGCGTCCCCGGCGCCGTCGGACCGTTCCTCGGGCGGTTCGAGCGCTTCGACGCCGAGACCATCGAGGCGGGGCTCGCCGACCGGCTGGGTAACTTCTTCGCCGACATCGAGCGCGTCGGCACGGACCGCGCCCGGCTCCTCGGCATCGTCGGCTTATCGCTCGTCGGCTGGCTGTTTCAGGCGGCCGCGCTCACGGTCGCGTTCGCCGCGGTCGGCCACCCCATCTCGCCGCTTGTCCCCGTCTTCGTCGTCCCGCTGTCGTACGTCGCGGGCGCGACGCCGCTCCCCGGCGGACTCGGCGGCATCGAGGCCGCGCTCGTCGGCCTGCTCGTCCCCACGACCGGCGTGGCCGCCTCCGCGATCACCGCCGCGGTCTTAGTCTTCCGCGGTGCGGTCTACTGGCTCCCGATGCTGATCGGCGGGGCGTCGGCCTCCGCTCTCGGCGTGAAGGCGTTCGAGTGACGCGGGTCGTCATGGCCGATCCGTCCGTCTGCGCATCGCCGCGCCGGCGAGGAATGCCGCGCTCCCGAGCGTGAGAGCGATCACGAGAGCGACGACCGGGGCGATCCGGACCCCGGTCAGCAGTTCGGCTCGGGGACTCAGAGCGACAATAGACGGACGCGGGACCGCGTAGCCGCCGTCGCCGAGCGTATCGCCGCGGGCGAGCGCAGCGAGTGGCGGGACGACAAAAACCCAGACGGTCGCGAGGAAGACGGCTCCCCAGCCTGCGAGGAGGCCGCCGCGGTGTCGCCCGGCCCACCCGGCTGCGCCGACCGCGACGGCGATGAGGGCCGCCCAGAGGGGATAGCGTCCGGCGGCTCCTATCGGCTCCCACGGGAGGGCGACGAGGATCGAGGCGGCGACGAACGCGGCCGCGACGACGCCGAGGGCGCGTTTCGGAGTCCGATCGGTGCTGAGGAGGAGGGCCCGGGAGACCATATCGGGGTCTCGGAGAGAGCGCACAAAAACGGCGGGTGCGACTTCGCCCGGGTACCCCCGTCTCAGAAGAACAGCCACAACACGAGCAGCACGTACAGCGTCACCAGCGAGATGACCGTCAGCCGGATGAGGATGTTCACGCTGAACACGAGCCCGTTGTAGTCGTTCTTCAGGAGCTTCACGGGGGCCGCGCGTCGGCTCTCGAACCCCACGGTCGCGGGCGAGAGGTCGTCGACGGCGCGGTCGACCGCGCGCTCGATGGCGTCGGTGTCCGACTGCCGCATGTTCGCCAGCTCGTGGATCGACGCGTGCGTGTCCGTCGAGAAGGGGATCACGGCGTCGAACTCGTCGCGGTACGCGTCCGCGGTCGCCCGCACGTCGGGGGTGAGCCCGTTCGTGTCGACCCCGATCCAGAGGACCTCCTGCCCGTCGACGCGCTCGACCATCGCCAGCGCGTCCTGACTGTCCCGCGTCACCGAGAACCCGGCGGCGTAGTCGTCGGCGAGGTCGGCGGCCGCGAGCCGGTCGCGGAAGTCGTCGAAGGCGCGCTTCAGGCGGTCCGCCTCGGCGGAGCCGTACTGGATCTCCACGTCGGGCCCCCGCTGGATGTCGTGTCTGTGTTGGTCGATCAGCAGCACCTCGTCGTGGTCGACGTCGCGCATGAACACGCCGGTGTCGTAGTCGTCGATCCCCTCCCCGTGGAGGACGATCACCTGCCGGTCGCCGATCCGCCGGCCGTGGAACCTGACGTCCGCGTACCCCTCGCGCTCGCCGTACGACTCGGTGACGAGCCGCGACGCGCGGTCGGTCCGGTCCGGGTCGGCGACCGCGTCCAGGATCCGCTCGGAGTCCGCCGGGTTCGAGAGGTCCTCCTTGTGCGTACACGGGACGTGGAAGAAGAACCCGGCGTCGCCCTCCGCGGTACCGGTCCCGCCGTCGGCCGCGACCGCGGCGCGGTCGGCCGCGTCGACCCCGCTGCCCTCGTTCAGCGCGTCGATCAGGCTCCCGCTCAGCTGGCCGCCCCCGAACCCGCCGAGCGGGCCGGGGTGGACCCACGGGGCCGCGACGGTGAGCCGGTCCCCGTTGTCGACCGCGAACGTCTCGACGGCCGGGCGGGCCTCGACGCCCAATTCGAGCGACTCGCGGTCGTTCCGGAGCAGCCCGGAGGTGAGCTCGAACGCGGAGACGTCGGTGTTGCTCCGGATCAGGTAGTCGACGACGAGGAGCACCAAGACGAGGAAGCCGGCCGCGATGAGCAGCGAGGCGAACGCGAACACGTGCCGGTACGTCGAGAAGCCGAGCTCGCTCCCGCCCAGCGCGTAGAAGGCGGCGATGAGCAGGGCCGGCTCGGCGAGCGACGCGAGGAGGATCCGGTCGGAGCGGTCGATCCCCGTCGAGACGACGAGCACCAGGATGTTGATCAGGTACAGGGTGATGAAGCTCAGCCAGATGATGCTCCAGGCGTTCCCGACGTTGTCCGCGCCGGAGAGCACGAGCGCGTAGACGAACAGGACGAGCTGCGAGGTGAGCGCGAGGAAGTAGCTCCACGGCCGCGGGTAGCCGTCGAGGACGCGGGGGAACAGCTCGGCGGCGACCGCGAACGGGACGAAGAAGATGAGGACTGCGACGGGAACGATGCGGGAGGGGTCCGGCACGAACGGGGTGAAGAGCGTGATCGCCGCGACCGTGGCGACGCCGTACACCCCGCTCAGGAGGACGAGCGCGGCCGCCTGAACCCGGAGCCGCGGCACCGAGAACACGAGCCGCTGGAACGCGTCGACGTTGTCCGCGCCCATCTAGCCGGTCACCCCGTAGATCGACTCGAGCTCGTCTATCGTCCGCTCCACGGAGAACTGCTCGACGGCGGCGCGCGTGTCCCTGTCGCCGTCGAGGCAGTCCCGGACGGCGCGTTCCATATCTTCGAGGTCGCCCAGCGCGAACCGCGCGCCGTTCTCGGACTCGATCGTCTCGTCGAACGGGGCCACGTCCGCGGCGGCGACCGGGGTGCCGCAGGCGTTCGCCTCCAGCGTCGAGAGCCCGAGCGTGTCGCAGGTCGACGCGGTGACGAAGACGTCGAGCGCGGCGTAGAACCCGGGGAGGTCCCCGCGCGGGAGGAAGTCGTGGAACCGGACGTTCGGCGGCGCGTCGGCCTCCAGCTCGGCCCGGACCGGCCCCTCCCCGACGAGCTCGAACCGCACCTCCGGGAGCCGCTCCGCGAGCCGGAGGATCTCGTCGACGTTCTTCTTGTGAGCCATCCGGCCGCTGTACCCGACCACCGGCGCGTCGGCCGCCGTCGGGCCGCCGTCGGTCGCGAGCGCGGCAACCCGGTCGCTCTCGCCCGGCCGGAACCGGCCCATCTCGATCCCGACCGGGAGCTTGACCGGATCCACGTCGCGGCGGATCCGGGAGGTCGAGGCCGTGACGCAGTCGAACGCGTTCAGGAACCGGTTCTCGTAGGCGACGTACGCCCGCCCGGCGAGGGCGGCGAGCCGCTCCGACTTGAGCCCCTGGACGAAGTAGTCCTCGACGGGGGTGTGGTGGGTGTACACCGACGTCGCGCCGTACCGCTTCGCGTAGCGGAGGCCCATCAGCCCCGTCGACGCCGGACCGTGGCAGTGGACGACGTCGAGGTCGGGCAGCGTCGAGAGGCGGCGGTATGTCGGGAAGCGGTACTGCCGGTAGAAGGGGTTCGGCAGCGAAGGGACCGGGATCTCGTGGTCGTCGGGCTCGTGGCCGCTCTCCGGATACACGACGTACACCTCGTGGCCGCGGGACTCGAGGCGGTCGCGCCACGCCTGGATGGTGTACGTGACGCCGTCGATCCCGGGGAAGTAGCTGTCGGTGAAAAATCCGATGTTCATGGTGGCGTCTGTCTGTCGAGCGGTCGGCCGCGACCGTCGCGGCGGACGTCGAGGGGAGGGAACGGACCGGGTCCGTCGGGCGCGCGGGGCGCTACCGAGGCGGTCGCGACGACGGAGAGTGCCGATACCACAGTTACTTGCGAGGTTCTCCACCGGACCGCTTCAACATTTTCATTTCCCGAAGCGCGACCCGTTGCGGGGCTCGGAGCGCGTTCGACGCCCGGGAACGGTCGCGCCGACGGGGCCGACCCCGCCCGCTTAATCCCCGGGCGTCCGAACGGCCGACCATGATCACGACCGACCGGATGGCGGCCGTCGACGCGAACGCGGCCGCGCTCGGCGTGCCCCGCAAACAGCTTATGGAGTCGTCCGGGAACGCGGTCGCCCGCGAGGTCCGGGCGGTCGCGCAGCCCGGCGCGGCGGTCGCGCTCGTCTGCGGCCGGGGGAACAACGGCGGCGACGCCCTCGTCGCGGCGCGGTTCCTCGACGAGTACGACGTCGCGGTCCACCTGCTCGGCCGCCCCGAGACGATCCGCACCGACATCGCGCGGGAGAACTGGGCCGCGCTCGCGCACGCCGACGTCCCGACCGAGACGGTGACGGACTCGCGCGACTTCGCTCTCGCGGGCCCCGACGGCGACGCCCCCGACGTCGTCGTCGACGCGATGCTCGGCTCCGGGATCGCCGGGGGGCTCCGCGAGCCGGAGCGGACGGCGGCCGAGGCGATCAACGCGACCGACGCGACCGCGATCGCCGTCGACGTGCCCTCCGGGATCGACGCCGACACCGGCGAGCCGCCGGGCGGGTCGGGGTCGACCGCCGTCGAGGCCGACCGCGTCGTCACGTTCCACGACGAGAAGCCGGGACTGGGGTCGCTCGACGCCGCGGTCACGGTCGCGGACATCGGGATCCCGGCCGCCGCGGAGCGGTACACTGGCCCGGGGGACCTCCTCGGACTCGGGCGCGACCCGGGCTCCCACAAGGGGGACAACGGCGAGGTGCTGGTGGTCGGCGGGGGGCCGTACACCGGCGCGCCGACGCTGTCCGCGCTGGCCGCGCTCCGGGCGGGCGCGGACCTGGTGCGCGTGGCGTGCCCCGAGTCGGTCGCGGGCGCGGTCCAGGGGTTCTCGCCGAACCTCATCGTCCGCCCGCTGCCCGGCGACCGCGTCGGTCCCGCCCACGTCGAGCGGGTCGCGTCGCTCGCGGCGGAGAACGACGTCGTCGTCCTCGGACCTGGGCTCGGGGGCGGCGACGGGGCCGAGGCGTTCGTCCGCGAGTTCCTGACGGCGTTCGAGGGGCGCGCGGTCGTCGACGCGGACGCGCTCCGAATCGTCCCCGACGTCGACACCGACGCCGAGCTGGTCTGTACGCCGCATCAGGGCGAACTCGTCGGCATGGGCGGCGAGACGGCGTCGGACCCGGACGAGCGCGCGGAACTGGTCCGCGAGTTCGCCGCGGACCTGGGCCACACCCTACTCGTGAAGGGCGCGGTCGACGTGGTCGCCGACGGCGGCGGCGTGCGGCTCAACCGCACGGGCAACCCCGGGATGACGGTCGGCGGGACCGGAGACGTGTTGGCGGGGACGGTCGGCGCGCTGGCGGCCGCGACCGACCCGTTCCGCGCGGCCGCGGTCGGCGCGTACGTCGTCGGGCGGGCCGGCGACGCGGCCGCGGAGGCGAACGGCGCGGGGCTGGTGGCGACGGACTTACCCGACCGGCTGCCGGAGGCGATGCGTGATGAGTGACGAGGAACCCGCGGCGTCCGCCGCCGGGAGCCCGGACGAGCTGACCCACACCGACGAGTCGGGCGACGTCCAGATGGTCGACGTGGGCGCGAAGCCCGACAGCAGCCGGCGAGCGGTCGCGCGCGGCGAGATCCGACTGACGCCGGAGACGATCGCGGCGGTCGAGGCCGACGCGGTCGAGAAGGGCGACGTGCTCGCGACCGCCCGTATCGGGGCCGTTCAGGCCGTGAAACACACCTGGGAGACGATCCCGATGTGCCACCAGATCCCGATCACGAACGTCGACACCGAGTTCGCGGTCGGCGACGACCGGATCGCGCTGACCGTGACCGTCGAGACCACCGGGAAGACGGGCTGCGAGATGGAGGCGCTAGAGGGCGTCACGACCGGCCTCAACACCGTCTGGGACATGGTGAAGGCGGCCGAGAAGGACGCCGACGGGGGGTACCCGGACACGCGGATCGCGGACGTCGAAGTGGCGGAGAAACGGAAGGAGCGCGTGGACGAATAGGGGCGCTGAGCGACGGCTCGCGGACCGCCGCGTGCGTGAGCTTCGCGATGCCCTCGCCGCGGCGCTCGACGTCGTCGGAGTCGAGACCGCGGCCGCGACGTCCGCTATCGGTCGCGGCTCGCTCGCTCGCGCGACGGCGAGGTCGGACTTCGGGGCCGCGGTCGCGTCGCTCGCGGGGTCGGTCGGCGCCATACGCGGCGCTTCTCCGGCGGGTCGTATGAGCCTTGTTCGGTCCTTGGTGACCCCCCTCAGCGGTCGAGGAACGGCGGGATCACGACCTCGGCGCGCTTCTCGTCGCCGCGCACGACGACGCTCACCTCCGTCCCGGCGTCGGCGTACGACTCGTGGAGGTAGCCGAGCCCGATCGGCTCGTCGAGCGTCGGGCTCATCGTCCCCGAGGTCAGCTTACCGACGCGCGTGAGGTCGCCGTCGGTGACCGCGTAGCCGCCGCGCGGGACCCCGCGCTCGGAGAGTCTAACGCCGACGAACTTCTCGTCGACGCCCGCCTCCTTCTGCGCCTCCAGCGCGTCGCGCCCGACGAACTCCGTGTCGAGTTTCACGACGAAGCCGATCCGCGCCTCGTACGGCGTCCGGGGATCGCTCTCGGGGTCGAAGTCCTGGCCGGAGAGCAGGTACCCCATCTCGGTCCGGAGCGTGTCGCGCGCGCCGAGGCCGCACGGCTGCGCCTCGCGGTCGTCGACGAACGCCGCCCAGACCGACTCGACGGCGTCGGCCGGACACATCACCTCGAAGCCGTCCTCGCCGGTGTAGCCCGTGCGCGCGACCCAGCTCTCGACGCCCGCCACGGCCGCCGTCGTCGCCTCGAACTTCGAGAGGTCGCCGACGCGGTCGCGGGGGGTCGCCTCGTCGAGGGCGTCGGCCGCGTCGGGCCCTTGGACCGCGAGCATCGCCCAGTCGGCCGTGGCGTTCGCGACGGTCGCGTCGAGCCCCCACTCGTCGCGGTGCGCGGTCCAGCGGTCCTCCATCTGCCCGTCGTGGCCCGCGTTCGGCACGAAGAGGTACGCCGGGTCGCCGCCCGGCGCGTCGAGGTCGCCGTCGTGGTCGCGCTCCACGTCGGCGAGCGACGCGGCCCCCTCGCCGGCCGGGGTCCCGTCGGGGAGCCGGTAGACGACCGTGTCGTCGAGCATCACGCCCTCCTCGTCCGTGATCGCGGCGTACTGCGAGTCGCCGGGGTCGAGCGCGCTCACGTCGTTGGTCGTGAGCCGGTCCGTGAGGGCGGTCGCCTCCGGGCCGGCCACCTCGATCTCGCCCATGTGCGAGACGTCGAAGACGCCGACGGACTCGCGGACCGCGGCGTGTTCGGTCCGGATCGAGTCGAACTCGACGGGCATCTGCCAGCCGCCGAAGTCGGTGAACTTGGCACCGCGCGCCTCGTGGGCGCCGTGGAGCGGAGGGTGTCGGTCGGTCATACGCGCACCACTCCGGGACGAGCCTAAGGCTTTGTGACATCGGCGGTCCGCGCGGTCCCGCTCGGCCGACAGTCTCAAGCGGTCGCCGGTCCCCCTATCGGCCGTGAGCAGTCGACGCCCCGCAGGCTCCGGTCCGATCGCCCCCGCGGTCGCGGTCGTCCTGATCGCGGTCCTGCTGGGCGCGCTCGTGGGGACCTGGCCGCCGTTCGTGGCGGTCGAGAGCGGCAGCATGACCCCCGGCGTCGAGCGCGGCGACCTGGTCGTCGTCACCGCGGCGGACCGGGCCCCGTGGGGGGACCTCTCGACCGCCGCCGACGCGGACGCGCCGACGCGGCTGGGCGGTCCCGGCGACGTGGTCGTCTACGCGGTGCCGGGCGTCCGGGGGAGACCGGTGTTCCACCGGCTGGCGTTCCCCGTCGACGCCGGCGAGGACTGGACGGATCGGGGCGACCCCGACCTCCTCGCGGCCGACTGCGCGGAGCTCGCCACCTGTCCGGCCCCGTACGACGGCTACGTCACGCGCGGCGACGCGAACGGGCTGTACGATCAGAGCGCCGGGATCGCGCCAGTCGTCCCCGAGGAGTGGATCGCCGGGAAGGCGCTGTTCGCGGTGCCGAACCTCGGCTGGGTCCGCGTGGGGGTCGACGCGGCGGCGGCGCGGTACGGCGGGGTCGCGACGGGGGTCGTGCTCGTCGGCCTCGCGGGGCTGGTCGGCGGCGTCGGCGCGCTGCTGATCGGGCGGGTCCGACCCGGCGACCGACGGTGAGTCGAGAGGCGGCGCGTCCGTCCGCCTACGACGAGGGGGACTCGGGGGACGCCTCTCCGTCGTCGGGCGCGACCGCCTCGTCGCCGTCGAGCGTCACCGAGCCGTTGGCGGCGTTGCGGAGGGCGTCCGATCGGCCGAACTCGCCGGGCGCGATGGCGAGCGTCCGGATCCCGTAGCCGTTCGCGGTCTCCACGACCGGCTTGAAGTCCGTGTCGCGGGAGGCGATCGCGAGCGTGTCCATCACCCCTTCGGCCGCGAGCCGCGCGGCGTCGACCGCGAGCTTCACGTCGACGTCGCCGCTCGTGACCACGACCTCGAAGCCGCGGGCCTCCGCGGCCTGGATCAGCCCCGGCGTCGCGTGCTCGTCGAGGTAGAGGCGCGTCGCCACCAGCGGCCCCTCGGCCTCGGCCGCCAACCGCACGTCGTCTAGGTCGACGTCGAACTCCTCGCGCAACACGTTGGGGCCGTCGACGAACAGCGCGACTCCGTCCGCGTCCGGGTCCGTCTCGCCGTCCGCGCTGTGGTCCCTCTCGCCGTCCGCGCCGGGGTTCCTCGCACCGTCCGTGCGCGTCTCGGCGTCGCCGCTCGCGACGCCGTCGTCGGTCGTCTCGCTCGCCGGCCCGTCGCCTCGGTCCATGGCCCGCCTTCGCCGTCGCGAGAGATATGTATGGTGATCCGCGGGGCGGGCGGGTGCGACGACGGGCCCGAACCCGCCGGTTCGTTTCGGGACTTCAACACCTTATATCGATATTACGTCTTGCCTGACGACCGTAGTGAATATACGGAGGTTTGAAGTAGGATGTCCAGCAATAACGGGTTAAGATGTCGCAATCAAACGCGTACACCGTCATTTCCGCACAGAACGATCACGAATGTACCACCGTACGTGCCCATCCGCGCAACGAGACGTTCCACATCGTCGACTACGCCGACGAGGACGCCCGGGAGCGCGTCGCGGACCTGCCCGTCGGCTCGGTCGTCCGGATGGAACTGTCTCGCGCGGGGCGTCGCAGCAACGTCTGGTGCGCCGAGTCGGTCAAGCCGGCCCAGACCGACGGCGGCGAGCGCCGGTAACCGGCGTCTACGCCCCGAATCTCTTCCTACGAGGCAGTCGCCGCCCGGGACGCTGCCGCCGGGACGCTGCCGGCCGTTGCGACACCTATTTGCGACCGATGAGAGTAGGCCCGGGTGATGGTCGAGACGCTGCTCGCTATCGGGATCGTGGCCTCGCTGTTCGTCGGGTTCAACATCGGCGGGTCCTCAACCGGAATCGCGTGGGGGCCGCCGGTCGGAGCCGGCATCGTGACGAAGACGACCGCCGCGGCCCTGATGACGGTGTTCGTCTTCCTCGGCGGCTGGACGGTCGGTCGGAACGTGATGGACACCCTGAGCGGCGGGATCGTCACGACCGAGCTGCCGCTCTCGGCGGGCGTCGCGATCCTGTTTTTCATCGGCTTCGGGATCCTCATCGCGAACGTCTTCGGCGTCCCGGTGCCGACGTCGATGACGACGGTCGGGGCGATCGCCGGGCTCGGGCTGGCGACCGACACGCTGAACTACGCCACGGTCTCGCGGATCGTCTCCTGGTGGATCGTCACGCCGATCATCGGGTTCTGGATCGGGCTCGTGATCGGGCGGTACGTCTACCCGGCGGTGAACCGGCGGGTAGATATCAAGAAGTCGCCCGGGCCGCTGCTGCGCCTCGACCGCGACGGCGGACTGCCGACCCCCGCGCTCGGACCGAACACGACGGTGACGGAGCTCGTGAGCACGGTCGTCGTCCTCGTGATCGGGTGTTACATGGCGTTCAGCGCCGGCGCGAGTAACGTGCCGAACGCCGCCGCGCCGCTGGTCAGCGGGGTCGGCGGGCTGCCCGACGACACCGCGATCGGGATCGCCACGGTCGCCATCGGGCTCGGCGGCTTCACGATCGCCCGCCGGACGATGGAGTCGGTCGGGGGCGAGCTCAGCGACATCCCCCTGCTCGCCGCCCTCTTCGTGATGGCGACCGCGTCGACGATCACGACGGTCCTCTCGTACCTCGGCATCCCGATCAGCCTCGTCATGGGCACGGTGATGACGATCGTCGGCATCGGTTGGGGGCGCGCGACGCGGCCGGTGACCGTTCAGGAGGCGGTCTCCCGGAAGACGGGCGACAACGAGATCGTCACCGGGGCGATCACCGTCTCGGGGGACGAGGAGGAGCAGTCGGCGCCGATCGGCGAGGCCGAGCCGGAGGCGGTGCTGAGCGCGGGGGACCTGTTCAACCCCCGGGCGGTGCTCAAATACGTCTCGATGTGGATCATCGGCCCGTCGGTGTCGACCCTGCTGGCCTACGCGTTCTTCGTCCTCGTCCCGGGCGTCGCCTGACGCGAGCAGTTAGGTGGGTCCGTGATCACGGGGACGACATGGTCGAACGAATCCTCGTGCCGATGGACGACTCGGAACAGGCCGAACGGGCGCTCGCGTACGCGCTGGACAGCTTTCCTGACGCCAGCGTCACCGTCGTCCACGTCGTCGGGACGCCGTCGGCGATGATGGGAGAGGCGGCGTCGCTCGCGCTCGCCGACGACTTCGAGGCGGCCGCGGAGGAACGCGCGGCGACCGTCTTCGAGCGCGCTCGACAGCTGACGGCCGACCGCGACCGCGAAATCGAGACGGTCGTCGGCGTGGGACACCCCGCTCGCAACATCATCGACCGCGCGGAGGGGTACGACACGGTCGTGATCGGCGCGCACGGGGCCGACCGCGGTCGCGCGACGCGCCGCTTCCTCGTCGGCAACGTGGCCGAGACGGTCTCGAAGCGCGCGCCCGTCCCGGTGGTGCTCGTCCGCTGAGGTACCGGAGCCGAGTCGCTGCGCCCGAGCCGGACGCCTCGCCAGTGCCGGCCGTTAGTCCCGCGTGAGCCGCGGGTTCGTCACCGCGCCCTCGGCGGCCGAGGCGAAGTCCCGGCCGTACTTCGCGAGGATGCCGCCCTCGTAGGGCGGTTCGGGGGCCTCCCACGACTCGCGGCGCTCGGCGAGCTCCGCCTCGGAGAGGTCCACCGTCAGGTCGCGCTCGGGGATGTCGACGGTGACGTGGTCGCCGTCCTCGATGAGGCCGATCGGGCCGCCGACCGCGGACTCGGGCGCGACGTGGCCGATCATCGGGCCGCGCGTCCCGCCCGAGAAGCGGCCGTCGGTGAGCAGCGCCACGTCGTCCTCGTGGCCCGCGCCGACGACCGCGGCGGTGACGCCGAGCATCTCGCGCATCCCGGGGCCGCCGCGGGGCCCCTCGTTGCGGATGACGATCACGTCGCCGGACTCGATCCCGCCGGACTGGACGTACTCCATCGCGTCCTCCTCGTTCTCGAACACGCGGGCGGGGCCCTCGTGGTAGAACTCGTCGTCGCCGGTCACCTTCAGCACCGAGCCGTCCGGCGCGAGGTTCCCGTCGAGGATCTTGATCGCGCCCTCCGGCTCCTTCGGGTCGTCGACGGTGTAGAGGAAGTCGGCGTCGATCTCGTCGTCGTCCGGCAGCGCGCCGCTCGCCTCCAGCTCGGCGATCTCCTCGGCGAGCGTCCGGCCGGTCACGGTCATCGCGTCGCCGTGGAGCAGGTCGGCCTCCAGCAGCCGGCGGAGCACGACCGGCACGCCGCCGACCTCGTGGAGGTCGTTCATGACGCGGCTCCCGCCGGGCTGGAGGTTCGCGATCTTCGGGGTGCGCCGCGATATCTCGTCGAAGTCCTCGATCGAGAGGTCGACGTCGGCCTCGGCCGCCAGCGCGAGCAGGTGGAGGACGGCGTTCGTCGACCCGCCCATCGCGGTCTGGGCCGCGATCGCGTTCTCGAACGACTCCCGCGAGAGGATGTCGGAGGGGCGGCGGTCGTTCTCGATACAGTCCATCGCTAGCTCGCCGGCGCGCTCCGCGACCGCGTAGCGCTCCTCGTCTTCGGCGGGCGGCGAGGCCGACCCGAGCGGCGCGAGCCCGAGCGCCTCCGACAGCGACGCCATCGTGTTCGCGGTGAACATGCCGCCGCAGGAGCCCGCGCCGGGGCAGGCGTGCCGCTCCAGGTCGTCGAGCTCGTCGGCGTCCATGTCGCCCTGCGCGTACGTGCCGACGCCCTCGAACACCTGGACGATCGTCACGTCGCGCCCGTCGTGTTGCCCGGGCATGATCGAGCCGCCGTAGAGGAAGACGCTAGGCAGGTCCGTCCGGATCGCGGCCATCATCATCCCGGGGAGGTTCTTGTCGCAGCCCGCGACGGTCACGAGCGCGTCCATGCGTTCCCCGAAGGAGACGAGTTCGACGGAGTCCGCGATGACCTCCCGCGAGATCAGGCTCGCCTTCATCCCCTCCGTCCCCATCGAGATGGCGTCGCTAATGGTGATCGTGCCGAACTCGATGGGCATCCCGCCGGCGGCGTCGATGCCGTCGAGCGCGGCGTCCGCCACGTCGTCGAGGTGGACGTTACACGGCGTGATGTCGGCCGCCGGGTTCGGCACGCCGACGATGGGCGAGGAGAGGTCCTCGTCGTCGAACCCCATCGCGCGGAACATCGCGCGGTGCGGCGCCTTGTCCGGTCCCTCGGTCACCTCGCGGCTCGGCAGATCTTCGTCTTTCGTCCCGGCGAATCGGTCCGCGTCCTCCCGGCGACGACGGCGCTCGTCGTCGGATCGCGACTGCTGTTCGCTCATACTCGCCCCTGTCGCTCGGGGGTATTAAACCGCCGCGTCGGGGCGATGGTTGCTCGGCGGGGCGAACGGGTTCGGTTGCGGCCCGCACTGACCGCGGTCGCGTCGCGGCTCACACCCGCGCCTTCAGCTCCACCCGGTAGCCGAACGGGTCCCGGACGTACACCGCGCCCGCCTCGCCGGTCGCGCCGAGCGGCGAATCGAGCGTCTTCTCGATCTCGACGCCTGCTCCCGTCAGTTCGGCCTCGATTTCCTCGACCGGTTCCTCGACGACCACCGCGACGTGATCGTAGTTCGTCTTCGTCGGCCGCTCGAACTCGTCGGTCGGCCACAGGTGGATCACTGCGGTCGCCGAGAGGCGCACGTCGAAGAACGGCTTCTCCCCGGCCGCCCACAGCGCGTCCTCGATGCCGAAGCCGAGCGCCCCGCCGTAGAACTCGCGGGCGTCCCCGGCGCCGTCCTCGGGAATGCGGAGGTTGACGTGGTCGATGTGGCGTGCCTTCACGGGTGGGGATTCGGCGGCCGGCCGCAAAAGTCGTTGGGCGGGACGCCGCCGGTCCGCGTCCGACCGGCGACGCGGCGACCGGCGACCGCGTCGCAGTCCTGCGAACTGCGAACGCGCACGGTACACTTATGCGTAGACGTGTAACCGTCGCACATGTCTGTACTCGAACTCTCCGCGGCGATACCGCTCGCGGGCGGGATGGGCGGAATGGGCGGCGCGATGGGCCTCGTTCCGCTCGTCGCTGTCCTCGCTCTCACGGCACTGGTCGTCGCGGGCGCCGTGGGCATCTGGAGGGTGGCCGGCGATTCCGACGAGAGATCGAGGTCGACGGAACCGACCGAGACCGCCGTCGAGCGCCTCCAGCGTCGGTACGCGGAGGGCGAACTCACGGAGGCGGAGTTCGAGCGGGCGCTGGAGCGCGAACTGGCGAGCGACGGGACGACCGAAGCCGGCACGGTGGCGGTCGGCGAGCCGAATCCGGCGACGGAGACGGAGCGGGCGCGGTAGGACCGGGAAGTCGGTCAGGCGAACGCTTCGAGGATCCCCGCGCCGTCGGTGCTGCGTCCGAGGTCCGGGAGCGTGGCGCGCTCGGGATGGGGCATCAGCACCGCGACCGTCTCGCGCTCGCCGAGGACGCCCGCGATGTTGTCGGTGGACCCGTTCGGGTTCGCGGCATCGGTGACGTTCCCGTCGGCGTCGCAGTAGCGGAAGAGGACGCGGTCGTCGGCGACGAGGTCGGCGTGGGCGTCGTCGTCGATCTCGAAGCGCCCCTCGCCGTGCGCGATGGGGACCTCGATCACGTCGCCCGCGTCGTAGGCGGCGGTCCACGGCGTGTCCGCGCGCTCGACGCGCAGGCGGACCGGCTCACACTGGAAGCGCGCGGAGGCGTTCGTGGTGAACGCCCCGGGCGTCAGCCCGGACTCCGAGCCGATCTGCGCGCCGTTACAGACCCCGATCACGGGGACGCCCTCGTCGGCCGCGGCGCGGACCTCGTTCAGGATCGGGTCGCGCGCGGCCATCGCACCGGCGCGGAGGTAGTCGCCGTAGGAGAACCCGCCGGGGAGGACGATCCCCTCGGTGTCGGCCGGGAGACCGTCCGCGTGCCAGACGCGCTCGGCGTCGACGCCGAGGTGATCGAGCGCGCGGACCGCGTCGCGGTCGCAGTTCGAGCCGCCGAACTGGATCACAGAGACCGTCATCGCTCCGCGACCGCCACGTCGTAGTCGTGGATCGTGGGGTTCGCGAGCAGCCGCTCGGCCATCTCGTCGGCGCGGTCGGCCGCCTCGTCGGCGTCGGCGGCGTCGAGGTCTACCTCGAACCGGTCGGCCGACCGGAGGTCCGACAGATCGAACCCGAGCCGTTCGAGCGCCTGCTGGGTCGTCTCGGCCTCGGGGTCGAGGACGCCCCGCTTCAGCCGGACCGTCACCGTCGCCGTGTATGCGGTCATGTGCGTTGGTGCGGAGTCGTGTGTAAAAACCGTTTTGGAACGCCATTTCTACACACGTTCGTGGATATAGATCGGTCGTTCGTGCGGGAGGCAGGGACCGCGCGGAACGAAAGGGGCAAACCCCTCCGGCTGTTGAAGGCGGTGTATGCAGCCGTTCGAACCCGTGGAGGTGATCGTCGCATGACCCGCGAACTGACCGAGATCACGGTCGTCGGAGGAGACAAGACCGGACTCATCGCGCGGGTCACCTCCCTGCTGTTCGAGCGGGGGATCAACATCGAGGACTTAGACCAGGCCGTCCGCGAGGGCGTCTTCCGGATGACGACCCGCGTCGACGCCGCGGAGATGGAGACGTCCCGCGGCGAGCTCCGCCGCGCGCTCGCCGAGCTCGGCCGCGAGCTCGACGTCGACATCCAGGTCCGGTTCCCGAGCGACCGCGACGCGCGCCGCGTCGCGCTGCTCGTCACGAAGGAGACGCACGCCCCGGAGGCGCTCCTGGAGGCCGAGGCCAACGGCGAGCTGGCGGACGACGGTGCGGAGGCGGAGATCCCGGTCGTCATCGGCAACCGCGGCGACCTCCGGTCGCTCGCGGAGCGGTACGACAAGCCGTTCTACGACGTGGGCGACGGCAAGGGCAACACCGACGAGGACCGCCTGCTCGACCTGCTGGCCGAGTACGAGGTCGACCTGATCGCTCTGGCCCGCTACATGCGGATCCTCTCGCCCGAGGTCGTCTTCCGGTACGAGGGCCGCATCGTCAACGTCCACCCGTCCCTGCTCCCGGCGTTCCCGGGCGCGGAGGCGTACCGGCAGGCGAAGGACGCGGGCGTCCGCGTCGCGGGCGTCACCGCCCACTACGTCACGACGGACCTCGACCAGGGCCCGGTGATCGCCCAGCGCGCCTTCGACGTGCCGCCGGGGGCCGACGTCGACGAGATCAAGCGCCGCGGCCAGCCGCTGGAGGCCGAGGTGCTGCTCGACGCGGTGCGGCTCCACCTCGCGGACGCCATCGCGGTCCACCGGGGCACCGTCCACGTGCGCGAGGACGTCGACGTCGACGCGCGGCTCGGGCTGAGCGAGGCGGCCGTCGACGCGAACCCGGACGAGCCCGTCGACGGCGAGCCGCTCACCCGGTCCCGCCCGTCGCCCTCGGACGACTGAGCGCGGGGACCGCGCCGACTCGGCCCGCCGGCTACTTTTAAGCGACCGCGGCCGCAACGTCTCGACCATGCCCGAGCGCCGCGTCTGGGTCCGCTTCCTCGCGGACAGGGCGGGGCTCGTCCGCAGCAACGAGCGGATGATCCTGCTGTTCCTGCTGCTCCTGTCGATCGCGGCGCTGGCGGTCTTCCTCCACTACACGACGCTCGTGCTCGAGGGGCTCCCGGAGCCGATTCCGACCGAGCCGATCGGCCCATAGTTCGTCCCCCGACAAGGATAGACCGGACCGGACCCCTCCGTCGATAGAGGGCGTCAGTCGAGGCGGACCAGCAGGTCGCGGTTCGCGGCCTCGTAGCGGAGCCGCCCGTCCTCGAGCGCCGCTCGCCGCCGATCCGCCCAGTCGCTCGCGTCGAGGCCGGTCTCGCCGACCGCGCCCTCGACGGTGTCGAGCAGGTGCGAGAGGACCCTCCGCTCGCCAGACTCGTACGGCGGTTCGATCACCCACGGCGACGCCCCCTCCGCGATCACGGTCACCTCGCGGGCCAGGGCCGCCGCACCGTCCGGCCCGCCGGCTCGGAACTCTCGCATGTGCCGGTGGTAGCCGTCGAGGACGGCGTCGTCGTCGGGGTCGGCGGGCGCGAAGCACGTCTCGCCGTCGTAGGTAATCGGCGCGTACGCGACCGGCGCGACGTCGGCGAAGGCGTCGACCGCCGGCGCCGCGTCGACCACGTCGAAGAACGCGCAGCCGACCACGGCGTCGAACCGCTCGCCCGCGGCCGCGACTTCCGCCGCGAAGTCGAAGGCGTCGGCGGCGTGGAACTCCACGGTGACGTCGCCGCACGCGTCACCGATCCGGGCCTCGCCCGCCGCGAGCGCCGCCTCGTGGGCGTCGACGGCGACCCATCGGCCGCCGTCGAGCACGCCCCAGTCGACGAGGCGCTCGACCATCGTCGCCGTGCCGGCACCGACTTCGAGGACCGTCGGTTCCGGCGGGAGCTCGGCGGCGAACCGGTCGAGCACCCCGCGGTCGAGCGAGCGGTCGTCGAGCGCGCGCTTCGCGTCGAGGTACGCGGCGTGGTCGCTCACGCCCGCTCACCCCGCCGGTCCTCGCCGCGGTCACTCTCTCCAGCGCCGAGCCGCTCGGTCCCCCCGCCGCCGCGGCGCTCGCTCTCCCCGTTCCGGGCGTGTTCCGCCGCGAGGAAGTCGATCGCGCGGTCGAGCGTCTCCGGCCACCCCGGCTGCGCCTCGTAGTCGCGCCGCGCGGCGACGCCCATCGCCGCCAGCCGCGCTCTGTCGTCGAGATCGCGGAGCGCCGCGGCGACTGCGCGCGAGTCGTCCGGCGGCGCGAGGACCCCCGACTCGCCGTCCCGGACGAACTCGCCCGCGCCGCCCGCGGTCGTCGCCAGCGGGACGCAGCCGAACCCCATCGCCTCCAAGTACACCATGCCGAACGGCTCGTAGCGCGACGGAACCGCCAACACGTGGGTGTCCCGGAGCCGCGCCGCGACCGCCTCGTCGTCGAGTCGACCGGCGAACCGAACCCGGTCGCCGATCCCGGCCGCCGCGATCGCGTCCGCGACGCGTTCGACGTAGTCGGGCGCGATCGTCTGATCGCCGACGACGGTCGCTCGCCAGTCGACGTCGCCCCCGCCGAGCCGCGCGAGGGCGTCGACGAGCACGTCGAGCCCCTTCCGCGGGACGACGTTCCCGAGGAAGGTCACCTCGAGCGGGCCGTCCCGCGCCCGCGCTTCGATCTCGGAGGCGGAGACGAGCGGATCGAACCGGTCGCCGGCCGGCGGCGCGACGGCGCATCGCCGCGGACCGCCCAACCCGGCCGCGTCCCGGCGGGTCTCCTCGGCGTTGTACACCGCGGCGTCGACGCTCCGGAGGAACCGCCGCTCGACCGCCGCGGCCAGGCGACGCGAGAGGCCCGAGCGGGCGCGCTCGACGGCGCCCGACGCGTCCGGGCTCTCCCCCGTCGCCGCCCGCGCACGCCACGCGATCATGTGGACGAGCGCGACGGTCGGCGCGTCGACCCAGCGGTTCGCGAGCAGCACCGACGGGTGCGCCAGCCCGTCCTCGACGACCACGTCGAACCGCGACAAGCGGTCCGCGAGCCGTCTCGCGCGGAGGTTCGGCGCGAGGCGCCGGCGGTACGAGCCCCGCGGGAGCGAGACGACCTCGACCGAGTGCCCGCGTTCGCGGAGCCGGTCGCGGAGCCGCCGGTCGTAGTAGAACCCCCCGGACTCGGACTCGACGTCGCCGGCGAGGACGAGGGCGACGCGCATCCGGCGGTCACCGGAGCTCGCCGGTGTAGGAGACGCTCGCGACGTCGTCCTCGCGGACGCTCACCGTCAGCTCCGTCGCGGCCGGGGCGTCGACCGTCGCCAGCGCCTCGAACAGCGCTCGGGCGAGGCGCTCGGCGCTCGGGTTGCCCTCCAGGTGGTCGTTGAGGGTCTCGTCGCGGTAGCGGTCGGCGGCGTCCGCGAGGGCGTCGAGCGCGAGGTCGATGTCGAGCAGATAGCCGTACTCGCCGAGCTCGGGGCCGCGGAACGTCGCCTCCGCGGTGAAGCGGTGCGAGTGGAGCTGCGCCTCGTCGGCCGGCGGGTTCGGGACGGTGAGGTAGTGCTGTGCGACGAACGACTCGGTGACGGTCAGTTCGTACATGGGTAAGTGAAGAGGAGTTGGAGGGTCGGCTCGGTCTCGTCGGCGAGCCGGCGGTACGCGCTCGCCGCCCGGCCGACCGGGACGCGATCGGTGACGAGGCGGTCCGTCACGTCGATCTCGTCGTCGAGTCGGCGGAGCTCGCGCCAGGCGGTCTCGCGGCGGCGGTCGCGGTCCCAGCGCCCGCGGAGCTCCGGCGCGATGGTGGTGACCTGACTGCTGCGGACGGTGACGCGCCCGCGGTGGAAGTGGTCGCCGAAGCCGAGGTCGGCGCGCTTGGTCCCGTACCACGACCCGACGAGGACCCGGCCGTCGAACCGGGTGGTCTCGACGGCGGTTTCGAGCGTCTCGGGCCGGCCCGACACCTCGACCGCGAGGTCGACGCCGCCAGTGTGCTCGCGCACGGCGTCGACGACGCCCGCCCGCCCGTCGTACCGGCTCGGGTCGACGACGGCGTCGGCGCCGAACTCCGCGGCGAGCGACCGGCGGCGCTCCTTCGGCTCCACCGCGACGACGGTCTCCGCGCCGCTCCGCGCGAGCAGCGCGGTGGTGAGCAGCCCCACCACGCCCTCGCCGAACACCGCGACGCGCTCGCCGATCCGCGGGGCGGCGTCCAGCGTCAGCGTGACCGCGGTCTCGGCGTTCGCGAACAGCGTCGCGGTCTCCGGGTCGATCCCGTCGGGGACCGGCCGCAGGGCGTCCGGGGCGACGGCGAACCGGGTCTCGTGGGGGTTGAACGCGAAGACGGTCCGGCCGCGCCACGCGGGGTCGACCGCGTCGCCGACCGCGGTCACGCTCCCGACGACCGCGTAGCCGTAGCGGAGCGGGTACGAGAGGTCGCCCTCGAGCGCGGCCAGCTCCTCGTCGGCGACCGTCTCGGGGTCGAGTTCGCCGCGGTACGCCAGCAGCTCCGACCCCGCGCTCACGGCCGAGACGGACGCGTCGACGACCACCTCGTCGGGGGCGGGGACGGGCGCCTCCGTCGGGACGACCTCGACGCGCTCCGGACCGACGAACTCGACCGCCCGTCCGGCGTCGCCGTCGCTCACGCGGACTCACCCGTCCGCGGGCGACGACTGAGACGGTGTGGCATTAGCGATACCACGGACCGGTAGGTCATAAACCCACGGCGGCGACGGCGGGCGTCCCCCCGTCGGCCGTCGATTCGGGGCGGGAGTAGACATAAGCCGACCGAGTCCGTGGGTCGGACATTCATGGCACGCACCGACACCGGCGTCGACGTCGAACCGTTGACTCCGCTCCACTGGATCGGGATCCTCGCCGCGACCGTGTCCGGGATCGTCCACGTCGCTCTCGGCTTCTTAGTCGGGGGAGCGTTGGGGATCTCGTTCTTCTTCGCGACATTGGGCTTCGGCGCGGGCGTGACGGCGATCGTCTCGGGGTACCGCCGGCGGCTGGTGTACGCGCTCGGGATCCCGTTCACCGCCGGGCAGATCGTCCTGTGGTACCTCATCAACTTCGTCTTCGGGACGTACTCGTTCCCGGCCGACATCGGCGTGTACGGCGCCGTCGATAAGGTCGCGCAGATCGCATTGATCGCCGTCCTCGCGGTCCTGTTGTCCCGGGAGTCCTGACGGCCGCAACGCGCCGACGGCGGGGGCGTCTTTGACCGCGCGACACCCGGGCTCGGCGTCCGTCGGCGTCGCCCCGCGCCACGGGGTCCGGTCAGTCGCGGCTCCGGCCGGCCGCGATCGGCGGGTCCTCGCGGCCGAGCCGCCCCGTCGCGGCCGCCCAGTCGCGGGCGAAACTCGCCAGCAGCGCCGCGAGCGCCAGCGCCGCGAACGCGGTGAGCGGCGACCCTTCGCCCGCCCCGCTCGGGACGAGCGCGAGCGCGACGACAGCGAACTGCGCGGTACCGACGAACGGGCGGATCCGGCTCGGCGGGAGCTCGTACACGGGCGTCCCGGCGCGTCGCCGCCGCCACAGCGACCCGGCGTAGGCGTACCAGACGCCGCCGGCGAGGAGGTACCACGCCGGGAGCGCCCCGAGCGCGACGGCGACCGCGGCCCCGACGAGGACGGCCAGCGCGTCCGTCGCGCCGTCGAGGCGAGCGCCGAGTACCGTCTCCCGGGTGCGGCGGGCGACCGCCCCGTCGACCGCGTCGAGGCCGACCGCGCCCGCGAACAGGGCGATCGGGACCCACGGGTGCGGCGGGGCGGCCGCCAGCGCGCCGGCGAGGACCGACGCGAGCCAGCCGCGGAACAGCGTGATCGCGTTCGCCGGGCCGAGCCGCGGTTCCGGGCGGTCGTCGCCGGGGCGGCGGTTCGCCGAGAGGTTGGTCCACGCGTACGCGGCCTGGTACGCGCCGGGCGCGGCCGCGGCGAGGACCCACGCGGTACCGAACGTGCGCCACAGCGCGGCGAGCCCGAGCGCGCCGAGCGTCGCCGCGCCGGCGAACCGGATCCGGAGCCGGGAGCGCGGAGACGCCACCGGCGGCGACTCGGAGTCGGCCATCTCAGTCGTCCTCCCGGTTCGGGGGCGGGTCGCGCTCCCCGTCTCCGCCGTCCTCGGGCGGGCCGCTCCCGTCGCTCCGGTCGCGGTCGGCGCCCCGCGGCTCCTCGCCGATCTCCTCCATGACGCGGGCGTGGAACTCGCGCAGGACCGCGGACTCGTCGTCGGCGATGACCGTGTCGGAGTCGACGAGCGTCGCCAGCCCGAACGCGAGCGGGCTCGGCGAGTCGACGACGCGGTGTTCGACCGCGAGGTCGCCCGCCGCGATCCGGCCGACGACGTCGCGGATCCCCGCGACGTCCAGACGGTCCTCCAGCAGCTCGCGGTACGTCTCCTCCAACACGGCGAACTCCTCCAAGTCGGCCGCGAACGACAGCAGCATCTCGGCGGAGACCTGCTGTTCGGCCGCCGACTTCTCGTACCCCTTGTACCGCTTCAGGATGAGCAGCGCGCGCCCGGCGTCGATCCGGAAGTACCGCTGGAGCAGATCGGTCCCCTGGACGGCCTCGCGGAGGTCCTCGCGGACCGTCTCCGGGTCGAGGTCGGCGAGGATCTGCGCCACGTCGACCTTGCGGTTCAGCGGGAGCGCGAGGCTGAACCCGCGGTCCGCGACCGCGACCGCGACGTTGGCGTCGGTCCGGTTCGCCACCGCCGCCGCGACGAGCCGCGAGAGGCCGTCGTTGAACCGCCGCCCGTACGTCGAGTGGACGTAGAAGCGGCGCTTGTACTCGCTGCGGTCGAGCTCCTCCTCGACGACGAGGCGGTCGGGCGTCGAGACGGACTCGGGGCCGGCGTACTGGACCTGCTCGTCGTACATCCGGGCGAGCGCGCGGACGGCGTTCCCGTCGAGGGGGAACCCGCGGAGCCACGCGCGGACCGCCGCGGGACCGGCGCTCGGGTCGTCGCCGGCCAGCCGGTCGAGGAGATCGGCCTGGAACGCCAACACCTCCCGGGCGAGGTCCGCGGACAGCGGGAGGCGCTCGGCGAACCACGAGGGAACTGTCGGGCGCTCACTCGTCCGGTCGGCGTACACCTTCGAGCCGCGGCGGTAGCGGAACGCGAACCGCTCGCCGCCCAGCGCGAACACGTCGCCCGACTCCAGCGTGTCGAGGTACGACTCGTCCAGCGTGCCGACCCACTCGTCGTTCCGCGTGAACACGTCGCAGGTGAACGAGTCGGGGATCGTCCCCACGTTCGTCATGTAGATGACGCGCGCGAGCCGCCCGCGCTTCCCGACGAGCGTCTCGCCGACCGGGAACTCGGCGTGGTGGTGCTCGCCGTCGGGCGGGTCGTTGCCGTCGCGCCACACCTTCGGGTAGACGTTCTTCTCCTCCAACCCGTCGTAGTCGCCGGTGAGGTACCTGAACAGCCGCTCGTACGCCTCGTCGTCGAAGCCGCGGTACGGGTGCGCGCGGCGCAGGACCTCCCGGATCTCGCGGTCGGGACGGATCCGGTTGATGGCCATCCCGTAGACGTGTTGCGCGGCCACGTCGTACGCCCCCTCGGGCGGGAACACCCGGTCGACGAACCCGTCCTCGGCGCGCGCGAGCAGCGTCGCGCACTCGATCAGCTCGTCGCGGTCCAGGGCGAACACCCGGCCCTCGACTGTCTCGCCCGGGCTGTGGCCAGCGCGGCCGACGCGCTGGAGCAGCGCCGCGACCGACTTCGGCGAGCCGACCTGGACGACCAGATCGAGGTGCGGCATGTCGATGCCGAGCTCGAGGCTCGTCGAGGTGGTGACCACGTCGAGCTCGCCCGACTTCAGCCCCTCCTCGACGCGCGTCCGCTGCGCCTCGCCGAGGCTCCCGTGGTGGACGCCCGAGTCCGACTCGTCGTAGCCGAACCGCTGGCGGAGCTCCTGGAGCGTGCGCTCGGCCCCCGACCGGGAGTTGGTGAACACGAGCGTGTTCTCGTGGCCCTCGACGAGGTCGTGAAGCGACTCGTAGAAGCGGTCGGTCACCGTCGAGCGCGGCGTGTGGACGAGGTCGGCCGCGGGCGTCCGGAGTTCGAGGTCGAACTCGCGGGCGAACCGGGCGTCGACCACCTCGCAGGGCCGCGTCTCGAACCCCTCGAACTCGCCGACCGCGCCCGCGGCGCGCTCGCGCCCCACGAGGAACGAGGCGATCCCGTCGAGCGGCTCGACGGTCGCCGAGCAGCCGATCCGGGTGATATCGCCGGGCGCGTGCGGCTCCGGACCGTTGCCCGCGTCGTCCGCGTCAGGACCCTCGTTGCGCGTCAGCTCTGTCAGCCGCTCCAACGACACCGAGAGGTGCGTGCCGCGCTTGTTCGCCGCCAGCGAGTGGATCTCGTCGACGATCACGTACTCGACGGTGCGGAGCTTCTCCTTGAACTTCGGCGAGTTGAGCAGGATCGCCAGCGTCTCGGGCGTGGTGTTGAGGACGTGCGGCGTCTCCGAGAGCATCGCCTGCCGGTCCGCCTTCGAGGTGTCGCCGTGGCGGATCGCCTGCCTGACGCCGGGGTCGTAGGCGTCGCCCAGGGCCGCCTCGGCGTCCCCTTCCGCGTCGTGGGGCGCGCTTTCCGCCTCCGCGGCGGCGACCGCCTCGCCGATCCCGTTGAGCGGGGTCTCGAGGTTGCGCTCGATGTCGTTCGCGAGCGACTTCAGCGGCGAGACGTAGAGGCAGTAGACGGAGTTCTCCAGCTCGCCGTCGCGGTCGCGGGCGAAGAGGTCGTCGAGGACCGCGAGGAACGAGGCGAGCGTCTTCCCGCTGCCGGTCGGCGCCGCGACGAGGCAGTTCCGGCCGCCGTCGACGTGGGGGATCGCCTCGCGCTGCGGCGGCGTGAAGAAGCCGCCGTTCTCGCCGACGTACGCGCCGAACCGCTCGACCCACCAGCGCCGGACCGGCGGCGAGAGCCGAGCGAGGACGTCGGCGTCCGCGATCGGGACCGTCTCCGGGTCGAACTCGGGGGCCTCGATCGCGCCCCGATCGATCGCGTCCCGGAGGAGCGCCCGCGCGGCGGCCTCCTCGCCGCGGTCCGTGGTCTCGCTCACGAACTCTACGAGGGCTCGGGCAGGGAAATCGGTTGCGTCGGCCCCGCGGAACTTCGCGCGACCGACCCGTCGTCCGTCGGCCCCGCGGAACTTCGCGCGACCGACCCGTCGTCCGTCGGCCCCGCGGAACTTCGCGCGACCGACCCGTTTATCCCCCGCGCTTTCGTGTCGCCACACGCATGAGCGGCACCTCGCCGGAGCCCGACCGAGGGATCGACCGCAACCTGTTCGTCACCGTCTCGGGGCCGCCGGGGTGCGGGGCCACGACCCTCGTCGAGGGGATCGCCGAATCGCTCGACTGCGGCTACGTCTCCGGGGGGGAGCTGTTCCGCGAGATCGCCGCCGAGCGCGACATGAGCCTCTCGCAGCTCATCGCCGAGACCGGCGAGTCCGAGGAGATCGACCGCGCGCTCGACGAGCGGCTCCGCCGCATCGCCGAGAAGTGGGGGACCGCCAACAAGGCGTTCGTGCTGGAGTCGCGGCTGGCGGGCTGGATCGCCGGCAACCGCGCCGACATCCGGATCTGGCTCGACGCGCCGGACGAGGTCCGCGCGGACCGCACGGTCGACCGCGAGGAGATGACCTCCGAGATGCAGGTCCGCGAGGTGATCGAAGAGCAGCGCTACAAGTCCTACTACGGGATCGACCTGTCGGACCGCTCCATCTACGACCTGGTCATCAACACGGGGCGGTGGGACGCCGAGGCGACGCTCGACCTCGCGCTCACCGGGATCGAGCGCTACGACGTCGACGACGACGAGGGCGCGTTCGACACGCCCGACTTCGAGATCTGAGCGGCCGCGACCGACGGCCGGTCGCCGCCGTCAGAACCGGAAGACGGCGCTGAAGTGGTTGACGTGCCAGGGCCCCGGGTAGACGCCCCACACCTGGTCGTCGTAGTGGAACGCGCCGACGAAGTGGATCTCGTCCTCCTCGCGCAGGTCGTTGGCGACCTCGCTCAGGCGACTGGCGCTCTGCTCGTAGTCGTCCGCCTCGCCGACGAACGGGTACCCCGGCTCTTCGAACCCCGGGATCCCGGTCAGCGCTCCTCCCTCGTTGAAAACGCGGATGCCGCCGTCGCCGCTCTCGTCGACGACGAAGTCGTTCTCCGAGTCGCCGTCGTCGCCGGACTTCTGCCCGAGGTTGTGGAACCCGACCAGCCCGTTCCCCGCCGGCGTGACGAACGGGTCCTCCGGGCCGAGCTCGCTGTCGTCCGCGAGCGCCGCGAACTTGACGACCCAGATCGTGTACTGGCCGTTCGGCAGGGCGCCGCGGACGTTGATGTTGACGCGCGTCCCCGTAGCTCCGCCCTTGCCGTTCCCGTTAGAACCCCCGGCGGGTTTGACGCCCCCGACCGTCGCCGTGCCGCCGACGTCGCTGTACTCGCCCCACGTCACCGGGACCCAGGGCTCGTCGTAGCCGGCGTCGCGGTCGTACCCTTCCGGCGGGCGGACGACCTGGTGTTTCCCGTCGTTCAGCGGGCGGCCGAGCGTCGAGTCGTACTCGTCGCTCCCCTCGATGATCTCGTCGAGCGGGATGGACACCGGACCGGGGTCGAACAGCTCCGTGGCCGGGGCGAACGGCGCCGTCTCTCCCGCCGCGTCCGTAATGAAGTTCGGGTTCGTCAGGACGTTGATCTCCGCGCTGGCGTCGGGCCCGTTCCCGTTTCCGCCCCCGTTTCCGTCGGCTCCCTTCGCGCTCGCGGTCGCGCTCGACACCCCGGCGAACCCGGCGACGCCGAGGAACCGCAGCGCGCCGCGCCGCGGCATCCCGCCCGTCGGTCCGTCGCTCTCCGCCTCCGTGCGCTTCTCACCGTTCATGTCGAATCACCAACCACAGTCGGAACTGGCGGGGCGCGGCCGTCTTAGACCTGGCTCGGTCGTGTATCGGTACCGAACGATAGCAAAGGATTATTTTGCCGGGTTCTTCCGGTCCGCGCGCTCGGAGCGGCCCGACCTCACCGAGAGAGCCCTTCGACGCGGCGCAGCTCGCCCCGCACGCCGCCCGGCGTCGCGTACGGGCCGCCGCTCACCCGGTGGTCGGGGAGCAGGACGGGGACCGGATTGTCGGCGAGCGCGCCGGTGACGGTCTCTAAGTCGTCCGCGTCGTCGGGGTCGAACCCGGCGAGCCGCGCGAGCCGGCTCACGGAGACCTCCTCGCCGTAGGGGACGCTCCGGAGGGCCTCCAGCACCTCCCGCTGGTCAGTCGGCACGGTGAGGCCGAGCGCCACCTCGGCGAACTCGTCGCGCTCGCCGTCGAGGTACACGTCGATCCTGTCCAGCAGTTCGTGGTCGCCGTCGGCGTCGCTCGGCGGTTCGGCGGGGAACGACAGCGAGATCACGCGGCCGCCGGCGAACCCCACTTGGACGGTCCGGTCGATCTCGTCGAACTCCCGGGCGAAGACGCCGGACGTGCCGGCCATACTCATACCCTTCATTGGGCGGGTGGTTCACTTAAAACATCTCCCGCGAGCGCGGCTCGCGTCGCCGCTCTGTGGGCGCGTGAGGCGACCCGATCCCCCGCAAGTCTTATGAACAGATACGTACATTAGTGTATAGTAATGGACGATCCAGACGAGCTGGCGCCGGCGGTCAGATCGATCCTGTCCGCCGCCCGGGACCGCGCCGACGCGAGGGCGGGGGCGACCGTCTCGGTCGCCCCGCGCGACCTCTCGGCCGCGTTCGAGCGGGCGGCGGCGGACGGGCGCGTGCCGCTGATCGCCGAGGTGAAACCGACGAGCCCGACCACCGAGGGGGCCCGCGAGGACGACCCGGTCGCGCTCGCCGAGGGGATGGTCGCCGGCGGGGCGGCCGCCCTGAGCGTGCTCACCGAGCCCGAGCACTTCGGCGGGAGCGTCGAGACCCTCGAACGCGTGCGCGACGCGGTCGACGTGCCGGTGCTCCGGAAGGACTTCGTCGTCGAGGAGGCGCAGTTGGACGCCGCCGAGAGCGACGTCGTCCTGCTCATCGCCCGGTTCGTCGGCGACGACCTCGCCGACCTCTTGGCGGCCGCCCGCGAGCGCGGCTTCCAGGTCCTCGTGGAGGTCCACGACCGGGCGGAGCTGGAGCGCGCCGTCGACGCGGGCGCGACGACGATCGGCGTGAACAACCGCGACCTCGCGGAGCTCGTCGTCGACCTCGGAACCTTCGAGTCCGTGGCGCCCCACGTCCCTGACGACGTGACGCTGATCGCCGAGAGCGGCATCGGGGCGCCCGCGGACGTCCGCCGGATGCGGGCGGCGGGCGCCGACGCCCTGCTCGTCGGCAGCGCGATCATGGACGGCGACGTCGAGGCGAACACCCGCGACCTGGTGCGGGCGGAGGCGGGAGACGGCGGCGCGAGCGGCGAAAGCGATACCACCGACGCGACGGAGACACCCACATGAGCGAGACCGACACGCGGACGACGGAGGAGATGAGTCGACGCCCCGGCCGCGAGCGCGGCCGCGACGACGGGAAGTTCGGCCGCTACGGCGGCCAGTACGTCCCGGAGGCGCTGATGCCCGCGATCGAGGAGCTGGCCGACGCCTACGAGCGCTACGTCCTCGACAACGAGGACGGCTTCGTGGACGAGTTCCGGGAGCGCCTCGCCGACTTCGGCGGGCGGCCGACGCCGCTCCAGCGGGCGGACCGGCTCTCGGAGCGCTACGACACGGAGGTGTACCTCAAGCGAGAGGACCTGCTCCACGGCGGCGCGCACAAGCTGAACAACGCGCTCGGGCAGGTCCTCTTGGCGAAGTACATGGGCAAAGAGCGCATCATCGCGGAGACCGGCGCGGGGCAGCACGGCACCGCGACCGCGATGGCGGCGGCGCACCTGGACATGCCCTGTACGATCTACATGGGGGAGCGCGACATCAACCGCCAGCGTCCCAACGTCTTCCGGATGAAGCTGAACGGCTCCGAGGTGAAGCCGGTCACGACCGGCCGCGGCACCCTCAAGGAGGCCATCTCCGAGACGATGCGCGACTGGGCGGAGACGGTCGAGGACACCCACTACGTGATCGGGTCCATCGTCGGCCCGCACCCCTTCCCGGTGATGGTCCGCGACTTCCAGGCGATCATCTCCGAGGAGGCCCGCGAGCAGACGATCGAGCAGACGGGCGGGCTCCCGACCGACGTGGTCGCCTGCGCGGGCGGCGGGTCGAACACCATGGGCACGTTCGCCGACTTCGTCGACGACGAGTCCGTCGCGCTCCGCGCGGTCGAGGCCGGCGGCTCCACGCTGGACGTCGACGAGGAGGCGGGCGTCGCGCCGAACTCCGCGTCGCTGTACACCGGCGACGAGGGCGTCCTCCACGGGGCGCGGACGAAGCTGCTCCAGGACTCCGACGGGCAGATCATGGAGAGCCACTCCATCTCCTCCGGCCTCGACTACGCCGGCGTCGGCCCGGAGCTCGCGTACCTCGTCGACGAGGGTCGCGTCGACCCGGTCGCCGTCGACGACGACGCCGCGCTGGAGGGGTTCCACCGCCTCTCGAACACGGAGGGGATCATCCCGGCGCTGGAGACGGCGCACGCGTTCGGCTACCTCGAGGAGCACCACGAGGAGCTTGGCGACCGCGTCGTCGTCAACGTCTCCGGGCGCGGCGACAAGGACCTCGACGCAGCCATCGAGGAGACCGACCAGCGGGACGTGGCGAACGCGCCCGACATGTCGATGTTCACGGGGGGAATGTAGATGGCGAACTCCGAGGCCGTCGCCGCCGCGTTCGACGACGGCCCCGCCTACGTGCCGTACCTCGTCGTCGGCGACCCGGACTACGAGTCGTCGAAGGCGTACGTCGAGGCGCTCGACCGCGGCGGGGCCGACGTGATCGAGCTCGGGCTCCCGTTCTCCGAGCCGATCGCCGAGGGGTCGACGATACAGGAGGCGCTCGTCCGGTCGCTCGACGCGGGGATGACGCCCACTCGCTTCTTCGAGTTCGCGGAGGAGCTCGACGTCGACGCCGCGCTGGTGTGTATGACGTACTACAATCTCATCTACCAGTACGGCGAGGGCGAGGGGCCGCGCCCCTTCGTCGAGCGCGCCGCGGCGGCCGGCATCCAAGGGCTCGTCGTCCCGGACCTGCCGGCCGAGGAGGCGGACCCCCTGCGCGAGGCGTGCGACGACCTCGGGCTCGACCTCGTCTTCATCGTCGCGCCGACGACGCGCGACGACCGTCTCGACCGCCTCATGGAGCGCGTGTCGGGGTACGTGTACGTCCAGGCCCGGCTGGGGACGACCGGGGCGCGCGACGACGTCTCGGACCAGACCACGCAGAGCCTCGACCGGCTCCGCGAGTACGACGTGCCGAAGGCGGTCGGGTTCGGCATCTCGACCGGCGAGCACGCCGAGCGCATCGTCGCGGGCGGCGCCGACGGGATCATCGTCGGCTCGGCGCTCGTCGACATCGTCGCCGAGGGGGTCGCGGAGGACCGCTCGTCCGCGGAAGTCGCGGACCGACTGGAGGCGCTCTCCCGCGAGCTGAAAGCGGGCGCGGAGCGCGGGCACCGCTCGCGGACCGAGCCCGTCGAGTCCGCCTGAGCCGAAACGATCCAATACGTCCCCGAACGAAACCGACTTACCTCCGATTGCCACACTCTCACACAACGACCCACCCCACCATGACAGCAGGACTCTCGGCACGACTCGACCGCATCTCCACGAACGACCGCTACCTCGTCGTCCCCATGGACCACGGGATCACGATGGGGGCCGTCGAGGGGCTCGTCGACATCGAGTCGACGATCGACGGCGTCACGCGCGGCGGCGCGGACGCGGTGCTCACGCAGCGCGGGATCGCCGACCGCGTCCACGACAACAAGAACGACGCCGGCTACATCGTCCACCTCAACGGGTCGACGACGATCGGCCCCGACGAGCGCGACAAGCGCGTCACCGGCACCGCCGAGGACGCGGTCCGCGCCGGCGCCGACGCCGTCTCGTTCCACATCAACGTCGGCTCGGAGCACGAGCCGGAGCAGATCGAGGAGCTCGCCGAGCTGACCGCGGACGCCGAGCGGCTCGGGCTGCCGGTCCTCGCGATGGCGTACGCGCGCGGCCCGGGCGTCGACAGCACGGACCCCGAGTCGCTGGGCCACGCGGTCCGGCTCGCCGAGGAGCTCGGCGCCGACGTGGTGAAGACGGGCTACTCCGGCGACGGCGACTCGTTCGCCCGCGTCACGGAGTCGACGCGGCTCCCGGTCGTCATCGCGGGCGGCTCGAAGGGGACGGACCGGGAGACCGTCGAGATGGTCCGCGGCGCGATGGACGGCGACGCCGCCGGCGTGTCGATGGGGCGGTCGATCTTCCAGCACGACGACCCCGAGGGGATCGCGCGGGCGGTGTCGGCGATCGTCCACGACGACGCCACCGTCGAGGAGGCGCTGCGGGCGGGCGGGTTCGTCGAGGCCTGAGGCCGGTCGGTTACCGGTCCGGGTCAGCAGGCGACGCGTATCTGTTTCTCCGCCTCGGGCTCGTCGACCGGCCCGGTCGCGTCGACCGACTGTTCGACGCGGAACACCGTCACGGACGCCACGTCGCGGTCCGCGCGCTCACAGAGGTACGACGCGACCGGACGGTACCGGGACTCGCCGGCGTGCTTCATCCTGAATCCGAACTGGTGCCAGAGGGTCGACGGATACGTCTCCGCCGCGTCGGGCGGCCGGTCGTAGGTGGCCGGCTCGCCGTCTCGCAGGTCGATCGGATCGCCGGACTCGGGCGTCCCCCGGACGACGTACCAGCTCGAGGCGTCCGGCGGGTTCGGCGCGAAGAACGACCAGCTCACCTCCGACAGGTCGCCGGTCGTCTCCGACGCCGGGAGATCGACGAGACCGACGCCCGCCGCCTGCCACCAGACGAGCGCGAGGAAGAACCCCACGAGCAGCGCGCTCGTCCCCACCTTCATCGCGCGCCGAGCGCGCGACGGAGTCGGGTCCACGGCGCGGGGCTCCGTCCCGCCGTCGCTCCGGTGAGCACGGACGGGGTCCGCGAGCCGCGTCGACTCGCGGAGCCTCGCCGTGACGGCCTCGAGGCGGTCCCACGCGCCGGGCGGGAGGAACAGGAGGAGGATCGCGGTCATGACGAACGGGAACACGGCGAGCCGCATCGTCGCCGCCATGCCGAGGTGCGCGGCGACGAACGCGAGGGCGACGCCGGTCCGGCGCCGCCCGGTCGCGACGATCAGCGCGGGGGACGCCGCGAGGAGCGCGATCCACGACCAGTTTATCGCCGTCAGCAGCGCGGCCCGCTCCGAGAGGAGCGGTCCGAGCCCCACCGTGAACTCGCCCAACTGGAAGATCCGCGGGACGGCGACGCCGGACATCCACGCGTCGCTCCGGTACTTCGAGACCGCGTTCGCCGCGTATATCGACACGAGCGTCAGGAGCGCGACCGCCGTCCCTACCGAACAGACCCGCGAGTCGAGGGCGCTCTCCGGAGCGTCGTCTCCTCGCCTCTCGGTCTCTTCCCGGGCAGCACGACCGCTCCGCGAGTCAGCGCCGAGCGACCAGCGCGCGTCGAGCGGGAGGAAGAGGCCGAGAAAGAGGAACACGACCAGGATCGTGTTCCCGCCGTTGATCACGTACGGGTTCCGCGCGTACAGCGACGCGAGCAGGACCAGGGTGAGACCCGTCGCCGCCCGCGTGCGGTAGCCGACCAGCATCGAGCCGGCGGCGAGGACCCCGACCGCGAGCAGCCCGGTCTGTACCCGCGCTGACCCGGAGATCGCGTACAGCGACGCCTCCGCCAACAGCGGGAAGCTCTCGGCCAGCGTCGATCGCGGGAGGACGCCCCCGTCCGCGTAGAACGCCCCCACCGCCGGTAGCCGATAGACGAGCAGGTCGGCGAGGACGAAGAGCGCCACCCCGATGCGGAACGCGCCGAGCGCCCGCGGGTCGATCCCGAGGTGGGGAGCGACGCGCTCGCGGAGGGACTCGCGGGCGGCCGCGTAGCGGGACCCGGCTTCCGAGGGGCGATCCGCGGGCGACGACATTCGACTGACAATTGCGAAAAGAGGATAAGTGCTTTGTCGTCGCCGCGTCGGGTCGCCCGCAGCACACGACCCTTCCGCAGTTTTCAAGCCGCCCCGCCGCGAGTTCCCGGTAATGACACGCACGGTCTGGGTCAAGGCCGACGGCGACGTCGGGGACTGGGAGGCGCGGAAGCGACGGGTCACGGCCGCCATCGAGGCCGGCGCGGACTGGGTGCTCGTCGACGAGGGCGACGTCGGCCGCGTCCGGGAGCTGGGCGACGTGAACGTCGCCGCCTTCCGCTCCGACGCCGACGTGATCGACGACGCCGAGAGCGACGTCGAGGCGGACGCCTACTTCGTCGGCAAGGGCGGCGAGGGCGACGGGACCATCTCGATGCCCGAGGAGTTCTCCGGCTCCGCGGACCTCACCACGCTGCGCCGCCGCGACGACCGCGCGCAGGGGGCGTACGTGCGCGTTCTCGGCACCGAGTACGAGGCGTTCGCGGAGGCCGCGGCCGACGACGCCGACTTCACGGTGATCGTCGGCGAGGACTGGTCGATCATCCCGCTGGAGAACCTCATCGCCCGCGTCGGCGAGGAGACCCACCTCGTCGCGGGCGCGACGACGGCCGCGGAGGCCCGGACCGCCTTCGAGACGCTGGAGATCGGCGCCGACGGCGTCCTCCTCGATTCCGACTCGCCCGACGAGATCCGCGGGGCGGTCGAGGCCCGCGACGCCGCCGACCGCGAGACGCTCGACCTCCGGCACGCCGCGGTGACCGAGATCGAACAGACCGGGATGGCCGACCGCGTCTGTATCGACACCGGGTCGCTGATGGACGACAGCGAGGGGATGCTCGTGGGGTCGATGTCGCGGGGACTGTTCTTCGTCCACGCCGAGACCGCGGAGTCGCCGTACGTCGCCTCCCGCCCGTTCCGCGTGAACGCCGGCGCGGTCCACGCGTACGTCCGCAACTCCGAGGGCGGCACCAACTACCTCGCCGAACTGTCGAGCGGCGACGAGGTCCAGATCGTCGACACCGACGGCCACACCCGGGAAGCGGTCGTGGGCCGGGTGAAGATCGAGAAGCGCCCGATGTTCCGGATCCAGGCCGAGGTCGAGACGGAGGACGGGACCGACCGCATCGAGACGCTCATCCAGAACGCCGAGACCGTGAAGATCGCGACGAGCGAGGGGCGCAAGGCCGTCACCGAGGTCGAGCCGGGCGACGAGGCGCTCGTCTACTACGAGGACGTCGCGCGCCACTTCGGCGAGGCCGTCGAGGAGAGCATCATCGAGAAGTGATCCCGCGGCGCGGCGGCGTTCGCGGCCGAAACCGGCGGTGTTCGTGTCGACCAGAACGAATTTTGTGGTTGATTGCGATCTAATGTCATGGCATTCGCTAACGAGGCGGACCGGCGCGTCGTCGAGCAGGGGTTCCTCGATCGGGTCCAACACCTCGCCCAAGCCGCGAACCCGGCGTTCGCGGCCGGGAGCCTCCTCGTCCCGCTGGCGTTCTTCGGGGCGAGCCTCGCGCTCGCGAGCACCGAGCTCCTCTTTTACACCCACGTCGCGGCGGGGGCGATCTGGTTCGGCTTCGCGCTGATCTTCCCGGCGGTCATCGGCCCGACGCTCGGCGGCTTGGACGAGGAGGCGTCGGCCGCGGTGACGACGACGCTGGTGCCGAAGGCCGTCTTCTTCCTCGTCGGCTTCTCGCTGACGACGGTGCTGTCCGGGACGGTGCTGCTCACGACCGACCTCGGCCTCGGCTACGGCTTCGGCGGCGCGTGGTCGGGGGCCGCGCTCGCGCTCGGCTGGGGACTGTTCGCGTTCGGGATCGCCGTGCCCCACCGGCTCCACCTCAGCGCGTACTACGAGACGCTGTCGCCGGACCCCGACGCCTCGCGGCTCGAATCGATCGAGAAGAAGAACCTCGTCGTCGGGCTGTTCGAGGCGGCGATGATGCTGGCGATCATCGTCATGATGACCGGGTTCCGGCTGGGGTGAGCGCCGGGTGCGGACGGTGCGCGCATCCCCCGGAGAGCCGCGCTGCGCCTACCAGGGGATCCGCTCCCGGTCCTTCCAGAGCAGTCCCCCCGGACTCCCCTGGGCGAACCGGGCGAGCCACACCGGGGTCTCGGCCCCCTTCGACGGCGGGCGGGGCGCGCCGTCCCCGCCCATGTCCGTCCGGACCCACCCGGGGGAGACGGCGTTGGCGACGAGCCCCTGCTCGCCGTACTCGCCGTTGAGGTACGCCGTGAGTCCTCCGAGCCCCACCTTCGACAGCCGATACGGCGGATAGCCGCCCTCCATCTGCCCCTTCGTGAACTGCCCGAGCCCGGACGACATGGAGATAACGCGCCCGCCGGGACCGTCCAACAGCAGCGGCAGCGCCTCCTTCGTCAGCAGGACCGGGCCGCGGAGGTTCACGGCCATCGTCCGGTCGAAGTCGGCGTCGTCCATCTCGTGGAGCGGCCCCGACCGCGGGAAGATCCCGGCGTTGTTCACCAGCACGTCCAGCGATCCCTGCTCCCGTTCGATCCGGTCGACCGCAGCGCGGATCTGCTCGTCGTCGGTCACGTCCAACTCGACGGCCCGCTGGTCCGCCGCGGTGACGTCGGCCGGATCTCTGGCCCCGGCGTACACGGTCGCGCCCAGCTCCGCGAGGCCCGCGGCGATCTCGGCGCCGATGCCGCGGGTCGCGCCCGTGACGAGGGCGACGTCGTCGGTCAGGTCCGACTTGAGGTCGACTTCGGGGTGCGTCTGTGTCATGTCTATCAGGGACGCCCTCCGGCCGGAAATATCCCACAGCCGCACGCGAACGCCACTCACCCAGCGGACGGGCGATTCGCGGCCGACGCTCGGAGGCGACGTCGAGTGGGTAGATTCATGCCGGTACCGGCACAGCGTTCCATCCACGGAGAAACAGTGAGTGACGGCGAGCGAGAGATAGCGGTCGTCGGCGACACGACGGTCGATCTCTACCCGACGGACGGCGGACCGATCGCGCCCGGGAGCGGCTTCGAGTGGCACGTCGGCGGCACGGCGACGAACGCCGCCCGGTGGGCGGCCGCGCTCGGCTGCGAGGTCGACCTCGTCACGAACGTCGGGACCGACGTGCTCGGGGCGGCGGCCGCCCGACGGCTCGCGAGCGGCCCGGTCGACACGGGGCGCGTCGCGCGGGTCGACGCCCCGTCGCCGCTGACGATGTACACCGGAGGAGCAGGCGAAGAGGCGTGGAACGCGTGGGTGGCCGGGAGCTGCTACGGGTTCACCCCGCCGGACGATCCGGCGTCGTTCGCGACCCCCTACGACTGGATCCTCCTCGAGGGAGTGACGCTACCGTCCGCGGTGAACCGGACGGCGGTCCGTCGCCTCGCCGCGGCGGCCGCGGAGCGCGACGCTCGCGTCGCGTTCGATCTCAACGGGCGTCCGAACCAGTGGTCGGCCCCGGACGAGTACCGAGGCGCGCTGGGGGAAGTCCTCCCGCGCTGCGACCTGCTGTTCGCCGGGACGGACGACCTCGCGGTGGCCGGCGTCGAACCGACGCCGGCGGGGCTGCTCGAACTCCTCCCGGCGGACCACTCCGCGACGGCGTTCGTCACCGACGGCGGCGAGGCGACGCGGGCGCTCCGGATCGACGACGGGGCCGTCACGGAGCGCGTGAGCGTCGCGCCTCCGTCGGCGAGCGTCGCGACCACGGCCGGCGCCGGCGACGCGTTCGCGGGCGCGGTCCTCGCCGCGCGACACGGCGGCGCGTCTGACCTCCGCCGACTGGCGACGATCGGCAACGAGGCCGGCGCGGCCGCCGTCGAGACGGTCGGCGCGTTCGACGCGGAGGCCGCCGCGACGGATCGGTCGTTCTGACGCGCGGACGCTTCCCGCGGAGAACCGTCCGCGGTGGCAGAAAAAGCCGGTTCGGAGCGTTCGACGACGCCTCAGATCCCGTACAGCTCGCCGTACTTCTCGTCGACGTAGTCGAGGAAGGCGTCGGCCGAGAAGTCCTCCCCGGTCGCGCGCTTGACGAGCTCGTTCGTCTCGTAGCGGGAGCCGTGCCGGTGGACGTTCTCGCCGAGCCAGTCGTGGAGGTCGTCGAACTCGCCCTCGGCGATCTTCGCGTCGAGGTCGTCGATCTCGGCCTCGGCGGCCTCGAACAGCTGCGCGGCCATCACGGAGCCGAGCGAGTAGGTGGGGAAGTAGCCGAAGTTGCCGTGGCTCCAGTGGATGTCCTGGAGGCAGCCCTCGCTGTCGGTGTCGGGGCGGATGCCGAGGTACTCCTCGTACTTGTCGTTCCAGACCCCGGGCACGTCCTCGACGTCGAGGTCGCCGCGGACCAGGTCGCGCTCGATCTCGAACCGGATGACGATGTGGAGGTGGTAGGTGAGCTCGTCGGCCTCGACCCGGATGAGGTTGTCCTCGTACACCTGGTTGAACGCCTCGTAGGCGTCGCGGACCGTCGCCTCCTCGGTCTGCGGGAAGTGCTCTTGGAAGACGGGGAGGAACTCCCGCCAGAACGCCTCGCTGCGCCCGACGTGGTTCTCCCAGAGGCGCGACTGCGACTCGTGGACGGAGAGGTCGCGCGACGTGCCGAGCGGCGTGCCGAAGTGCTCCTGCGGGAGGCCGAGGTTGTACTGGGCGTGACCGAACTCGTGGACCGTTGAGCCGACAGCGCCGAGCGGGTCGGTCTCGTCGAACCGGGTCGTCACCCGGCAGTCGAACTGGTTGCCGGAGGTGAACGGGTGCGAGGAGACGTCGAGGCGGCCGCGGTCGAAGTCGTAGCCGACGAGTTCGAGCGCGTCGCGCGACAGCGCCTCCTGCTCGTCCTCGGGGAAGGTCCCCTCGAAGGTGTCGACCGCGAGTTCGACGTCCGACTCGCGGATGTCCTCGATCATCGGGACGAGGGCCTCGCGGAGCTCGGCGAGGATCGACTCGGCGCGCTCCATCGACAGGCACGGCTCGAACTCCTCGAAGAGGACCTCGTAGGGGTCGCGGTCGGGGTCGATGTGCTCGGCGTACTCCCGCTTCAGCTCGACGTGCTTCTCGAGGTAGGGGGCGAACTCATCGAAGTCGTCCTCCGCCTTCGCCTCCTCCCACGCCTGGAGCGCCTCGGAGCCGGTCTCGGAGATCTCCTCGACGAGCTCGACCGGGACGGCGTCGGCGCGCTCGTACTCGCGGCGGACCTCGCGGACGACCGCGGCCTGCTCGTCCGTGAGGTCGGCGTCGTCGAGCTCGTCGAGCAGCTCGCCCGTCTCGTCGGCGGTGACCATGTCGTGGTGGACCGAGGAGAGCGCCGAGAGCTGCTTCGACCGGGCGGGAGTACCGCCCTCGGGCATCATCACCTGCTGGTCCCACCCGAGGACCCCGGAGGCGCTGCCGACCGCATTCCACCGCTGGACGCGGTCGAGCAGGGCCTCGTAGGCGTCCGGTGCGCTCGCTGACTCGTCTGGCGCGGCTTCCGTTGCCATACGTCACGAATCGATCCCGGTCGTTAAGAAGGGACCGGACGCGGAACCGAGCGTCGAACCCTGATCCCCCGCCAGCGCTCGCTGCGGCGGCTGTTCGCCGAGCGCGGGATATATGCCCGCCGCCGCGGAAGGACCTACAACGGATGTCCCACGACGACTTCATCGACCTGCGGTCCGACACGGTCACGACGCCCTCGGACGAGATGCGCGACGCGGCCGCGACCGCCGAGGTCGGCGACGACGTGTACCGCGACGACCCGACGGTCAACGAGCTGGAGCGACGGGCCGCCGAGGCGGTGGGAACCGAGGCCGCGCTGTACGTCCCCTCGGGGACGATGGCGAACCAGATCGCGGTCCACGCGCACACGGAGCCGGGTCAGGAGCTCCTCTTGGAGCGCGAGTCGCACATCTACCGCTGGGAGCTCGCGGGCGCGGCGAAGCTCTCGGGCGTCCAGACCCGGACGATAGACGCGGGCGAGCGCTGCGTCCCGACCCCCGAGGCGGTCCGCGAGGGACTCGTCGACGAGGACCTCCACCGCCCCGGGACCGGCCTCCTCGCCGTCGAGAACACCCACAACTACCGCGGCGGGGTCGCGGTCCCCGTCGACCGCATCGCGGCCGCGGCCGATGTCGCCCGCGACGCCGACGTGCCGGTCCACCTCGACGGCGCGCGCGTGTTCAACGCCGCGGTCGCGCTCGGCGTCGACGCGAGCGAGGTCGTCGCCCCCGCCGACAGCGTCACGTTCTGCCTCTCGAAGGGGCTCGGCGCGCCGGTCGGCTCGATCCTCGCCGGCGACGAGGCGTTTATCGAGGACGCCCGCCGGGTCCGCAAGCTGTTCGGCGGCGGGATGCGCCAGGCCGGGATGATCGCCGCGCCGGCGCTCCGCGCGCTGGAGAACGTCGACCGCCTCGCGGAGGACCACGCAAACGCGGAGCGGCTCGCGGCCGGCCTCGACGCGCTCGACGGCGTCGACGCGCCCGCGCCGGACACGAACATCGTCGTTGCGGACACCGAAGCGGCCGGCATCCCGGCCGAGTCGCTCTACGCGGGCTGTAAGGACGCCGGCGTCGGCTGCGTCGAGTTCGACGATTACACGACGCGGTTCACCACGCACCTCGACGTCGACGAGGGCGACGTCGACGAGGCGGTCGACCGCGTCGCGGCCGTCGTCGACGACCTCCGGAACTGACCGAGGCGTTCTGGTCGCCGCGCCCCTCCCCGCGGCGACCCACGAAAACGTTCAATTCGACGGGCCGCATACGGCGTGGTATGGACAGGCAAGCGGTCGAGGGAGACGGGCGACCCGACCGAACGGTGGTGGACGGCTCCCGCCCCTGAGGTCGTCGGCGTGGACATCAGCGGCCGCCACGAGGAGGACGGCGAGTACCTGATGGTCGCGGCCGCGGTCCACGCGCGTATCGACTCCGCGCGGATCCGCTCGGTTGAGGGGATCGGGTTCGCCGCCGCGCGCGAGGGGCCGACGCTGGAGGCGACCGTCGCGCTCGCCGCGGACGCCGTGGGCGACCTCCCGACGCCGCCCGACGGCCACATCGTCGCGGAGGGCGGCGAGTTCTACGAGGAGCCGGCGAGCCGCGTCGGACTGAGCTTCCAGCCCGAGTTTAAATACGTCGAGAGCATAGGCGAGCGCGAGACAGTGCAGGCAGCACACCACGCCGCGTACGCCGCTCGGGACCTCCTCCGATGAGCGACGGCGCCGAGGTCCGCGTCGATTCCGAACCGACCGGGGAGGGGCGTCGAGCGGTCGTCGCCAAGCGCGTCGACTCCGGCGCGGCCGACCTCTCCGAGATCGGCCAGCTAGCGGCGGCGGCGGGTTACGAGGTCGTCGGCGAGCTCACCCAGACCCGCACCGAGGACGCCGCGTTCATGTTCGGCGAGGGGAAGGTCGCGGAGCTGCGCGACCTCGTCCGGCGCGCCGACGCCGAGGCGGTGATCATCGACAACGACGTGGGGCCGTACCAGACGTTCAACATCGGCGGGAAGCTCCCCGAGGGCGTCGAGGTGGTCGACCGGTTCACGCTCATCCTCGAGATCTTCGGCCAGCGCGCCAACACGCGGAAGGCGCAGCTCCAGGTCGAGCTCGCGGAGCTGCGCTACGAGCTCCCCCGGGCGGAGGCGAAGGCGAGCCTCGCGAAGCGCGACGAGCGCCCCGGGTTCATGGGGCTCGGCGAGTACGACGAGAGCGTCGAGCGCGACATCAAACGGCAGATCTCCGAGATCCGCGACGAGCTGGCGTCGATCGCGGAGAAGGAGGAGGCGCGCCGCGAGCAGCGCCGCGACTCCGGCTTCGACCTGGTCGCGCTCGCGGGCTACACCAACGCCGGGAAGTCGACGCTGATGCGCCGGCTCGCGGACGAGCTGGCGGTCGACGAGAACGCCGAGCGCCACCGCGACCTCGACACCACCGCGGAGTCGCAGGACATGCTGTTCACGACGCTCGGGACCACCACGCGCCGCGCGGAGATGGAGAAGCGCGACGTCCTCCTGACCGACACCGTCGGGTTCATCGCGGACCTCCCCCACTGGCTCGTGGAGTCGTTCGAGTCGACGCTCGACTCGGTGTACCGCGCGGATCTCGTCCTCCTCGTCGTCGACGCCAGCGAGTCGGTCGAGGCGATGCGCGAGAAGCTCGTCACGAGCCACGACACCCTCTACGAGCGCAACGAGGCGCCGGTCGTCACCGTGTTCAACAAGATCGACCGGCTCGAACCGGGCGCGCTCGCGGACAAGCGCGCCGCGCTCTCCGGCGTCGCGCCCGACCCGATCGCCGTCTCGGCGAAGACGGGCGCGGGCGTGGCCGAGCTCCGCGATCGGGTCGAAGCAGCGCTCCCCGACTGGGAGCGCGAGCGCCTCGTCCTCCCCGTCTCCGACGAGTCCATGAGCCTCGTCTCGTGGGTCCACGACCACGGGTACGTCGCCGAGGAGACGTACGCCGGCGACCAGGTGACGGTCGACTTCGAGGCCAAGCCGTCCATCGTCGCCCGCGCCCGGGCGAAGGCGGCCGACATCTCGACGTCGCCGCCGGAGGAGTCGGTCTGACCGCCGGACCGCGCGAAGAATCGACGCCCCTCGACGGGGGGCGCTCGGTCCGCGGGTGACCGGACAAAGTATACGGTTCTGCGCCGGCCATTGGGTTCCATGGACGACTCCGGGGACGCCGGCCGGCCCGTCGACGGCGACGAGGACGCCGTGCCGCCGCCGGCCGACTTTCGGGATCGCGCCGCCGCGAGCGACCCCGCGGTGTACGAGCGGTTCGACCGCGAGGGCCCGGAAGCGTGGCGGGCGGCCGCGGACCTCCTGACGTGGGACCGCGAGTACGAGACCGTCCTCGACGACTCTCAGCCCCCCTTCTACGAGTGGTTCCCGGACGGGCGGCTGAACGCGTCGGCGAACTGCGTCGACCGCCACCTCGACGACCGCCGGAACCAGCTCGCGATCCGGTGGTTCGGCAAGCGGGGCGAGCGCCGGTCGTACACCTACCTCGACCTCCACCGCGAGGTGAACGCGCTCGCGGCCGGACTGCGCGACCTCGGCGTCGAGGAGGACGACGTGGTCACGCTGTACCTGCCGATGGTCCCGGAGCTGCCGATCGCGATGCTGGCGTGCGCCCGGATCGGCGCGCCGCACAACGTCGTCTTCGCGGGGCTGTCCGCGGAGGCGCTCGCGACCCGGATCGACGCGGCCGACTCCGAGTACCTGATCACCTGCGACGGGTACTACCGCCGCGAGGACGCGTTCAACCAGAAGTCGAAGGCGGACAACGCCCGGATCCGCGCCGAGAGCGAGCTGTCGGCCGCGGTCGTCGTCGACCGCCTCGGCGACGAGCTGGCCGTCTCGCTCGGCGACGACGAGCACGAGTACGAGGCGCTCGTCGGCGCGCACGACGGTGAGACGGTCGCGCCGGTCGCCCGCGACGCGACGGACCTCCTCTTCGTGATGTACACCTCGGGCACGACCGGGCGGCCGAAAGGCGTCGAGCACGCGACGGGGGGCTACCTCGCGCACGTCGCGTGGACGACGCGGAACGTCCTCGACGTGCGCCCGGACGACACCTACTGGTGCGCCGCCGACATCGGCTGGATCACCGGCCACTCCTACGGCGTCTACGGCCCGCTCGCGGCCGGGACGACGACGGTGCTGTACGAGGGGTCGCCCGACTACCCCGACCGCGACCGCGTCTGGGACCTGATCGAGCGCAACGCGGTGAGCGTCTTCTACACCTCGCCGACGGCGATCCGGTCGTTCATGAAGTGGGGCGCGGAGTACCCCGAGTCGCACGACCTCTCGTCGATCCGCCTGCTCGGCACGGTCGGCGAGTCGATCACGCCGAAGGCGTGGCGCTGGTACCGCCAGCACGTCGGCGGCGGCGACGCGCCCGTCGTCGACACGTGGTGGCAGACCGAGACCGGCGCCATCGCGCTCGCCACGCTCCCCGGGGTCACGCCGATGAAGCCGGGGAAGGTCGGCCCCCCGCTGCCGGGGATCGACGCCCGCGTCGTCGACGAGGAGGGCGAACCGGTCGCCCCCGGCGAGTCCGGGTACCTCACGCTGGGCTCCCCGTGGCCCGGGATGTTGCGCGGGCTCCGGGAGGGCGACGAGCGCTACCTCCGCGAGTACTGGCTCCGGGGGGAAGACGGTTGGCGCTACCGGACCGGCGACGGCGCGACCGTCGACGGGGACGGCTACGTCACGATCCTCGGCCGCGTCGACGACGTGATCAACGTCCGGGCGCAGCGGTTCAACACGGGGGAGCTGGAGGCGGCCATCGTCGACGCCGACGGCGTGACCGAGGCCGCGGTCGTCGGGGACGACGACGGGCGGATCGTCGCGTACGTGACGACGAAGAGCGGCGTCGAACCGGGCGAGCGGCTCCGCGACGCCATCGCGGACCGGCTGACCGACGCCGTCGGCGACGTGGCCCGCCCCGACCGGGTCGTGTTCACCCCGGAGCTCCCGAAGACGCGCTCGGGGAAGATCATGCGCCGGCTCTTGGAGGACATCGCCCGCGGCGAGGAGTTCGGCGACGTGAGCGCGCTCCGGAACCCCGAGGTGGTGGGCGAGATCGAGTCGACCGTGAAGGACGGCGGCGCCCAGCTGTAAGCGCTCTCGGGCCGCGCGGACGGGCTCCTGCTCGCGGTCTCGCGTCGTTTCCGACCGCCGAATGGCTCGGCCGTCGCGGTGGTCGACGACTGTAGTTTCGTAAGTGAGAGCAGATACGAAGCTATTTCTCCACAGCTCGTCGCAGGCAGGAGAGTGTTCACGAAGAGACGGTAGACCTGAGAACAGAAACCCCGATCTCCCCAACAATTATGTTTCGTCTGGTCGTTGAGTCCCGAAACAGATGGTCGACTCCCTCGACGCGGACGCCTACGACGCGCTCGTCACCGCCGCGGAGACCTACCGCGCGGCGCTCGTCGTTCGGCTGGCCGGCGAGGCCGGGCTCCGCACCGAGGAGATAACTCGGGTCGCTCCGCGACACCTGCGGGAACTCGAGTCCGTCGCCGGGGCGCGCCTCCTCGCGGTCCCGGCGGTCGACGGAGCCGACGGAGCGGCGGGTCCCGGCGACGAACCGATCGACCGGGAGACGGTGGTGCCGGCGTCGCTGGCGGCCGGCCTCGACCGGTACGCGACGAGCGAGGGGCTCGACGACGACGAGCCGTACGTCGGCGTCTCTCCTCGCCGCGTCCAGATGATCGTGAGCGAGACCGCGGCGCGGGCGGCGAGTCTCACCGAGGCCGCCCCCGACGGGCGGGTCACGCCGAGCGCCCTGCGGAAGACGTTCGCCAGGCGACAGCTCGTCGACCGTGGCGTCGACCCGCGGGCGGTCCGCGACGCGGGCGGCTGGGAGTCGCTCGGCACGCTGGACCCGTACCTCGAACCGCTCGACGGGGAGGCGCTCGCGGCCGCGATGACGGGTGAAGAGACTTCTGACGACCCGTCGGCGGAGCGGGCCGGGACGACGGTCCTGGCAGGGTTCGAGGCGCTGGGCGATCCCGGGGAAGCGAAGCCTCCCGCGGCCGTCGCCGCGGGGCTGGTCGAGGCCGACCGGTGGGCGGAGGCGTGGGTCGTCCGGCGGGCGGTCGGCGGCGACCGGGCGGACGTGACCGCGGCGGCGGGCGTCGATCCCGAGGCGCTCGCGGATCGCGGAGTGGCGGCGGGCGGGCCGTGGCTGGACGCGATGGGTGACAGCGCACCCGCCGCGACCGACGGCCGGCGGGAGACCGACGGCCGGCCCGCGATGGCGGTGCCGGCGGCCTACGAGGGCGTGGTCCACGGCGCGCTCTGCGTCGTCGCGGCCGACGGCGACCCCGTCGAACCGGCGGAGCGGCGGGCGCTCGCGGCGCTCGGACGGTGTCTCGGGCGGGCGATCACCGCGGACCGGTGGCGGGAGCTGCTCCACTCCGACGCGGTGACCGAGGTGGAGTTCCGGACGAGCGACGACGGGGCGTTCCTCGCCCGCGCGAGCGACCGGCTGGACTGCCGGATCGAGCTGGCGTCGACCGTCGAGGTCGACGACGACGTCTCCCGCGCGTATCTCTCCGTCGAGGGCGCCCGCCCGCAGGACTTCGCGTCGGTCGTCACGTCGGCGGCGGGGGCGTCCGACTTCCGCGTGATAGAGACCCGCGAAAACGGCTGCTCGGCGTCTGTCCGGCTCGCCGACGGCTCGCTCGTCAGGGCGCTGATCGACCACGGCGCGACCGTGCGCGACGCGTCGGCCGCCGACGGCCGTGTGCGCGTGGTCGCGGACTTCCCCGGGGGGACGAACGTCCGGCCCGTCGCCGACGGCCTCCGCGACCGGTTCGCCGACGTGCGGCTCGCGAGCAAGGAGTCGGTGGCGCGCTCGCCCCGCACGGAGTCGTCGCTGCGGGAGGGCGTCGCCGACCGGTTCACCGACCGCCAGTGGGCCGCGCTGTCGGCGGCGTACCACGGCGGCTACTTCGACTGGCCGCGCGGGAGCACGGCCGAGGAGGTCGCCGACGCGATGGGCGTCTCGTCGCCGACGTTCCACAACCACCTCCGGAAGGCTCAGCGCGCGCTCCTCGACGGCGTCTTCGAGGACGACGCGGAGCGGTCGCTCCGCGAGGGCGACGGTCCGGCGGCTCCGTCAGAGCGGTGAGCGCGCGCGTCGCCGGCCGTCGACGGTCGTTCCGCCGGACGAGCGCCGGCGACGCCGGCGTATCTATCACGATTTTTCGTATTTAGCGCCGGCGTTTATATGCCGATATGGGCTGGATACGACCGTACCATGACAGAGGAGGACGGCCAACTGGAAGCGAGACTCGCGGAACAGGAGGTATTCGAGCCGTCGGAGTCGTTCGTCGAGCAGGCGAACGTCTCCGACCCGGAGATGTACGAGGAGTTCGAGGAGAACTGGCCGGAGTGTTGGGAGGCGGCCGCCGACCTGCTGGAGTGGGAAACGGACTACGACCAGGTGCTCGACGACGGCAACCCGCCCTTCTACGAGTGGTTCACGGGCGGCGAGCTGAACGCGTCGGCGAACTGCCTCGACCGGCACCTCGACGACCGGGGCGACGAGGTCGCCATCGAGTGGGTCGGCGAGCCGGTCGACGAGGACGACCGGTCGTACACCTACGAGGAGCTCCACCGCGAGGTGAACGAGTTCGCCGCCGCCCTTCGGGAGCAGGGCGTCGAGGAGGACGACGTCGTCACGATGTACATGCCGATGATCCCGGAGCTGCCGGTCGCGATGC
>ERZ1034547.7-NODE-7-length-60133-cov-6.399564_pt1 | contig 60133 bp, 62 predicted proteins | sample MGYA00520642_ERZ1034547 | MGnify/ENA primary metagenome ERZ1034547 (study PRJEB33760, sample SAMEA4777713) | hypersaline lake metagenome | biome: hypersaline environment; feature: brines | place: Spain | collected 2012-08 | depth 0 m ... | reverse complement strand
AGAAACTCGGAAGCTACGTAGAACTAGCCCGAGAAGAAGGATACAGCCTAGGAGACAACGTCTACATCTCCGAAAACGGCAAGTGTATTGACCTGGACGAATAACTTCTTAAAGGGAGACATTTTCTCCCTCTGTTCATTTACTTTCTATCTTGAATTAAGAAAAAAGGAGAAAAATTTGTTTATGATGCGGATAGAATAGCAGGAATTATCTCAAGAAAGCCGACTCCAAGTATTACTGCTGCTATCACCAGCTCAATAGCCACTCCGACCGGATCGTCAGGTATTTTCATTAAGAAGCCTTTTACAACCCAAATTTTTTGTATCTAGCGATTTATGGCGGGTTCAAATCCGTTAGGGCTCGTAACCCGTTTATGAAAGATAGATTATATTACAGTTCTCCCTTCCCTAAATCTCTCCTTGGGTAAGAAGCAACTATGAGTTTAGATTATTGATTAAAGATTCAGGCTCTTCAACGACCATGTGAAGATCAAAAACCCAGACTCAAGTAATGAAGAATTTTTTGAGGTGTTGTAGTTCTGGGAGGTGCTAATAACTGGCGGAAGGAGTCGGAAACTGGCGATAATATGGTCTGGCTTCATGAAGGTGGTTTTGGTTTCAGGCTTCGTGCGGATAAGGATGATGATAGTGGTAAGTGGGTTTTGAGTTTGTCCAGTGATATTTTGCCGGAGAAGTATGATAAAGAGCTTTTGGAGACTGGTACTAAGAAGAAAGCCCGATCTTTTGCAGTGGATTGGAGGAAGTCTCACACTGAGACTGATAGTCTTTTGGATGAGTCCGGGATCTCGATCGGCAGCTCGAGGAACGTGTTCAACCCGTTTAACATGAGCTTGGCGATGATGAACCTCTTTCTTTCCTGGCTTTGCTTCAGACCTGGAAGTTTATCGACCCGATCTTCGGCGAAGTCTTCATCGGTATTGTTATGGGTGCTGGAGGACTTATTTTCCTTGTAGAGGCCTTTTACAAGGATGGTTTGTTCAACTTGAAGGCTCCGCTGCACAACGCGGATGAAGCCGTTTCTTTACTTACAGGAACTTTCGCAGTTCTGGCTTCTTACGGGTATATCACTCAGTCAGAATTTTATCTGACGCATTTCTCAGGTGTTCAGGGAGGAATACTGGCCTACATGGTTGCATACCTGATGATCACTGGCTGAAAACAAGATTTGTTGGATACACACGGATTACAGCCAGAGCCACTAAAAACAGGCTTGAGGGATTCAAGAAGAATATCTGGAGGTATGAACTTCCTGTAGGCTTTAATTTTTGTAAAATTCTTATTTTTCAGACTGAAAGAAATATTTCAATTTTGTGACTAAACCATGGCATTTGAGAAAAGGTAAATCTGTTGACTGGCATATGGCGGCTGAGGGACATGATATTTCAACCGCTGAAGACTGGAACAGCGGCCAAGATGTTCTTATTATTTTTTGGAGGGCTTGGAGAAGTATATCTCAGATGTAGCTGAAGAGGCTGATATGGATCCTGGTGAGCCAATGATTAAGGAGGCTAAGAGACCTGATGATAGTCTTTTCGACTTGAATATTCTATCTGGTGAAGATGAAGAAATAGATTTTGCTTCCAGAGAGGATATCATGGTGTTCACTGATGAAATTTATGATTCTTTTGAGGAAGTATTTGATTTAGATATACCTGAAGAAGTTAGAGATGAGTGGAAAGATAGGACGGTTTACGATGAGGGGATTGGTTTTAAACTTGGTAACACTTTGAGACGCAGTGAATTTCTCTTCCCAATGCTTTGGTCTTTGGGAGGAGCTCTGGCAGGCATCAGTGCAAATAGCCACAGAGCCTGGGAAATGCGGGAGGAGATGATTGAAAATGACACAGATTATATGGCAGTTGATGAGGCCTACGAACAGGCCCTAAGTTTGAACGATGAGATCGCTATAGGTGCTCTAGGCCTGGGTATCGCCTATGGATTGAAAAACAGTTACCCAGTGATGAAGTCCCAGTTTACAGGGAAATTTCTTAACTCAAAGCCTTCATTAATCAAATCTCTGGATTTGGGTGGTAGAGATCCTGTGATAGCTATCAATCCGGATAAAAAGAGTAAAGAAGGCGCTTTCTACACCGGTGTGGCTGAAAATCTTCACATGCTTCAGGAGGAAATGTGCTCTCCGACAAGTCAGGATCCTTTACTGAATGAAGGAATGGATATATTTGCGAAATATCTTGTTGGAAAGGAAATAGAGGGTTCAAATATTGTTGATATGGATCATCTAGATGTAGCACTGAGATTAAGAAACGATAAGCTGCTTGAGGCCTATGGAATCTTGAAGAATAACGGAGGCTATATGGTAGATGATGATACCTTCATAGATATAGGTCTAGATCCTGAGGAAAGTAAAAGAATGGCAAATGAGGTAGAAAAACATATGGCAAGAGATGAGAGAAGCGATGAACAGCTCTTCGGATACAGCATAGGAGGAGCATATCTCATAATGGAATACGAAAAAGGAAACATAGATCATGCAGAAGTCCTAAGAGAAGGCCGAGATGCAATGCCTGATGATTTCCAGAAAGTCTACAAGACGGCGCTTGTGGAAAATATTTGAGATATTATGACTTATCTAATCTCGAAAATTTCTTCCCCCCCCCCTTTCTCCTCCAGTTCCTGTCCTCTTCTCTAGGATAGCCTATCGGAATCAGTAAAATCGGTCTCTCGGAATCTTTCAGATCGAGTTTTTCAGAGATTTTTGGCTGGCTGAACCCTCTGAAGGGACAGCTTCCGATCCCGTAGTTTCTTCAGACTCACATTCATGAGGTAGGCCATCCACTTATATATAATTTCATTTGACAAGTTTAGATAATTCATCTTGATGTTTACCCGGATTCATAATACTGTTTAGCAAAAAGGAAATCGTAGGAATTAAGGCAAATAAAAATTGTAGTTCTAGGGTTAAGATTTTCAAAAATTAAAATCAATTGGTTAGGTGGGGATTATCCACGGAATCAGGTTTGTCTTTAACTTCTATTAGTATTATGTCTGTGAAATTTTTTGGGAATGAATGGAAAATCAGGGCATGGTAGCGTAACTTTTTCAACGGATAAACTCAATCTTTTGATAATGACATTTAACAGCGACCCGCTTGATGAAGTTTACTCTTCTCTTGATTCATCTGTGGAAGGTTTGACGTCTGAGGAAGCCGATAGACGGCTTGAAGAGCAGGGAGAGAACAGGATCGAGAGTGGGGAGTCTACCTCGATGCTGGAGATATTTATCACCCAGTTCCAGGACAACCTGATCTACCTCTTGATGGCTGCTGGTATCCTGTCGATAGCAGTAGGTTTTCTGCCGGGACACACTCCTGAATACCGGGAGGCCGCGATAATTTTCCTCATACTTTTCGCTAACGGTATCTTCGGTTTTATACAGGATTACAGAGCTGAAAAATCGATTCAGGCACTGAAGAAGATGTCTACACCCGGTGCTACCGTCAAAAGAGATGGGAAGAAAAAAGAGGTGGATTCAACAAAGATAGTTCCCGGAGACATAATATATCTTGAGCAGGGAGACGCAGTTCCTGCAGACGCAAGACTTCTGGAGTCAGAGTCTCTCGCAACCGATGAAGCTGCACTAACCGGTGAAAGCGAGAAAGTATCAAAAGAACCTGGAATCACTGAGGAAGACGAAGCAGTAGCTTCACAGACAAACATGGTGTTCATGAACACTCACGTCGTCAAGGGACGTGGAAAAGCAGTAGTTACGGAAACAGGTATGGACACGGAAGTAGGAGATATCGCTGAAGAACTTGAGGAAGCTGACAGCGGCCAGACACCTTTCCAGAAAGAAGTAGACGAGATGGGTAAGAAAATTGGTTATCTTGTGATCGGTATTGTTGCTTTTGTTGCTCTAATCCAGTTCTCACTGACCGGAGCCGGCATGATAACAGTGATCCTCATGGCAATCGGTTTATCGGTCGCAGCTATACCTGAGTCGCTGCCCGCCATCGTAACTTTAACCTTAGCTCTTGGATCCCGCAAACTTCTTGAAAACAATGCTCTTGTACGCCGACTACCTGTGGTTGAAGCTCTTGGATCTGTAAACTATATTGTAACTGATAAGACAGGAACTCTGACCGAGGGAGTCATGACAGTGGAGAAGCTGTACTTCCAGGGGGAAGATTTCAACGTGAGCGGAACTGGAGAATCTCTTGAAGGTAAGTTCACTAAGGACGGACATGAAACAGATCCAAGTTATCTGCAGCCTCTGCTAGAATGTGGAGTACACTGTAACAATGCCGAAGAACGTGAAGAAGGTTTCAGCGGCGAACCTACGGAGATAGCTTTACTGGTTTCAGGTATAAAAGGAGATGTGCTGGTGAAAAAAGACAGAAAGAGAGGCATACCTTTCTCATCGGATCGAAAACGCATGACAGTCGTGGCTGAGGACTCTACGGCGTATATGAAGGGTGCACCTGAAACAGTACTGGATAGATGTGACCGGATACTCATAGACGGCGAGGAAAAAAAGCTTACGGAGGAGAAAAAACAGGAGATACTGGACAGGAACCACGAATACGCCAGCAATGCGTTGAGGGTTCTCGGGTTCGCCAGGAAAAAAGTAGAGAACCCGGAGGCAGACCCTGAGGAAATCGAGAACAACATGGTTTTCCTCGGTCTGCAGGGAATGAAAGATCCTGCACGGGAAGAAGTCGAAGAAGCTGTCGGAGACTGCAGGAACGCAGGTATAGGAGTCATCATGGCGACCGGAGACAATATTGAAACCGCAAAGGCCATAGGAAAAGAGCTCGGATTCGATCCTGAAAACGCAAAGAGAGGTCAGGAAATAGAGGATATGAGCGACGAAGAACTGCAGGAAGCAGTCAAGGAAACAGAGATATTTGCACGTGTATCACCAGAGCACAAGGTGAGGATCTCACAGGCATTGCAGGATCAGGGCTATAACGTGGCGATGACCGGTGACGGTGTCAACGATGCCCCCGCACTGAAGAACTCGGATGTCGGAATAGCGATGGGTGAGAGAGGTACAGACGTGGCCAAAAAAAGCAGCGATATGGTTTTACAGGATGATAACTTTGTTACGATAAGAAATGCTATTTCAGAGGGTAGAGCTGTTTTCGACAATATCAGAAAGGTTACAAACCAGCTTCTCTCCACCAACTCTGGGGAAGTAATGTTTGTCCTCTTAGGGACTTTGATAGCCGGGATTTTCTTCAGCGGGCCTGAACAAGCATTTGCATCAGCAGAGGCTTCTGTACTTACAGCAGTCATGATTCTGTGGGTAAACTTCGCCTCTGATGGACCCCCAGCAATCGCTTTGGGAGAGGATCCAAAAGTCGATGGTATAATGGAGAGAAATCCAAGAGATCCGAATGAATCAATCATAGACAGGAAGATACTGGCCATGATAGCATTTACAGGGCCTCTTGCAGCCGTTACAATGCTTCCACTTTTCTTCCTTCAGGAGCAGCTGTTCGGACTGACACTCAAGCAAAACTTCGCAACAGCCCAGACAATGCTCTTCATGGGTCTAGCATTCTTCGAAATAGCAATGTTCCAGGTAATCCGCAGAGACTACGGACTGAAACTAAGGGACAACAAATGGCTGATCGCAATGATAGGCCTCGCCTCCCTGACACACTTCGCAGTAATATACACACCGCTTTCAGAGTACTTCGGAGTAGTCCAGCTCACACTGACACAATGGGGATACATCGCCGCAGCACTAACAGTATTTTTGGTAATCGAGGTAGCATTCAGAAGAATGCTTTCAAGAAAATACGGCGACAGAATAGGAGAATTCAACGAGTTCAATGGATAAAATCGTCCATAAAAGATTCAAATATCTTCTAAGTAAGCTTTCCTGACAGATCAGGCATATATGCTTTCAGGGTTTTGAGCGTGTTACCGAGGCTTTAGGAGGAGGATTTCCAAAACAGCGGTCTCAGAAGATCAAGTTGAATATTTACGACCTCCAGTTTTCAAGAATATCATATAACATCATTCAGTTGTAACCTATATAATTAATACTTAAGAAAAATTACTTGTGTTATTTGAACCATTAATACCAATCGATTTTGGTATTATACTGTTGACTGCTTTTATTTTAGCTGTCATAGCCTCTAGAACAGGACAGCCCACGGTCATTGCTTACCTCGTCACAGGCCTTGTGCTAGGCCCCGTGTTTCTTGACGTGGTAGAGACCACGGAGTTTGTCCTACTGGTTTCAGAGCTTGGTTTTCCATTGCTGTTGTTCTTAGTGGGTCTGGAAATGAAGTTTGATGCATTCAGAAGCATACTGGATCGTGTGGGAAAAATTGCAGCCGCTCAGGTGATTACACAGCAAGTACTAGCCTTTATAGTTGCGTACCTGCTAGGATTTGGAGTTCAAAACTCTTTCATAATATCAATGTGTACAATATTTGGGGCCACGCCAGTTGTCGTAAAAATGCTTACTGATAAGGATGAAACTTCTACATTAACCGGACGTCTGGACATCGGAGTGCTAATTTTACAGGATTTCTTCATAATTTTGGTTCTAGGTTTCCTGGCGGCTGGAGAGATTTCTTCAGTTGCTGATGTAGGTGTTACATTGGCGAAGATACTGGTACTTGGCGGAACACTAGGCTTGACATCTTTTATGATGTCAAAAGCAATTGGTAGAAAACTTTTCAGAGGTATTGCAGACGAAAAACATGCATTTCTGATAGAAGGTCTGGCATGGGCATTTCTGTTTATTTCACTCGCAGATATAATGGGTCTTTCATTGGAGATCGGAGGATTCCTCGCAGGATTGAGTATTGGGCAATTACCTTACAGTATAGAGTTAAGAGAAAAAGTTCGTCCGTTGACTAACCTACTGTTTGCAGTATTTTTCGCTGAGATCGGTTTGTCCCTCAGTGCAGGAGAGTTATTTAAATACTGGCAGGAGGCTCTGATTGCTATTGTGGTGCTTTCAGTTAGTGCATTCTTTGTAATGTATGGATTAGCGAGATGGCAGAAATTCTCAACAGAGACAAGTTTCAAGGGGTCGATAAACCTGGTTATGATGTCAGAATTTGGGCTTGTAGCCGGAGCTGTAGCTGTGGAAAACGGCTTATTAACGGCGGGAATATTAGGTTATATGACACTGATTAAACTGATAACCAACGGGTACGCAGTATATCTTATTCAATACAATGATAATATATACAGGTACTTCAAACCATACTTGGGAGAATCAGAAACAAATGATGAGGATGAAAACGAAAAAGAATTCGCCGTGGTATTGGGAAGCTCGGAGTTGGATGAAACTATAGAACCTGTATTAGATGAGAGATATGAAAGAGTCATAGTCATCGAAGATAACCCGCATGAGATGAAAAAAATGGAGGAAGACGGAGAAGAATTCGTCTTCGGTACTCCAAGACATCCAGAAGTACTGGAAGAAGCGGGAATAGATGAAGCATCAGTGGTGATTAGCCTTGAAGAAGATATTGAACTTGATACAGAGCTTGCTGAAAGATTCGAAGACACAGGGACAGAATTTATTGCAGTATCTGATTCTAAGGTTAAAGCCGACAAACTCAGGGATTCTGGAGCATTACACGTCATCTTGAAAGAGGATGCAGTGAAATCGGAGATAATATCGCAGGTGAATGAGAAATGATAATAAGTATATCTCTAGGCCTGATAATATCAGGATTACTTCTCTTTGCATTCAAAGGATTTGACATACCAGAAATACCGCTTTACCTGCTTTCCGGAGCATTGATGAGTTCAGCGGTCAGTTTCGGCCAGGCTAATGGTTACCTATCGCATTCATATATAGAAACAGGTATAGTCAAAGAACTTGCTCTTTTAGGTCTTGGAATATTAGTTTTCTACACTACATCAAATATCGAACTGGACAAAAGGCTAAAGACATCCGTGGACGGGTTCAAATCCTCATTATGGTTAACAGCTACAATCACAGGACTTGTTACAGGTATCTCGTTAATGATAGGGTTCTCAAGGTTTGAATCAGTGCTTTTCGGATTCGCCTCATCTGTTGGCTCGACAATGCTAGATTTTGGAATTGTCAGAGAAAAAGCAAGATCAAATCATATCTACGGTCGCTTAACAGAGAATAGAAACTTCTTTACGGACATCCTTTTAGTTACGGGTTTCAGTGCCTTAATTACAGTATATTCCAGTTTGAGAACCGTTTCAGGCATTATGATTGTGTTCACACTGATTACAGCAACACTAGTTTCGAGAAAGTATTTTGGGTCTCTTATGATGAAGATTACAGACGGGGTAGAGGAAGTTTTGCTTCTGTCAGGGATAATGATATTTGTCAGTCTTTCTTATACAACAGAATTCTTTGGTCTAACAGCCTTACCCGGTATATTTGCTGCGGGATTACTTCTCGTAGATACTGAGCTAGGATATAAAATAAGAGAAAGGTTATCTGGAATAAAAGACTTCTTTACAGCCCTCTCATTTTTCTCGATAGGATATCTGTTTTCATTACCATCAGGAAATTACTTGATTGCTTCGATCATTTTGATAATTACAGCTTTAGTTCTTAGACCAGCCTCGCAACTACTTTATTCTATTTTACAGGGATATGATCTAAGAACAGGGTTTATGACATCTCTGCAGACAGCCCACGTCTCTGAGATCACACTTCTCGCAGCATTGATATCAGCACCTTTGATAGGGTTTTCTGCTTTTAATACGATTGTCTTGGCTTTTGCTGTTTCGGTAGTTATAGCAGAGATTACAGAGGACAATGAGCAGTACCTGTTTGAGAGATTATTCTCAGAATACGAATTAAATTCGGAGAAATCGGAGCTACCGAGAGACCTCTCTAATCACGTTATAATTGCCGGATATGATGGAAAAACCCAGGGAATTGAAGATGAACTCGATGAGAAGGTGGTGATATCAGACTATAGTTTAGAACGAATAGAAGAAGCAGAGGAAAGAGGTAACTATCATCTCTTAGCAGATCTTGAATCACAAAAAACCTGGGATGTGTTGAAAGCTGATGAGGCAAAAATGATTGTCTCAGCTATAGATGATCAGAAAGTAAGAGAGAATATAAAAGAATTTGAGAGTCCGAGAAAAATCTTGGCTAGCGAGGACTCAAAACAGGTCAAGGACAGATTAAGGGTTATGCTTTCGGATTCCATGAAAAATAAAGAAAATAAATAAGTGGGTTTTTCTTGACTAATGGCTACATCTGTTTTTCTGCTCTGTGAATCAGGTACATATCAAGGAATCCGTATACCTGTTTGCAGAAGAACGGTAGGACAACGAACGCGACTGATGTCTCGAATGCGCCCAGCACATCCATCGGCCCAGGAACCCCGAGGTACCATACAATCGGATAGAGCAGGAAGAACACTGAGATGTATGTTGCCAGTGTCTTGTAGCTCTTCCCAAGTACATCGGAAGTCTCCTCTGCCATCTGCTTGAAAGGCCCCCAGATCAGATAGATCACTCCAAGAAGTAGTGCATTTCCGATCCAGTACGCATATGTCATACCTGTTTCCTGGGATATAATCCCTGTCACAACTAGCATGAACTGTAGACCCATCAATGCACCCAGAAGATCCCATCTGGTCTCTCTGTTATGCATTGCTGTAAGACCTAATGCAAGCAGAATAAGCGGTGTGGATAACATCCAGTCCATGTACCATCCAAAGTCGCTTAACGGTGTTCCGTTAAGAAAGTTCAGGTACATTAACCCCGACCATGTTACAATGAAGAAATGGATAATCGGGAACTTTATCGGGACGTTATCCCATTCTCGACTTAGAAGTAGATATCCTAGTCCGCTCAAGAAAGCGGTAGCGATGTAAGCCATAATATAAGGCGTGCTGCCAGAGGCAGCGATGGCTTCATATACCATATACTACTCAACTCATTTCTTATTGATAAAGATTACCTTTATGAAACTACAAAACAGCGATAAAAAACCTTTTAGTGGAGTTAAAACAAGTCTGTAATACAGGAACCACCAGAAATGAACTACATACTATTTCATCTAATATTTACCATCCCACTACTCTTGATACTGTTTTATCTGCGTCCAGCACTACCTTCAGAACGAAAAAAATATTTCAAGATAGGCCTCTTGCTAATGACATTGACGGCAGTAATCTATACGACACCCTGGGACGCCTTTTTGATAAGTCAGGGTGTATGGTTCTACGGAGAAAATGTGGTAACTTATTCACTGGCCGGAGTACCCTTGGGAGAATATCTGTTTTTCGTCATACAAACAATCGGAACAGGTCTCTGGCTTTACTACAGCGGATTCGATCCATCGAAAACGAGTAAAGCAAGCATATTCGGAAACTTGGGGCTCTCAATTCCTTCCATCACAGTTACTTTATTGGGTGTTTATCTACTTTCTTTAGGGCAAGGAAATTATTTCTATCTCGGATCAATACTCGCATGGGCAGGGCCTGTAATCGCTATACAATGGGCATTTGGAGGAGAAAAACTTTGGGAGCAGAAGAGAAATTTTTTCAAAGCTATAGCCATTCCTACGATTTATCTCTGGATAATAGACAGAATCGCACTAGAACAGGGCCTGTGGACGATAGCAACGGAAACAAGGACAGGAATTGAACTATTAGGTCTGCCTATTGAAGAAGCGATATTCTTCCTAGCCACAAATTTGATGGTGGTCCAGGGACTTATTCTGTACGAATGGATCATGAAGGTAAAATCAAATGAAAAATAGGGCCATATAGAGATAAATTATAATTATGAGGGCTTACAGTCTGGAAAAACTAGAGGAATGGATCTTATGGGCAGGAATAATCAGTCTGGCGATCTTTATTCCTTTCTCAGGATTTATTCAGGATCTACCATATATCTATCAATTGATCCCTTTCTTCATCAGTATGATATTCCTTGGACTACCTCACGGAGCGATGGATCATCTTGTCCCTTCTAGGCTTTCAAGCTTGAATATTAGAAAATCAGTTACAGCAGTATCACTAGTTTATGCTCTAGCAGGAGCCCTATACACCTTATGGTGGTTCCTCGATGCCTTAACAGCATTTATATTTTTCATAATCATAACATGGCTTCACTGGGGGCAGGGAGATCTCTACGCAGTCAAAGAACTGAGAAAAACAGACTATCTGAAGAATAAATTAGATAAAACACTTTTGCTCCTTCTTAGAGGCGGAATCCCTATGTTAGTACCATTATTTGCTTATCCAGGCCTCTATGAAAGATTTATTTCAAGCGTATTCACACTGTTTTCAGGAAACATCGAATCGACCGTGATAGTTTCCAGTACTTCCACAATGTATGCCTTCCTTTTGATAGGAGGCTTAACGCTTTCAAACGCTGTTTTAGGCCTGTATAGAGTTTACAGAGAGAAATTATTAGAGCAGTGGATGTACAATCAGCTTGAAGTAATATTTCTCTGGATTTTCTTTCTTTCCTTGCCTCCTGTATTTGCTGTCGGACTTTACTTCTGTCTCTGGCATTCTTTAAGACATATCGCAAGGCTCAGCCTTACAGACAACGAAGGAATGCTGAAAGATCTTGAAAACAGGGATTACAGACAGTATCTAAGAAATCTCGTCCGTGATACTGGGCCTTTGACTTTAATTTCACTTCTGCTAATGGCGGGCCTAGCATTTTTGATTCCAGGAAGTTTAGATAACCCTGAATCTTTAATCGCTGTCTATCTAATCGGAATCTCAATTCTGACACTTCCTCATTTCGTAATCGTTTCCTGGATGGATTACATACAGAAGATCTGGAGATAAGTCACGGATTCGAGATAGCTCAGATCATATTATTATGAATGTGAGTATCAGGAAGAGCAAAACTCCTGTAATAAATCCTACAGGCCTTTCCTTTCGAGGATCAAGCGCATCATGTATGACAATATAAATGAAAGATCCTCCCAAGACTCCTAAAAGCGTGTACAGAAAACTGATAGGGATATCTAATAAAGATCCTAATATTACTCCTGCAAGTGTAGACAAAGAGATGATTATCTGGATGAATTTATTTTCCAGCATTTCTTCATGCATCTCTTTCATCGCAAGAGAATTAACAGCTGTATGAATCAAGACAGGTATGAAGAAAAGCAGTAACTGCTGCATCGATGACGTTTCAAAAAGGAAAACCATCACAGTTCCCACAGCCGCATAGTAGAGGCCTACAAAGACTGTATGGATCTCTTTGAAGTTATATTTTATCTCCCCGAAATTCTGATCCCTCTTATATATCGCCTCCTCAATAATGTAAAATATCGAAAGCCCAGCAAGTATAGAAAGATTATCTACCCCGAAAACAGAATGCCTGCTGGTCTCAGGAATAAGAATTGCAAAAAAATATGCTATAGTCAAACCAGCGGAAAAGGAGACCAGAAAAAAATTATAATCCCCAGTAAACTCATCAATTTCCTCCCCAAAAAAATGTACTGCACCAATCAAAACAGCCATCAACGCTGGCAATAAATATTCCATAACAAAACGATTAACAAAGAAATATTTAGAAGTATCCTCCAGTCAAATATCGAATGGAAAAATACCAGATGAGCTAAAGGATCTCGAAAATTTCTTTTCCGTCTCTACGCCAGTTCCTGCCTTCTTCTTTCGGATAACCTATCGGGAAAAGGAGTATAGGCCTTTCACTGTCTTTCAGATCAAGTTTTTCGGAAAGTTTTGGCTGGCTGAATCCTCTTACGGGACAGCTTCCGACCCCGTAGTTTCTGCAGGCGAGCATGAAAAACGTGGCCGGTATCACTGTGTTTCTGGTAAGCCATCCGGTCAAGAATTCTTCATCCCTGTCTTTGTAGTCTTGATACATGTTCCTAAGGTTCCCTGCTTTTTCTTCATCGATACGGTCTTCCTCCAGTTTGTGTTGTAGGACTTTTTCAGCATTAACGTCAATCTCTTCGTCTCCAATTAAGGCCACGATTTTGTCGGCATGCTGTATCCACTTGTTGACTGGTATAGCAGAGCTTACGGCTTTTTCTTTCGCCTCTTCTGAATCCAGGACGATAAATCTGTAGGGCTGTAAATTGAACGCGGTCGGTGCCTTTGTGGTCAGATCAAAGATTTTCTCTAATTTCTCTATTTCTACTTCTTCATCTGTAAATTTCTTCACGGAAGACCAGTTTTCTATTGCTTCAGCAAGATTCATTTTTCCCACCTCTAACTGGAATTTTTTCGGACAGAATTTAAATTTTTCATATTTCAGGGCAGTCTGGCAAGCTATGTTCCGCAATGTAAATATATATCTATGAAAGTGTTAAAAGGTAAAGTTCTTGAAGTAGATGTCGATAGTCTGCGTGAAAAAATAGAGGATACCGGAGCGGAGAAAGTTTTCGGAGAAGAGGTTAATTTGGAGTTCTACGATTTTGATAATGGAGAAATCGAGGATTACAGACAGGTCAGATTCAGATCTGTAGGCGATCATTCGTTTATCACGAGAAAAACTGATGTGGAGGATGACCGGGCAAAACTGAAGGACGATATAGAGTTCGATGTAGAGAGGAAAAAAGAGGCCAGAAAGTTTCTGAAGTCTATAGGCCTGGAAAAAATAGAGAGCGGAGAAAAGAGAGGGTGAAAATGGAAGAAAGATCCAGTAAAGTACGTGATCAACTGATATCCGGATATACCTCCATTGCTCGAGATCGAGGCCTCTGTACACGAAAAACTTGAGAAGGCCTTATAGAATTGAGATACAACCCCAAAAAACAGTGGACGGGGGATCAACTAGAGTACATGAACACCTTGATTTGGAGATATGAGCTTGAAGGGATAACGGAACAGGAAAAATTTTTGAACAGGATTATTGAAATTCCTCCGGTGGATAACCTTCAGGAGTTAAGTCGCCGTTTTCCACCATTTCGTATCTTGAGCAGTACTTTTTCAGCTTTGTATCCTCACATGTAGGGTTTCTGGCCGAACAGTTGTTCTTCCCGTGTTCTATCATAAGCATGTGAAAACTGTTCTTGATCTCATGCGGTACCGCCTCGTTCAGCAACTCGTGGGCTTTTCCATTGGAAGCTGAGAAAGGAATCAACCTGAATCTTTTGGAGATCCTCTCAACGTGTGTATCGACCGGCATCACGTTCGCATCGAAGTGGAAGTTTAGTAAAACGCTCGCTGTTTTCGGTCCGATCCCTTTGATCTCTTCAAGCCAGTCCTGTGCCTCCGAGTCTTCCATATCGCCGAGGAAGCCTACAGAATAATTATTTTCTTGGCCCTGTTCACGTAAAGCCTTGAGCGTTCTCTGTATTCTCTTTGCCTTGGTCTCTGGCAGGCCTGCAGGGTTAATTGAATCTGCGAGTTCTTCGATAGAGGAATTTTCTATTTCTTCATAGTCTTCGAAGTCGTTGAACAGGTTTTCCGCTGCTCTGGCTGTGTTTTCATCCGCGACGTTCTGGGAGAGTATTGTTATCAAAAGCTGTCTTACACCATCATCGTTGTCGTGCCAGTTCTGTTCTCCGTATACGTCTAGAAGGTCCTGATGAATGTTTCTGATTCTTTCCTCCGAGTTATCTAATTTCATGATAAATTTTTTGTCGGGAAACTACTTTGAATATATCCTATTTCACGAGTAAAAGAGAGAAAAAATTCAAGAGTGCTTCTTTATTTCTCCGTCGAATTCTTCCGGTATTCCCAGTTCTTGGAATTCTTTGTCTACTTTGAGGCTGAAGAATTCGAGGAAAGGAGAGTTGTTAGCTATGTCTCGAGCCTTCCTCTGGTTTTTGGAAAAAAGGTTCTCTGCATTGTCTTTGGTGGTTTTCACTTCCAGCATCAGGATCTTGAAGTCCACTATCTTTGGTAGTTCTACTTTGATAGTTTCATTATGTTCAAACTTGTTTTCTGTGTAGTCTTCTGCCTGGAACTCTATTTCTTCAGTGCCATTGGTTTTGACTGCGTAGAAGTTGAAGTCTATGAACGGGTTTCTGACCTGTTTAAATTTCTTGAAGATTTCTTCTTCCGTAACAACGCATTTCTCCTGTACATGTTCTTTAAGCTCCTCTCTGTTTTTACCTGTGTGTTTCAGGATTCTTCCTTCTATCCTGATTTCTCCTTGACGGGGCTTTCCCGATGCCCAGTACCTCTGAAACGTAGAAGAACTGTTGATCAAGTGCATTTTATCTCTCAACACCCAGGAACTTCTAAGATGCGTGCTTATGTGATCTACCATTCTATTCTTCATTAGTGATGCTATTTTTTCACCCAGAAAGCCCTGTATTTTTCTCTTCTCCATTTCATCAAGTACAAGGTCCATCTGCAGACTCTCTTGCTGATCCTCGTCCTTTTCGAACTCTTTGAGGTTGAGAAACCCGGATGCTCTTCTCTTTTCCCTGACTTCGCCCTCACTAACATCTAATTCGACTGCAATCTCTCTATCACTCATTTCATGAAAAGCTGAATCCAAGTCAGAATCCATGAAATTATTTTTTGAACCGGTGATGAAATAAATTTTCCTCAGTAAATATTAGATATGATTCGGGTTCTTGGATCTAAAAATAAAGCCAAGATAAAAGAATTGGAAAGTGCTGCCGGCAGATTTTACTCTAAATACGAAGTAGATCCAAGCTTCCAGGAAAAAATTTCACAACAACTTGGAGAAAAAGAGCTTGGAGAAGCCATCATGGAATTAATGGTAGAGGACCTGAGAGAAGGTAAAGACGCGGTTTCTTTGTTTACTGAAGAACAGATCAATAGACCAGACTTTACTGAGAGATCTCTTACACAGGTCTTAGGAGACACGGAAAACAGATGGATTTAAATCAAATGAAAGTATTATTGCATCGAAGAGACCTTAGAACTCTTGATAACAAGGCTTTAGAGGTAGCAGGTAAGGAAGCTGCGCCAATCTATATTTTTGACCCTTATGAATGGAGCCATGAACTTTCACTTGATGCGCGCCAGAAATTTGTACTGGAATCTTTGAAGGATTTGAACAGGCAGTATATCAAGCTGGGAACAGAACTGACGTTCTTTCACGGCGATAGCATAGAAATACTTCAGGAATTAAACTCTAAAGGACATAACGTCATTTTCAACAAAGATGCCAACCATTTCCAGCAGGAAAAGGAGAGAAAGCTTAGAGATCAGTTCACTGCAGTAAAGAGTAGTGCGGTAAAGAGCCGTGAACAGGGGAGGAGTGAGAAATGGGCTAATTATGCGAAAAACTGGTTTGAATCAGAAAAATACAGTAAACCAGAGAATATCAAAGAAAGTAGTCTGAAAGGAAATACCTCGATAAAAGAAATCAAGGAAGAGTATTCTGTACAACGTGAGAAAGAAGATTTTGGTAAGGGCGGAAGCTTTGAAGCAGAGAAGAGGCTTGAAGAATTCATAGAGAGAATCGATGATTATTCTGGCTGCATCTCTTCTCCTTCAAGAGCTGAAAGCTCGACTTCACACCTTTCTCCGTACATTCGTTATGGTTGTATTTCTCCCAGACAGGTTTACCAGAAAGTGAAACAAAAAACCGGCTCCAGGAATAATGAGAGAAGTGTGGAGATGTTCAAGGACAGGATTTTCTGGCAACAACACTTCAACCAGAAAATCGAAGACAACCCAAAACTCTTTGAGGAAGCTGTGAACCCTGTGTACAGAGACCTGAATAAAGACACCTATGATGAGGAGCTTGTACAAGCCTGGAAAAAAGGAGAGACTGGTTATCCGTTGGTTGATGCGTCGATGCGAGCCTTGAAACGGACTGGTTGGTTGAACTTCCGTATGCGTGCAATGTCCGCTTCCTTCTTCTCCTATATTTTGAAGCAGTGGTGGAAAACAGGTGCAGACTTTTTCTACAAACACCTGATAGATGCAGACGTCGCGATAAATTACTACCAATGGCAGATGCAGAGCGGCTTAATAGGTGTCCACGCAAACAGGATCTACGATCCGACGAAACAGGTCGAAGAGAACGATCCCAAAGGAGAGTTCATCAGAAAATACGTTCCGGAGTTAAGATCTGTACCGGATGAGTACATCGCAGAGCCGTGGAAGATGCCGGAAAAAGTCCAAGAAGAATGTGGAGTAAAAATTGGCAGAAATTATCCGGAACCTGTAGTTGATTACGAGCGGGAAGCCAGAAAAGCCAGGAAATTCTTCGAGAAGAAAGCTCCCGAAGCTTATGCTGCTTTTGAGGACGATGAGGTTTGGGAGAAGGCTTCTCTGAGCTCCAGGCATGATAGAGAAGAGATTTTGGATAAAGCCGGTAGGGCGCAGAGTGATCTGGAGAGTTTTTCCTAAATCCTTTGGTTTACGAGTTCCTCTACTTTCCAGTTTTCCAGATAGCTCTCCAGTGATCTCGTAGCTGAGTTGGTGTATTTGTCCGGATTTTCACTGATGTCCATTTCGACTTCTTCTACAGGTGCGTACCAGGCTTCTTCGACTTCGTCGGAAAGATCGAAGGGGCCGTCGTACACTGTTGAGTAGACGGCTGTTTTCTCCCAGTTATCTGAGCTTTTCTTGTCAAGTTTTTCCAGTTCTTGAAAGTCTTTATCTTGTATCGAGGTGTTTCCCGGTCTTCTATCCATGAGTTCTTCGCAGTACTCTCTGATGGCTGCTTCCCTGTAGGATTCTCCGGCGAGAACGTGACCTCCTGTGAACTCCAGCAGGCCTGGTTTCCTCTCCTTCTCCTGTGATCTTCTCTGCACCAGGATCTCATCTCTTTCCTCGGTTCTGAAAGTTAATACTGTTGCTGATCTATGCCATAGAGGGTTCTGGTCGCTGTGGACGTGCTCTCTACGGGCATTGAAAAGCCACTCATCCTCTTCATCAACCACTGGCACATACTCTATCTCCATTAAAACAACACCACTAAGTAATACGATGTATTACGACTTGGAAAAATTACACTCCAGCACTTAAAAACCTTTTGTACGGTTACAGAAAGGAAACCAGGAGGGGGAAGAAGATTAAACAATTTCATCCCCAGCCAAATCTATGGAAATAATTGAAGGAGTCTACGGCTTGCCGCAGACACTTGGACTCGGCGAAGACCACAGAGAAGAAATCTATCCTGTAGCTATCGAAGACGACCAAGGCTTAATTCTGGTCGATGCCGGTCTGCCGGGCAACGTGGATAAAATCAGAGAAAACCTGGATGAACACGGCTTCTCGCTTGAACACGTGGAGAAACTTGTTCTGACACATCAGGACTTCGATCACTGTGGATGCGCCGCAGAACTGGTCGAGGAAACCGGTGCAACAGTGTTCGCGCATAGAGACGATGCTCCAGCAATCGATGGCAGGGAAGACCCGATCAAAGGCGATGAAAGATACCCTGCAGTCGATGTGGATGTCGAGCTTTCCGGAGGCGAAGTAATTCACGCCGACGGAACAGAGATCAGAGTGATGCATACACCAGGCCACACACCAGGACACATCTCGCTTCTAATGGAGGATCTACTGATCTCCGGCGACATACTGAACGTAGAAGAAGACGGATTCCCAGGACCAAGAGACAGGTTCACACCAGATATGGAGGAAGCTGTACAGGGATTGAGTAGACTCGGCTTCGAGAGCTTCGGCAAGGTACACTGCTTCCACGGCGGAACCGTCGAAAAAGACAGCGAAGACGTCAAAGAAATCTTCGAACAACTCGAAACAGAATTTACAGGTTTCCAGAAAGCTAACGTGGATGGACCGGCCAGATTCCTGAGAAGTGAGCTGGAAAACGAGGAAGTCGGCCTCTCCATCTTCGAGATTCCTGAAGATCAGAGCCACGGCTCACAGGAAGATCCAGAGAAAGGTCACAGGCATTCAGAGCAGACAGAGATCTACTACTTCAGAGAAGGCTCCGGAAGCTTCAGAATCGGCGGCGAAGAGACAGAATACAGCGAAGGAGACGCTTTCCTAGTCAAGCCGTACAAGCTCCGCAGAATCGATGCAGAGGAAGACACTGAAGTTGTCGTGGCAGGTGCGCCGGTAAACGATCAGGCCGAGGAAGGAGAGCTGGAATAAAGGTTAAAGGCCTTACACATTATCTTATCTTTATGATTCGCCAGTATGCTCCGATAGGCCTGATTCCTGCGGCATGGGCGATGACGTTCACCACAATGATTTATCCGGGAATCAGCACGTACTGGATTCAGCACATGCATTACTTCATGATACTCTTCCTAGGAGGATTTACACTGCTTTCATGGAAGGAAATGGATTCAGATCCAGTACTTGACATCTGGAGAAAAGTAATTGCAGCAGGAGTAATTTTCACAGGCCTTGGAGCTCTTTCATTTATTTTGACAGAGTCTGGTTCTTTACTTGGATTTCTATCGCTCAGTTACTGGTTTCTGGCTCCAGGCATAGCACTTTACTACTCCTCTGAGTATATGGAGGAATATTCAACACTGTACAGGAGGCTGGCCGGCGAATCAGTAATAGGGTATCTACTCTTAATTTTAGGCCTGTATTCTAAGGTAATCTCTCTTCAGGTGATTGCCATAATTGGAATTGCAGTAGTTCAGACAGCGAGTATCGTTGTTGCTTCAAAACTTGATAGATAGGTTGTTAAAACGATGATCAATTATTTAGAGGGTTTGAAAGGAGATTTCGGCGAATTAATAGCATATGAATTTTTCAAAAACTTCGCTCTGTCTATGCTTGGGATATTCATTCCTATACTGATTTATTCCGAGACAAACAGCCTATGGATGCCGGCGGTTTATCTTATTTCAAGGGCTTTGATGAGTGCAGTTAGTGGTTTTCCGGTGATGAAGATCATAAACCGTTATAGTTTCCGTTCAGGTCTCTACCTGTCTTATGTTTTTCTTCTACCAGCTATTCTACTGATTTACTTTATGAGCCCTAACTTGGCAGTGACAGCCACAGTAGCCTTTCTCTACTCTATCGGGAGCACATTTCACTCTGAAAGCATGAGATTGGAGTTTGCAGAAGATTCGACACGTGAAGATAGAGAAATGGAGACAGCAGAGTTAATGTCTATACCAAATATAGGAAGGTTTCTAGGTCCGATAGTTGGAGGATTTGCCTCCAGTATTGGAGGGTTCCAAACAATGTTAGGAATCGCATTAGCTTCTGTACTAGTCTCTTTGATACCTGCTAGAATGATATCGTTAAAACAAAAAACCACCGAACTCAAAGCATCCGAGCTTTTCAATTATGAATATCTGAAATACGTTCCAGTATTTATATCGAGAGGAATACAGGCCTATGCATCCGTCGCATTATTTTCACTCTTCACATACATCTTTGTAGCCGGCAGCATCTCATCAGGACTAGTAAGATCGCTTGATACAGTAGGTTTCATGGTAATGGCCTATCTATCTGGATATATATCCTCAAAGCATTCCAGAAGCAAAATTATACTTGTAGGAGCATTCTTCGCAGGAATAGTCTATCTGTTAAGAACAACCGTATCAACTCCGTTAGAGGCCTTCATGATCTCTATAGCAGGAGGCCTTGCTTTCAAGCTTTATGATATACCGTTGTTCTCAAATTATGCTGACAGCGCAGAAGATAACGAGGAAAGAAGTTTCTATGCAGCTGAAAAGGTTTTCAACGCAGTAGGTAAATCGATTACAGGCTTCTTTTTCCTCGGGGCATTCCTATTTTACTCACCGAGAACCGCTTTCAACTCAGTATTTATTTTAGCAGCAGCCAGCACAGCATTGATGGTATTCGGAAATCATTTGGCAGGTGAGAAGTAAAACCAGTGTAGCCGGGAAAAATACAGTTATTCACGTCTCACCAAATTTTCATTAAAAAAGATCGATTGATGAACCTTCTCTCACCGCTAGAGATAATATCGTACCCCTATACTATATCGAACCTGGATCCGAATTCTCAGAATTAACCATAGATATTTGATGTTTAGAAAAGATTTTGTTTATCATGATCGAGATTTTCGACGATTACATGATGGCTCGAGTAGAAGATGACTCCAGAGTATTTGAGGTAAATTTTGACAAAGTAAAAGTTGATGATGTTACCTTAAGCTTCCATAAGAATGGGGAAAGAGTAGGATCAATCTATAACGACGACGGTACAGAAAGATTGATGGCAAGGCTTGAAACAAAAGGGAAAGAAGATTTCATATCGACTAAAGTAAGTAAAGAATTTGTTAAAACAATCTTGGAGCAAGCTGAGGAGAAAGGATTTTTGACAAACGGTAGCTCTAGCCCAAAAGCTTACAAGACAAGGATAGGAATCAAGTTAGAAAAATGAAGCTGTCCCGGAATCTGGAGGATCAGAAAAATCTTCGCCAGTGAAGACCTAGAACAATCCGAGATAGATGAAAGAACCAGAGACCGATACTATCTTAAGGCCCGATAAGTTGAGTAAATGGGTTAAACGTCACCCGAGAACTTAAACTTCTCATAACATATATTTGGAAAAAAACCTATAGAATGGGTTTTTTAATTAAAAAATACAACTGATTCTACAGATGCTTGATCCTAAATCAATATTCGATAAGTCACACAGCTTGTTCAGTTATCTTACTAGCATTCTCGGTGTCTTATTGCTGGTGCTTTTTGCGATTGGCGTCTTTGACGTAGCTCTTCAGATGGCCCAGATGATTCTCTCAGGAAATTTTACTAGAGTATCTAATATTTTAGACGTTATAGACACAGTACTGTTATTAATGATTATTTTAGCTGTGTTCAGAGATCTTGAATCATACATAAAGGGCAGAAATCTTTTGTACGTGATTATACAGGTTGGAATAATTGCTGTAGTCAGAAACATAATCATCACTATAGCATCTAATCCAGCAACCAAAATTGATACAATCTACTTCTCAGTAAGCAGTCTATTGCTACTTACAGGCCTCTTCATAGGTTATTACATCATTGAAAAATATGGAAAAGCCACAGTTGAAGACGAAAAATCAGATTGAGGATTGAATATATAAACTCAAAAACCTGTCAACCAAAGGCACAGAGTTTGGGACTGCGCCCTAAACTTTCCTCAAAACGGCTGTATTCCTGTAGACTTCTCTACCATTCTTTTTTCCAATCAACTGATAGCTCCTCAATACATCTAGATCAAATCTCTTGGTGACTGCCTTGATAACATGTTGGCACATGTGCTCTGTCGAGAGATGATAATCAAAACCTTCTTTAACCTCTCTTCTGTTCACCAAGTAATCATCGTGATTCTTCGCCTCCAAGTTCTTGCATCGTTGATCTATCAGGCCTGAAATTTCTTCTAAATTTTCACCCCTGACCTGTATCTTTGACTTTGTGAAGCCCCCTTCAAATCCCTTACAGTCCCTACAGATATCCTCAGAGGATTCTATTAGTACACTCCCAGAATCCTCGAGGCCTTTTTTACTGACTGTATAATCTATCCTGAGATTTTCCTCTCTCCTTTCTATACCGTATTCTATATCAGTATCTTCAACGAACTGGGAGAAATATAAATCAACTCTGTCCCTATCCTTGAATCTTGGATGCCATTTTCCATCCTGTTTCATCCGGCCGCATTCCTCACAGACCTGTATAGAGGCCTCATCCGGTATATCCAGTAGACGGTTTCTCTCTAAAAAACATTGACCGCACATCTTCTTGTCGCCGTAGAGCCTCCCGGCTTCTTTCCCACATACCGGACAGAACTTTGATAGGTCCACGGTTAACTGGGTTCGACAAAGATTATTATTTCTGGTGGTGTACAGTCAGAATTTCAAGGATATGTTGAAAACATCTGCCATAGAAGTAAGGTTATGGTTAACCTTGGTTATGCCGATAGAAACATGCATCTTCGTGAAGAAGGAATCAGGGTAAACAGAGGGATGCAGAAGAAAACTTTCAGAGAAAAAGGCCTTGAATACGCCGGGGAACTGGGAGAAAAAAACCTTAGAGACTTAGAAAAGATAGTGAAATGGAACAATGAAAATGATATCAGTTTCTACCGTATAACCTCTGAATTCCTGCCATGGCATAACAAGTATGAATTTGAGGAACTGCCCAATCATAAACGGATAAAGGAAATCCTGGGACGTATAGGTTCTCTGGCCCGGAAAAATAATCAGAGACTGACTTTCCATCCCGGACATTTTGTTAAGCTAGCGAGTCCAACGGAAAGTGTGGCTCAGAAAGCTATCGATGAACTAAATTTCCACGGAAAAATCCTGGATATAATGGGCGCAGAGAAAACAAGTTATAATTCGATCAACATACACATAGGCGCCCACTACAAAGACAAAGATGAAACCGCAGAGCGATTCTGTCAGAACTACAGAAAACTTTCAAAACCCGCCCAGGAAAGACTAACGGTTGAAAACGATGATAAGGAATCTCTCTGGAGCATATCAGAACTTGTAGAATCCATCCATGATGAAATCGGGATACCTGTAGTCTATGACAGATTACATCACAGATTCTCGGGAAGAGGCCTATCACATGAGGATGCTCTGAAAAAATCAGTTGCTACCTGGGAAGAGAAACCGATCATGCATTACAGTGAATCAAGAGACGAACATGGAGACAGAGACTCGAGGCCTCAAAGTCACTCCGATAAGATTAAAGGCCCTGTAAAGACCTTTGGAGAAGAAGTTGATGTGATGATAGAAGCCAAAAACAAAGAAAAGGCCTTACTAGGATACAGAGAATCCAGATAGGCCTCTAGATCAAAACTGAATCAATTCTTTCCACGATACTCCAGGCTTTTCCTGTTCAGTCTCTCGACATAACTTTTTCCTTTTCTCTCCATCTCTCTGGAGATTCTGACTGCTGATATAAGCTCTTTCTTACCCAACTGCTTGTAAGCTGGTTTCTCCGAGTTTTTATCGAGGTGGCTGTACCACATATCCTCAAAGACGTTATCTAGTACAACTCTCTGGAAACAATGATCTTCAGTGATTGTCCATTTGCCTTCCCTTGCCAGCTGTGGCAAAATCCTTGACGTAAAATCCATATACAACTCTCTTAGCCCTTCAGTATCAGCATCTTCCAAATCCATCTCAATAACAGAAACAATTTGCTGAAAAAAGTTAAATCAGATAAGGTCCTTAAAATATATTTAGAAGATTTAAAACTTGCAACCAGGAAATATACGTGAATATTTTTCTCCACAGAAACGATCTCAGAGTACATGATAACAAACCTCTAAATGAATCCTCAAAGGAATCCGGGACAGTTCCGGTATACATCGATGACCCCAGGATCAGAAACAAAACAGGTATAAACAAAAGAGCTTTCAGAACAGAGGGCCTCAAGAAATTAGCAGAAAAATATGAGAAAAAGAACTCAGGCCTGATAATAAAGAAAGGTAAGACAGGAAAGAAGCTTTTAGAGCTTGCTGAGCGGTTTAATGCAGAAAAAATCTATTACAGCAGGGCTTACACTCCTACAGGAAGAGAAATAGAAAAAGAAATAGAGGCACTGGACATCGAGTCTCAGGGAATGCAGAATAATCTCTTGGTTGAACCTCAAGAGCTCTCACAGGAATATGATACGTTTTCACCTTTCTACAGAGAATGGAAAAACATAGATAAGGGAAAGGCCTTCGAAGAGCCTGAGAGTCTCGCTGATGTATCCTCTGAGATACCTGAATTCAATAGTAAGATCTCAACAGATATCCCGGAGACAGGAGAAGATGCAGCAATACAGAAATGGAAGGATTTCAGAGACAATCGATTGGAAAACTATAAGGATAGGAGAGATGAAGTAGCAAGTCCTGAGGCAGTCTCAAGACTTTCAATGTACTACAGCTCAGGGCTTTTAGGCCTGAGGAAAGTCTTGGAGGACGTAGAAAATCTTATAGAGGAAGCTGATGACTCGGACAAGATTAGGAATTATGCAAAGTACAGAAATGAACTGGCCTGGCGAGAGTTCTTCTACCAGGTTCTATGGCACAATCCCGAGACTGTCAGGGAAAACTACAGGGATTTCGAAAACGAGATTGAATGGAAGAACGATTCAGAGGAGTTCGAGGCCTGGAAAAAGGGCGAGACAGGAGTGCCTTTCGTCGATGCTGGTATCAGAGAGTTAAGGGAGACCGGTTACATGCACAACAGGACTCGTCAAAACGTCGCAAGCTTCCTGACGAAGCACCTTATGGTTGACTGGCGTAAAGGGGCAAGATTCTTCAGAAAACATCTAGTTGACCATGATACAGCCTCTAACATCGGAGGATGGCAATGGAGTGCCTCGACAGGAACTGACTCAGTCTCAATTAGAATATTTAACCCGGTGAAACAGGGCAGAAAATATGATTCACATGCAGAATACATCAAGAGGCATGTCCCGGAGCTTAGAGGCCTTGACCCTAACTCGATCCATAACTGGGTGGAAATGAGCGGGAAAGAAAGAAATGAATACGATACAGATTATCCAGATCCTATAATCAATTTTAACCAGAGATATCATGTTGGAAAGAAAATGTTTGAAAATGCTCTCGGGAAATAACTGTTATGGTAAATTACCCTGTTGATTTCGACTCCAGATCAGAGGCGGGAAAAGAAGATTCAGAATGGCATCTTGAAACAGGTGAAGGCCTGGAAACTGAGATGAGTGTGCCCGAGGAATTCGGCGGCAACACTGATAATCCTTCTCCCGAGGATCTTTTCTCCGCTTCGCTTCAGACCTGCATGATCGCGACTTTCAAAACCATAGCAGAGAGAAAAGGCCTAGAATACGAAGAAATAAGTTCAGAGGCCTCAGTATCTCTTGATCGTGGAAAAGATTCAAGACCTGTGATGAAAGAAGCAGAAATCGAGTTAATCACAGAAGGAATCATCAATAAAGAGAAAGCTGAGAAAGTTGCCCAGGCTACCGAGAAAAACTGCTTTATCCATAATTCAGTGAAGACAGATGTCAGAACAAGCTTTGAATTTAACTGAACAATTGAGGGAAAGTCGGAGAAATTATGTTCAGAGATACCGGGTTAGAAGACAAATCAGATGTTGGTTTCATACTTTCGAAAGATGAAAGGAATTGATGGAACCACGAAAGGCTGGATAACCGCAGAATTTACCGGAGAGACCTGGAAAATAGATTTCTGTAAGAAACTTTCTGATATAGAGTTTGATGAGGCCTTGATTGATATACCGATCGGTCTACCTGAAAGCTCCGTAAGAAGGTGTGATGTGAAGGCCAGAGATTTCCTTGCGCCTGAGAGACATTACTCAATATTTAACTGTCCTGTAAGAGACGCAGTCTATACGGATAATTACGAAGAGGCCTGTAATATCAACGAGGAAAAGACCGGGAAGAGGATTTCAAAACAGGCCTGGAATATTGTCCCGAAGATCATTGAAGCCGATAGAAAAGCTCTCGAAGGCGATATCAGAGAATCTCACCCTGAAGTCTTTTTCAAGGTTTTAGAAGAAAAATCCGTAGTTGAATCAAAGAGTTCAGAGAAAGGAATTGAGGCAAGGAGGGAGGTACTGGAGAGATTTGGGGATACCTCAGTTATCGAAACATTTGATCAGAAAAATATCGTGGAAAATCTCACGAAAGATGATATAATCGATGCGATGGTACTCTCACTGGGCTCGGAGTTTGGATTGGAGAGAATTCCTGAGAACCCGAAAAGAGATGGTGAAGGCCTTGAAATGAGTATTTTGAGGCCTCAGACCTGATTTCACGGGGTCAACCGGGCATTTCTCAGGTTTCAGGATAGTTTATTTTGACTTTTCTATCCGTAATCTGCTTTGAGATTTTCTCTCCGTCAGGGAAGATTACCGTTGCCTCTACAGGAAGAGATATATTTCCGAAGTGGCTCCATGGTTCCATCTGGTTCAGGTATCCTGATCCTCCATCGACATCTTTTGCCTTGCCGTTGACTTTGACGAGAGAGTTTCTTGCTGGTGCACCGGATTTCCAGACCGGCTGGATTCTGAGAAAACTGTTGTTATTCGGTATTTTATACATCGTCAGAGGTTGAGAACCTGTCTCTCCGTGTGCAAGTATCATCTCAACCGTTCCATCCCGATCTATGTCCGTGACTGTCGCGCCTGTTCCAAGACCTCGAGGTTCGAGGGCTTCCCCAATCGGAATCTTGCCTCCTCTGGAATCGAAGAACTTGTTGGTGGCTTTCCCTCTCGAGGCAATATTATTCAGGAATATCGATGTTTTGCCGTCGTTGTTGAAATCAGCTGACAGCAAACTTCTGGCAGGACCTTTCCTCGAGAAGTCTTCGCTAGTAACATCTTGGTATCCATCTTCAACCCGGCGGTATATCCTGTTTTCCGAGTTCCAGTTAGATATAGCAAGATCGAGATCACCGTCTTCACCACGGTCATAGACTGTTGTTCCTCTGGCAGGTAGAGATGTATCAGCTACACCAAGTTCCCCAGCCACTTCCTCATAACCAGTTTCTGTACGGTCGTAATAGAAGTTTGGGCCTCTCTCATTGCCCACAAAAAGATCAGGACCTCCTTCCTGAGGGATGTTGACCACGCTTCTCCCACCGGTCACTTTATCCATACCATACTCCGGAGCAAGGTCTTTAAGCTCATCATCCTTTTTTGTGATCATCTGCATAGGCCCTCCGTATCTTGCCACAAAAAAAGCATATCCTTCCGGCGAGTAATGACATCCAACGCTTCTACCCGAGTACCTGTTACTTACATCCGAGTCTTCCAGCAGGTCTATCCATTCACCTTCCTGTCTATCGTAGAGCCTGTCCTTCGTATCCTTTTTACCTCCGTACTGGTCTCCTGTGGTAAGAACATATATCTCTTCATCTCCATCCCCATCTATGTCACAGCCAGCAGCACCTATTGCGTTGGTATCAGAATCCCTGAGGTTCTCCGGCGTATCCGAGACAAGTTTCCCATCCCTCCACCGCATCAAGGAATTAGGCCCTCCATATCCAGTAACGAATATCCTTGTTTCACCACCGATAGCCACCGAAGCCAATCCATACCTCCGCAAGGAAGGATTATCCTCTATACTATCAGAAATATCAACAAAACCCTCAAAACCCTGACCTGTCTCAACCAAATCATCTGGACCCATAAAAAACTCCATGTCTCCAGCAGACAAAAAACCTGGGACTGCGATCAAAGCACACACAACAAAAAAACCTATCAAAATATTTCTTTCCGATAACTCAAATACTCCAAACATATCAAAAGTTTAAACAGACCGGATTAAAACCCTTATTCACAGATAACTCACTGCTACACCTCCCGATACCTAGGCCTTCAAAACTCAGCTTTCTAACTCATTTTCTTCCCGGATTTCCTCGATCTTGTCCCTGATCTCGGCAGCTAGCTCAAATTCTAGGTTTTCCGCAGCCTGATCCATCTCTTTTTCCAGGACTTCGATTCTTTCTCTGGCTTTTTCCTTATCTTCAAATTCTGTCTCGGTGATATTTTCTTCTTCATCTTTTCCTGGAAGCGTTGATTCGTTGATTTCTTTCTCGATGCTTTTCGGAGTCTTGTTGTTTTCCTCGTTGAACTCTTTCTGGATCTTTCTCCTTCTATCCGTCTCGGAGATCGCAGATTCCATGGCCTCGGATTTTTCATCCGCATAAAGCAGGACATGGCCTTGCTTGTTTCTTGCGGCTCTTCCCATGGTCTGGACCAAAGCTGTCTCGGAACGAAGAAAACCGGTCTGGTCAGCCTCAAGTATAGCCACGAGAGAGACCTCTGGTATATCCAGGCCTTCTCTCAACAGGTTGATCCCCACTATACAATCAATCTCTCCCATCCTTAGTTCTTTGATTATCTCGTGTCTCTCCAGTGTATCAGTCTCATGATGCATGTACTTTGCATCGACACCTGAATCCTGAAGGAACTCTGCCAAATTCTCGGCCATGTTAACGCTTAATGCCGTGACTAAAGTTCTTTCATCTCTCTGTGCTCTTTTCTCTATCTCGGAGATAACATCTTCTACCTGGCCTTCGGTCTCTCTGATCTCGATCGTCGGATCAACCAAGTAAGTAGGCCTTACAATCTGTTCTACAATCTGGCCGGAGTTTTCTCTTTCATACTCAGCCGGAGTCGCGGAAACATATAGTGTTTTATCGGTTTTCTCCTTGAACTCGTCAAATTTCAGAGGCCTGTTATCCTGAGCCGTCGGCAATCGGAAACCGTTTTTGATCAGTTTCTCTTTTCTAGATCGATCTCCCTCATACTGTCCTTTGATCTGAGGCACGGTTTGATGGGATTCATCGATCACCGTCAAGAAATCATCAGGGAAGTAATCCAGTAAAGTATAAGGTGGATCACCCGGCTCCCGGTCAGAAAGATGGACAGAGTAATTTTCAATCCCCGAGGTATAACCTACCTCTCTCATCATCTCAAGATCAAATTTGGTCCGTTCCTCTATTCTCTGAGCCGCCACTTCATCTCCACGATTCTTGAAATATCGAATTCTTTCCTCCATCAACTCCTCAATCTCTTCGATAGCGTTTTCCATCCGTTCATCAGGAGCAGAGTAATGAGTCGCAGGCCTGATCAAGATCTTTTCCTTTTCCTCTATCATCTCATTTTCCAGAGGCTTGAACTCTCTGATTTTCTCTATCTCATCGCCCCAGAAACTGATCCTGTAAGCATTACGAGAATACATCGGGAAGATATCCAGTGTATCTCCACGAAGCCTGAACTTTCCCTGTTTGAAGTCCTCATCACTTCTCTCGTACTGGATATCGACTAACTCCTCTACAATATCATCTCTGCCTGTCTCGGAATCAACTGAGATCTCAGTAGCTAGATCAACATAGTTTTTCGGATCACCAAGCCCATAAATAGCTGATACAGAAGCTACGACGATTACATCATCTCGGGTTAAAAGCGAGTTAGTCGCTGAATGGCGAAGTTTCTCAATATCCTCGTTAATGCTGGCGTCTTTCCCGATGTAAGTATCCGAGCTTGAGACATAGGCCTCCGGCTGATAATAATCATAGTAAGAGACAAAGTACTCTACAGCATTATCAGGGAAAAGCTCTTTGAACTCATCGTAAAGCTGGGCAGCAAGCGTCTTGTTATGTGCAATTATCAAAGTCGGTTTCTGGATCTCCTCGATAACCCAGGAAACAGTATTGGTCTTACCAGAACCGGTAACTCCCAAAAGAGTCTGTTCCTCAAGGCCTTTCTCAAATCCTTCGGAAAGTCTCTCAATAGCATCAGGCTGATCTCCCGCCGGTGTAAAAGGAGCCTCGACACGGAATTTTACTTCTTCATTTTCTGCCTCATTCATGGAAAAAATTCGAGGGCCTAGTAATTTATGATTAACTTGAGAAGATAGAGTTAGTAACTTAATTACCGGGCAAAAAAATTCTGACCGCCGGAAAAAAATTAGAAAATATAATCCGAGAAGCAGATAACTTGAGACACGAATCCATCAAGATCAAAGGAGCCAAGGAAAATAACCTGAAAAACATAGACCTAGAAATTCCTAGAGGAGAATTTAACGTTGTAACAGGTCTTTCAGGATCAGGAAAATCCACTTTAGCCTTCGATACTGTTTTTGCGGAAGGTCAACGCCGTTACATGGAGTCTCTTTCATCTTACGCGAGACAGTTCCTCGATCAGATGGATAAACCCGAAGTCGAAAAAATCGAAGGCCTTTCACCGGCGATAAGTATAGAACAGAATACCTCCGGCACAACACCTAGATCTACAGTCGGAACTGTAACCGAGATACATGACCATCTGAGGTTGCTTTTCGCACGGGTTGGAACACAGTACTCACCGGAAACAGGGAGAAAAGTGGAGAAAAAATCTCCAGAAAACATAGCAGATGAGATACTGGAACTGCCAGAAGATACAAAGATCAAAGTCCTCGCACCTGTAAAGACCAAAGAATTCGACGAATACCTGGATGAACTTCAGGAAAGAGGTTTCACCCGGGTAAATACCGATGAAGAATATGACCTGACCCTGGAAGATCCAGAACCAGCCGAGGAATTCGAGATAGTTCTTGACAGGATAAAGGCCTCAGAAAGCTCTCGTTCAAGGCTTATAGAGGCCCTAGAATCAGCATTGGAAGAATCGGATGGAGAGGTCTGGATCGAAGTATCCGAAGACATCGAAGATACCAGGTTAGAACAGATCGATGGAAGAGACATATTAACATTCTCAGAGGGCTTCTCAGAGCCAGGTAACAGCAGGGATTTTTCCGAGCTTGAACAGAGAAATTTCTCATTTAACTCTCCACTAGGTGCATGCAGCGAGTGTGAAGGCCTTGGAAAATCCGAGGTAGCGGACCGTTCACTGGTAGTACCGGATGAATCAGAGCCACTGAAAAATGCTTTATCCCCCTGGGATTACAGCAAAGACTATTACCGTAGAGGCCTCAACGCCTTCGCAGACCATTTCAACATAGACGTAGATACTCCTTTCGAAGAAATAGACGATAATGTACAGGATGCGGTTTTGAACGGGACCGATGAACCGATCTACTATACAGTCGAAAAGATGAGAGGTACAGGCCTCAGGGAAAAAGAGTTTGAAGGCGTTATGGAGTATATCAACCGGCGTTTCCATGAGACATCCAGTGAAAACGTCAGGAACCGGCTGAGAGATTACATGAGAGAAGATACCTGTCCAAGATGTAACGGCACAAGACTTTCAGAACAGTCCCGTCACGTGGAGGTCGCAGGCCTCAGACTCCAGGAAATAAACAGTAAAAACATTGAGTCCGCCTATGAGACCTTCAAAGGCCTTGAACAAGATTTAACAGGTAGAGAATTCAAGATCGGTAAAGAGATCATCAAGGAGATCCGTGAGAGACTTGGATTTTTGAACGAGGTAGGCCTTGATTATCTTACGCTTGATCGTGAGGCCTCGACTCTTTCTGGCGGTGAGACACAGAGGATCAGACTGGCGACCCAGATAGGTTCAGGCCTGACAGGAGTACTTTATGTCCTGGATGAGCCTTCTATAGGCCTTCACAGCCATGACAACGATAAATTGATCAATACTCTGGAGAACCTGCGGGATCTCGGGAATACCCTTCTAGTTGTAGAACATGACAGAGATACTGTGGAACGGGCGGATAACGTCATCGATATCGGGCCTGGCCCCGGTAAAAACGGCGGTGAGATCGTAGGACATGGAACCCCGAAGGAAATAGAGGAAGAAGATACCGTTACAGGCAATTACCTGGCCTGTGAAAAAGAGATCGAAGTACCGAATGAGAGAAGAGAACCAGAGAACAAGATCGTTGTCAAAGGCGCAAAAGAACATAACCTGAAAGACATAGATGTCGAGATCCCTCTAGGAGTTATAACAGCCATAACAGGCCTTTCAGGCTCCGGAAAATCGACTCTGATGCATAACATCCTTTACAACCAGTTGACAAAGAATCTTAACAGCAACAAATCTGTCAGAGTAGGAGAACACGAGGAAGTGAAAGGCCTTGAGAGTATAGAATCAGTTCGTATGATCGATCAGTCTCCTATAGGTCGTACACCCAGGTCCAATCCTGCAACGTATACTGGTGTCTTCGATTATATCAGAGAGCTTTTCGCAGAGACGAAGAAATCAGAGAAAAGAGGCTATGATAAAGGCCGTTTCTCGTTTAACGTGAAAGGAGGCAGGTGTGAAAAATGTAAAGGCCAGGGCACCGTCCAGATCGAGATGAACTTTTTATCCGATGTCTATGTCGAATGTGAACAGTGTAATGGCAAAAGATACAACGAAGAGACCTTACAGGTAAAGTACAAAGGTAAATCGATCTCCGAAGTGCTTTCCATGGAGGTAGAAGAGGCCTACGAGTTCTTCGAACACGATCGCAGAATAAAGCGTCGATTGAAGCTTTTGAAGGATGTAGGCCTTGGTTATATGGAACTTGGCCAGCCTTCCACGACTTTATCCGGCGGTGAGGCCCAGAGAGTAAAGCTCAGTGAGGAACTTGGTAAGACCCAGAGAGATGATGTGTTATATCTTCTTGATGAGCCGACTACAGGCCTTCACTGGGAGGATGAGAACAAGTTGATAGAGGTACTGCATAGACTTGTCGATAACGGGAACTCGGTTCTTGTGATTGAGCATGAGATGGAGTTGATCAAGTCCTCAGATCATATAATCGATTTAGGGCCTGAGGGCGGGGAAAACGGAGGCCAGATCGTGGCCGAAGGGACTCCAGAAGAAGTCGCTGAAAAACCTGATTCCTATACAGGAAAATATCTCAAGGAATATCTCTAGCTATGGACAGGGATAAACTGGATAGAGAAATCGAAGGAAAACCGGAGAAAGCAGGAGTGTATATCTTCAGGTCCGGAGAGGTCCCTATCTACATTGGAAAGGCCTTAAATATCAGAGACAGGTTGAAATCGTACAGAGATCCTAGAAGCACCAGGATAGGGAAGATGGTGGAAAATGCTGATTCTATAGATTCAAGAATTACAGAAGATGAAAAAAAGGCCCTTCTGCTGGAAGCCAACCTGATCAAAAAATTCCAGCCAAAGTACAACACCCGGTTGAAGGATTCGAAATCCTACCCGGTGATCCAGTTAACAGACGATAAATTTTCGGCGATCGAGGCCACTCGAGACCCAGATGAATCTGCTAGGGTCTTCGGCCCGTACACATCGATGAAAAGAGTGGAAAACTCCATCAAGGCGATTAGAGATACCTACGGAATAACTTCGCCAAAGTGCAAACGCAGGGAAACAAAAGGCGATCCCTGCATGGATTATCAAATAGGTCTATGTTCCGCGCCTTACGCAGAGAAAATAGAAGCTGGTAAATACGGTGAAAACGTGAGAAAAGCCAGAAAAAACCTTGAAGAAGGCCCCGAAAACCTTATCAAACGTTTAAAAGCTGATATGAGAACAGCCTCCAAAGAAAACAGGTTTGAAAGAGCAGCAACTCTGAGGGACTACATAAAAGACCTGAAAAAGTTAGGAGGAGATAAAAAATTCTCAGAAAACGGTTTAAAACATGTAATAGCCTTAAACAAGGCAAGGGACAGAGTAGGCATGATAGAGATGGAAAGTTCAACTATACAGAAAAAAGATTTTTACAGACTAAACGAAAAAGCAGACCGACCTAAAGACGCTTACAAGGCCTTCATAACACAGTTTTATGCAGCGGACTCATTGCCTGAGGAAATTGTCGCTGAGGAGAAAATACACGATAAGGATATAAATTCATGGCTTGAAAGCGAGGGTACAACTTACAGAGAGCCTGAAGACGGAAGGGACAGAGTACTAATCGATTCAGCGAAATCAGCAGCTAAAAGACCTCAGGATACAAAGATGAAAGACCTGGGAGAAGTACTAGGCCTGAAAGTAGATAGAATGGAATGTTTCGATGTCTCACACACCGGCGGGAAAAACGTAGTTGGATCAAACGTCGTATTTGAAGACGACGAGGCAATCAAATCAGATTACAGGAAGAAAAAATTAATCGAGGAAAACGATGACTATGAAAACATGTATAAACTGGTCAAATGGCGTGGTGAAAGACAGATACAGGGCAGGGATGAAAGGCCTGAACCAGATATCCTTTTGATCGATGGCGGTGAAGGACAGTTAAAAGCAGCGGCTGAGGCCCTGAGAGAAGTAGGCTGGTCGTTGCCAGTATTTGGAATAGTCAAGCCAGATGATAAGATACTGGGTCTTCACAGAAATCCCGATGTACCTGATGATACAGGTCAGATACTTTCCGCTATCAGGGACGAGGCACACAGGTTCGCGAAATCTTACCATGAGAGAAAAAGAGATGAAATAAATCCCGTGCTGGAGGAAATCGAAGGCCTAGGAGAATCAAAGAGGAAGAAACTGATGAGAAAATTTACCGTTAAAGAATTGGAGGAAGTCTCTAAGAACAAAATTAAAGAAACGAGCGGAATAGGAGAGAAGTTAGCGGAAGAAATCAAACAATACCTGGGACAAAGTACTGAATAATATTCGATCAATCCGAAGCCATATCTATTGTTCTTCCGTACCGAGTTTTCCCAACAGCTACATCATTGACAAATTTATCAAAAAGCACCTGAAATAGCTGAAAGACAGCAAGGTCAGAGACAGAAAGTTGTGCCGAATATAGCCCTGATAATCTTCAGAACAATTATATGGAAAACCCAAAACACAGACAGAAAGGACTCTCCAAAACATGGAATTAACGGGAAAAATTACATCGTTCCTAAAGATCTCAAGTATACAGATATGATCTTTACTGAATGATGAATAATATAACCGGTCCAGAATCAATCGGAAATATAAATGAATGGCTTTTTTCAAAACCAAGCTCCCAAGGCATGGTATGTTCGACTTCGGACCAAGAATAAACCTCGGTAAAGACAGCGGTGAAGGAAGTCTGATATCCAATATCGTAATAATTCTAGTTGGAGTAGGCCTCTTGTTTTTCGGCTACACCGGTTTTACAGGCCAGAATCAGGCCTTGGGGAATCCCGCGAATATCTCTGCAACTGTCACTGAAACAGGTATAGATGAGGATAGTTCTAGGCGAGGAGGTACTGATTACCAGCCCGAAATAAAATTTGAATACATCTTTGAAGGCCAGGAATACGAAAGCTCAAACATGTATCCTGGAGGCCAAGCACCGAAAGATTACGATCTAGAATCAAATGCAAAGGAAGTAGTTGACAGATACAGCCAAGGCTCTCAGATAACAGTAAATGTGCCTCCTGAGAATCCTGGAGAAGCCTTCATAAAGGCAAAAAAGACTAACAATCCTCTGATAGGTATAGGCGCTGGAATACTATTCATACTGCTTGGCTCATACAAATTCATGAAAGGCCGATATATCTGATATCTGAAAGCAGTCTCTGATGGTATATATCTAACTCAATTTTAAACAAAATTTTTCGAGTCGAGGCGTCCGGAATACTTACAGTAACCGATTATCAGGCCAATAAGTATGATAGCTGGAAGTATAAATTCGAGTATTGCGCCAGATCCTATTTCAAGATTTCTTTCTATCCTCGCGATGGCTGGAAATCCGTTTTCTGAAGCACCAAAAATTGAAGTAAACCAGAAGTTTGATATGAAATGTATCCCGGTGGGCATCGCAATGCTGTTCGTCAATAAATAAGCTATTCCGAAGTAAAGTGCTGCGATAGAGGCTTGAAATGCTGCAAAGCTTGGTGAAGCACCCTCAGCTATTGCAAGGACATGTGGAATTCCGAATATTGCAGGCCCGAGAAAAAGCGCCATCAGCATTGAAATCTGTCGGTTCTCCAACCTCGAACTTAGTGCCTCCGAAGCCCTCTTTATCAGGACTCCTCTGAAAAGTAGTTCTTCCCAGAAAGCCACCGCCAGAAATCCAATGAGTGTCGAGATAAAGGCCAGTAACCAGAGATGGATCGGGAGGCCTGTACTGAAAGAAAGCATGTTTACAAGTACTGCAGAGCCTGTCTGGACCATTATGAAAGTGATTGACGCCTGAAATATTGCTCCTAAAACTATTCCCGCCATTAAGTCGGCTATATATTCTCTTTCTATACCGTATTCCTGGAAAATATTCTTGTCGAAAAATTTTTCCAACACTAGTTTCAGGCTTAAAGTCCCTGTTGCTACCGGTACAATCACAGGCATATTATTAAGTACATCTGGGAAAGAAATCCTCCTCTGAAATACTAAAACAATGAAGAATGGAATAAGGAAGGCAGCAAATGAAGTTATTAACTCAAGTCCAGAATTAGATTCCTTTTCACTTGTATCGAAGAATCGATCTATATCTATCATATCATTGAGTTCATCTTGAGATAGATTTCTGAGGCCTTTTCTGTTATCTGTGCGCCAATTATGAAGGCTGTTAGACCTGCTAAAAATGCTGCGCCCAGTTCAACAGGGGTATTGAGTATATTTCCGTAAATCTGTACTTCTACATGCCTGTAGATTATCGGTGCTGAGATGAGCGAGGTACTTACACTGAGATAAGCTGTGATAAACACAAAAGAGGCTAATCCTAAGGGGAACTTGACTAGAGATAGTAGTACGGATTTCCATGACTTTCTGTCTACATAAAGCCTTTTGCTTGTCTCTAGGAGATCGCCAGATTCCAAACTTGGTAAATCTTCCAACTCAATATCTTGTTGCCCAGCTTCTTTCCTCAGACCTTTGAACTCCAGATTCACAGCTTTCCTCACTATGTAAATCGTAGCGGCTCCCGCCAAGAATCCTATCGGTGCCGTAATTATCCCTGCTACAAGGCCTAAAGCTGTCGAAAATCCTGCAGTTAACAGTATGAAATAAATATTCCCTGTCAGGAAAGATGAAAGCATAACTGCGTGTCCTCTGAACCTATTCGGAAAAAGCAGTGTCTTCACTTCATCTCTCATAATCATCAATTAAAATCTGAATTAATCCAAAAGTTTTTTAGATTTAGGTGTCATCGGGAGGGGTTCTAAATGAAGTTGAATTTGATTTTTTCTGATTTTCTCTAGCTCATTTGGTCTCCGGTATTCCTCCTTTAGTTGCGAGGGCTTCGCCAGAGTTAATGTATATTGTCTTGTTTTCAGGTCTTTCTGGGCATTCTCCGGTCTTGATGGTGTAGTTTCCGGTTATTATTTCTCGGTCTCTTATTGTATCTCCAAGCTTTTTTTCACCTCTAGACCTTAACTTGATTTGATCTTCCAGTTTGTAGTGTTTGCTCTCTCCACCGGCTATCATTTTTTCGTCACCTAGGCGGATATAGATGCCGTCTCTCATCGATTGATTGTAAGCTATGCATCCATCGTAATCCGGTAACTCGATGTTTCTGGACAACGGGAAACTGTTCTCAACTGTAAGCTCGCCGAGGACGATCTCGGATTCGTTGACTGTGATTTCTTTCTTTAATTCAAGTTTATAATCCGGTTGAGCGCCTGTTACATCATACACAAGTATCAAGGCCAGAAAAATTCCTAAAGCCGCTAACAACTTTCTTGAACTCTCCGAGCCTGGTTCAAACCTTTTCCGACCTCTCAGATATCCTAGCACTGTGAAAATTATAGAAGAGGCTGCCAGCAGACCGAAGATAGAGGCCTCCGAAGGCATGAACCTCAATATAACATAAATCAAAAAGCTGAGATATGTCACACCTGAGAAAAGATACGCCAGATTTCGAAGCAGCCTCGAATCTGTAAGTCCGCCTGAGATAAGAAAACCAGCTGAAAAAGACACAAGTACAACTGATTTAACAGTCGGAGAAAGATCGAATATCAGTTCAAGCCCGAAATACAGAATAGAGACTACCCCAAGCAAGGCACCAGTACCATACAGAAACCAGCTATCATCAAAATCAAAATCCATCTAGAACACCAGGTAAGAAGTAATCTCTACCCTGATTTCGATATCAAACTCTTTAACTGACTAATCTCGCTTTTCAAATACCAGAGAGCGACTAAACCCATAAAAGCCAAAACAGCTATAGTCTCCAGTTCCATAGGCTGATTTATGTTCGCCCAGGATTTAAATTCTGTGCCGGTAGGGAAGCGGTCAGTTCTGTGTATCTAGTTTTCAACTACCGCAACCCGGTAGGTATAGTTTCTACCTCTTCACTATATACCTGTTTTTGGCTCCCATATATTTTACTAGAAAATTAGAGGCCAAGTTTGGTTTTAGCCCGAGTCCGATTGTTTAACTGTAAGATAACTCCGGCTTGTTTCATAAGGTAAAATCTTGATCTATCGGAGGATAAGCTACAGCTGATACTGATACTGCGGAACCCATCAGCCAGTTCTTATCAATATAGCAGTAATATGGATCATTTGTTTTTTTTAAAGAATTTTCCAGATAAGTAAATTATGCCAATTGAAGAACGGAGCCTTTCATTGCTATCCCTGTTAGCGTTGACCGTGATTGCATCGGGTTGTGTATCAAACAGTTCAGCAAATTTAAACCAGGATTTCAGTACGGAAACTACGCCTGTAGAATTGAATCTGACAGGTGAATCGATCCTTGATCAGGCCTTTTCAGAGCCGGTTGAGACTTACAGTGTTGATTCTAAGACTCAGGTGCTTTTCAATACTCCTGTAACTTCTTTCAGAATAAACATTACTTCAGACGGAGAGTTCAGACCCGGTAGATCAAACATAACATCGACTACTAAAATTGGTCTTGGAGGCCTTAGTGGTGAGGAGAATCAGGAATGGCCTGTGAAAACAGTTGAAACCAGTGGGAACACATCTATTGTTACGGTTTCAACAGAAGAAAACAGTACTCAGAAAAAGGTTGACTCATACGACCGGACGGAGCTAGGTCTCTCAATGGAGGCGTTCGAAAGCATTGAAGTTGAATCAGCTGAAGTTCTTGGAGCCTCGGAGACTAATAATTCTACGCTGCTCCTGGAGTTGGACATAGCTGATTCAAGTCTAGCCAGTAATTACGCAACTATTTTTGAGCTTCACGCAGTAAACGAGGAGGATGATGAAAGCAGATCTCAGCCTCATGAAGAATTTGACAGTTTTAACCAGACCGAGGCCTATGCATGGATCGATAGAGAGGAAATGACTTTGGAAAGGTTCTCTTACTTTGGATCCAGCCAGGATGGTGCACTCCAGGTAAGAGTAGACGCAAGGCTCGAAAACTAGAATGGAGGGGTAATGATGGATTCAGAAAAATTTGCCAGAGATTTTGCAACTTTTCAGGGGATTGAAAGACCTCTCGTTTCCCTCTGTCTGCTTTTCTTTGTTGTAATTTCAAGTGGTTGTGTGGCACCTGATGCCAGAATGGATATGAGAGATGTAGACAACGAAGAGCTTACAGACTTTACAACTGAGGATTTCAGCTACCTCCAGCAGATGAATCCAGATATGCGACCTGTTTTTCTTGAAGGTTCCCCAAAATCTACAGCAGATATGCCTTATGATGTCCGCGAAAACGGTGAGGCTGTGAGTTTCAACGGAAGTTTCTACAGGATAGACCGGAACCAGGTTGGGAAAAAGGAGGAAGTAATTGTTAGGTACTGGAGAGAAAGAGTTGATTCGAACAAAGAAACTGAAATAAACTTTTCTGAAAAAGACGAAGAGATTTTAGATCAGATAAGATACCAGGCCCAAAGAACTGATTACAAAGCACCCAAAAGAATCTTTGGAGGAGACTATACCCCAGAAGAGTTCAGAAAATCCAGTATAGTGAACTTCAACAAATTATATGTCTCGGAAAACAATGTAACCTTTCGTTTGGAGAAAGAGGAAGTCAGAAATATTACGACAGAGGTCTATAACTATACATCTAGGAAAGTAGCGAACACGACAGATGAATGGGCTGAGAAAATAAAGGAAGAATACATGATAGCTCTGGATCCGGCAAACCACTCCGAAAAGTTTCTGAGAAACGCAACTCAAGGTTATTACGGTGAAGAAACCCAGGAATTCATAGACACCGTTAACATACTGAGAGACAAAAAGGCCTACAGAAAGACCGAAAACAGTGGAACATGGATCGTCAACTACAGAAACAACACTTACTGGGTTGAGGCCTCATGGGACAGTCTTGAAACCAAATAAAAAAATTATCAGCGTCTTCTGGAAAATAAGATATATTACAGAGGACATTCCTTCCGGTGAGATGTCCGTGCAATTCCTTTTGTAACTCCTGGCCCATAAGTTTGCATTTTAAAAAATTATCTGATTACCTTGTTGATTATGATAGAAGCTAAAAACATCAGAGAGGCCTTAAAATTCCCATTTGAAAAGGATGACTGGGTGAGAAAAGCAGTTATTGGTTCGATTCTGACCCTGGGCTCTCTGCTTGTTATTCCTGCGCCTTTGTTGGCAGGTTATCTGTTGAGGGTTTTCCGCAGCGACTCAATGCCCGGGTTCAACAATTACCTGGATATGTATATTGAGGGTCTGAAGGCTTTCCTCGTAATCGGGCTGTACATTGTTCCTGGTTTTGCGATTATGGCGGCTTTTGACGGTGCTATGCTGTTAGTAGGTGGCTTAGTATTTTTCATCCTTTACTATGCCATAGAATCAGGTCTGTATCATCTGGCCAACAACGGTTTGAGAGAGGCCTTCTCACTTAGTGTTTTGAAAGACGCCTTTACTCTCAATTACCTGCTAGGAGTTATAGTTTCTGCGTTTGTAGGCATGACACTATTTGTCCTCTGGGGATTTACTACTCTGTTGATTATCCCTGTTTTGCTGTTTCCAACGCTGAACTTCTATCAGGGTGTTTACAGATTTAGGATTATGAAAGAAGCTATAGAAGCAGATTGAAGAGGGCCAAGCAAAAATTCGGTATAACATAAGAAGGAATTATATATGGAGATTCTTGGATTTAGGATCGAATTCAGTATATTGAATACAGGATTCTTTGTAGGCCTGATTTCTGCAGTATTGATCTTTTACACAGAGGCTTCTATGGTGAAAAACTTCCTGGGCCTGCTGATTGGAGCCGGTTTCTCCCCTGTATTCACAACTGAAAGAACTGATTCTAATAGATATTTCTTTCAGGCCTTTGTCTTCATCATATTTACTTTGTTGGTTTTAGCCGGGTTTCGCTGGCCACTAATTATAGCATTCTTCGTATTAGCTGTATCTATGCATGGAGAATTCGAAAGCAGAGCAATGCTGGAAAAATTAAAGAAAAATGAGAATAAATGAATTTTCTATCTCAGATTCATTACAGCGTAAGCCGTGGTTAATCCTCCAGCAACCAAGAGGCCTAATCCCTGGACTTCAACAGGTAAAACAGCTGGAATACTGAACCCTAGATCAACTTTAGGGATCAACATCCCATCATTTGTGATCAAAGTCAAAACCCCGAGAAACTCAAGTAGGCCTCCTACAGGAAGCAATAGCTTGGCTTGAGTCGAGTCCATAGACATGATATGCGTGAAAATATTTTTGAATGTAATAAAACTTCAAGTTGTCTCGGTCAGGGCCTTTTGGGTCGGAGCCGAAAGGCATTTTCGGGTTCTGAAAGACGGATTCAATCTGTTTTTAGGTTTCTTGGAGTTTTTCGATCTTGTAGATACACTCTCAGTTCCGATATAGTTCTATCAAATAGTCTGATTACGTTTGACAGTGTGAATTTAAGTTTAAACCTTTAGCATATTTTTGATGTGAATGCAGGTAGAGAGATGACAGATAAGATAGGAGGGATGCCGATAGGATTTCAGGCATATTTGAATCCAGATAACTTAATGAGGGATGAAGATGCTTCACTGATGCATGATTACTCCCGATCACCTTTGGATCAAGATAGTTTCTATCTGATATCACTGGCGGTTTTGGGCAATATGGCCCACGAAGGTAAGATTTATCGTAGTGAAGATTCAGCGCCTGTGGGCGAGTCCTTCATAGTAGACTCGAAAAAATATGAAGAGAGTGGAATAAGACTTCCAAACTTCGTTTTGGATAAATTTAACTCAAGAACAACTTCTGCAGAGAAAGGAGATTCTTCAGAAAAAGTTTCAAAAATAAGAACACAGTTAGAGACCCTTAAAGATAATTTTGACACTCAAATTACTTTTGATGATGCTCGAAAACTACTGAAAAAACAGAAAAATGATAGATATTAGCAGGATATTCCAGTCCAGTCTCTTCATCCACATTCCGTCTTCCATAGATCCAGAATAAAAATAAGAGGCCGCAGGAAAACATTCAGGCCTTTTCCGACCAATAAAGTTACAGTACCTTAGATCAGAAGTACTTTCATAATTCTAAATATCACTGATACTGGCTGATATGGAAGAAGAAAAAGATTGAAAATTCAATTTTTTAGGAATCGGCAACTGCAGAATTTAAAGAAAAAAAGGAAAGGAATTCTCTCTTTATCCCTCACAGGCCTTACATTCCAGTATGTCTCGACTGAATTTCTGGGCTGCGTTCACTGATTTCTGGTAGTAGAGGCTTTTGACTCCTTTTTTCCAGGCCTGGATGTAGAGTTCGTTGATATCTTCCAGTGGTACTTCTGCCGGGTCCAGTGAGATGTTGATGCTTTGGGCCTGGTCGATGTATTCCTGTCTCTGTGCGGCCTGGTTGATGATTGCCATTTGAGGGATCTCTGAGAAGGTCTGGAATACTTCTTTCTCTTCATCTGTCAGACAGTCTAGGTGTTGTACGCTTCCGTCTTTCTGTGCGATGCTGTCCCAGATTTCTCTGTTGTCTTTGCCTCTTTCCTCGAGGATTGCTTCCAGGAACCTGTTTTTCTGCGTCGATTTTAACTTGGCGCCGTCTCTGACGAAGTAGTTTGCCTTTAATGGTTCGATGCTTGGGCTTACCTGTCCAAGGATGACGCTGCTGGATTTGGTAGGTGCTACACTCATTGTGGTGGTGTTTCTTCTGCCGTATCCTTCCAGAACTTCTGGTTCTCCCAGTTTATCGGCTAGTTCCTCACTCGCTTTGTAGCTTTTTTCTTTGATGGTCTGAAAGATTTCGCTGTTTTTGTTCATTGCCTCCATGCTGTCAAAGCTTATCATCTCGCTTTGAAGGTAGCTGTGCCAGCCAAGTACTCCGATTCCGATCGCTCTGTGTCTCTTGGCGAATCTTACAGGTCTTTCCATAAACTGTGTTCCTTCCGCTTCCTGGATGAACTCTTCCATGACAGCGTCTAAGAAGTAGGTAAGGGTTTCTACTGCGTCGGTGTCTTTCCATTCATCGAAGTGTAAGGCGTTCATGCTGGAGAGACAGCAGACAAAGCTTTCATCTGGAGTCGCTGGTAAAGCTATCTCGGTACACAGGTTCGAAGCGTTGATCTCGTAATCCTTGTCCTTGTAGACCTGTGGCTTACCCTCGTTCATGTTGTCTCTGAAGATGATGTAAGGTACTCCTATGTTGATTCTGGTCTCTACGATTTCAGCCCAGGTCTCTCTTTTCTCTTCATCGCCGTCGATCATCTCCTGGAACCATTCGTCTCCGATGATTACTCCGTAGTAGATGTCCTGTACAGGATCGCCTTCAGTCTTGATGTTCAGCCATTCTTCGAGGTCATCGTGTTCTACATCGATGTATCCTGCGAACTGGCCTCTACGGGTTTCACCCTGACTTATCACATTGATAGCCGTATCGAAAAGTTCTGTGAAGCTGTAACTACCATTGCTTTTCCCGTTGTTGGTTATTGGCGCTCCTCTAGGCCTTAATTCTCCCATGTATCCGCTGGTGCCGCCGCCCTGTTTGGTCATCTCTCCGACTTCTGCATGAGTATAGAGGATGCTTTCCATGTTATCTTCCATGTAGCTTCCGAAGCAGCTGATCGGAAGGCCTCTGTCAAGTCCGAAGTTCGCCCATATCGGGCTGGCAAGACTGTAATATCCACGGCTCATGTACTCGTAGAACTTATCCGCAAATCCTTCTTCATCCAGGATTTCCTCTGCTCTCTCAGCAATTTCCCGGATTCTTTCCTTCGGATCTGTATCCTCCAGGAGGTATCCTTCCCTGAGGAATTCTTTGCTGTCCTCATTCAGCCAGTAAAACGATTTTTGATGTTCTTGGTGTATTTTTTCAAGTGCTTTTTCCGCGTCTTTCTTTTCTTGGTCTAGAACTTGGTCTGTGTCTGTCATTAGAACATGTCACCTGCTGTGACTGATTTCGTGTTTTTGTTGTATGTCGTCGAACGCTTGCTGAAGAAGTCGTTGTCCTTAGTCATCATGATATCCTCGTCAAACCAGCGAGTCTCCTCCAGAAGATCTTCATCTACATCGAAGATAGGATCTACATCGACATTCTCCAGACTCTGGTTGAACCTGTCTTTCAGGAACTCGTCGATGTACTTCCTTGGTAAGAAGTCTAATTCTCCTTCGCTGAAGATCCAGTCCAGTATATCCTGTTCCGCTTCATATGCTCTCATACAGGCTTCCTGGACTTCTTCCTCGAACTCCTCGTCGAATAGATCAGGGTTTTCCTCTCTGATTGTGTTGACGAGTTCTACACCAAAAAGGCCGTGAATCTGTTCTTCTTTGCTGGTCGCTTCTACAGCATTAGAAATTCCCTTGAACTTTTTCTCGTATTTATCAAAGCTTGTCATTATCAGGAATTGGCTGAAAAGCGATACATGCTCGACAAAGGTACTGAAAAGCATCACGCTTTTCACATACTCCTGTCTATCATCGCCTCTGGCTCCTTCCAAGTAGTCATCAAGGTAATCTATCCTCTTTTTCATAGCAGGTACTTCAGTTACTTCTTCAAAGTCCTCTGAAATACCCAGGATATCCAGTAGATGACTGTAGGCATCCATGTGCCTTACCTCGCTTTCGGCAAAAGTCATTCCAACACTTCCGATCTCTGCCTTAGGCATATCCTCATATATCTCAGCCCAGAAAGTTTTGACACTTACCTCGATCTGAGAGATCGCCAGCATCGTCTTCCTGATCACAGACTTCTCAACATTAGAAGTATTTACCTTGAAATCCTGGACATCGCCGGAGAAGTTGAACTCGGTATGTACCCAGTAACTGTTCCTGATCGCATCCTTGTAATCAAGGAAATCGCTGTACTCATAAGGTTTTAATTTCGTACGCGGCTCGAAAATATCGGTTTCCCCCATACCCACTCATGAAATACCCTGCATTATATATGTTGTGCCTATTCACGAAGACACCCACTATATGTTGTGTTTGTTGTGTTCACTTATCGAACATCGATAGACAATATCCAACACAGTTTGGTGAGACCGGGCTATCAAACTCAGAGACAACATCTTCATTGTAAATGGAACAAGTAAACCATATACGCCAGCCAGACCAGCGTTGATATTAGAAACGCAGATGGTAAGAACGGTAGATTCTCTATCAGAACCGAGATAACTTCAAGATCAGTTCTCTGAACAAAACCTAGACCCAAAAAGCCACCTCAAACGACCCATGCATCCAATATTCTCACACCCAATTCCTCTGAAATCCCTCTGAAACTACCTGCCCCAAGCATAAACATCAAGTATCGTCAAGTCTTGAATTTTTGATTATAAGGCGAAAATTTCCTCTACGCTTCTATCGAAGAACTTCGCAAGTTTCAAAGCTAGTTCAAGGCTAGGATTGTACTTCCCTGTTTCGATAGCGTTTATTGTCTGTCTGGAGACTTCCATTTCCTCTGCTAATTCCTTCTGTGTGATGTCCTCTTTGGCTCTGTACACTTTGAGTTCGTTTTCCATCAGTCAAGCCTCCAGAACTTGGATTCGATTCCGAAATTCTTGTAATAGGCTCTGAAACCGAAGTAAAGCAAAGTGATGGCTCCAATAAACAATCCTGGAGCTGCTTTAACTACCTGTTCCCTGCCGACGGGTAATGTATTCAGGTCGAGTCCAAACATCAGATGTGCGATGAATGAAAGCATCGCCAAGTTGAAAATTGTCCAGAAGCTTGATGCTGCTGCGTGAGTATTGATTTCCTTCATTCTCTCATCACTTACAGGATCATCTCTCATGATTCGTTTGACATTCATCCATGTAAGGTAGCCAAAAATAATCGAAATAACTATTGCTGCAGCACCTGTTTTCCATCTTCCCGTGTAAAACATCGCCGCTGAAGCCAAAAGTATCAGAGGCAGAATCATTGAAGCGACTCCCAGCCTCATGATACTGCCGAACTCTTTGGCACCACTCATTTTTGATCACCAAGGATTACTTCTCTGATGTTTCTCTGGGTTCCTACATGGTTGTACCATATCTGTGCTGCCGCAAAAACTGTTGCACCAACCAGAGCTGTGATCAGGTCATCATTGTATGTGAGCCATCCAGGATCACTTCCGATCCGATTTATATTTGCTATTCCACCTACTAAAATCGCAGTCATCAGTGTTGCAAAGAAGGAAATCATCCCTGCTTTTCTAACTACCTGTGTAAACCTCTCATCATCAATTTTCTGGTCCATCTGTATCTCTTTCCAGAACCTGTGAACATTAGGAAGAGCCAAAATAATCAAAAGCACCATTATAGCCGCTGCACGAGGATAACCCTGAGAAAACTGCACATAAGCCAAGATTATGAATACCGCAGGTGGTAAAAATATATAACCCCACTTTACAGAATTAGAAACATCACTCACAATATATCATCTCCATACTTGTGATACAGGTTTGACACTGAGAAGTAGATCAGCCAGGTCCAAAGCCCCAGTGAAGCAGTCTGACGAATCATCTCCTTTGTTAACTCTTTCTCTGTTGTTCCGGCAGGTATCAACGCAATTGAAAGTACAACAAACGCCCAGGCCATACCATTAGTTACCACTTCCTTCTTCCGTTCATCAAACAACTTATCATCTCTGTAAAGACTCCACAAATTTAGCATAACTGTCAAACCTGTAGAGATACCGATTATCTGTAGAAAACTCAGGTAAATCTCCCAGTTCGGCAACAAGGAAAAACAGAAGATCGCGATATAGGTGAACCAAAGCGCGTTCATCCGTGCAGACACAAGTTTTTCTCTCATGGCAGTAATTCAACAAGTTTCTCGTTAAATCTTACCGCCTGATAAATCAGTGAGACAACCATTACGCTTGATGCGAATATAATTTGTTCAACTGAGGAAAAAATATTGGTTCTAGTTAAAATCTGATAAGTCAAGATAGCTGTATAAGCTAAAAAACCGTGTATCATCGATCTATCAACTATTTCACTGTTTAACTCGTCAAAACCAGTGCTTTTTCCTTTCCTCTGCTGCATGTAATTCCAGATGTTCGCTCCAATTACCGCACCTATCAATATCCCTATGCTGAGTTCTACGGAAGAAAGAAGAAATTTTTGAGCGATCAACACCCCGGCCAAAGCTGCAACTGAGAAAAGCAAACTCTGCCTCCAAGAAAACCACTCAGGAACCGAAAACAATTTCATGTAAAGGTAACTTCACCTAAAGTCCTATGAACTTTACTTTTATGCCCGACAATTTCATTATAAGATTTAGGGAAGATCTCTTATACGCTGAATGCAGCGTTTCTATTCTGACCTCAAGGCCTCTACCGGTTCAAGGCGTGCGGCTTTCAGGGCAGGGAATGTGCCTGAGGCGACACCCATTATTATGGCGAAGATCAGTGAACCTATGACCAGAAATGGACTGATATAGGTCGAAGCCGGTATATCGGTAAGGACTACCGAAAGTATAATTCCTATGATACCTGAGAGTAAGAATCCCAGCGATACACCTATGAATCCTCCAACCAGGCCTATCAAGGCGGATTCGGTTATGAATAGTTCTAGTATTTCTCTTCTCGTGGTGCCTAAGGCCTTTAGTGTTCCGATTTCTTTGGTTCTTTCCATAACTGACATGTACATGGTATTGGCGATGCCTACTGCCCCGACTAATAGAGAGATTGCTGCTATCCCTGCTACGAAGTAGTTTAATGTTGTTGTGATATTTGTTATCTGTTCAAGCTGGCTTCCAAGAGAGGTTACCGAGAAATCCTTTGTGTCTTCTGTAACACTTCTGGAATCCATAAGATTGTCTTCAACTCTATCTACCGTTTTATCTACTTCTGAATCCTCCTCTACTATGAATCCTATCGAGCTATACTCTCCTGTCTCCAGGTCCTCTGCTATACCTCTCGCAGGATCGGGAGTCATGATTATGCTGGTAGCCTGTCTATCTGAATCCTCTGAAATAATGCCTACGACCGTGAAACTCTGGTTATCGATATTGAGTGGGCTGTTGATGGAGATATTTTCATCGTAAAGATCTTTGGCAATATCCCAACCGATCAAAACCGAGTTTCTGTCAGAAGTCGTCAAATACCTTCCCTCAGCCAGTTCAACATCGGTATTCGCCTCACGCCAGTCCCTAGGATTTACACCAGTCACAGTTAAAGGCGCTGATAAATCACCGTTTGAGACATCAGCATCCGCATTGACTTCACCGTAAGCCACATCAACCCCTTGAGAGGCCTGAATAACTCTTAGATCGATATCATCTACTACAGGATCATCTTCCGAGGCCTGAGGACCTCCACCGCCCGGCCCCAAAGAGAATCCTCCAGAACCAGGTGTAACAATTCCTACACGCTGTGCAAGGCCTTCTGTCTGGCTGTTTATACTTTGCTGGAGTCCTGAACCGATAGAGACTATCGCTATTACTGAGGCCACACCTATGACTATTCCTAAGACGGTGAGCCAGCTTCTGAGTCCCTGTTGCTGGAGGTTTCTCAGGGACTGTCTGAAGATGTCCTTTTTCTCCATTTTCAGTCACTCTTTCTTTCCCTGTCTTCTTCTATAGACTGCATAGATCACGACTAGTAGAAGGCCTCCCAGTCCGATCAGGATGTACGTCATCGAGGAGTTTCCGGATTCCTCATCCATTGAACCAGCGGATGAGGTGCCGGTTGTCGATGGATCAGGTAACTGGATTTCCTGTGTGTCTGTTCTCCTTATACCTGAACTGTCTGTGTAGCTGACCTCTACATCCAGACTTTCTGTTTCCGCTGACGTGAGATCGAATGTGGCCAAGGTGTAATCACCAGAGTTCAGGTTACCTAGTACCTGTGTCTTGCTTCCTGATACATTGAAATCTCCCTGGATCTGTGTTGTAACCGATGAAATCTGTTCGCTTCCGGTGTTAGAGACTGCGAATGTGGTATCCGAGGGAGTAGCTGTCTGAACTGTTACCTGGACCGGATCTACAGGGAAGGTACCTACCTCGATGTTTCTGACAAGTTCCCTTCTAACACCGTTTCCATCGGTATAATGGATTTCAAACCTGTAACTGTCGCCTGTAGAGATATTTGAAACCGCAAAGTCTACAACCTGGTTCTCACCGGCATCAAGGCCTCCAACAACCTTAGTCTCAAGGCCTTCCTTCACAATCCCTGCCTGATCCGGTAAAACCACGTGAACGGACTCAGCGGACTTATCACCGATGTTATCCAGGTTCACCGGTATACTGCTGGCTGAGAGCTTTCCGGCAGAAAGCTCGAAATCAGTTCCCACATCGTCTACGGAAATATCGAGGTCTCTTGTCACACTGAAGTCTTCATCACCTGTGGTATACTTCAAGCTGATTTCATTCTCTGATTCTACTGCATTCTCATCGACTCTTACACGGTACTCAACGATGTATGCATCATCTCCTACAGCCGCAGCCCTCATATCGCCCAAGTTCCTTGCAGCAGAGACATCAGGATCAAGACTGAAAGGGTAAGACTCTGTAAGTTCTACAATCGTATCTTCAGCGGAGGCAGCCCCTTGATTGGATACCTTAAACTTCAGATCAACGTATTCCCCTGGCTGAGCCGTCGCCGGATCCTGATTGATCAAAGTTATATCGACATTAGAGCCATCACTAATACCTGATGGGCCAAAATCACTGGATAACTCCTGGGCAGCCACAGGCGAAAGTATCAGGCCTGTAAATATCATTAAGAAACCGATTTTGTACTTCATTCTTCTTCACCCGGATGCGTTACTCCGTCTTTGATTTTAATTGTTCTATCTGCGTATTCTGCGTCGTTCGGATCGTGTGTAACCATAATAATTGTCTTACCCTCTTCGTTAAACTCTGTAAGTAACTCCATAATTTTTGCTCCCGTATCTGTATCCAAGTTCCCTGTCGGCTCATCAGCCAGGACAATCTCTGGATCATTAGCCAATGCACGTGCAATAGAGACCCTCTGTCTCTGACCTCCTGAAAGTTCTGAAGGCATATGCTTCAATCGGTCACCAAGGCCTACCTTTTCAAGTAATTCAGCGGCCCTGGACCGTCTCTCAGTCTTTGGCACCTCCTGAATAGTCAGAGGCAACATAACATTCTGGATAGTATTCATATTCTTCAGAAGATTGAACTCCTGAAAGATAAAACCGACTTTTTCATTCCTCAGCAAAGCAAGTTCATCAGGCCCCATTTCACTCAAATCCCTGCCAGCAACCTCTACAAGGCCTGTAGTCGGTACATCCAGGGCCCCCATCATGTTCATCAAAGTAGATTTTCCGGATCCCGAAGGACCCATAACAGCTATGAACTCGCCGCTTTCAATCTTTAGGTATGAACCTCTCAAAGCTCTTACCTCTGCATCACCCATCTCATAAACTTTCTCAACGTCTTCCAAGTTGATTAGGCTCTCAGCACCCAGATAGCTCATATAAACAATGTATAAAAAAAAACAGTTTAAAACCGATGGCTATTCCTCAGGTCTGTCCTTACCTTTGAATATTGGACCTGTATCCACAGACTAATGCAAATTGTAAATAAGTTATCAAAAATAATGTTTCCATGGCCTCTATCATCCTTCCCAACCAGCTCTTCCCAGAAACCCTAGAAGAGGACAAAAAATACCTCATAGAACACTCAAGGTACTTTACAGACTTCAACTTCCACAGAAAGAAGCTGATACTACACCGGGCCTCGATGAAAGCCTATTCGGAGAAACTTGATGTTGAATACATAGAGTACGACCAGGATATCGCAGAAGTCTTCAGGAAAGAAGATCAAATACGAATGTATGATCCTGTAGACCATAAGGTTCGTAATCAACTTGAAGGCCTTGCTGAAAAACATGATACAGAACTAATTTTCAAGGAAACTCACGGATTCATGGCCTCGATGGATTTCAACGAAGAATACTTCTCCAGCCACGAATACTTCCAGCTCAACTACTACAAAAAAATGCGGAAGAAATTCAGAGTTCTGGTAGACGAGGAGGGAAAACCCGAGGGCGGAAAATGGAGCTTCGACCCGGAAAACAGGAAGAAGATGCCACAAGACATCAAAAAACCTGAGATACCGCAGTTCAGTTCCGATCATGTAGAAGAAGCGAAGGCCTACGTAGAGGAGAACTTTCCCGACAATCCTGGAAAATCAGAGGATTTTTTCTGGCCAGTAACACGCGAACAAGCCCTAAAGAACCTAGAAGACTTCCTTGAAAATAGATTAGAGAAGTTTGGAGATTATCAGGATGCTATAGACTCCGATCTTAAATTCGGGTTTCACTCACTACTTTCCTCTTCTATCAACATAGGCCTTATCACTCCTGAGGAAGTAGTGGAAAAAACACTAGACGCACATGAAGAGCATGATTATCCAATGAATTCGTTAGAGGGTTTCCATAGACAGATTATTGGATGGAGAGAGTTCATAAGAGCGATGTATGAGCTGGAGCCGGAGATGAGAGAAGCGAACTTCTGGGACGCAGACAACGAATTACCTGAAGAATTTTACACCGGCGAGACAGGCCTTCCACCGGTCGATGATTCTATACAACATGCTCTGGATGATGCCTACTGCCACCACATCGAGCGGTTGATGGTTCAGGGGAATGTGATGCTGTTGCTGGAGATCGATCCGGATGAAGTCTATGAATGGTTTATGGAGATGTTTATCGATTCGTATGACTGGGTGATGGTGCCAAATGTTTACGGTATGAGCCAATATAGTTACACTAACATGATGACGAAACCCTATATCTCATCGAGTAATTACATCAACAAGATGAGTCATTACGACGGCGGAGACTGGGAAGAAAAATGGACAGGCCTCTACTGGAACTTCATCAACAAACACGAGGAAAAGATCTCGGATATCCACAGGATGAGTTTCATGACCTCAACACTGGGAAGGATGAACGAAGAAACAGTAAAAAGCCATATCGACAATGCTGAGGCCTTCAAAGAAAATTTAGGAGTATAAAAGTTATTTCCAAGAGACTTCAGTACCTGGACTTATAGAATTACTTTCAGCAAATCCTGCGTTGACCTCTATAACGTATTTGGCAGGCCTTTCACTTCTGTAAACTTTCAGTTCTGAATCTGAGGTGTTTGGTTCAGGATAAGCAGTTTCTACATTGATCACTTCTTTATCCTTATCGAGGAAGATCATATCAAGAGGTATCAACGTATTTTTCATCCAGAATCCTCTTGGCGCCTCCTCTTCAAAGATGAAAAGCATTCCCTGATTTTTTCCAAGTTTTGTTCTGTCCATGAGACCTTTTTCTCTTTCTGATCGATTATCAGCGACCTCTAGAGTCGCATAAGTGTTAATAGAATCGTTAACGTAGAATTTTGCATCAACAGTTTCTTTTTCGCCAGGTAAAGACTGTAAAAACACTAATGCCAGAAGAGTTACAGAGAAAACTGCTACCAGGATTTTTCTTCTCCAGTCCATGCAAGATTTTTCCAGTTATGGAATTAAATTTTTAGGCCTCAACTTTCAAACGTGAGCACCGACTTCGATTTACACATCCACGGAAAACACAGCGGAGGCGTATCACCAGACATGGAGATACCTGTGATCGCCGAAGAAGCAGAGAAAAAAGGACTCGACATGGTAGGAACCGGCGACATACTCAACCCGAAGTGGCTCAGGCATGTGAAAGAACAGACAGTAGAGAAAGAAGGATACCTGGAAAGAGACGGTATCAAGTTCGTCCCGACAACAGAAGTGGAGGACGAAGATCGTATACACCACCTGATAATCTTCCCGGACCTCGAAACAGTAGAAGATGCCTACAAAGATTTCCAGGAACTCAGCGACGATATAAGACGGGAAGGAAGGCCTCGCATCAAAGCAGACGGCGAGAAAATAGTTGAAATAGCCAAAAAACATGATTGTCTGATAGGACCTTGCCACGCATTCACCCCATATACTGCGATCTACGGGAAAAAGGACTCATTGGAGGAATGCTACGGAGAACAAGTTCATAATCTAGATTTCCTGGAGCTGGGTCTCTCCGCAGACTCCAGTATGGCATCCAAAATCTCCGATCACGAAGACCTTATCTTTCTCTCGGACAGCGACGCGCATTCACCGTGGCCTCACAGGTTAGGCCGAGAATTCAACCGCGGACAACTTTCAGAGGAAAGCTTCGAAGGCCTGAGAAAACTTTTCGATGGAGAAGCCGGCGAGATCAAGTTAAACGTAGGCCTTGATCCGCGAGAGGGAAAGTACCACTGCTCTGCGTGTAACTCCTGTCACCAGAAATACTCGCTTGAGCAGGCCAAAAAATTTGACTGGAGCTGCCAGGAATGCTCCGGCACGATCAAGAAAGGTGTAAAGAATCGTGTAAACGAGCTTTCGGATAGAGAAGCCGTTTATCCTGTGGATTACCTGCATCTTCCTCCTCTGGCGAAGATCATACAGTACACGGTAGGTCATGCCTCACCGACTACAAAAACCGTTCAAGATCGATACGAGGCCTTGAATAAGACCTTCGGCGCAGAAGTTGATATCCTGGCGGGAGAAACTATAGTAAATATAGCAAAAGTAGATGAAGAAGTCGCTGAATCGATCAAAAAGTTCAGAGACGATGATATAGTGATGGTTCCTGGAGGCGGAGGAAATTACGGTGAAAGAATTATTCCGGAAAACGAAGAAGAAAGAGAAGAGGTCTTTGAAGAAAGAAAAAGTGATATAAACTGCAGGTACAGCGGTTAGGCCTTGATACTTTTCCTTCTCATCAACTGTGCGTTAATCGCCACGATAACAGTCGAGAGAGACATGATACCTGCGCCGACAGCAGGTGAGAGCATGATGCCTACAGGAGCAGCTACACCTGCTGCCAGAGGTATCGCCAGTGCGTTGTATCCTGTCGCCCAGAAAAGATTCTGAATCATCTTGCTGTAGTTCAGATCCGACAGGTTCAACAATCGGACAACTGCAAGAGGATCATTCTTCACTAAAATGATGTCAGCGGACTCTACAGCCACATCAGTTCCTGAACCAATAGCTATACCCACATTCGCTCTCGTAAGCGCCGGAGCATCGTTAACACCATCGCCGACCATAGCCACCTTCTTGCCTTCATCCTGTAACTCCTGGATCTTCGAATCCTTGTCCTCCGGTAAAACCTCTGCGAAGTAAGTATCGATGCCTAACTCTTCGGCTACAGATTTTGCGACATCTTCGGAGTCTCCTGTAAGCATCGCGACTTCGAGGCCTCGATCCTGAAGCTTCTGAACTGTTTCACGGCTCTCATCCCTGATCTTATCCGCAAGAGCGACTGTGGCAGTGACTTCATCGTTTTCAACAAGGTAAACTACGGTGCGGCATTTCTCACCGGATTCTTTCGTGAAATCCTCAAATCTCCTCTCTACCTCCAGATGTTCGAGCATGTTAGGCCCTCCGACGTAGACTTCCTCGCCGTCAACCTCGGCTTTAACTCCTTTACCTGATATACTGTCAAAGCCGGAGGATTCAGGAACTTCAAGGCCTTTCTCCTCGGCTTTACTTCTTATCGCCTGTGCGATTATGTGCTCGGAGTCGGATTCAGCCGCTGCCATCTTCTTCAGAGCTTCGTTCTGGTCTTGTGCTTCCATATCCACTACGCTCTGTTCTCCCTCGGTAAGAGTTCCTGTCTTGTCGAAGACCACTGTATCGAGTTTTCTGGATTCTTCCATCGCGATCCTGTCCCTTACGAGTATCCCGTTCTGCGCTGCCATCGAAGTATTTATCGCAACGACCAGCGGTACCGCAAGGCCCAAAGCATGTGGACATGCTATCACAAGAACTGTTACAACGCGTTCAATTACCGTTAATCCGAATCCTACTGCCAGAGTCCAGGCAATACCTGTTAGAAGGCCTGATCCGAGTGCTATATAGAAGAGGTATCCTGCTGCTTTATCTGCGAGCTTCTGGCTCCTTGACTCGGATTCCTGTGCTTCTTCTACCAAGTTCATGATACCAGAGAGCGCGGTTTCTTCGCCTGTCGCCGTGATCTCGATCCTCAGAGATCCTTCCCTGTTTACTGTTCCTCCTATTACCTCATCGCCCTCGGATTTGTCAACGGGCTTCGATTCTCCAGTTATCATTGATTCATCGACCGAGGATTCTCCCTCAAATACTTCTCCGTCCGCAGGGATAGAGTCTCCAGGCCTTACTAGGACTCTATCGCCCTCTTCAAGTTTGGAGACCTTGACTTCCTCAGTTCCATCTTCAGTAATTCTTTCCGCGGTATCCGGCATCAGCTTCTTCAGCTCTTCCAGGGCGCCTGAGGCCCTCCGAACGGATCTCATCTCTATCCAGTGGCCGAGAAGCATGATATCGATCAAAGTAACCAGCTCCCAGAAGAAACTGGAGGTTCCGGAGAGGAACAGCGATGCCATCGAGTATGTGAAGGCCACGAAGATGGCGAGTGAGATTAAGGCCATCATACCAGGTTCTCTGTCCTCTAACTCGTCCTTTCCCATCCTGAGGAAGGGAAAGCCTCCGTACGCGAAAACTATTATCGAAAAGACTGGTACGATAAGTTGGCTGCCCGTAAATGCCGGCATGGAGAAGTTGAGAAGGCCTTGGATGAAAGAAGAATACAGGAGTACAGGTATGGATAGGGCTGTGGAGATGAAGAATTTCTTTCTGAACATCATTTCGTGGTGTCTGTGTCCGTGTCCTGAGTCGTCTTCATCGTGGTCGTGATCCATACTTATTCCCTCACTGTGTCATATTTTGACATAAATTTAAATGGTTTGGCTACTATACTGGCAGGCATGGAAGAAGTCAACCTCTCAAATGTAAACCGATTGCTGACCGTTATACTCCTGGAAAATGGGGATAGACACGGCTACGAGCTGATGGACAGGATCGAAGAAGTAACAGGTGAAAGGCCTTCAAGCTCCCATATATACCCTTTCCTATCAAAACTTGTAGAAGAAGGTATCCTTGAGGAGAAGAAGGAAGGTCGGAAGAAAGTCTATTCCTTGACAGGAGAAGGTAAAGAGTTCGCGTCGGAAAAAGTCGAGTCTTTCGGAGAAGTAATCGAGTCCTCTCTTCTGGATCAGGTGGAGGAATGTCCTAACTGCGGCTGCGAGATCTACTCTGGAGGCTACGAAGAGGACGGAAAGACTTTCTGCTGTCAGCACTGTGCATCGAGTGCATGAAACTCCAAAAACCTGGATCATGCACCTATCTTCATGACTCTTTACGAGGCTGCGGCCCAACTCGTATTGACAAGAATCCTGACAGCGGCTGCTTTCCTCGTGATAGCTTCCTTCGCCATCGGATACTCGGGAAGAGTCGTTAGAAAAGTTCTCTCAAAGAAGTTCGAGGAAGAGACCATTCTGAACCTCCTGGAGAGCATCAGTAAAGGCCTTCTCTGGTTCTCCGCAGTTCTGATAATATTGAGCATCCTTGGCTTCAGCGAGATCGCCGCAGCACTCGGAACAGCGGCAGGTTTCGTCGCACTAGGAGTATCAATAGCGCTGAAAAACGTTCTCAGCGATACAGTCGCAGGTGTATACTTGGCGAAGGACCCGGACTTCAACAACGGTGACCGGGTAGAAGTCGACGACGTGAAAGAAGAGATCACCGATGTAGGCCTCAGAAAGACACGTCTAAGACTTGAAGACGGAAATCTTCGTGTGATCAACAACTCGGACGCCGAGAAGAAATGGACCTTGTTTGAGTAAAAAACCCAGTTAAACCCAGATGGGGTGTGATGAAGTTTCCGGAACTGATTTAGCTTTTGAGAACACAAACAGCTACTATGTCAAACGTAGTTTTCAAGAACGAGGAAAAGATCTCAAGATCAGATATATCTGATAAAATCCGTAGAATTGCTGATGGCATGGACAAGGGAGAGATAAATCTGAAGGCAGGAGAAGAATCCGTCCAGTTAAGGCCTTCAGAAACCTGTGAATTCGAGCTGAAGGTAGAAGAGGAAAAAGACGGCGAGATATCTCTCGAGATAGAGTTTGAATGGTACGAAGATGAGGAAAACCAACAACTGGAGATAGGATAGTCCAACCCACATATCTTCCGTTCATTTTATAGAAATTTTTCAATAAGGCTTTTTGTATGGAACTTGAGGAGATAGCCCGGAAATACGCTTTGAAAAACGCGGTGGAACACGGCGGAGAATGTAACCCTGGAGCAGTAATCGGAAAAATCTTTGCTGAAGAAGAGTTTGAAAACAAGGGAGAGGTCACGCAGGCCGCACAGAAAGTCTGCCAGGGAGTCAACGGGCTATCACTGGAAGAACAGGAAGAACAGCTTGAAGAGTTCGAGTTCGAGGAACAAGAAGAACAGGAGCATGACCCAGTTCCAGATCTAGACGTCGATGAAGACGAAGAAGTAGTTGTAAGATTCGCTCCGAACCCGAATGGACCTCCACACATCGGTCACGCACGGGGAATGACTGTCAACGGAGAACTACGGGATAAGTACGACGGCAAACTGATCCTCAGGTACGACGATACTGATCCTGTGACGAAGAGGCCTATGAAAGAAGCCTACGAGATGTACGAAGAGGATTATACATGGCTAGGCTACGAACCAGACGAAATACGTTACTCTTCGAAAAACTTTGATACCTACATAGAATACGCTGAGAAACTGATCGAGATGGGCAAGGCCTACGTCTGTAAATGTTCACAGGAACAGGGCCAGAAATACAGGAAAGAAGGTGAGGCCTGTCCTCACAGAGATCAGAGCTCCGAGAAAAACATGGATCTCTGGGAAGGCATGAAGAACGAAGCTTCTGGCTCAGAAGCTTCTCGCAGGAAATCATCTCAAGAAAAGATTTCCGAGGGAGAGGCGACCCTGAAGATCAAGACGGATATGCAGCATAAAAATCCTGCTGTTAGGGACTTTGTCGCGTTCAGGATAATCGATGATCCAGATCATCCGATCACAGGTGATGAGTACCGTGTATGGCCTCTGCTTGATTTCCAGGGCGCGATCGAGGATCATGTCATGGGCACGACACATATCGTCCGTGGAAAAGATCTTCGAGCATCTACTAAAAGGCAGAAATACATCTACAACTACCTTGACTGGGAGTACCCGGACATCCGTTACTGGGGAAAAGTCCAGGTATCCGGCTTCAACGCTCCTGTCTCCGGTTCGACGCTCGGAAAGATGATCGAGGACGGAGAACTGGAAGGCTGGGACGATCCACGCGCTCCGACGCTGAGGGCTCTGAAGAGAAGAGGTTTTCAGCCAGAAGCTCTCCAGAAGTTCTTCATAGAGATGGGAGTTACGGAGAACGACATTGAGGCCTCCGTGGAATCACTGGAGAAGGCGAACACCCGTGTAATCGACGAGGACGCGGACCGTTACTTCTTCGTCGCCGAACCGGAGAAGCTGAAGGTTTCAGGAGTGTCGGAAGATCTTGAAGCCGAGATGCAGGTTCATCCCGAGCACCCTGAGAGAGGAACAAGATCTCCGGAGCTTGAGATCGAGGATGGCGATCTGGAGATCTTTATCGACGTCAGCGACTTCGAGGACGGCTTCTACAGGTTGAAAGGACTCTGCAACATCGAAATTTCAGGAAATTCGGCAGAGTACCGGGAGGGCGACCACAAGGTCGCGCTGGAGAAGAACGCCGACTTCATCCACTGGGCGCCGAGTTACGCAGAAACAGCTACAGTGAAGATGCCCGACGGCAGGGATTTAGAGGGTAGAATCGAGCCGAACAGCATCAAGAAAGATGAAATTGTCCAGTTCGAGAGGTTTGGGTTCGTCAGATGCGACTCAGCAGATGATGCTGTGTTTTACTACGCTCATCAGTAGAAAAAAGTGCGTATAAACTTTACTGGTCGCCTACAAGAATTTTTCGGTGGTTCCAGTTGTTTTTCTCCTTCTTTTCCATGTAACTTGTTACAGAAATTGTTTTTATGCTAGGAGTCCATGTCTTTCATCCCGGGGAGGATAGAATTTGAAGAATCTGTCACAGAAGCTTGGGACTTGCGTGGTCTGCGGCCAGAGAGTTTACAGCGATCAGGATTTCGTGAAGTCAGCAGAAGGTTACTGCTGTGAAAACTGTCTAAGAGAAAAATGGGGTGCTCTCGAAGCCTAGAAACCTCGCAAAAAAATATCTCTCCTTTCTTATTCAGAAGATTTCTAAAACAAGTTTTCTCTAAATACTTCCAAAATCGGAAGCAGAGTCGGGAACTAAACCAATCTAACCCTAATGGTTTCTGGAACAGCCTTCGCGTATGCGAACGATAGTAACCGAAGGAATCGAACCTTGTTCCTTCTTGAGCACTCGAACTCGAAAGAGTTCGATGGGAAAGCCGGGAATCGAACCCGGGACCTCTGCGTATCTCACTGTCATTCTGGAAAACTCTTTAATCATCGGAATACAGGCCCCCCAGAAAGACCTGAATCCTCATCACTCACAACTTTGAATGTTATGAGCGCAGCGCTCTAACCCCTGAGCTACTTTCCCAAGACTTCAAGGAAAATTTGAAGTGCATGCCTAGGCATGCTCTCTTGCGTGTCCATCTCAGCCTAACGAGTGGGTTCGAGCGGATTTGAACCGCCGCTCTCCTCCACGTCAAGGAGGTGTCATAACCAAGCTAGACCACGAACCCGTGGTGTGCAGTTTGATTAGTGGAGTATACTTTTTTGAAGGTTAACAGGGAGTCAGTGTCGGAGAAAAATTTTTGATGCAAAAAGAGAGGAGTGGAAATTTGAGGTTTTGTTTATTTTTCTTCTTTCTTGATGGTTGAGGCTAGTCTGATCATTGAGACGTTGGTGA
>ERZ1034547.6-NODE-6-length-60592-cov-5.908139_pt1 | contig 60592 bp, 80 predicted proteins | sample MGYA00520642_ERZ1034547 | MGnify/ENA primary metagenome ERZ1034547 (study PRJEB33760, sample SAMEA4777713) | hypersaline lake metagenome | biome: hypersaline environment; feature: brines | place: Spain | collected 2012-08 | depth 0 m ... | reverse complement strand
TACGACCCCACCTTGCCATGGTGGAGACCTGGGTTCAAATCCCAGACACCGCAAAGAAATTGTTAAGCTAGTTTCATACGCAATAAACCATGCTCCGCATGGCTTTCAAGACTTGGAATCTTCTCTGCTCTCCGTACTTTTGTCTGATTTGAGTCACAAAATTTTTGGAAAAGTTTTTGTAATTTAACTTGTTTAGAATGGTTATGGCCTTCAGAGGAACGGTGGGTTACGACGAGAATGTTCTGGAGGAGATGAACTCCTGGTCTGAAAGTATCAATGAGGAAATCACGGGTTCTGGCTGGATTAACTACGATGCAGCAGAGGTGAAGCCGTTAGATCATGATTATAGGCGTGAAATCGGCCAGTACCTGTCTGAAAATTTTGGATTGAGTTATAACTCTGTTATGTATTTTCTTGACCGGACTCAGATGGTTTACCATGCGGATGAGGAAAGTTTTCTTGTTTCCTCAGATCTTCTTGAGCCAGGTTTTGGTGATTCTGAGAGGTCGGTTCTGACGCATGAGGAGGGCCACAGGCTTGGGCGGTTGCTGGCGGATGAGAGGCTGATGCCGGTTCGTGATTCCGGTAATGTTTCTCCTGAGGCGTACCGGAAGCTTTTCAAGTATCTGAAGTCGGATAATTTTGCGGAGCGAGCGAAGATGGCGATCGGCAACAGTATGGGTCAGGACTTTGATTACTGTGTGGAGCTTGTCGAGGAGGAGCCGGCGCTCTACAGGCTGAAGGGAAGACTTGGGCCGGAGGAACTGGTGGATCCGTCCAGAGACGAGACTCTGGAGGATATGCTTGACAGCGTGGATGAACTTCTGCTGGAACTGTTGAACGGCGAGCCTTCCTGGCATGTAATGAATGATTAAAAATACCGGAAAAAGCTCTGGATTGAACAAGTTTTAATGAATCTGGGAGGTCAAGTTTCAAGCATGGAACTGGAAAAACCGAGGATTGAGGACGTGGCGCTGGGTGCCGGGATTTTCTTAGTCGCGGCCGTGGTAGCTTTCTCGGCGGTTCAGGACCAATACAGTTACACTGAAACAGTAGATGTCCAAGCGGAAGTTAACAGCTCCAGCAACGTCGCTACAGTGGAATTTTTCAACCACTCTGTGGACTTGCTGCTGGAGGACTCGACTGACGCTACTTTCTACCTGGACTTAGACAGGGATGGCTCGGCTGACGACGTCGTAGGTCGCAACTCCTCTGCGAGCGTGAGGCAGGTCACAGAGCTGGTAGATTTCGAGGACGGTGTCTACAGATTGTATATCCGGTACCGGGACGACACTCAGGCGGATGGAGATGCCTGGATGGAGGTTTACAGGGTAGAGAACCTGGCATAAAAGTTTTCGCTGCAGTTAAGCAAAACAGTCTGGATTAAGATTTTCTAGTCGGTGTACCTGTGTTCGTAGAATTTTATGTACAGCTTCTGGATCGGTGAGGGTAGTTTGCCGTATAGTTTTCTCAGTCTCCGGAGCCAGTGATTCCTGATCTTGTGGTGCTCGGGCAGCTTCAGGCAGTCGATGCTGTTTTTCTCCCACATCTCCGCCACCTTCCCTTGTCCTCAACGACAAAGCTGATCTCCAATCCTTCTTTCTCAAGCTTCTTCAGAATCGATTCCTTGAATCTGTCGTCCGGCAGCGAAATATCCTTCTGCGGCCGCATATACAACCGGTCGAAATCTATTTCATGTTTCTCGAGAAGTTTCTCGGTCTCATCACGGATGTTCTCGGCCCGGGCCGTCAAAATAATAGTAAGGTAATCCTGGCTCCCTTGAATCATCTCCGCCAGGTTTTTCACAGGTTCAATAGTCTCCTCCTCTTCGTCATCCTTATCTCTGCGGATCAGAGTATCATCCAGATCAAAAATCGCGGCCTTCACAACTCCAAATTCAACTCACTGAATAAAAATTTTTCAAAAACAGGAAAGAGAAAAACTGAAAGAAAAAATCTGGGAAATTTTCTCTGGCGAGTTACCACGGCGCAAAGTCCGGATCAACAAACCGCTCCTCGCGGTCGATTGACTTGATCTTCTCCACGTCTTCCTCGTCGAGCTCGAGATCCAGGGCCTCGAAGTTGTCCCGGATGTGATCCTCTCCAGTTGCCTTCGGGATCGCGACAACATTTTCCTTCTGCATCAGCCAGGTAAGACTTACCTGCGCTTCGCTGACACCGTGCTTCTCTGCAATCTCGTTCAGTTCCTCGATCTCGAAAACTTTTCCACGAGCCAGAGGACTGTACGCTACAAGCGTGATGCCGTGTTCCCGGCATTTCTCCACGAGTTCCTCCTGCTGGAGCAGCGGATGCATCTCGACCTGGTTCGCGATAATATGCTTCGGCGCGATCTCCATAGCCTTGTCGACCTGCTCTGGTGTAAAGTTGCTGATACCTATATTTTTGATCTCGCCGCTGTGAACCAGCTCCTTGAACGCCTTCAGGGTTTCCTGCGGCTGGTAGTCTCCTGCTGGCCAGTGAACGTACATCAGGTCTACGTAGTCGACGCCAAGCTTCTCTACAGATTCTTTCGTGGATTTCTTCACGTTCTCCGGTGCGAGCTGGTCGATCCACACTTTGGAGGCGAGGAAGTAATCGTCTCTGTCTAAATCTGCTTCTTCGAGGCCTTTTCCGACGTCTTCCTCGTTTCCGTACGCCTGGGCCGTGTCGATGTGTTCGTAGCCCATTTCTAGCGCTGTCTTGACGGCGTTTGAGCATTCTTCAGGGTTGGTATTCTGCCAGGTTCCGAGTCCGAGCTTTGGTATTTCAGTCATAGAAATTTTTCCACCTCTGTCCAATGATCGGCGACGGAAGCTATTACAATCTTATCCTGTGGTTTCCCACAGGTATTCTCCCGGTTTTGCGGCAGGTTTTTTATCGACTACAGTCCAAAATTTTTCTATGGTCTGTGAAAGAGAGGAGATAGACGAGGAATACAAGTGGAATCTGGACGAACTCTACGCTTCAGACGAGGAATGGGAGAAAAACTTCGAAGAAACAAGAGAAAAACTCCAGGAACTGGAGAAATTTGAAGGTAGAACCACAGAATCCGCTGAAATCCTCTACAAGCTTCTGCAGCTCCGGGAAGAGCTCAAGAGATCAGTAACCGACCTGAACTCCTACGCCAGCAAGAGATACGATGAAGACACGCGCAGAGACAGGTACCAGGCCCTGAAGTCTCGAGCATCCACACTTGCTTCCGAACTATCCTCCAGAATGAGCTTCTTCGAACCAGAGATCCAGGACGCAGGAAAAGAGAGGGTTCAGGAGCTCATAGGTGAAAAAGAGGAGCTTGAAAAATACCAGCATTTCTTCGACGATATTCTCAGGTTCAAGCCACATACAAGATCCAAGGAAGTGGAAAATGTTATTGCAAACCTTGGAGACGTCCTCGATGCGCCGGACAATGCTTACAAGTCTCTTATGAATGCTGATATGAGTTTTCCGGAGGTCGAGACTCCTGAAGGCGAGGAAATCGAGATCACTCAGAGCAACTTCACCAAGCTCCTGAAGAATCAGGACAGGGATTTCCGCAGTGAAGTCTATGAAAAATTCTACAGATCCATCAACTCGGTAAACAACACTATAGCGTCGAACTTTGAGAAAAATGTTCGTAGAAACGTGAAAATAGCGGATATCCGAGACTATGAGTCCGCAAGAAAGGCTTCGCTTTTTTCCTCGAACATTCCTGTCGAAGTTTACGACAATCTTCTGGAGACGGTCGAAGACAACCTTGGGCCGCTGCACAGGCACCTTGAACTGAAGCAGAAAGTTCTTGAAGTGGATAATCTGGGGGCTGAAGATGTCTACATGCCTATCACTCAGTCGGAAAGTCCGGAGATCAGCTACGAGGACGCGAAAAATTATGTCCTGGAGGCTGTGAAGCCGCTGGGAGAGGATTACTGTGAAGCGATGCGTGAAGGTATTGAATCCGGCTGGATCGATGTCTTCGAGAACCGTGGGAAGAGAAGCGGTGCTTACTCTTCCAGTACTTATGATTCACAGCCTTACATCCTGATGAACTATCAGGACGACGTTTCCTCGATGTATACATTGGCTCACGAGCTAGGACACTCCATGCACTCTTATTATACCATGAAAAACCAGCCTCACGTCTACTCAGGTTACAGCATCTTCGTCGCCGAAGTGGCGAGTACTGTAAATGAGGCGCTTTTGACGCGTTACCTACTGGAAAATGCGGAGAACGAGAAGCTGAAGCGCCACGCGTTAGATCAGTATCTTGAAAACTTCAGGAACACGCTCTACAGGCAGACAATGTTCGCGGACTTTGAGAAACAGGTGCATGAGGAGATCGAGAGCGGTGGGGCACTTACTTCTGATTCGCTGACTGAGAGATACGGCGAGCTGAAGGAAAAATTCCATAAACCGGTTGATATAGATGAAAACATCCGGAGAGAGTGGATGAGGATCCCTCATTTCTACTACAACTTCTACGTCTACCAGTACGCCACAGGGATCTCCGCGGCGGAAACGCTGGTGGAGAAAAATCTCGAAGAAGGCTCTGACGATTACATAGAGTTCCTTTCATCCGGTTCCAGCGAGTATCCTCTTGAAGTGCTGAAAACTGCGGGTGTTGAAATGACTGAGAGCGATCCGGTTGAGAAAGCGATCAGGCACTACAGGGAGCATCTTGAGAAGGCCGAGGAGCTTGTGGACTAGCCCGAGAGAATTTCTCTTTTCCCTATTTTATCCCGTGATGTATTTCTTTTTCAGCACGTTAACGCTCCATATAAACGCCCAGAAAACTGTCAGGAGAAAAGCAGTGTCCATGCTGGGTATGTCGTAGAAGATCTTCCCCAGGATCGGGATAGCGACCCAGGAACCCAGTACAACTGTTATCCCGAGTGCTCCAAGTATTTTCTTCTGCTTTTTAGACAGTTTTTCCTGGATCATATACGTGATCTGTGCATGAATTCTTTTTACCCTGCATGGCAAAAATTTCTCAAGGTGAGAAAATTTCCATGGTTGACGAACAGATGGTTGACTGGGTTGAAAGCGTGCCTGGCCAGGAACTGAAGAGAATGGTGAATGACAGTATCAGGAGACACAACCAGCGCGGATTCGAACTTGAACATATGAAGGAAATCGAACACGGCAGCAGAAACGAAGTAAGGCTTCTCCTGCTGTATGAAAAAGACTAGCTCACCTTGACCGGTACTGATTTACTCTGATCTTTTTTCACTCTTGTCCGGGTTCTTTACCGAGATTTCAGGCTTCAGGTACTCCTCAAGTTTCCGTTCAAGATTCTTTTTCTCCTCGTCTACCTCCCATTCTAGCTCTTCCTGTTTTTCTCTCAATGAACTGATTTTCTGCCGCTGTTCTTCAAGCTTTTCACGTACCTGATTTCTTTTCTTCTCAAGCCTGTTCTCCCTGTTTTCAAGTTCAATTTCATCATCAAGCTTCGACTCTATCTTGCTGATATTCTCCCTGTAATCATTTACTTCATCCATCACCGAATCGAAATCATCAAGTTCAGCCACTGTTTCACGGAATTTCTCCATCTGACGATCTTCAAGCTCTCCCAGTTCATCAAGCAGTCCCGCAGCATTTTCAAGATCAGGCTTTGGATCATCTATCTGACGGTAATTACCGTCCATAAGCTGCTTCAATTTCTCAAGGCTGCCTTCAAAACTTTCTCCTTCATTTTCCACGCTGTAAACCAGCTTCTTCAGACCTCTCTCAAGCTTGGAGACTTTCCGGGAGATTTTCTTCTCCTCCTGGCTTCTCTTATCCTCCAGGAGTTCGAGCTCCTGCTCAAGACTCTCTTTCTCCTGCCAGTCCTCGCTTTCATGCAGCTCCTGGACCTGACTGTCTATTTTCTCGAGTTTTTCCTCGAGATCGGATTCCTGAAGGTTTTCAATTCTTTTTGAAACCTCTTTAATCTCCTGTTTTTTCTCCCTGATTTCATCCTCGAATCCCTGGATTTCATGCATTTTCTTAACCACTGTATAACCGTCCTCAAGGAATTCTCCTATGCTTTCGCGGTGATTCATGATTTCCTCGAGTCTTGAGGGAAGATTTCCTGAGCCTTTCTCTACACGTTTCATTACAGCTCCTTCCTTACGGGAGACATCGTTGAACTCTTCAAGAAAATCATCTAGATCCCTGTAGTGTTGCTCAATATTTTCAGAGGGATCAAATTTTTCAGTAAGATTTTTCCTTGTCCTGTAAAAATTTTCCGCTACGTCTTCCACGACATTCAGGTCATCGTCGTCGCTGTAGTCCTTGATTTCCTCGAGATCGGATTCAAGTTTTTCCACGAGGGTTTCCGTTTTTTCTATTAACTCGCTGGATTTTTCCCGTGTTTTCTCCAGTTCACGTGATTTCCTGTCTCTGAACTCTTCAGAGGCATTGCGCCACTCCAGCTCCACGTGTTTTTCACTTCCGGAGAAAAATTCTCTGAGTCTCTCTAGGATTCCTGTCGCCATAGGTTGGTTTTTGTTGCCACAGGTTTTTGGATTTAATCAAGTCAACTCAACCGGTAAAATTTTTCAGAACTCCTCTATCTCAAAGTTTTCAAGCAAAATCTGCCTGACTTCTTCAAGCCGGTTCATATCCACGTCCCGCGGCAGGTAACGATCAGGAGAACTTGAACGAGTCCTCGGCTCCACGACACCCAAGTCATCAAGCACTGTAAGACATGAACCCGCAACAGTCACCGCTACAGGAAAATTATCCGAAATCTTCGAAGAAGTAAACGACATGCCTTTCTTCACCGAAAAATACCTTAGAGCAGACCTCATCACGTAGAAATTATCCGCGAGATAATTGAACTTCCTCTCATGATGATTCTTCGCACGCACAACTTCATCCATCAAACCACTCTGATCCAGCTCCTGACTCAAAAACAGATCACTGTAACAGAAATTCCGTCTCACAAGGATAAAAATCCTTCCCGAAAAACCAGGAAAGAAAAAACCAGATCAGGGTAACCAGACAGTAACTCAATCAAAAAGCGCGAAAAAAGACATACAAACTCCAGAAAACATTTCCACAACAGAAAACAGGTTTACAAAAACGATTTTAATATTACAAAAAGAAAAACCTTTCATGGGAAAAAGGATCTATTCAGGAGTAGAAACTTTCACAGAGACCACGACAGACTACCGGAAATGCACGTTCCGCATGAACCAGAAAGACTTCGAATACAAGAAAGGAGAAATAAAAGCTGTAAAATTCAAGGGCGGCGTAAAACACGGCTTCGTAAAATCCATGATTTGTAAAGCCCTCCACGACGCAGGACACGTATTCCTCACCGAGGTAGAGTTTTCAAACAACAGAGAAGCCGACATCTACGACGCAAGCACCGACTCGGTTATCGAAGTCGAATCCAACTGCTCTCCAGCAGACAAAAAGAAAAAACTCGAGGATTTCGGCGGCAGCGTACAGGAAGTCTACATTATAGATCCTACTGAATGGCCTGAAAACTTCCAGGAAGCCTACGACAGGTCGGAAGAAGAATTCTGCGTCTAAAAATTAAGGAAGGAAGAAGGATCTGTCAGCGATCCACTTTTACCATTACCTTGATGGCTTCACGGTTGTCCATGGCCTCGTAACCTTCCGGTACGCCGTCGAGATCCACGGTCTTGTTCAGGACAGGAGAAGGATCAAGTGTTCCCTGTAGAACGTCCTCCATCAGTTCTTCAAGGTATTCTCTGACCGGTGCCGGACCTCCTTCCAGAGCGACGTTTTTGTAAAACATCTGATTGACGAAGTCTCCGGACTCAAGGTGTGGGACTCCGACGTAACCGATCTTTCCGCCAGGCCTCGCCATCTGGGCCGCCTGCTCAAGTGAGGAGTCGTTTCCGACGCATTCCAGGACGTGGTTCGCGCCACCGTTCGTTAATTCCATGACTTTTTCTACTGCTTCCTTTCCTCTGGCAGCGACTGTATCCGTCGCGCCCATCTCTTCTGCTACTTCTAGGCGGTCTTCGTGATGGCCTACTGCTATAATCCTCTCAGCTCCAAGTCTTTTCGCTGCTGCTACAGCGCATAGGCCTACTGCTCCGTCTCCGATAACTACTGCTGTATCGCCTGCGCTTACATCAGCGCATACTGCTGCGTGGTGGCCTGTCCCCATCACATCAGTCAGAGGAAGCAGTTTCTCCAGGACTTCTTCGTTATCCTTGTATCTTTCCGGAACTTTGACAAGGGTGCCGTCTGCGTGTTCGATCCTCATTTTCTCAGCTTGCGCTCCGCTTTCGAAGAATCCTGCGTTTTTACACGCGGTGTGGATGCCTTTCCGGCAGAACTCGCATTCCCCACAGCTCATCGAGAAAGGTGAGATAACTCTGTCACCTTCTTTAAGAGATGTTACTTCTTCACCTGTTTCTTCCACGATTCCCATCGGTTCATGGCCGACTACAGATCCTTCCTCCTCGTCCTGGTAACCTCTGTAGAACCATAGATCTGATCCACAGATGCATGTATGAGTTATTCTTATGATTACGTCTTCAGGATTTTGGATTTCAGGGTCTTCGACTTCCTCTACGCGGACGTCGCCTTCGCCATGGTAAACTGTTGATTTCATAATGAAGTGAGTCAGCTGGAGAAATTAAAACAAACAGGGTTACCTTGTAGAAATTTGGAGGTATGCTTTCGGAGAGATGTATACGTCAATAGCAAGTCAAGATCTCGGAGAGCGCTAGTGAAGACTTTTTGTCTGTATTTGTGTGTTCAGCTATGTCTTCTTTTATCTACTTTTCTTGATGTAATTGCTAGTGCTGTAACTGATACTGCGGCCAGGTAAAATGTGGATTCGAATGCCAGGCTTCGTGAATAATTTGAGATCATGTAAACCGTTAGACTGACTACAGAAATTTTCCCAAATCCCTGGAAAACTTCTCTTGTCGAATAGAATCCCAGTAAATTTTTCCCATCTGCTATATCGGCTACAATAGATATCAGAGGAACCGTATAAACCGTGTAGGTTAAACCGGCTATGAAAGACAGGCCGAAAGCCAGGATTATATTGTTCAAGGAAGGTACTGTCAAGTATATCAAACCTGAAGCTATCGCTCCAACTAGCAACAAGTTTTTCTGTTCCACTCTATCGCTCAAGCTTCCTATGGTAAGAGAGAAAATACCAGCTCCTATACCCATCAGTGTCTTGACAGATCCAACATTTACTGTCCCACCTATCACAAAGTAGATGAAGAGCGGGAAGATGAATACATAGGCAGTAGTTGCAAACCCGTCTAGATAATACAGCACCCACAGATCCATATTACCAAGATCAAAATTGTTCTCAATTTGGAAATCAGGGTTCTCTGTCCCATCACCGAACAGAAGAGGAATAACAGAGCCGACAGCGAACAAAAGGGAAAAAACACCAAGAAAGCTAAAGCCGAGTTCGGTCATTATCAAGGCACCCATCAGAGGTGCAAAAGGACTCACTATTTTCGGAATACCTTCCAGTTTACCATAGTTTCTTCCTCTATCCTCTTCTTCACTTCCTGCAGTAAATTCCGTATTAACGGGGATCCAGTGAAACACCTTAGCTAAACCAATCAGGATACCAACAGAATAGATTACAGTAAGATTAAGTGAAACTGTCTGGAGCAAAATAAAGACAAGTATGTAAAGCAGAGAAGAACTCAGCAAACTCGCTCTTACTCCGGCTTTTGAAACCAGCCATCCTACAGGAAGTGCAACTACTGTGAATACAGCTACGTCAACAAGCAAAAAAGAAAATACTACTGATGCCGAAAAACCTTGTTGAGCGATAAAAATAGGTATGAAAATACCAATAAGACCTAAAGCAAACCCATGTAACGACTTATAACCTGTCACCCTATTGACTCTGTCCTCAAAAATACTCAACATGTTTTCACATCACCACTGCTGAAATAAATGTTAACGTGGCTACCAAACCGGATTATATTCTAGTTAGCCCCGTCCGAGATTTGAACCCGGGACCTCGTCCTTACCAAGGACGCGCTCTACCGCTGAGCCAACGGGGCAGTAAGAAATCTTTTGGTTTTTTAGAGCCAGGTGTCTGTCAGGTACTGGAGGAATTCGTCGCGCTGGTTTTTCTCCGGTTCGAGGATGTTTTTTCTTGTGAAGCCGGTGTTCCTGTACAGTTCTATTTCTGTGCAGCCTTCTTCCTGTTTTGTGAATTGGAGGTAGAGTTTTCTGCCGTCAAGTGCGAACTGGTGCTGGTTGTGGTCGTCGTTCGGTGTCAGGTTTGCGTGGAATTCCTGGTTGATGTCTTCAAGGTAGTCTAGGTCGTTTTCCTCGATGTACTCTGACCATATCTGTTCAACTGCTTCTTTCGCCTGGCCGACTTCCAGGTTTGTGGTGTATTCTTCGTCGGGTTCTCTGCCGAGGAGTGTCATTTAACCACGTTTATCCTGCGAACTGTGCGTTCTTCTTCCTGAGGTCGCTGTAGCCACATTTCCTGCAGCTGGTCTTTTCAGGGTTCTGTGTCTTGTTCTTTGCATTGCATTTCCTGCAGATGTACACGTTGTCGAAAACTCTGTGCTCAGCTTCCTCGAATTTCTGTGCCATTAGTTTTTACACCTTCTAACCTGTGTATTCAAACTTAGTTTTAAATAAGAATTTTAGACTATTCCGGGTTCCTCACATGTCTAAGTATAGTTGTCGATGAAGTCGCTGAGTGCGTCAGCGTTGCCGCCTTCCAGTTCTCCTATAAGCTCTACTGCCTTCGAAATTACCGCGTTCCTCTTGTTGGATTTTCTGCCTCCTGCCTCTGACCCAGCGTAGTTGTACATCGCGTTTCTTACGGCCTCTATATCACCTGGATCGGTTCCGAACAGTCTCCTGTACTCTTCCGAGTCTATCTCTGCATCATTCCCGTAAATTTTGCTTACGGCGAAAGCTGCGCCCTCCTCTATAGAAGATATTTCACGTGTGTCCCAGTCTACGTCGCCGATAGAATCGTCTTCAGTGACTCCTCTGAGAATCATGTGGTGGGTTAATTCGTGTTCTATGACTGCAGGTACGTTGTAGTCGCCTATCTTAGGCTCCAGCGTGTTCAGGACTCTTTCGGTAACAAGGCTTTCGTCGATGTTATCGGGATTGACGATGTTTATGACGATTTCGCCGAAATCCAGTTCGTCCTCGAACTCCCAAGGTCTCACGTAGTACGCCTTGTAGGTGCCTGAAATAAACTCGAAGTCACTGCTTCCGTCCAGGGAAACAAACTCCTCGTAGATTTCAGCAATCTGTTCTCTCACATCGTCGCTCCCCAGATCAATAGGACTCACATCGTTCTCAGGGTTCAGTATCTCAAAGCATCGCTCATTACCTGCACGAGAGTCGTGAAGGACCAATATGTAAGCCGCAAGACTTAGTTGCCTCCTGTTCGACCGGCTGTAGGAACCACTGCTTGAAGAAAGAAGCGTAGGACAGAAAACTCCGTATTCCAGGCCGTCGTCATCAGGTAAATGAGTTATATCTGACTTGATATGGTTCTCAAAGTCATTCAGTTTACCTTCCGAGTAGAGATGCATGACGTCTCTTACAAGCGCTGCCTCCTGATCAGTGGTCTCGTGATTCGCATGTTCGAGCAGAATCTCCACTTTCCGAGCCCTGTTGGCCAGAGAACCTTCGATCTCATTCAAGCTGCCAAGCTGGTTCTCAAGTTTTCTTATATGTTCAATGTAGTTCAAAGCACGTTCTTCCTTCGCAGCCACTTTTTCAATACGCTTTTTTATTTTCCTGAGCTCCGCCATACTTTTCTCCGCTTCCTCGGCAATTTGCCTGTCTTCAAGAGCATCTGCAATTTCTTCGAGTTCGTAGTCTTCTTCTATAATTGTCTGAACTTCTTCTTTGAAGTTCTGAATAAATATCTGCATGTTGCCTGCTTCTGAGTTCAAAGTAACGAGCTTACCTTCGTCTTTGTCTTCAATCCAGTTTATCTCGTTCTTCAATTCTTCCAGGTATTCTGCAAGGAAGTTTGCCTGTGTCTCCGAGATATTGAACTCTGCTCCGCTTGCGAAGACCTGTTCAAGTTTGTCAGGGTCTTCGCTGAAGTCAAGGCATATTTCAAGTATCTCTGCCTCTGATCTGCCGGTTCCTGAGAAGCCCTGCCTGATCACCTGTTTGAATTCAGAGTTCATGAGCTGTCATCTCCGATTAAATCAACTATTTTATCCAGATTTTGCTCGAAATCCTCAAGTTCCTGAAGTTCCTGATCTTCAAGTTCTCCTATACGATCTTCGACATCTTCAAGTTTTCCGATTACTTCTTCTATATCTTCTGCTGCTATTCTTGCTTCTCGATCTGCGTCTTCTGTGTCGCCCTGTTCTATGTCTTCTTCCGAGGCGCTTTCCAGATCAGCGATGTCCTGTTCGGCGTCGTTTATTGTCTCCTGTGCTTCTGCCAGTTGTTCCATGCCTGCTGCCTGCAACTGCTTTCCTGCACCTCTTGCAACTGTTACGCCTCCGATGGTTCCGTATGCGCCGCCGACTACTACGAAGACTAGAAGTGCCAGCGCCAGAATCACGAAGAGCAGGACGAATATCGACTGCCACGTCCTGACCAGTCCGGTGAAGTATCCTGTTCCTAATGTGGTGATGACTATAAGAAGCGAGAGCAGGGCCAGAATATTTTTCTGGTCGCTGTCACCTACCCCGAGAGAGTCCGCGAAGTATCCGCCTCCGCTGAGGCTGCTGTCGTCGATTCCATCGTCAAGTCTCTTGATACCGATCTTCAGGATGGCGTAGATTGAAACCCACATTATCCCGACGGTGGCAGCTAAACCGGTCAACTCGTATGGATTATTGATGCTCAGGTCCAGAAGATGCTCCAGCAACCCGATTATTCCTTCGTTATTGTAGTAACCATAATCTGATACGATCTGGGCAGAAGATGTAGGTACCGCGGAAAGAGAGGCTATAAAAGCAGATATTTTTCTGCCCATACTTTAAGTTAGCTGTTTTTCAGTTATAAAATCTATCTGGAACGACGGAACAGAGTTTCTCAATAAGCCAACAGAGTTTTTATCTCTTAATAGTCCTAAACAGTACATGATGGCGTCCTACACCCGGGAAGACCTTCAGGAACTTGAGGAAAGAGTCCTGGAACTTGAGGACGAGTACGGCCTCACTATAGCAGCAAGGGAATCACTCCATGAAAGCTGGAGGAACGTGCTGGAATCCACTACAATCCCGTACGACGAGATCAGTGACGAACAATTGGAGGAATCGGCACAGGCAGCGGCGATGAGAGAAGCGAACGGAGGGGTCTACGATACAGTGGTATCTGAAGACGCAGTGTTCGTAGACCTGACACAAGAAGAACCACGTGAAGAAGATGAAGAACGTGAACGCTTCAGCGAGTGGAGCGATGAAAAAGTCGAGAGAAAGCATCAAGAGGCCCTTCAGAAACTGGCGGATCTCTATAATTTTGAAGATCGACTCGGAACCGGCGCCGATCGAGCCAGGAAACTTGATCAAGCTCTCGACTGGTAGCAGAAAAATTCTCTCCCATGGAACTCCCACGCGGCTTTAAAAACCTTGACGCCGATTTCTGCGGTAGTTGATCCACAATGAAAGGTGGCTACGTTCACACCTCCCGACTGGGAGGACGGAAAAACATCTGAAAACGTTCAAAACCTTCTAGACAGCTACAGCTCTAACGATTCTCCAGCCCAAACTCAGGGTGGATGTTTTCACCTCCTCGGAAGAGGAGTTGAATGAAGCAGATATCCAGAGGAAATCTGCGACGTTCACCCAGATAAGATTTTCAGCAGAGCTTGACTCCAAGGGAAGAATAACAGTTCCCGCGGAGATCAGGAACCGGCTAGAGCTCGAGCAGGGCGACAAACTCTCGCTGGAACTTAAATCAGCGAAAGTTCTGAGGAAAAACTTTTCCTGCAAGATGGAAGCGCTGGACTACCTCCGTGAACTGGAGAACGTCGAGAGCTTCAGTTTTGACTCCGGTACGCTGGAGGTGGTTCTCCGTGACTGACGACGAAAGCAGGAGACTGATCATGGAGGAGCCCTGGGGTCCGAACACACCACAGGAGTTCGAGGACTACGACAGATCCGAGTCTCCGGATGTGGATATAGGCCTTGAAGGCGGAGGTTCCGTAGACTTTGTCGAGTTCGGCTACGAGGATTCGGAGACCGACTACCCGCTTGAAGTAAACTCCACGGAGAGAGCCTCGCTGATCGGAAGTTTCCAGACGGTCTTCACGGATGAGAACTCGCCTTACGATGAGAACTGGGACTACGAGACCACGAACGGTTTCCTGGACTGGACCTCGGGGCAGGACTATGAGGGAATTCTCGCGGTCGACGACGGCAAAGTCGTGGGATTTTCCTGGGGCTACCGCGTCGATCCAGAGGAAGTAGACGTGGATGAAAAATTCCCGGATGAACTTCAGGAACTCGACCAGGATATCTACGACGGCGAGACCTTCATGATCGACGAGGTCGGCGTAATGCCCGAGTACCGAGGACAGGGCGTTGCGACTGAGCTAGAGTCCGGGCTTCTCGAGAAAATCGACGAGAGGGAGGATGTTTCCCGCGTGATGCAGAGGACGCAGTGGAGCGGGGAAAACACCGGGAAGCTCTACCTCGATGGCAAGATGGGCTTCCAGGCCTTCCTGATCGGCGAGGACAACGACCCCGTGACTCAGGAAGTCGAGTTCGTCGGGAAAGACGGAAGCGACGAACGCATCTACCTTGGCCAGGAACTCGAGGGTGAGAAACCGTGGAAGTAACGGTGAAAGGCCCGGGAGAGCCGGAGATAGGGGTCGTCTACTGCACACACGGAAACGAAACAGCGGGAAAAAAGGCGGTGGAGAAACTTCTCGAAGAGGAACCGGAGTTCCAGAAAGCTGTCAAGTTCGTCTTCGGCAACGAGAGGGCTTTTGAGGATGGCGAGAGGTTCATAGACGTCGACCTGAACAGGAGCTTCCCGGGGGATCCTGAGAGCGAGAACTACGAGGAGCGGCTCGCGTCAAAGTTGGTCCAGGAGCTGGATGGCCTGAAGAACCTGGATCTGCACGAGACGGTCTCGCGGCCGGTTCCATTCGCTCTCTTCGCCAACCAGGATACGGAAACTATCGAGGCGCTTCAATCCACCGGCGTGGAGAAAGCCGTCGAGATCAGCTACACGCCCGGCTGCGGAGTCAACTCTTACGGAGGATTCGAGGTCGAGACAGGGCCGAGAGGAACAGAAGAATCCGTGGAGATGGCCTACAGGGTTCTGAAAAACTTCCTCGTCAACCAGGGTGCTCTGGAAGGCGAAAAAGATTTTTCCCAGCCGGAGATCTACTCGGTGTACGGCGAAGCGGAGAGGCCGGAAGGAGACTGGCAGATCTGCGTGGAAAACTTCGGAAAAATCGGCCAAGAAGAGAAAATCGCGGTTTCGGAGACTGGCGAGGAGATCTTTTCCAGAGAGTCCTTTGTGCCGGTTCTTTTCTCTGAGTCGTATCCCGAGATCTTCGGTTTCAAGGCGGTAAGACTTGAAAAAGTCGAGGAAAGAATCTACAGTAGAGGTAATTAAAATGACGATCAATCTCGAGTCGCTGAAAGGCACGTACGATAGATACCCGGACGAGTTCGCCACATGGAAATACCTGATAGAAGTAGTCGGCGAAACCGCGGAGGAGTTCGGTTTCCGGCAGATCGATCCGCCGAGCATCGAAAGACAGGAACTCTGGACGGAGAAAGAGGAGGACTCGGTGACGGACGAGATGTACGCCTTCGAGGATAAGGGCGGCAACGAGATAACCCTGGTTCCGGAGCAGACGCCTACGAGGGCGAGGTTGATCCAGAAAAGAAAAGATCTCAAGACTCCTGTAAAGTGGTACAACACCTCGAAGCGATGGAGGTACGAGGATGTCACAAGAGGTCGTGACAGAGAATTTATGCAGGGAGACTTCGACATCTTCGGCATCGAATCCGTGGAGGCTGACGCAGAAGTTATAGCCGCTGCTGCGACGATCTTCCAGAAACTGGATCTCGATGACCGCGTGGAATTTTTGATCAATGACAGGCAGTTGCTGGAGTCCATCCTCGAGGCACATGGTATCGAGGAAACGGAAGCGGCGATGAAAGTCGTGGACGACAAGGAAAAAATGAGTAAAGAAGAGTTCCTAGAAGATCTCGAAGATAGAGGTCTGACAGCAGAGGAAGCAGAGCAGGTAGACGAACTGACAGACATCTCAGGACCTATCCTTGAAAATATCGAGGAACTGAGGGAGAAAGCACCTGAAGAAGTCCAGGACTCAGTGGACAGGATGGAGTCGCTTGGAGAAGCCCTGGAGAGTTACGGCGTCGCAGACATGTGCAGGTTCGATCTTTCTATCGTCCGGGGCCTGGCATACTACACAGGACTCGTGTTCGAGGCGTTCGACTCCGAAGGAGAGTTGAGGGCGCTGTTCGGCGGAGGAAGATATGATGAACTGGTCGGTACGTTTGGTGATCGTGAGGTTCCGGCTGTAGGTTTCGCCTTCGGATACTCCACGACTACTGAACTTCTCAAAGAGGAGGATCGGTACCCTCTGAGAGAGGTTGAGACCGATGTGTATGTCTTGAGCGTATCCGAATCCGTGAGAGATGTCGCCCTTGACTATGCCACCAGGTTGAGGCAGGAAGGCCTATCTGTGGAGACTGATCTGGCTGGAAGAGGTTTCGGCTCGCAGTTAGGCTACGCTGACGATGTGAACGCAGAAAGGGTTCTGATAGTCGGTGAACGTGATCTTGAGAACGATGAGGTCACGATGAAGCACATGGACTCCGGAGAAGAGGAAAGCATCGGAAAGGATGATGTAGTGGAGCATCTGAGAAGTGAGAATTTTATCTGAAATACTTCAGGGAACTTCTTCAGAGGGCTCGCCTTTTTCATTTTCAATTTCTTCTATCAACTGTCTCATAGGTTCGTAGTTTCCTTCGACTCCCTGGTTTTTCACTTCGACCATTTCGTTGTAGTCTTCTCTGAGTTCATCTACTTCATCTCTTTTCAGCGAGATCATATCTACGAGGTATTCGAATATGTCCTGCTCTCCTTCCTTGTCTATTCTGTGGAACTTGTTCGAGTGACGCTTCATGATTCTCTTGCTTTTCTCTATTTCTTCAGGAGCGTCCTCTATATTGTCTTTCATGCTTTCCAGGCAGGTCCTGAGTTTCTTGTGCGCCATAGTGCTGGCTGTATCCATTTCACGGTTTTGGTAAAGGGTCTTGAGGTATGCCTTGGATTTCAGCCTCATGTTCCTGGCTCTTGCCAGTTTACGTGACATTAAAAGTTCGGAAACAGATGCTGCGAAACGATAGTAATCTACGTCTGAACTGAACGTTTTCTCCGCAAGATTCTCTGCTTCCTCAAAGTTGCCTGAAGAAAGATTCTTAATAAGCCGGTTTCTTATCTTCTTTTTAATTTTTTCCAGTTCTTTTTCGGCTTCCTGAGCCTCTCTTATCTCCTCTGCCTCTTCATCTCCGCTTTTGTCACTGGAAAAGAGAACCATCAATACATATAGGGTTTCTCTGGTTTAAAAATCCTGAATTTTCTTTTGTTCAGCCCTGCTCTCAGCCCTGTAGAAATTGTATTCGCGGACTATCCACCGTGTTAACAGGTTTACAACTGATTCAACCTGTGAATCCGTCAGTTCTTTCCCTGCAGGGATCCTATGAGTTATGGAAAGATCTTTCCTTGAGGCACACCTACAAGCGTGCATAGCCTTGTAAACAGGGTTTCCTGCGCGTGGAGTCTGACTTCCGTCGTTCCCGGGTTGTTCTCTCAGCTTTGACTCGACTATCTGCCGGGCCTGAGACTTCACTTCCTGGACACCGTTCTCCTGGACCAGCTGTATATCAGTTTCATCCAGGTGCGGCATGTTCTTGCTTCTGCCAGGCAACTCCAGTTTCCGCATGCACAGGAGTTAATCTTCGAAAGTTTTAAGAATAGAATCAGATCTAGTCAAGGCTCCGGAAGATTTCTGATCGCCTGTTCATCACTTACAAATTCTTTCTCAGCTTCCTCAACTTCTTCAGCAATCTCTCTGGACTTTTTCTGACCGGATTCTCTTTTTTCAGCGATTTCCTCGGATCTAGTAGCAAATTTCTCCAGATCTTCTTCCTCTATCTCTAGATCGGAGAAAATATTGTAGTTTCTGATCTTTTCAAGATTTCCAAGGTAATTCTTGATCTTCTTTTCACAGCCAGAGCCTTTAGCGACTTTAATGGCTACATCAAGAAGTTTCTCGGATTCCTCGATAAGATTTTTTATCTCGGCCTCTCGTTCTGGGAAGTTTTCCCTGAGCTCTTCGATACTGGATTTCTCCTTTTCCAGTTCTTTCTCGACTTCTCTATCAAGCTCCCTGCTATCTCCCTTCTTTTCCTCCATGCTGGCGAATTTCCTGTCAATATTCTCCAGATTGCCCATTTCCTGCTCCAGCTCGTCTTCCAACAGGTTTGTCTTTTTCCGGGCTCTAGCGTACCTGTCCCGCGCCTGCTGGTAGATCAGGAATGCAAAATTGTCGCGGGAAACACTCTGCGCACTATCTCCTTCCACGGAACCGCGGTTCGATGAAAGTGCAATCAACTCCTCTACGTTTCCGGAAGAAGCTTTATGCACTACATCTTGTTTCAGGCTATCACTGAAGTCTTTCGCAGCAGCCGGGCTCCATTCTGGTTCGGAAGAGCTGCTGCCAAATCCGAGTAAACTCATTGGAAAAAAGTAGTCGGCGGCTGAATTTAACGGTTGCGGAGAAGAGAAAAATTTCGCTGCTGCAACTATTTTTTAACTTTTCCAGCGAAACCAGGTTTCATGCCTTACAAAATCGGACTGGTCGGAAAACCAAGTGTCGGAAAATCCACGTTCTTCAACGCAGCAACCATGAACTCTGTCGACGAGGGAAACTACCCGTTCACAACTATAGATCCAAGCGTTGGAGAAGCCTACGTACGAGTCGACTGCGCGGCACCGGATTTCGATGAAAGCTGTGACCCGAGAGTCGGATTCTGCCACTCGGGAACCCGTTACGTGCCTGTGAAGCTTGTCGATGTCGCCGGACTGATTCCGGGCGCACATGAGGGAAAAGGACTGGGTAACAAGTTCCTGACCGACCTAAACGAAGCGGACGTACTGATCCATATCGTGGATTTCTCAGGAGAAACAGATATCGAGGGAGAGCCTACAGAAGGCCACGATCCGAGAAAAGATATAGACTTTCTCGAGGAGGAGCTCGACATGTGGTACCTGGAGATCCTTGAGAAAGGAATAGAGAGATACGAATCAAAGCAAGGCCCTCAGGACGTGAAGCTTGAGGAAGAGCTTGCTGAACAGATGAGCGCCTTCCAGACGAACAAGAACGAGATAAAACAATTAATACTGCAGGAAAACCTTGAACTCGACCCGGATACATGGAGTGAAGAGGATGAGGAGCAATTGGCCCGGACGATTCGGAAAGCCACCAAACCTATGATTATAGCAGCAAACAAGATGGATACGGAGAAAGCCAGGGAAAACTTTGAGGGGATAACCTCTGATCCTGAATACGAGCATCTCGACTTTGTCCCGGTCTCTGCCCACGCAGAGAAAGCGCTGAAAAACGGTGCTGACCAGGACGTACTGGAATACTATCCTGGAGAAAAGGAGTTTGAAATCACGAGCGAAGATCTTTCAGAAGAGAAAAAGAAAGGTCTAGAGAAAATCAGGGACTTCATGGACGAATACGGCGGAACAGGAGTCCAGGAAGCACTGGAAGAAGCACTCTTCAACGAACTGGGCGTCATGGCTGTCTTCCCCGGCGGCGCTGACGGCTTGGGAGACGAACACGGAAATATTTTACCTGACTGCTTTCTCGTGCCTGAAGGCGCAACGGCAGAAGACTTCGCATACACCATCCACTCGGATCTCGGTGAAGGATTTCTCCATGCGATTGACTGCCGTGAAAACAGGCAGATAGGCTCAGATCACAGGCTGGAACACACAGATGTAATAGAAATTATCTCAGCAAACCAGTAGAAACGAAAAAATAATTCCTGAAGAATTCCTGAGGTTTTTGCAGAACTTGCGGCTTACCTGTTAATTTTCAGCAGTATGACTGATGGCAGACCCCAGAAAAATCCTATAAGAAAGGTCATAGTAATCCAGAAGGTCTCGCCCAGTGCGAAACCTGTTGGAGCTCCAAGAACGAACAGGATAACTCCTAATAGCGTGTAACCATCTATAAGGAACTTGTAGCGTTTTGCACCGGCCTCGAGTACCCCACCTATGATTACAAGTATGCTGTAGCTTACGAGCGCTATATGCGCCAGAAAAGGGAAACTGAAGTATCTTATATCTCCTAGCCTGAACGGTGCGATCAGCATCAGGAGGCCGAGTCCTACTGTGGAAAGTGATTTCTGGCTCATGGATTCTATTTTTACCTCTCTTTTCTAGATGAGAAATAGATTTTCAGGTGTTTAAAGCCTGATATAACTGAAGCCTTCGGACTGCAGCTTTGTAAGCTCGCCCACACCAGACTCCACAACTTCAACACCTTCAACGAGATTTTCTGGTTTTATATCCCTACCCTCAAGAGAGTTGCTGCAGACCCTGAATGAGACACCTTTTTCGAGATCATCTCTGAAAAATTCCGAGGCTTTGGAATCCTGCAGCGCTGTCTTTACGGCGTCACCGTTCATCAGGACAACAGTTTCCCTGTTTTCCACGGTGTCGTCATCCCTGAGATTCTTTATGTTTCCAAGCAGCTCTGAAACTTTCTCTGTATCATCAGTTGAGATATGTAGGAGAGTCTTCATACGGTAAAATTCTATTTCCGACGATAAAAAACCGGCTGAAATTTTTGGTCGGAAAGAAAAATTGAAGAGAAAAATTTTCGGGTTAAATTTCCGGTACTCTCAGAAGTCGAATTTTCCTCTCGATGTGATCTCGTCCAGGCTTTTTCTTCCGTTTGGCTCGACCTGGAAGTCCTCGTCAAGTTCTGATTCGTCGCCCTTTGATCCTATCGCGATCATTGCCTCGACATCGAATCCTTCCGGAACATCAAGTTCTTCCCTTGCTTTCTCGTAGTCGAATCCCTGCATCCCGTGGGCGACAAGATCTCTTCTAGATGCTTCCAGAGCCAGATTTTCCCACGCTGCTCCGGTGTCGAATCTGTGAGTCCTCGCCTCTTCGCCGTTGTGATCGAAAGTGGTCCTCGAGACGATAACTACCAGAGCATAGCCTTCAGACGCCCATTCAGCGTTAAAGTCGCTCATCAGATCAACGAAAGTACTCCATTCGTCGTCTTCAGGTGTCGCGTAGAGGAATCTCCAGTGCTGGTTGTTGTAGCTGCTTGGAGCCCAGCGAGCTGCCTCAAAAAGCGCCATGAGTTCGTCTTCGTCCATGTCTCTTTCCAGGGCGCGTGGAGACCACCTGTTTAGGAAGAGAGGATCTATGTCAAATTTTGATTCACGTTTACCTTTCACTTCTTCGTGTAGTTCTCTCATAACTCAGGGAGTGTACACAAGAAAGAAAAGCAGTTGAGATTCGTAGATGTTACCAGGTTACGCTCGGGTACCCGATGTCCTCAGGAATAAATGAGTTTTTTCTCATATCACGACGTTGCTATAGGCCTCATCGACAGCTTCATCCAGCCCTTCGAGATCGTAGAGCACCGGCTCACTGAAATCTTCTTCGTCGTAGAATTTTTCCAGGTTCTTCTCGAAGTACGGGTTGAGTATGTCCTCTCTGCGTCTGATCTCGTGCAGCCTCCTGTTCTTCAGCTGTTCAACGCGTTCATCTATATCTTCAAGCTCGTTCACCACGTGGACTGCGTCATCAGTGCCCATAGGTAAAGTGTATTCCTGATTGAGTTCAAGAAGCCGGTCTTCTATCTGCTGGATTTCTCTACCGTATTTCTGGAGGCTTTCCTTCTCGACTTCAATGTCTTCCATGACTTCTCTGCGGAGAGCTTTTGGGTGCTCTGCCAGGCTCACGACTTCTTCCATGTAGTCCGTGTTCATCGGGTTGGAACCATCGAGAAACTTTATCATCTGCAGCGCGTCCTGCTGGTTCAGGTTCGCGACCCCCTGTAACTCGTCAAAGAAGTCGGCGGCTTCCATGGATAGATCGAATTTTTCGGCGTATTTTGGAACCTGTTCAGGTGTATCATGGGTTGAGAAAAAGTGATCTCTGTAGAGTTCCATCACCTGCTCGGAATCGGCCTTGTTTTCACTTCTCAGCGCCAGTGGCTGGCCCTGTGAACCTCTTCCGGAAGGCTCAAAATCCTCGACTGCATCCTGGAAAGCCGTAAGGTTCTGTTTATCGTCCTCAAGATTCCTGGCGCTATCTTCCAGTACATCTACGGCGCCTCTTGTTATGTTCCCGGTCACTTCCTGGACAGGTTCGCTCATCAATATACAAAGAAACTCCAACATTTAATTATATCACCTATCCGCAACAAAAATCTCCTACATTCTATTCGAAAACTCTCTTTAGCTTAGTTTGGAATCATGGAGCCCGGCTAATCTAGATAAACCTAAAACTTTTGAGGAAACCCGCAAGAGTTGACTGGAGCTGCTGAGACTATACTGATAAATCTCGTGGAGTATTAGAGCTCATGGAGGATTATCCGAAAAGTGAAAATATTCCTGAGTATCCTCACGGAAACTGGATAGACGAGGATCGCTGGGAGATGACAGGGATGCCAGAAGTCTTCGATTACGCACGCCGAAGCCAGGAAACAGTTTTTGAAGATTTTGAGGCAGGCCAGTATGCGATCTACGCTTTTTAACGATCTTGGGGCAGAGAGACTGATCCCTCTGGAATATCATCAACAAGAAGATGTTTTCACAACAGTTTCAGGAGTCTTTGACTCAAACCCTGGAAAAACACAGAGACAGACACCATGGCGTTATTCCTGGACGGAAGACGAGATAGAGGAAGAAGTCAGAAACTGCATGAAGGAATCTAAACTGGTGGAAGTCGAAGAAAGACATCTTAAGCAGTTCAACAGAAGTTTCCGCATGAAACCAGGTTTGACGACATACAGGGCATTGAAGCAGTTGTTGAAGGAGTCCTAGGAATATTTAGGTAGAAAAATTTTCTCCAAGTAATATTTATTTCGGCTATTCCGGAAAAGGTGTTCAGCTCTTTGAAAAAATCCTGGAGATTCTGGCGCGTCGAAAAGATTTCTCGATAATCAGGTCTTTAGGTGAAGATCCGCTGGAACAGGAATAGACTAAAGTTTCAACCTGTAAAAATGCTTTATGAAAGAGGACAGGAAAATAACGGATACTGAGGAGATCGCACGGCAGGTAATAGAGTCGAACTGGGACAATGTTTTGAGGACGACGCCGCTTGCCATCGAGAAATTTGAGGAGGAGTTTCCGAAGGCCTGTGAGATAGTTAACAGGAAAGTCCGTGAGGAAGGAGTTGAAGATCTGGGAAATGTTTTCAGGCCCGGTGTCCCGGATTTTCTGGCTTTCAACGACAACGGGGAGTACCGTTTCATTGAGGTGAAAGGCGAGGGAGACGGTCTACGTCACAGCCAGTTAAACTGGTTCAGAGACTTCCAGGATATAGAATCCGAGATATGGTTCACTGACTCGAACGAGGGAATAACAGAGAAAATGGATTCCAGTAAACTCGAGGCCTACAGCCTGAAAAAACCTGAAACCGCCAACACCGGTAATTCAGAGGTGAAACCCGGTGAGAAAGGTTTCCTGAACATCCAGATACCTGAGACACTGGCCGCTGTCATGAACCTGGAGCCGGGAGACAAAGTTTCCTGGAGCGTAAAAGACAGGTCTCTACTCGAACTTGATACTGACTGAAAAATTTCTCTGTTGAAACCCACAGTTCTGAGTTTTAATCCTCTTCAAGTTTAATTTCCGCAGCCAGAAACGCAAATAGAATCCATGCCAGCGCTGTAACCAGTAATCCTGCTCCAGCCGTCTGTAGATCAGTAGTTCCAAAGTTTTTGATGTTCGCAGCCACGAGAGTGGAGAGTGATACTGTTCCAAGGATGTATATCATGTAGCGCGGCCTCCGGACATGATCTGGTTTGGATGAAGTAGTAAGTTCTCCTTTTAACCGGGTTTCGGAGAACGGAGAGTTCCATTTTATACCTGTCTTGGTGCAGCTGTCCTCAAGCATGTGCAGGAAGGCCCCGGCTGCGTATGCAACTAGAAAAATTGTGAAATATGTAATTGAGAAAACTTCCAGGATTATCAGCAGCGGTGCGGTGTAGATCCCTGTCATCAGTGTCATTGTCGCTACTCCGAGGATTGAATGGGAGAAACTTCTATGCCTGTCCCTGAAAGAGTAGTCCTGGAATACGAAACGGTCGAAGAGAACTACAGCGGGCTTGTATATCATGTATTTGGTCATGTAGCCGAAGAAAGGGAAGACTGGTGCAAAAAGGTTGTTTACAGCGCCTCCGATATCTCCGTTGAGTCCTCTGACGTTGCCGTGGAAGATCGCTGCGTCGGAGCTATCGGAATCCGGTATCAGCGAGCCAATCGCCACGCCGAAGAAAACAGTCATCACTGCCAGTCCCGAGTTATCCAGGAACGGCATTAAAACAGGTGCAACAGTCCCCAGCGAAATCATGAGGTGGTGGCGTCCAAGCATCAGTAGAAAATTCGCTTGTGGAACATATATGTCTGGGTATCAAACCATGTTTCCATTTTCAGATCGATTCTCTGAGCTTTTTTGCAGAGTTCATGATTACGCATGTATCCGTCAGGACAGGCTTGCTGTACTCCTGTTCCTGGAAGATCTGTTCGAAGGCTTCACGTCTCGAGGAACCCACAGGTGCTGTATCGTCCAGCCGTGAGTCTCTTTCACGAGCCATGAGACTCATATCGTCCTCAACCCTTCCAAGGACGGTTTCAGGTCTGGAATATTCGTTATCTCCTCTTAGCCCCGTCTCAGACCTCATCATAGGGCTCAAGTGGCCCAAGATAATCCTCGAGCATGTCCGACCTCTCTAAAGCGAAACCGAGCTCGGAACTAACTGCGCCACCGGAAAAACTCGACGCACTACTCGAAGACCCACTATACACAGACAAAACAGAAAAAGCACTGAAAGGATTCGAAAAACGTGTCACATGGGACAAACCCATCACATCAGTACAGACCGTCAAAGAACTACCTTTCAAACCAGACTACCTCAACATCAAACCATCAAGATTCGGCAAAATCAAAAACCTGCTGGATTTCATCCAGTACTGCCAAGAAAACAACATAGAAATGTACGGAGGCGGCCAGTTCGAACTAGGCATCGGCAGAGAACACATCCATGCGATTGCTTTGATTTTCTATCCTGACACGCCTAACGATGTAGCGCCAAGAGTTTACAATCAGGAAAAAGTGCCGGAGAATCCTCCAAAAAGCCCGTTGAAGCCTGAGGACGATCTGGAAGGGCTTGAATGGAGATATAAGTGAGATACATAGTTTGAACTAAATCTATGAATAGGGTAGTTTGATAGTCCTAAATATACTGAAATTAGATTATAATCTAAGAAAGTAACTCATTGATGATGTAAGAGTGCCGATAGTATTCCTACAAGCCACTTCCCTGCCACCCATTCCTATACTTTTCTCTTTCCCACTCCGTATTCATCAAGAAAATCAGGAAGTAGAATATTATCGACAGCAAGAAAAACATAATTCCTTCTAATACTCCTTTCGAACTCATAACCCAAGCTGCTCCTAATATAGCTGCAACTGGCACCGTGATCTTTGAAATATCAAAAACTAAATTTCCAGCCATCAAAAAGCATTTCCAACCGATCAGATTAAAGAAATGCTGAAAGTGGTCGATTGAGGCTCGACCGGGCCTTCTGTAAGCCATTCACTTAGAATGGCTTGTTGCGTGTGAACCGAGCGTAACCAGTTCTAGCACTTGGACCATCCGCAGTCTGGGCATTTCTTGCATCCTTCTTGTAGGACGAGCATGCCTCCGCAGTCTGGGCATTCTGGGTTGCCGCCGTCTTCTACGATTGCTGATGCGTCGGCTTGTTCTTCTGTTTCTGTCTTTGGTTGTGTTGTGCCCTGTGGTTCCTGCGGTGTTGCTGTGGTCTGGTTTTCGTACTGGTCGACTGTTTGCTGGTCGCTTCTGCCTCCGCTTTTGTGGCGTTTCATGGCTTCTGCGATGGCGTCAGGGATGCTGTGGATTTGCTGTCCCTGGTCCCATGCGATCTGTGGTGAGCGGATGTCGTCCAGCTGGTTGATGAGTTCGTCGGCGTCAGCACCACTTCTGAGTGCGAGGCTTGAGACGCGTCCGAGTGCTTCTGTGAAGGACTGTGTGTAGCCTCCACTTTTTCCTACGCGGGCGAAGACTTCGAACGGTCCGTTGTGTTCTGCGTCGTTGATTGTGACGAACAGGTCTCCGTAGGCTGTCTCTATTTCCTGTGTGGTGCCGGAGACTACGTTTGGACGTTCCTCGACTCCGTGGCTCTTGCTCATCTCTGTGTGATGCTCTGGTTTCTGTGTGTCTGCCTGGACTCCTTCCTGTGTGATCTCCTGGTCGAGTTCTTCTTCGGATTCTTCCTGTACTTCCATCTCGGTTTCGCCGACGACTTCCTTGAACTCGTTGCTTGTCAGGAGTGACTCTGCTCCGCCGAATTCTTCGATGATTTCGGAGAGCATGTCGACTTTGTCCATGTCGGTCAGCTGGTTCTCCTTGTTGGTCTGCATGACCTGTGTTTCTCTTGTTCCGTCTCTGTACACTGTCATGCCTTTGACGCCTTTGTCGTAGGCACGCATGTAGGCTTCCCTGACGTCGTCTTTGGTTGCTTCGTTAGGGAAGTTGCAGGTCTTGGAGATGCCGGAGTGGTTGTGTGCCTGGAAGGCTGCCTGGATGTCGATGTGTTCTTCAGGTGTGACCTGATCTGCTGTTGCGAAGATCTCCTTCACGTCTGCCGGTAGAACTTCGTCAGGGATGGATTCGACTCCCTCCCATTCGTTGTTCTCCATCTTCTCCTGTGCAGCTGCCTTGACTTCTTCAACATCTACGTCGTTCGCCTCTAGGGCCTTGATGAAGTAGTCGTCGAACTCCACGAGCATGTCTTCTCCCTGAATGTCCTTCGCGACGTTCTTGAAGTAAGCCAAGGAGTAGATCGGCTCACATCCTCCGGAAGTGTTCCCGATCATGGATGTTGTTCCGGTCGGTGCGATCGTGGTTGTGTTGTGGTTTCTCATCTTCAATCCGTCCTCGAAGTCTTCAGGATCCAGGCCGCCTGTGTAGTCTCTGAACCATTCCTCGTGTTCGGTCGGATTGGCCCACTTGGACTTCTCCCATTCAGGGAACTCTCCACGGACGTCTGCGAGTCGGTTGGATTCCTCGATTGAGAAGCGTGTGATCATCCTCTGGATCTCCTTGGCGGCTGCGACTGATTCATCAGATCCGTAGCGGATTCCGAGCTGGATCAGCATCTGTGCGAATCCCATGAGCCCGAGGCCGACCTTTCTCAGGTCTGTAACTGTTTCTTCGATCTCTTCAAGCGGGAAGTCGGACATCGTCACTACGTTGTCCAAGAATCTTAGTCCTGTCTTGGCTACGTCCTCGAACTCTTCCATGTCGAGTGCTTCCTGCAGGTACTCCTGCATGGCTGCGTTCAGGTCTGCCTCGTTCTCGAAGTCGTATCTGTCCTGGTTTGCCTCCTTCCACTCCGGGAAGGAAAGTGCCTCTCCGGTTCCTGTCTGGTCCTCTACCATAAGCGAGAGGTTGATGTGGCCCAGGTTACATGCCTCGTAGTTTTCAAGAGGCTGCTCTCCACATGGATTCGTTGCTTCAATAGTGTGCTCCGGATGCTTCTCGGTGTCGAACGAGTGCATCTTGTTGGACTCGTCGTACATGAAAAGTCCTGGCTCCCCGTTTCTCCATGCGCCGTCGATCAGTGTCTCCCAGATGAATTTTGCTGGCAGAGTCATGTCTTCGCCGGGCTCGAGGTCGATGTCGAACTCTTCGATCTCGTCGCCGAAGCTTGAGGCGTGGTCTCTCCAGAAGTTGTCGTCCTTACCCTGGTCGGATCCTGCTGCTTCAGGATACCATTCTTCATCAGAGTTGTAGAACTGTGCGGTCTTCTCGGAAACTGAGAAAGGCTCTCCGGTTCTTGGATTAGTTAATGTGTATTCCTCGTCGTTCTTGACAGCGTCCATGAAGTCCTCTGTAAGACCTACGGAGATGTTGAAGTTGGACAGGTTTCCTTCCTTTCTCTTCGAGACGATGAATCTCAGGACGTCCGGGTGATCGATCTTCATTATACCCATCTGTGCTCCTCTTCTCTTTCCTCCCTGCTTGATCGTTCCACACATGGTGTCGAAGACCTGCTGGAAGCTCAGAGGTCCGGAGGCGATTCCTCCTGTGGACTTGACGATATCGCCTTTTGGCCTCATGAGGTGGAAAGGATAACCCATTCCTCCTCCGGACTGGAAGATCTTTGCAGCGTCGTGAACCTTGTTGAAAATTGAATCCATGTCATCTTCAGGATGTACAACAAAACATGCGGATAGCTGCTGTAGATCTGCTCCTGCGTTCATCAGTGTCGGAGAGTTAGGCATGAACTTCAGGTTGGACATCAGGTCGAAGAACTCCTGCCAGGAGTCCTCAAAGTCGACGTCGTCGTAGTCCTCGTCGGGCTGTGCTACGTTCTTTGCGACACGTTCGAACATCTCCTTCGGAGTCTCGATTGTATCCCCGTTTTCATCCTTCAACAGGTATCTTGATGGAAGGATTCGATCGTGAGCGTTCTCCGTGAGACGTTCCTGTACGGTGTCGCCTTTTACGCGTTTTACTGGTAGTTTGAAGTCTGACTTCTGTTGGATCTCGTTTTTCATGGTTGTTGATCACGTTAAAGTGGTTGTCTTGTTTTGAACAAAAATAGCATTATGTTTCCGTCTTCTTCAGCTGCTCAACTTCTTCCTGGAATGATTCAACGTCTTCAAATGATTCATATACAGAGGCAAAACGAATATATGCGACTTCGTTTCTTTTCTTCAGTGCTTCGAGTACGAGACTGCCGATTTCCTTTGCTTCGACTTCTTTCTCGCCCCGGATGCCTTCCTTGACTTCCTCGACGATTTCCTCGATTTCTTCATCGGTTACCTCGGTGTTCTTCGCGGCGTTTTCTATTCCTTTCCTGACCTTTTCTTCCTTGAACTTCTCGTCCTTGCCGTCTCTCTTGGTAACCATGATGTCGAGGCTCTCAGCCGTTTCGTAAGTCGTGAAACGTCTGCCGCAGTCCTTGCATTCTCTGCGTCGCCGGATTTTCTCACTTGTATCCCTGGTGTCGATCACCTTGGAGTTTCCGTGGCCGCAGTAGACGCATTTCATAGGATATAGTTACCTCTGTAGTTTCTGGATTCCAAAAATCCGTTGAGTTAAATATATAGGGAGAATCTTTGCCCCCTCCCCCTACATATCGTGCTTTCGCAAGCCACAATTAGACACCCTTCCCTTAAATACTCTGCCGTGTGAAGCCGGTCTGAACAGCGTGAATGTTTATTGAAAGGTAACAACGATTGGATGTTGATTTAAACGTTTGTGCTTGACCACAGTTATGGGAGAGTTCCGTGAACGCGACCGGAGAGTTGAACCTGATTTTTCAGGACTTGAAGCACTTGAAAACAGTGAAAGCGACAGAAACGGTACAGAAGGAGAATTTAATTTCACAGGGGTCGATCAGGCGCTTTCAAGAATACGTTCAGATGACTCTGGTGCTGAAAAAAATCTAGAAGAACCTGATGAGGTACTTGACGACAGCGAAATTGATTACGAGTCTATGAGAAGCTGGGCAAACCATGCTTATTTTGTAAACTCTCAGGAACATCTCTCTACACCGGAAAACAAGCAGCTTGATATTGAAATAAGCGCTCATTATGAGGAAATGACTGATGCGCTCATGGGCTACTTGAAACATGACGGTGTTGAAGGACTTCAAAGTTACGTTAAAGGAGATCTTGAGAATAGTAACCACTGGACAAATCTTGTAGGTTTCGGTCTTATAGAAGGAGAACAGCAGCTTTCCAATCTTGGAGAGTACGTCGCAGATCAGGTTTTTCAGTATTCCGACCGATAAAGAAGTTAAGTGAGCTACAAATGCCGGAAAAAATAGTCCCTGATACATCGATTATAATTGATGGAAAACTCTCCGATCTTATCGAAAACGGGGAGGTAGAGGCAGAGATTGTTATACCGGAGTTTGTAGTTGATGAGCTTGAGAATCAGGCAAATAGAGGACAGGAAACCGGGTACAAAGGCCTTGAAGAGATCGAGAAAATCCGGGAGCTTGGCGAGGAGAAAAATCTGGAAGTAAGCTTTACAGGCCGGAAACCTACCGAGGAAGAGATCAGACTCGCGAACAACGGCCGTATCGACGCATTGATCCGCGATGTCGCAGAGGAGAAAAGCGCGACGCTTTACACTGGTGATATCGTCCAGGCTCGTGTAGCAAAGGCCAAAGGTATCAAACACAGGCTGTTCGAGAAGGAAAGGAACGTAGAATTTTCTCTAAAACAATACTTTGACGACAAAACTATGAGCGTCCACCTGAAGCAGGGAGCAACGCCGAAAGCGAAGAGAGGTCTTCCGGGCGAGTTCGAGCTGCAGGAGATCGGCGACGAAATCTTGAGTAAACAGGACCTGGATAATTTAATTTCCGAAACTATCGAAAAAGCAGAAATTTCCGATGATGGTTTAATTGAAATGCAGAAAGAGGGTGCGACAGTTCTACAGATCGGAAGATACAGGATCGCGATCACCCGACCGCCTTTCTCGGAAGCCGCGGAGATCACAGCAGTGCGCCCTGTCGCAAAAGTTTCTCTCGACGACTACGACATGAGTGAGAAACTTCTGACACGTCTGAGAGAAGACGCAGAGGGAATCCTGGTCGCCGGGGCGCCTGGACATGGAAAATCCACATTCGCACAGGCACTCGCCGAGTACTATGAGGAGAACAACCAGGTTGTGAAGACTATGGAGAAACCACGCGACCTAGATGTAGGAGCAGATATCACACAGTACACGGAGCTGGAGGACTCCATGGAAAACACCGGGGACTTCCTGCTGCTGGCGAGACCGGACTTTACAGTCTTCGACGAGGTCAGGAAAACTTCGGATTTCGAGGTATTCAGCGATATGCGTATGGCTGGAGTTGGGATGATCGGTATCGTCCATGCATCGGAAGCCGTCGACGCGGTACAGCGTTTGATCGGTAGAGTCGAGCTTGGTATGATCCCGCAGGTCTGTGACACGGTAATTCATATTGAAGACGCACAGATCTCCAAGGTTTACAGGCTTCAATTAACCGTGAAGGTTCCAGCAGGTATGACTGAGGAAGATCTGGCACGACCGGTAATCGAGATACTGGATTTTGAAAGCAACGAGCCAGAGTACGAAGTCTACACGTACGGAGAAGAAACCGTCGTGGTCCCTACAAGTGATGAACAAGAGGAGACGGGAGCTGAGAAACTGGCCAGAAAACAGATAGAGTACCAGCTCAGACAGTATATCGACGCAGATCCTAAGATAGAATTCCTTTCAGACAACCACATCAAACTGCTTGTCCCGGAAGACGAGATCTCTCATATAATCGGTAAAGGGGGAGAAAACATTGACAGGATCGAAGATGAAATCGGGATAGATATTACAGTCGAGCCTAGAGGAGAGCTCACGAAAGACGAGATCGATTACCAGATCGAGGAACGTGGAAAATCGGTGGTAATCGACGTGGGAACAGAATTCTCCGGCGAAGACGTCGACGTTGTACGTGGAGACGAATTCCTGTTCGCCGCAACAGTCGGCAAGAAAGGAGAAATCTCGCTCACCAAAGAATCCGACCTCACGGACAAAGTCCTGAACGCGCATGCTACAGGGAAACTCGAGGTCAGGATATAGGCCCAGGATTTCAGGTAATCATTTTAACCCCAAATTGCAATTTAACCTGTGAAGCAGATACAGGTAAGTGTGCCGGATGAGAATTCTGGTGACGCTAGAGAAGTTCTTGAAGAGTACAGTTCCGATATTTATTCTGTAAGCGGTGAAAGAAACGATGATGAAATAGTTATTTTTCATGCAACCGTTGAGTCTACGGATCTAGATGAAATAGTCTCCGAGTTGAAAGGTATCAAGGAAATCGAGCTTGGAGACATGGTGATGAGAGTTCTTGAGGAAGAGGCGTTGATCGAGAAGGGCCAGAAGACAAGAGGATCTTCCAGTATGCTTTCACAGGAGGAGATTTACAGCAAGGCACAGGAATCTGCATCATTCAACAAGCCTCAATGGGCTTTGATGGCGCTTTCCTCTGCTATCGCTGCCTATGGACTTATGCTGGATAATATTGCAGTGGTTATAGGTGCGATGATGCTTGCGCCTATCCTGGCGCCACTTGTATCCGGTGCGATATCTCTTACGGTAGGCGACAGGGCTCTTCTTGTAAAGTCCTCATGGACAAGTTTACTTGCTGTTCCTATAGCAATTTTAGTGGCTGCTGTCTCGGTAACGCCTTTCCAGGCTTCGCTCAATCCCACTATGAATTTGATCGTCTCAGCGAGCATACCTAACCTGCTTCTTTCACTTTTTGTAGGTGCGGCTGCAGCTCTGGCTTTTGTTACCGGGTTGCGTGATCAGATAGCAGGTGTTGCTGTCGCTATAGCGCTTGTTCCGCCTCTTGCAGCTACAGGGATAGGAATTTCTATGCAGAATTTCCTTTTTATATCAAACGCTTTTTCTATAGCCCTGGTTAACTTACTGGCTGTCCTGATTTCAGGTTCCGTCTCATTAAAGGCACTTGGCTTCGGGCCGTCGACCTATTACAAGAAAAAGTCAGCTGAACGCCTGAGATTCGTTTTTCCTGTGGCTATAGTTCTGATGCTACTTGCCATGCTGTTTTTGATCCTGAAACCTTTCTGATATTTCGGAGAACTGGTAAGAAATAGAATAAAATGAAATATGTGAGAGATTGAGTTTTTACTGTCGGCGTTTTTCTTCACGCTTCTCCTTCTTCTTCCGGATCTGCGTGTTGAGTTCGCCGAGAGCTGTGTCCAGTGTGTCTAGAAGCTCCCATCCTTCTTCCTCAACGTGTGTGACACCGAACTCGGAGTGAAGCTTAACGTTAAGCTCGTAGCGGTGTTTTTTACCGTCTTTCTCCGCTTTTTTCACGTGGACGCTGAGCTCTTCAGGTCGCTCCAGTTTCCTACCGAGTGATCCGCGGAGCTGGTTACTGATCTTGTCGTGAAGCGCTGCTTTCTCCTCCGGTACTTCAAGACCGACAAGGTTGACAAGTACAGTGTTCGAAGGCTTGAGATCCTCCATGTAGCTGATGAAGTCTTTAACCGTGAGAATTGACTCCGGGTACTTGTCATCCACGTAGACGATCTCCGTGGTTTCCTGACTCTGCATAAGTTCCACGGCTTCTTCACCGGTCAGGAATTCGTCGCTGGTGGTCACCATGCGGTCCATCAACTGGTCGACGGTAACCTGGTTCATACTTTCCTTTTCGTCGCCGCCCGAGATGTAGACTTCGTTGCCTTTCCTGTCTCCTGCTGCGCCACCAGAATGTGGAGCCTCCTTCGGAACCATAGCCTTCAACATGTCTGTGCTTTTCAGGATTCCTGTAAGGTTCCCGTTGCTATCCTTGACGGGTAGACGGGAGACATTGTTGTCAAGCATCCTGTGCCGTGCTTCTTCAAGAGAATCCTCCTCGAAAACTGTAAGAAGCTCATCAGAGGCGATATTTGCTGTCTTCAAATCTGCTATTTCATCGGTATTCTCGAAAGATTCGAGGAATTCCTGGTCGCCGATCACACCTTTCAGCTTCCCACCTTCCGTATTCACGAGAAGTTTTCTCCCGGAGTTAATTCTGAGGTCGCATACCTCGATAAGGTTGTCGCTGGTATCAAACTCCGGCGGCTGATGCATAACCTTCGAAAGCTTGGTCTTGGAAGGATTGAACTGCAGCTGCCTGATAAGATCTCTGTAGCCAATCGCTCCTTCAAGCTTGCCTTTCTCGGACACGACAGCGACAGCCCGGATATCCTCTTCCTCCATAAGGTTTTTTACCTGTGAAAGCCTCTTATCTGAGGAAACAGTCACAGGATTTTCGTTCATTATCTCTTCTGCGTCAAGACTGCTTGCTCTAACCATGTAGAATCACCTGTCGACAAGGAATTTCTCCTCTTTCTCATCCATATCTATGAACTTTGTCGCGGCTTCCCGGATTTCCTTTGCGCTGGAACGGCCGAAGCTCATGACCTCGACACGGCAACCCATAGACTTCAGGTGGTCAACCAGGACCGCGAAGTCTCCGTCACCGGTAACTAGGACAACTGTATCAAGCTTCTTCGCCTGCTGGATCATGTCTACCGACATTCCCAGATCCCAGTCTCCTTTCTTGTCGCCACTGTAGAATTCCTTCAGCTCCTTGATCTTGACCTCGTAACCGATATTCCGCAAGGCGTCGAAGAAATTCTCCTCGTCCGGTGTATCAGCCTTGATGACGTAGGCGGATGCACGGATAAGATCCCTGTTCATCACAGCCTTGTCAAGAAGCTTCTTGAAGTCAACTTTTGAACTATAGAGGTTTTTAGCACTGTAGTACATATTTTGGACGTCTACGTAGACGCCTACTCTTTGATCGTCGTGAATTTCAGTCATTGTTTAATTCTTCACTTCCATTTAAACCAAGAGCCAGAATCCTCCCTGCAAAAACTGGAGAAAAACAGCTCTCTTCGAAATTTTCCAAGTAAAAAAACGACGACGAGGCTTAAAAGAACACCGGATACTGGAAAATTTCAGTCCCGGAACTCCCACAGTTAAAGCGCCGCAAGACTCCTTTTCGGCCTCCACTCTTCAGCCTTTTCCCGCATCTCACTCCTCGACTCAAGGCCGTAGACCTGCTCCATCGCCCGCCTGATACCCAGATCCTCCACAGGAAACACGTCCTCCCGGCCGAGGACGAAGATCAGGAACATCTTCGCAGTTTAGAAAACTCTTCGAGTTTTCTCGGAACGCACAAACTGCTCTGCAGTTTGGAGTGCCAATCCCCGACGCCGTGGATCTCCGTGAGTCCGTCGATAACTTCCTCATCGCTCATATTCGAAAATCCAGGATTTTCTGGAGACCCAGAAACTCCTTCCGAGTTTCGGGTTTCTTCAAATTTTTCGGGAGAAAGATCGTCCTCAATAAATTTTTTCGCCGCTGACTTCATTTACTCGATCTTCTGTCCGGAAAGCCCGAGTTCAGCCATCTCATCCTTATCAGCCTCCAGAGCCTTCTCGGGAACGATCTCATATTTCTCGAAAAATCTTTCTCTGATAGCTTCCGCGGACTCTGTGGAGAGCTGTTGGTTGATTATAGAAACCACGAGCCGCTCAAGGGGCTCTTCGGATTTCTCCAGCTCTTTCTCTCCAAGTTCTTTTACAATCTCTTCGAGTTTTTCGTCGGTCCAATCAGGCATGAGAGTAAAAAGAAAATTTGGATAGAGATTTTTACTCTCTGAGCTCCCTGAGTTTTTCGATGTTTTCCTTGTAGCTGGCACGGTTGTCGCTCGGCGTTTCCAAGATCATAGGGAGGTCTCTGAACTCTTCGCAGTTGATGAAGTTCCTGAATCCTTCTTCGGCGATCTCTCCGTAGCCGATGTCCTCGTGGTTGTCTTTCTCGCTTCCTCTCTCATCCTTCGAGTCGTTCAGGTGGAGAACTTTCACTTTCTCCAGTCCGAGGTCTTCTTTGATCTCCTGGAGAAAATCTTCGAAGCCTTCTTCTGATATGAGGTCGTATCCCGCTGCGTGTGCGTGGCAGCTGTCGATGCAGACTCCAATCTTCTCGTCCGGTGTCTTGGCGTGGTCGATCATCTCTCTGAGCTCGCCCATCGAGCGGCCGAGGGTCGTGCCTTTCCCTGCAGTGTTTTCCAGTAAAAGAGTGACTTTCTCCGGGATTTCAAGCTCGTCGATACCTTCGGCGATCCGCTTGACTCCTGTGTCGCGGCCTGAGCCTGTGTGCGCACCAGGGTGGAAAACGACAAATTCTACGCCGAGTGTCTGTGCGGCGTCGAGCTCTGCCTGGAGGCAGTCAAGTGATTTCTGGAAAAGATCGTCCTTCGGCGTTGCAAGATTGACAAGATACGTGGAGTGGATGACGTACGGGTTCTGATCCTTCTCGTCCCGGAGTTTCTGGAAGTTTTCTCCGTCTTCTTCCTCGTATTCTGATACGCTCCATGTTCTCGGCGATCCTGCGAATATCTGTCCGCAGTTGCCGGTTTCGTCTTCCTGTCGTTCGACTGCTTTTTCTACTCCGCCTGAAATGCTTACGTGCGCTCCTACTCTGAAGGTCATATGTTGAGAAGTGTAGCTGAGTTTCAAAACAGTTTCCCGGGTCTGGATAAAATAGGGAAAAGGGAAATTTTTCGCTAGTCTTCTTTGATGTCTTCCCGGATGTCGCTTCTGCTCAGGTCCATATTGTGTTCTTCATCGGCGTGTTCCTGAACCATATCGATCAGGTCGCTACGGTTCTCGTCCGAAAACTCGTGGTCACAGACACCGCAGGTGTACATATAGGCCATTTTCATCACCTGTATAAGATTTCCCGGCTAACTGATTAACGATTTTTATATTCGCCAGTATACAGGAAAAAAGATACAGGGATTTTTTCTGGACGGAAAAATTCAGAGTCTGCTAGTTATGAGACGAAGATTATAAAAAAGATTATGCAAGTTAGTTCAACTAAATGACACAAACTTTGTTGAACTGTTTAACTACAATACAGGAAGATCATGCGCTTGAGGTACTGCTCTTTTTCCTCTTCCTGACCCTAGCGATGATTCCTGGAATGGCACGTGTCGATACGATCGTGGCGCTGGAGAACATGATGCCTTCCAGCTCTACGCCTGTTGAAGGTTTCAACAATCTCAGGGCTGAAGGAATTGGCAGAGATTCTATCGCAGTCCAGGTATCGGCAGGCCAGGCAGAAGAAGGTGTTCAGGATATCACCAGCAACAGGTCAAAAGAATACCTCAGATCCCTCTCAGCAGAGATAAATGGTATACAGGGAGTTAACTCGGTTTTCACGCCCCTTGAAAGACAGGGATTAGTGGATGAAAGAAGACAGACAGGCGTGATAATAGCGTACACGTACATGGGAGATTCTGGCCAGGAAATGGAGAGAATATTCAATGAAATAAGAGCAAAATCAGGATACGACAGGCCTGAAGGAATCAAGACGCAGATATCCGGTGTTCCAGCAGTACAGCAGCGGCTTTCCAGCATGGTTGAGAGAGACAAAAATGTCACGACTGCTATCTCACTTTTACTCGTATTTTTAATCACGCTCGGGCTTTTCCAGGGCAGTTTCTCATCCGCCACAATGCCTCTGATAGTTGTTGCGCTATCCGTAATCTGGCTATACGGAACCATGGGTTACCTTGGTATCCCGCTTTCGACACTGGCAGGATCTGTGGCAGCACTCGTGATAGGTATAGGAATCGATTACTCCGTGCATATCCTGAACACTTACCGTTTCCACAGACGTGAAAACAGTATAGAGGAAGCTCTTTCGGAGGCCGTCGGCGAGACGGGAGTTGCGATTATCGCAACCTCGATTACAACCATCAGTGCATTCATGGCCTTCCTGAGCGGCAAGATGCCTGAAATGCACAGATTTGGGCTGATCATGGCGATAGGCATAGGATATGCGCTACTTTTCAGCTTCTTCTTGCTGCCATCGGTCTTTGTACTTGAGGAGAGGCTGATGAAGAAAATCCATGAATCGATCGACTGGAGGCACGACTTTTGAGGTGAAAGATAGATGATCATCGAGGAGTTGGCTGCAAGACTGGTGAAGTTCCAGGTGGAGAAACCGTACAAGATCCTGGCTATTCTGGGCTTACTTACATTTATGGTCGTTCCCGGAGCCCTCCAGCTTCAGATCAAACCAAGCACTGAAGCGATACTTCCAGCAGATGATCCTGTGGTCGAATCACTTGACACTCTCAGAGCGAAGTTCGCTGGAGACACCACATACATCGTGATTCACGATGAGCAGGACGTCAGGAGCTCGAAAACCATGGAGAAGATGTTAAGAATTCAGAGCCGTATCGAAAGATCTGAGAACGTACTCGGTTCTTCTTCGCCGGCGACCATGTTACAGCAGAGATATAGTAAGGTGCCTGAAGACTCTCAGAAGCTGAACAGCTTCAACTATGGGAGCATGGTCACAGACAACCACAGGACGGCGATAATCTCTATCCGGGCAGACACACAGGCAAAGAGCAGTGAGATAAGAGGACTATACAACAATATACACAGATCCGTGGAATCTGAGATGCCGGGAACTGAGTACTATTTAACCGGATACAACATGATTGATCTCGCGACTTTCCAGGTCATAATCAGTGACTTCATAATCATAACTGGTGTTTCATTTGCAGCAGTTCTACTAGTCCTTTACGGAGTCTTCAGGGATGTAAGACGTATGCTGTTCCCTATGGTTCCGGTCATGTTTGCACTGGTCTGGATGCTGGGTTTGGGAGGCTACCTGGGTGCTAACCTGACAATCATCTCGATGGTCTCAGCCGCGATGATCATGGGTCTGGGAATAGACTTCGGTATTCATGTCACGAAGAAATATTTCAACACCGAGAGAGGAACGGAAGGACTCACTGAAACCATGACAGAACTCTCACGGGGACTCCTGGGAGGCTCGACAACTACCGGAGTAGGTTTCTTGGCTCTACTCGCCGCCAATCTTTCGGGTATGCATGCACTGGGGATCTTCCTATTCACAGGAATTATTTCGGCTTACATCGGCGCTACTTTCCTGCTTCCAACCCTGATAATACTTGTCGACGGCACAGAAACAGTTGAGTAAGGTGAAAATTATACTATGAAAATAACAACACACAACACGACCTTTAAGATCGCATTTACGCTTTCAATCATCGCTTTAGTTGCTGGAACTGCTTCAGCAACTCCAGTACTCGACGATGTAAGTTACAATCCTGCATTCATTTCAGCAGGGGACAGAGTAAATATCTCCGCCAACATTCACGAGACCCAGACTACAGAAACTGTATGGGATGAAGATAAGAGACTCAAGGTAGTTTTGAAGCCGGAGAATCGTCTAGCACGAGAATATATCACTATAGAGGACGACAGAGATGATTCAATAGGATTTCTCTATCCTGATGGGGTCTGGAATCAGCGTTTCCAGGTAAAAGTTGATTCAGGGGCTCCTACGGGCATGTACGATTTCGAGCTTCATATCCAGTACCTTGAGAATGGTGAACCTGTAGAAATTCCGACAGAAGATGGAAACAGCAAGTTCACGGTTGTCAGAGATTTCTCCATGCCTGTGGATAATGAAGGAGTTGACATCTCAGCGAACGTTGAACGCACTGAGCCGACTGTCCCAAGACCAGGAGACGACTATGTAGAGACACATATCACTTACACGAACACTGGCAACAAACCCCTGGAAGAGGTAGAGATCAGGCCAGATACGCCTGAAATGGTTCAACCTGCTTACTCACAGGACGAAAAATTCTACATTAACCGGTTGAAGGAAGGAGAATCAGCGAGTAGAGTATTGACGCTGGAACTTGACGAAGATCTGGAGGCTGGACTCCACCACGTAGATCTGAGTACTACTTATGAGGACGAGTCAGGTAACAGTTACTCTGAAACTCTTCAGGCACCGCTCAGGGTGGAGGGTAGACCTGATCTTGAACTTGTTGACGCAGAGACAGAGATGAAGGCAGGTTCGACAGAACAGCTCCGTGTGAAAGTGAAAAACACTGGAGAACAGGACGCAGAGTCGGTCACTGCAAGAGTCATCGCGGAAAGATCGCAGCCGTTCAGTCTCGAGGACCGGTCGAACTATATCGGTGAAATAGAGTCTGGAGAAACCTCAGAAGCAGTCTTGAGAGTTTCAGCTGATAGATCAGCAGCTTTGAAGACTCACCAGGTAAAGATCCAGCTCCGGGCGAACGGAGACAGCGACGAGGGCGACCACTCTGTCTACACTTTCACCGAGGAAACAGAAGTGGAGCTAACTGGCAGGACGCAGTCGCCGCTGATCTACATAGGTGCTGCGGCTGCTATATTTGTGCTTGGCTTCGGGACATACCGCTACCTGTGGGCATACAGAAAACCTGGAAAAGAAGAAGGAGGTGATGAATAGATGGAGAAAAAAGAATTTATCAGGAGGCTTGCAGGTACTGTGATCCTGTCAGGTTTCCTTCTTGGATGGTTCGTCAACGAGTGGTTCTACCTGATCGATGCTTTCGCAGGCCTGAATCTCATGCAGAGCTCGTTTACAGGATTCTGTCCGCCCGAGATGTTCTATAACCGATATCTGGCGGATTGACCCTATTTCTTCTTTTCTTCGGCTTGTACCAGTTACTGAAGGCCTCTCAAACGTTTTGCGTATTCTGAGTTATTGATTAATTTATAATGGCCGAATCAAAATAGCTATACCATGAGGAGAACTCTTTTATTTGCGGTCTCGCTCGTGTTTTTAGTTGGCTGTATTTCAGCTGAATCTGCTACTGAAATCCGGGTACAGGATCGGAGCCCAAGTATTTCAGAGCCCAGTGATACTGTCAAGATGACTGTTGTAGTGGCTAACAACGGTAATTCTGATGCAGATTATGGTTCTTTGGAAGTTGAGACTGTTGACCGAGTAGAGTATCTGGGAACCACGTCCAATTATCAGGATAGTTTCTCTCTCTGTGGTGGCTGTCAGACTATAGGGACTGTATACCTGAAAGTTAGCGAAAATGCTTCTTCAGGAAGCTATCCCGTTGATTTCAGCATTGAAAACTCTGACTCGGTGGGCATGGTTGAGAAAGCGGTTCTGGACGTTGATGGAGAGCCGAAACTCTTGGTGAAAGGTGAAGGTTCGGTTATACAGGGAGAAGATTCTGAAATCAGTGTTGAAATTGAGAATACAGGTAAGGATACTGCAACACAGGTTACAGCTTCTCTAGATCAGCCTCTGATGAGTTTTGATTACTCTAAACTGAACTTTGGAACTCTTGATGTAGGGGAATCTCTGAATAGGACTGTTGAGATAGATACAGATGAAAAAGTTGAATCAGGCCCTGAATCAATCCCTGTAAGGCTTTCTTACATCGATGATGAAAGGAAAGGAGAAAATACTTCTCTCTCGGTTAACGTATTAAAAGATGTCAAGCTTGCAGTTTCTCAGGTAAGCTCCGATGCAGTTGTTGGCTCCCAATCCAGATTGATGGTGGAACTTGAAAATATAGGCGAATCAGAGGCAGACGAAATAGAGTCTAAACTTGAATGTGAAGACAGCGAAGTGACTGATTCAGAGAGCTTTGTCGGGTCACTGGATTCCGATGAAAGCGTTCCGACAGTATACCGCTTGATCCCGCAGGAAGATTCCACTCAGTGCACTATTGAATACAAACGCCTCTAAAAAAGAGAAACAAAGTTTGAAACCTATTTCTAGGCCTCTCTGTGGTAGTAACTGTGTTCTACTGCCTCTGTAGGGAACTCGACTACAACGTATTCTCCATCTTTCATCCCCTCAGTCTTGACGATTCCTTCCTCAACATCTACTTCTGAAGTATGGGTGTGGAGATCGTATTCCCGGCCGCTTTCCAGCACTACCATGAGCTCTCCCGAATCCTGAAGTCTTTCGGCTAGACGGTTCGCGTCCATAATACTTTATTTGATCTCTGTGTTTATTTCACTTTGCATCTTAACCTATTTATTGAGATTAAAAACAATCCGAGAGTCATTGAACCTATGGAAGATCACATAATGAACTCAGAGAAAGCCGATAAACTAGAAGATGAAACCCGTTACAGGATACTTTCACAGGAAGAAGTCTACGCTGAGGCCTCAGAAGGAACAGTTATCGATATAGGTTCAGGCACAGGATTTTTCACAGATCATATCGCCGAGAAAGCGGAAAAGGTCTATGGAATCGATTTCCAGGAGGGCATGCATGAATACTACAGAGATAAAGGCCTTCCAGAGAACGTTAAACTTGTACACTCGAAGGCCTCAGAGATAGATCTAGAGGCCGACCAAGTTATCTCAATTCTCTCACTCCACGAAATAGATCTGGAGAAAAGTCTTGAAAAATTCTATGAAATACTGCCGGAAAACGGAGAAGTTATCATTTGGGACTGGAGCGCAAACGCTGTGACTGATGAGATTCCGCCGGGAGATAAGATGTATACTGCTGAAGAGGCCTCGGAAAAAGTCTCTGAATACTTTGAGGTTATCGAATCTGAGGAGAGGAGAAACACTTTCAAGGTGAAGGCTGTGAAGAAATAAGGAGAAAAAGAGAGATATTTACAGCACCAGGTTGAATAAGAGGCCTATGATCAGTATTCCTGTGGCTACTGTTGCTGCGAAGGCGGCGATCAACCCTTTTTTCATGACTTTTTTTGAGGATGACGAACTGTGGGATGCTGAGTGCTGCGACCGACATCATGAATGCGAGGCCTGTACCTATTGGTAGGCCTTTTCCGAGCAGTGATTCGACTACTGGTATTACTCCGATTACATTGGTGTATATTGGTACTCCCACTATGACTGCTCCGAAGACTCCAAGAGGACCGGACAAGTACTTGGAAATCACTTCCTGAGGTACGTATCCGTGGACTGCTGCTCCAATACCAACTCCTATGATGACATATGGTATGATGTCAGTGAGTATGTCTTTGGCTTCTGTGTAGGCCTGTCTTGCTCTTTCCTTTCTACTCGGTTCTTCGAGTTCTACGTCTGAATCTCCGAAGTCAAATTCCTTGATGTACTTGTCAAATCCAAGCTTGTTCAAGGTAAAGCCAGAAAGCATTCCGATCGTAATCCCGCTGACCGCATAAAGCGCAGTTGCTTCTAACCCTACTACTCCCGGTAGGATTATCAGCGCCGCTTCATTAATCATCGGTGAAACTGCTAGGAAAGTTATAGTAATGCCGAACGGTACGCCTGCTCCAACCAGTCCGAGAAATATCGGTATCGTGGAGCAAGAACAGAACGGCGATACGATGCCTAACAGTGCGGCGAATATGTATCCTGTGACTGCGTGTTTGTCTGCTAGGTAGGCTTTGATCTTCTCCGGTGGGAAGTAAGTCCTAAGGTAGCCTACACCGAAGATCACTGCCATCAAAAGGGCGAGGATCTTCGTAGTATCGTAAATCCAGAAATGTACTGCTTCTCTTAGTGCTCCGGAGAGGCCTAGAAATGTCACGATGTAGGTTGCTAACTGTTCGAAGACCATATATTTTATGCTCGTTCCTCAATTAGTTCCTTCAAATGATCTTTAGGAGGATTGTTTCCTGTGAAAACCATTTCATCGTCTATTTCAAAGCCTGGTGTTGACATAATGCCTTTCTCCGCTAACTTCGCCATATCTCCATCTTTTTCGACTTCTGCCTCAAAATTGTTTTCGTCGACGACTTCCTGAGTCTTATCATTCAGATTTGAACAGTTTGAACATCCTTCCGGTCCGTAAATTGTAATTTCCATTAACTTGTCACCTTTTCTGGTATACTGTGTATTGGCAGGTCGGATTCAATCCGTTCAACAGCGCTTATCAAATCATTAACTGCTTCTTCGTCTTCTATTTCGGCAAAAAGCTTTCTGCCGTCTTTACCTGTTGAGACTATTCCTGCATCCTCCAATTTCTTAATGTTCCTGTATAAGACGCTGGAATCTTTCTCGAAAAATGCTTCAAACTCACATATACACATCTTCCTATCTTCTTCCAGCAGGATTTTAGTCATCAGGTAACGTGTCTCATCCGATAACGCCTTGAAAACTTGCATATATGCACAAACTTGCAAGTGAAAGTTATAAAGGCAATCCTCATACTGAATTCCCGCTGGGTTTATTACTGATAACTACTTTTCCTGATGTATGGAGGAGAAAGTAAGCCTTGATGTCGATTGTTTCTGGAAGAGACTGATAGGCGTTACAGTGATTCTAACAGTTTTCATAGGCCTTGTATCAGGAGGTTTTCTCGCAGTCCACAGTTTTGTTACGGGGCCTTACTGTAACTGTGGTTCTTCACTGCTTTTGACTGTTATAGCGATGTCGGTTACCGGTGTGATCGTGGGTATAAGTATTTACTATTATTTGAGCGGGTCTTTCCAGGCACAGAGAAAAGATATCCGGGAAAAGGCCTTGAAAACGGTACGCTTCCTGCCGAAAGAGCAAAGAAAAATTATGAAATATCTGATTGATGAAAGCGGTGAGGCCTTACAGAAGGATATAGTCGAGGAAACTGATCTGGGAAAGGTCAAGGTTTCCAGGACTTTGAAGAAGATGGAGAATAGAGGCCTCATTAAGCGAGAGGAAAATGGTATATCGAAAAGAGTAGAAGTCATAGACGATTTTGGAGATGTACTGGTTGAGCGTTAGGTTAAGCTATGGTAAGGTATTCTCTGAAAAGTCTTTGTAGCCATCTTTTGTTTGTGCGTTATGGTTGAACTTAGTCGAACAGTCAAGCATTTTGAGCCTCAGTGGTTTGCTATACCGATGGGTATTGGTGCGTTCACTATTGCTTCGAAGATTTCAGCGCAAATACTGGGTTCTGATATACTTCACGGTTTTGCTTTGGCGCTTACAGGCCTAACGGCGTTTTTGACGTTTAGTTTTACTTTTCCATGGTTGACAAGGTTGATTAAGTATTTTGAGAATGTTAAGGAGGATCTTGGCCATCCTGTTAGAAGCCAGTTCTTCCCTACGATGCCTATTTCCCTTATACTGGTAGGAATCACACTTCAGAGAACTGTATCTCCGATTTATCCAGAGATAGTTGAGTTGGCAGCCTCAACGCTTTTCTTGACTGGTTCAGCAGGAATATTTGTGTTTGGAATAGTATTAACAAAGATTCTTTTCACAAACACCAATATAGGGACTGAACACGGTGTTTTCGCATGGTTTATACCGCCTGTATCCCATATTATAATTCCTGCGTTAGGATTCATGCTTTTATCTTCAGGCCTATCCGGATTACTGGCTGAAGCAGTATACATTATCTCTTTAGCAGGCCTGGGTGTAGGAACGTTCATGTTTTTGTTTTTAACACCTATTGTGCTTTACAGGTATGCTTATGAAGATCTTCCTGATTCTAAACTTGCACCGACGTTCCTGATAGGGATAGCACCTACATCTGTGCTTATAATCAATGCAGAGTACTTGATAAAAACTATTCAATCAGGATTCCTGAACTTCGGGCCTGGCGTTATCGATGTTCTTGAACTGGCAATAGGAATGATGTGGGGTTTCTCAAGTTGGTGGCTTGTGCTAACAGCAGCCATTGTAATCCATTACATCAGACGGATAGATCATCCAATAGAGTTCACATGGTGGGCATACACATTCCCGCTCGGAGCATTCACGATATCCACATGGATAACATCACGGATCTATGAAATTACGGTGTTAGAACCAGTGATCCTTCTGCTCACAGCAGTCTTGACAGGTATAATAACTGTAAACTCAGTATTCACAGTAGACTTAATCAGAGAAGACAAGGCCTTCCCGATAGAATAACAATTGTTCTTTTGAAACCTGTGAAAAAGGCCTTGTTACAGTTTCTGAAACAAGGGTACTTAAACCGTTTCTCTAAAGGTTTTGTCATGAACAAGAGAAAATTACTTCCGATTTTTCTGATTCTAGTGTTTCTCGTATCTGTATCAGCCCAGGATTTAGACACTACCAAGGTTGAAACTACAGAAAATATATCTGTTGATATAAAACCGTCTATAGTATTTTTCTATTCCTCGACCTGTCCACACTGTGAGGAAGTTGAGAAATTTCTAGACAATCACAACGATTCCAGATTTGAGCTGGAGAAATTTGAGGCCTCTCAACACCCGGAAAAGTTCTCGGCTTACATAGAAAACCATTCTGTACCAACCAGGTACGCAGGTTCAGTTCCCACAGTTTTTATCGGAGAGGATTCTGCAGTAGGGTCCAAAAATTCGATTGAGTTAATCAAGGAAAAAACAAGTCCGGATCAGTCACAAACCATAGAAAATGATACAGAGTCGGGAAAAAAGGAAACTGCGAATAATGATGACGGTTCTTTATCAGAAATTGGTGTTTTAGGTTTGATAGGCCTTGCTGTGACAGATTCGATCAATCCCTGTGCATTAGCTGTTTTACTGATACTCATAGGTTCTATAATGAGTAATAATCTAGAAGATCGATTAAGGGCCTTGAAGTCTGGAGCTGCATTTACGGCCGGGATATTCCTATCCTATCTCTCGATGGGAGTTCTCCTGATTTTTGGGATTAAAGAACTGCAGAAAATGACTTCTATAGGTTTTGAATCAGTCTATCTTTTCTTCGGCAGTTTTGCTATTCTTGTTGGTTTGTTAAACCTGAAAGACGGGATTAGTCACGGCTTCGGCGGATTCGTTATGGAGGTGCCTTACAGCTGGAGGCCTAAAATGAAGTCGTATCTGAAAAAAGTGACAGGTCCGGTTGGTGCATTCACGACTGCGGTTATAGTTTCACTCTTTTTGCTTCCTTGTACATCAGGCCCTTACTTTATAGCAGGCGGAATACTTTCAGGAACCGCTTGGAGTATTTCGATACCTCTTTTAATCCTGTATAACGTTGTATTCATAGCTCCGATGCTTTTAATTCTCGGAGGCCTTTATTACGGTGTAACTGAGATAGAAGAGATCAAAGAATGGAGGGAAGAAAACATCGAAAAACTGCATCTGATAGCAGGCCTTATTTTGATCGCTTTAGGCCTTTTCCTTCTAATCTCTTCACTATAATCTCAGAGAAATAAAGGGGAAAAATGGAGGGAATTATTTTTTATCCACTGATACAGCGGTCTCATGCTGAAGGTTGTCGCTGACAGGACATCTTTCCTCAGCTTCTTTGATTAGAGAGGCCTCTGCCTCAGAATCTGTGTTGGTTTCTATCTCTATTTCAACGTTTATCTCCTGGAATCCTGCTCTTCCTCCTTCTCCCATCATGAATTTCTGGAGATCGATGTCGCCGGTGACGTTGATCTCCAGTTTTTCTACCTCTATTTCTTTTTCGTTGGCGATGTGATGGATTGTGACATTGAGGCATCCTGCCAGGCCTGTAAACATGTACTCCAGCGGGTTAGGGCCTTCGTCTTCTCCTCCGAACTTTTCAGGTTCATCGACCACAGCTTCATGTCCGCGTTCCTCTACCTCAAGTTTTGTATCTGTTTGTGCCTCTGATGTAACCTCGACGTTTAGTTCGTCTCCCATAGTTATCAGAAATTATTTCTCTATAGTTGTTTATAGAATCTTTGAACTCATCCATGAAAGTTAAGTAGATCGTCTCAGAATAATGTGTTATGGAAGAAAACGTAGGTTTGATGGATCAAAAGGTCAGGATTGCTCTAGGAGCAGTTTCAGGCCTTCTATCTTTACTCGTACTGGCTCAAAGTCAGGGAATGGTTTCGGAAATGTTGCCTTTACCTGCGATCAGCTCACCGGTTCTCGGTGTAGTGGCATTGATGTTGCTGGTAACCGGTTACAGGAAGAAATGCCAGTTATACGCTATGCTGGGCATGGATACCAGCGAGTAAATAATTTCTCTCTTTTTCTTTATTTGACCCAGGCCTCTTCTCTATCCCCTTCCCTCAAGTTATCCTGGCCCCATGAAATCATTTCTTTTACCAACGGGATAAGTTTTTCACCGAACTCTGTAAGCTCGTAAGTGATCTTTACAGGCTTATCATCTTTCACGTTTCTATTGATTATCCCTTGTTCTTCCATCCGGTCTAAGTTATTACTGAGTGTCTTGTTTGTGATGCTTCCGACTTCTTCCTGTATCTCTGAGAAACGGATCTCATCGTTGTCATAGATATGATATGTGATGACTGGCACCCATTTATGTCCGAGAATTTTACTTGTAGATTTTAACGCACACCATTCCTCTGATCTGCACCAGACAGGAATTTTTCCCTCTTTTTTACACATGTTGTATCGGCCTCGAAACCATGTATCATGCATTAGACACAGGTATTTAATATCATACAGGTACCAAGTTTCTATATGATACAAAATAGTATTTTTTCCATTAATTCGGTCACTGAAAATAGTATTACCTTGTTAAAGGGTGATTTAAGATGACTGATTCAGACGGAATTACTTTAGAGCTGAATGCAAAGCAGGTAGGTTTGATTTCATTGGCAATAGGACTGGTTTTAGGAGGTTTCGTAGGTTTTGCAGCAGGCACAGTAAACGTTTCAAATCAAATACAGCAAGCCTCGGACCAAACAGCACAAAACCAAAACTCCAATTCTGCTAATGCGGACTCGAAAAGTCAAGACTCAGGCACTGAGCTTGTAAGTCTTGAAGGCATTGATCTTGAAAATGAACCAAGTATCGGGGATGAAAATGCCTCCATTAAAGTCCTAGAGTATAACGAGTTTGGCTGTCCATTCTGTGCTGAATGGAACGGATTCGATGCTTCTCCAAGGACTCCGATCGACAGGATGGACATCGCCGGAAATCTCGAAAAACAATACATTGACACTGGAGAAGTTGAATTAATCTCAAAGGATTATCCGGTTCCTGGTCTGCATCCAAATGGACCGCAAGCCCACAAAGCAGCGAACTGTGTCTACAAACACGAACAGGACAGCTACTTTGACTTCCATGATCAATTATTCGAGAGAAGGGATTCATGGATGCAGTCTGGAGAAGGAAACATGGAAGGAACATTCAGGAACATCTCAGACGATCTAGGGCTTGATACCGAAACCATTATTCAGTGCTACGAGAACTCGGAGAACGAGGAAGCGAATGAAGATAAGAACAACGCGCTTCAGAATCTTGGTAGATTCGGAACGCCTACATTCTTCGTCGGAAACAGGGAGAACGGCTTCGTCAAAATAGAGGGCGCACAGCCGCTTTCAAGGTTTGAACAAGCTTTCAACACAGTAAGAAGTGAGTAACTCATGAGTGTTGAGATTCAGATTAATCCTCGTTCATGGATCAATCTTAATCCGGAAGCCTGGAAAAAAGACCTAAAGCAGGGAGTGAAAGGAGCTTTCAGGAACCGCAGGAGGGCTCTCGGAACTTTGATAGCAGGTTCACTTACTTTCTCCCTAACAGTTTTTTCGGCTAACCCAGGTTACTCGGTTCAGATGCTGTCCTCAGGTCTGGAATACTGGCCGATCGCATTTATGACTCGGTTCACAGGACTCCTGATGAACTCGGGTTACGCAGGAACAGTGCTGACATTGATCTTCTCAGCGCTCGTCGGTGTCACTTTGACCAACACAGTAATCCAGCTCAGGATGAACAGGGTTGATCTCAGCAGCATTGGAGCTCTTCCGGGATTTCTAGCGGGAGGATGCGCCTCTTGCGGTGTAGGCGTCCTCTCACTGCTCGGCTTTGGAGGGGTACTGGCCTCGTTGCCTTTCCATGGAAACCTTCTCAGGCTTGGAGGCGTAGTGCTGCTAGTAGCTTTGACAATTAGGACAGGGAATCCTGAAACCTGTGAGATATAAGAGAGATTCTGGAGATGATTAGAATCCCTGTATTTGATCGATTCAACGTCAGAGAAGGACTGATCGCTACTATTACTTTTTCCCTCGTTACAGCAACTGTTACAGGTTTGATAGAGAATCCCTTGTACGTCAGGAAAGTACCTCTAACAGCTCTTGATTATATTTTTCTTTTCACGACTTCGATGCTAGCGGGACTTTACTTCGGCAAGGAAAAAAGCTCTGTAACTGAAGGACGACTGATGAGCGTAGGGAGATTGACAGGTTTTCTGGCGTTTGGATGCCCGATCTGCAACCTAGTTCTACTAGCATTTTTCTCTACTTCAGTCATCATGACTTACTTCGATCCTCTAAGGCCTCTTCTTGGATTATTTTCAACATTGATACTGGCCATACTTCTATTTGAAAACTCCAGAAAATGAATAAAAGATGTTTCGGGCAGAATGATTCTGCCCGTTCTCAGAAAAGGGTTTAATCTACTTTATGCGCCTTGTAACCTAGTTTTCCCTCGTAACCGTTCGTTGACATCAGCACGGGGTAGAAACTCTGCTCGGCTACAAGTTCCTCGTCTCCACGCGTGGCGTAGACCTCGCCTTCCTCTACTTTCCGGAAATTTTCGGCCTGGAACTCCCAGTCTCCTTCAACAGTTTCAAAGTACTGGAAGAAGTCGGGGTCACTTCTGGTGCAGTCGCCTTCTACAAATCCTCTACACGCCAGAAAATTTTTCAGGACTTCAAAAGATTTTTCTGCGGCTCTGTCGGTGCCCTGGGGTCCGGTCTCGACAAGAATTCCATCTGAAGCAATTTCAATCAGCACTCCTGACTCTGAGGGAAAACAGGCAGAGTTTTCAACTCCTGTCGCCTTCACAAGATCTTTTGTCGCTTCTTCCACGTTTTTTATGTTTACGAAAGCTTCTTCAGTGGATCTGGTGGTGTGGAGGTCGATTACTGTCCTTTTTTCCACGTGTTCGTTTATTTTTGCTGCCAGTTTCTCCTCATGGAGATCTGATTCCGGGTCGCCAGGGAATGAACTGTTCAGGTCTGCGTCAAGGTATCTCTCGTTTTCTTCCAGTGCTTTCTCGTTCGCTATAATGAATTTAACCGGTTTCCTGAACTCGAGGTCCTGCTGGAGAAGTTCGTTGATGGCTTTTTTCCCTGCAGGTTCGTCGCCGTGGACAGAGCCCACGACTACAAGTTCCGGATCCTCGTCTCCTTTCTTGATTACTTTCATAGTATGTTTTTGCGTCCTTCACGTTTTTAGAATAATTTCTATAGATGGAAGCTGGTTCGGATCCTCAGAAAGTGAGAGGAAAATACGCCATCAATTTTTTGGAATAAAGATAGGTGTTGAAATGAGAAATTTTCAGGCTTCGGCTGACTCGTTCTCTTTTTCAACTACTTCTCTGATCTTCTCTGGCTGGAAGCCTATGATTTCTTCATCTCCTATGAACGTCTGTGGTACTCCTCGCTTCTTGGTTCTCTCGATCATCTCTTTTGCTTTTTCCCTGTCCTCGGAGACGTCGTGATCTGTGTACTCGTAGCCGTTTTCGTCAAGCCAGTCCTTCAGTTTTTTGCAGTAAGGGCATGATGGTGTTGTGTATACTTCAATTTCTTCTGTCATAGTCTGTGTATAAGTGTTGCACTTTTATACATTTTCTGGTTACTTCCGGGTTAGAGGTCTTCAAGAACTTCAAGTCTTTCCTTCTTCCATTCGTCCATTTTTCCACGTATCTTTTCCTTGAGCTCTTCCTTGTCCGGAATGCTGTATATGTAGTAACGTCCTCGCTTTCCCTCTTCAACTACACTTTCTCTTTCAACAAGGCCGGCGGTTCTCAGGGTCGAAAGGTAGCGTTGAATAGTGGATCGGTCTTTTCCCAGCTCCTCTGCAATCTCCGACGCCCGAGCCTCGCTGCTGCATAGAAAGTACATTACTTCGGTTTCTGAACCCGAAAGGTTGTAGAGAACTTTCAGCAACTCCTTTATCTCAGCAGGACACTTCATGAACAAAGTTTGTGCACGAAAATGTAAAAAACTCTGGATTTTTCTCTAGATCCGGTCAGTCGTGTACAGGAAAACTAATATAGGAATCAGGATCAAAGGACCTCCTAACAGCAGGAAGGTGAGGATTCCACCGGTTGACTGGAGAAACTCGATCTGGAAGAAATCTCCTATCAAAGCGATTGCTACAACAAGACCTATCCCGAGTCCGGCCATCAGAAACCTCAAACCCAGATCCTTCAGGAAGTTCCTGAAAGTAAAACTCTTCACCATTGCAGAAAATTAAAGACTCCAAGTTTTTTACTGTCTAGATTTTACAGGTGACTGCCAGAAACCCGAGACCTGCCAGGAACAGGAACTCTATCATCACTACTGTAGATACCAGCATCCCGCCAGGCGACTGCAGGGAACCTATTTCAAGATATTTGCCGGCCGCTGATAGACCGAATAAAATCCCCAGAGTTAAACCTGCTCCCAGAACTGTTATAACTGCTTCCTGTAATAAAACTGTATTCTCCCGGATTTCCCACGTTATCCAGTTTGAGTCCAGGGATTTTTCATTTATTGCCTGGAGTGTTTCGTGGTGCATAAAAAATTCTGGAGTAAATCTGTGGTTATGAAGATTGTTTCTCTGGCGCCTTCGAACACTGAGATACTTTACGCGATCGGGGCCGGCGACCAGGTTGTCGCAACCACTTCTCTCTGCGACCACCCGGAGGAGGCTGTGGAGAAGCCGAGTATCGGTGGATGGACTAATCCCAAGATTGAGAGAATCCACGAATTCCAGCCGGATCTTGTGCTTGCCTCAGATGATCTTCAGGACGAGGCGGTGGAGGAAATCCAGAGTGAAGGATATCCTGTGCATCAGGTCAAGCCGCATACGCTGGAGGAAGTCTATGAGAGCATAATTGAGATCGGTGAGAAAGTATGTGAACGGGAGGAGGCTGAGAAACTTGTGGGGCAGATGAAGAAGGAACTGGAAAGGATGTCTGTCACCGGTTCGCCGAGGATTTACTGTGAGGAGTGGATGGATCCTCCAATGGTTTCAGGTAACTGGATTCCTGATCTGATAGAGGAAATTGGCGGCCAGTACTTTATAGAGGGCGGAAGAAGCCGTGAGTTCCCTGAAGAGAATATACTGGAGTTCGACCCGGGTTACATCTTCATGAATATCTGTGGAGCAGGAGAAAATCTCCAGGGGCAGAAAATTCTGGAGGAAAGAAGCAACTGGAGTGAAGTTTCAGCGGTTGAAGACGAAAAAGTTTTCGTAATCGACGACTCTCTGTTGAATCGTCCAGGCCCGAGACTTGTCAAGGGTGCTGAGAGAATCGCCGAGATCATGGATTCAAAGAAGTAGGATCTGGAAAATATCTGATATCGTCTGTAATTGATTTCCTGGTTTTGAAAATGTAGAAAAACTGGTTTCTAGGGTTCCTGAGAAAGAAACCTTTATGGATCTGTCACCGAGGTTCAGCTTGAAATGGTTCCTGGCAGGGCTTTTGCTGTTGATATCTTTTTTCCTGTTGACGGAAACTGCAGAAAGTGATATCCACAACGGAATAGACCCGATAAACAGAGATTACTCTGGTTCTCTCGACAGGTCTGATTTTACAGAAAGAGAGGAGAGAATCTACAGAGAGGCTTATTCCCGTGGTAGAAAGACCGGTTACAGTCTTGGAAGACATTAGAATTCTCTCCAGCAGGAAAAGATATACAATGCCTCTGCAGAAACAGTTGAAAAATCAGGAACCAGAGAATTCGGCGATTACAGATTCTTCTTTGGAGATGTTAAAGGAATGTACTCCGGAATTTCCTGGCCGGCAAATGATACTGTGAAACTCGATCTATCAGAGCTTGAAACCGCGGGAGAGCTGGAGACTATGTGTGATCACGAGGTAGCTCACCAGTTATTCCCGGAGTTCCGCCACCCGGTAGAAAAAAGCGAGATGCTGAACGATCCAGTATACAGGTACAGCGACGACATGGATATCAAGGCCTGTGATAGACTTGCCAGAAATCTTACCGGCTGAAATTTTTTAACCAGAATAAGATACTTCTAATTTAATTTTGGATTATCTCGAGAGCCTCTGCAAGGTTTTCGACGGAGTAATCGGCTTTTGACTCTTTATCGCCATTTCTGCCTATGTAGATTGAGTCTATCCCTGCGTTTCTTGCTGCCAGAACGTCTTCGATCTGGTCACCGATCATCACTGCCTTCTCTGCTCCCAGTTCTTCCATGGCTTCCTCAACCATTTCAGGTTCGGGTTTCATCCGTTTTCTGTAGTTTTCAATATTTTTCAGGCTTGGAGCCAGCCAGAAATCAACATAGTTTCTTATACCGAGTTCTTCAAGAAGTCTACCGAGGTACTCGTTGTAGGCATTGCTTACAACCGCGACAGGCACGTCCAGTTGCTGCAGAATTTCCTCTGAGTCCTGGAAAAGCCTTATCTCGTTGTTTGCCGCCATCTTGATTTTTCTGTCGGCGACAGCTTCCTCCATCTGTTTCAACTGGTTCCAGGACACACTGTTGCGTTCAAGCAGGTTTCTGACTCCTTGACCTGTATCGGGTTCGAAAATTCCCTGAGCCAGGTCTTCCCAGCTCATGGTCCAGCCGTTTTCCTCTGCCCTGTTTTTCCGTGCTTCAAACGCCCACTGGAAGCCATCAAACCCTGAATCCATAAGCACCCCGTCGAAGTCAAAGATCACTGCCTCGTACTTCATCAGGAATCAATTAGGTATCGTGATCTGTGAATGGCTCTCCCTTGATTTCGGATAGAAGATTTACAGCAGTCTTGGCGCCGTCTCCTATAGCTGTCGAGGTCTGGTACTCCCAGGAGTTTGCGAGACCTGCCGCGTATACTCCTTCAGCCGCTTTGTTCGAGTCATCGGTCTTGATGTGCTCGTCCATCATGTAAGGTCCTTCTACGCCGTCCTCGTACTCCAGTTCGAACTCGATGTAGTCATGGCTTCCTGCAGAGGCGATTATCACGTATTCTGACTCGTACTCTGATTCCGAGGTTTCGATCCTGAATCTTTCGTCGGTTCTCTCCAGTTTCTGGACTTCTTCTTCCCTGAATTCTCCTCCGAAGTTTTCGAGTTTTTCTTTTCCTCTTTTCAGGACTTCCTGTCCTGCTATTGAGTCATGTGTAATAAGATTCTGGATGTTTGACGTGTTAAGCACCAGTGATTCTCCAGAGTCCAGGACAAGAGTGTCTTCACCTGCTTTTGAGGTAAATACTGCGGATTGAAGTCCTGCAACTCCGCCGCCGATAACAGTAACTTTTCTCATAGATAGAAACAACTCATGGAAACTTTAGAAATCTTCCGCAGCAAAGAAGTTTTTCTGGTCTCTACTGATTTTTAATTTTGATAGAAAAAAGAGGGTAAAAAAGAGGTGTTATCCTCTGGATTTGAAGGGACTTACTGTGTTCCGTTCTCTGCAGGTGTTGAGTCTCCAGTACCGCTTTCTGTAGATGGTGCAGGTGTCTGTGTCTGCTGGTTCTGTGCCTGTTCAATCTGGTCAAGCGTTGTTGGAACGTCGATCGGTCTCAGGACCTGTCCAAGTCTTTCCTGGACGAGGAATAGTTTCTGACCGTCCATGGTTACGTAAACCTGCTGAGACTGTGATACAGTTCCGTTAACTGTGTCCTGTGAAATCGTGACGTTGAAGTAATACATTGAGTGTCTTACTTCAGGTGATGAGACGTCAACTGTCGCGTTGCCGCCAGCTCCAGCGATGGTTCTAACATCTTCCTGGACCTGCTGCGGTGAGGCCTGTCCGCCGCCCATGGAACTGAATCCTGCAGCAGCGAATCCCAGGACGATACCCAGGATAAGTCCTCCAGCGAGTACAGAAGTCCTAGAGAATGATCCAAGCAGACCTCCTTCAGTCTCCTCTTCAATATCCTCCACTACTTCATCAGGATCGACATCAACTGTCTCTCCCTCGCTTTCATCTTCGTCTTCGTCACCCGAATCGATTCGAGACTCAATGAACTCCTTGACAGTCTTCCTGTCTTTTCCGTCCTTCTCAGCTTCGAGAAGGCCTTCGAAGTCAGGAGAATCAAGATTTCTGATCTTGTCCTTCACTTCGTCAACTGTCCCTTCAAGCACATCTTTGAAATCTGAATCGTCTTCAGCCATACCTAATTTTTCCGCTACAGGTTTAATAAATATTGTTGGCAGCACCAGGCCCTCAAAACACGGTTTTCAAAAACAGTAGCGCCAGTTAACTGAGAACCTGGTTATTTCTCGACACAGGTAACCTGGAAATGACCTTCACGTCTTTGAGCCCTGGCATCACCGAAAACCTTCCGCACAATTTTCTCCAGGTTAAATTTCTTCCTGTGAACAACATAAAGCTTCCCGGACTCCTTCAAGACACGCCTGCAGTCGTGAATATCCTCCTCGACAACCTTCAGATCTTTCGATCCATCCACGCAGTAAGTGACTGCATCGAACTCGGCAAGATTAAAGTTTTCAGCCCCGTCCTCACACAACGCCCTGAAATCCTCCACGTCATTTAATTCGCAGTTCTCACGCACAAAATCACGCATATGCGCATTTCTTTCAACAAAAACAGGGTCGACGCCGTAAAGCTTCGACGCAAAAATCCCGACACCTCCGAAACCAGCCTCAAGATCCAGAAGCTTCTCACCGCTACCTAGATCCAGTTCACGCGCCGCCATCTCAATCATATTCAACTTTTCCGCGGAGAAACTTCCTTCAAGAGTTTTAAAACGACATTTCTCGCCCTTGATCGAATGTTCGATCTTCTTCTCCTGGGTCTGACGGTTTCTCCTCTTTTTTTCGGGATTCTCCAGCTCCAGTAATTTTTCATCTCCATCAAGTTTCTGGTTGACTTCTCCAAAATCTTCGAGAAACTCTACAAACTCCTCGGCACGCTTCTTTTCCGTGGAGAAATAGATTTTCCCTTCTTCCCGCAGCACGTGAGTCGCATCGTGCAGATTCTGCTTCACCAGGTGGTCGGGATCAGATCTCTTCGGTGCGTAAATTACTTTATCGAATTTTCTGATGCAATCGTTTCTGATATTCGAGGAAAGCATTACTTCTGCCGAAGAAACCTCATTTCCACGCCTGTTCAACTCGCACAGTAGAGATGCACGGGCATTTGACTCTGTAATAGTGATGCGACCGGCGGAAACCTGATCGCCAAGCACGCATCCTGGAACGCCGATACGGGAATCGATAGAAAGCACAGCATCTGTTTTCTCGATGTCAGAGCCTTTCAACAGCAGTACTTCCTCTGGAAGAATGTTTCTCGGTTCTTCAACTCCTCTGGCTGATCGGAAGTTGTAAAGTTTGCTTTTTCCGCCTGAACGGGTTTTCAGCTGTACCTTGAAAGGCGCGGATTTCATATACTCTGAAGAATTTTTGATCTCCGTGGAATATAAATTCAAGCCGGAGGGTCCTGAAAATTCCGGCAAAAGCTTCCAAAAATCTGTGGAAAACACGGGTTGCGAAGGGGTTCTGAGGCAGGCTAGCCTGGAGTATCGAGGCTTGAACTGTTTCTCGGGTAAGAGCCGCTTAAACCATGCTAGTATTGGGTTTCAGGGTTTGTGCGGCCTGTGTGATTCAGCACCAAACTTTTTAAATTTGATCTCTGCGAAGTAGTCTCTGCAAGGGGAAACCAAAATGAGGGGAGAAATTGAAATAAACTCTGTCTCGGACATGGAGGGTTCGATGCAGCTGTTCATGCAGCAGTATCCGATTCCGAGCGCAGGCACAATATACACCTGCAACTGAACCGTTAAACCAGTTGATTTTTTCTGGAATACACAGAAACAGTTACATCTCTGTATTCCCGAAGACATCGCCGAAGCTCTGCCGTCTACGGATCAGTCCAACGTCTTCAGCCGAAACGAGGACTTCAGCCGGAAGCGGACGGGTATTCCAGTTAGAAGCCATTGTGAAACCGTACCCACCGACGTCACGAACTGCAAGAAGTTAGCCGACTTCAACTTCAGGCATCGGACGATCCTCCGCGAGCACATCAGTGCTCTCACAGACAGGACCGACCACATCCACATTTTCCTTCTTTTTTCTTCCTAAATCACTCGCCAGCTGAATCCTGTGATAAGCTCCTTAAAGCATCGGCCGGAGCAAATGATGCATCCCGGTATCCACGCCTACAAACTTTTTACCAGAATCTTTCACCTCTGTAACCTGCGTGGCGAGGATTCCGGAGTCTCCGACTATGAATCTTCCGGGCTCCATCACCAGATCCGGATCACCAATATTTTTCTCATCTCTAAGCTCCTCAAACTTTTCTCCAGCGAGCTTCGCCGCTTTTCCGAGGTCCAGAGTTTCCTCGTCTTCCCTGTACGCGATTCCCAGCCCGCCTCCGATATCCACGAACTCGAACTCTATTCCAAGTTCCTCTGAGATTTCCTCGGCTATATCAAAGATTTTCTCCACCAGCCTCCCGAAGTACTCCGGATCCTTCACGTTGCTCCCGGTCATCATGTGGATTCCAAAACTTTCCGCTCCACGGTTTTTCGCTTTCCTGTACGCTTCAACTATCTTTTCCTCCGGCACACCAAATTTTGACTCCTCTCCCGCGAACTTCAGGCCGAACTCCCCCTCGGCCTCGATTTCCGAGTTTACCCGAAAGCAGACCTTTTCCGGAACTTCTTTGAGCCGCTCCACTGCTTCTTCATCGAGAAGCTCCAGCTGTACGGGTGATTGATAGTCTGGCCCAGCGTCCCTTGAGTCTCGACGTGATGATGCACAGGGAAACGTCCGTACAGCAGTGAGGCCCTGCTTGGCATGCTTGGGCTTCCGGCGACGTACGCGTTGGTAAAAATCTTTGAATCCTCGGAGAACTCGTCTATATTCGGCGAGATCTCCTGCTCCTGTCCATAGGCTCCTAACTGGTCGGCTCTCAGCGAGTCGATGTCTATGATTATCGTTTTCATTCAATCCTGTTCTCCGAGATCCTGTATTCAATAAATGATTTCTCTCTGAAGTATTCTCCGGGGTTGACTCCAGCAGCCTCTACACCTTTACGTGGGATGCCGATGTCAGCCAGGTAGATGTCGCCAGAATTTCGTGGATAGAGTTTCTTCTTCGGCATACCGAGGCTGACAGTGTAATCAGCCTCGACGTGTGGATCAAATCTTTCTCCTGTATCCACGTCTACACCTGTCGGCACGTCTATAGCAATTGTCTCTGCGCTCCACTTGTTGATCTTCTTCACAGCAGATTTTACAGGTTCACGCGGCGGAGAATCAAGGTTGTAGCCGACAAGGGCGTCGATGTAAATGTTCGCGGTCGGGAAATCATTTTTCGAGATCTCTACGCCGTTTTTACCGGCTGCCTCCAGTTTGTCGCCGGAAATTTCCGAGATTTCGTCTCCTATGACGTGTACAAGTACGTTGTAGCCCCAGGAATTCAGTCTCCGTGCCGCGACCAATCCGTCGCCGCCGTTGTGGCCAGGCCCGCAGATAACCGCAATCTTCACGTTCTCCGAAAACTCACTCCTTACAAAATCCGCGACCTGAAAACCCGCAAACTCCATCAAAACATCAGTAGACAGACCGAACTCCTCCACAGCCAATCTATCAATCTCGCGCATCTCACTCCTAGAAACAGTATCCATTAAACAAGAATTTCACGACTACCAAGAAAAACCTTCCGCCGAAAATATTGGAACTAATTTAAAGATAATAGCCACCAATCAACATACCGAGACACAATTTCAGGTGTCACGGGGGTGTAGCTCAACCTGGGAGAGCGTCCGCCTCCAGCGATTGGTTACGCTCGATTGCCGAAAACCAGATAATCTGGTTTTCTTGAGCAGAAGACCTTCAGAGGTCTTCAAGATACGCAACAAACCATGCTAGGCATGGCTTTCGAGCCACCAGATTCAATGGAGGAATGAGAGCCACTTCGCAAGGACTGGCTTGATGATTAAAAGTCGAAACTGTTACAGACAGTTTCCTACTTCCAAGAAAATCCCTTAACGGATTTTCAACATCGGAGATAGCGGAAGGTTGCATGTTCAAATCATGCCGCCCCCAACTTTTCCCATATTTCTCATATTTCGGCTTCTTTGAGGTCTGATATGGCTGCGTAGAACTCTGGGCAGTTTCTTCCAAGTGTGATCGGGATGACCTGCTGGTCGTGAAGGTATTCGTCTCCGTTTTTATCGACGTTTGTCATATCATCGATCTCGAAGACTTCACCGTTCTCCAGAGCCCTGTACATGCTCTCGAACAGCTCGTCTCCGTGGACTTCCGAGTTAAGCATCCTTGGATTCTCTCCGAGTAATTCGTCTCTATCGTAACCTGTGGCATCGAGTACGGCCTGGTTGACGTATACTATACTTGATTCCGTATCCGTGATAAGTATAGGGTTTTCAGAGTATTCAACTACTGCTTCGAAGACTTCTTTCTCAGCCCGATCCCTGTAGCCTTCGATGGCGCCGACCATGCTCTGAGCAATCATCTGGTAGTGATCCGAGCCGGCCTCCTTCCTGAAGTAATCCGTCACGCCGTGGTTCACTGCCTCGGCCGCGACCTCCTCAGATCCTTTACCGGTATAAAGTATGAAAGGGATGTCCTCATCGAATTCCCTGACCTCTTCAAGGAGCTCGACACCTGTCATCTCAGGCATGTCGAAGTCAGACAACACGCCGTCATACTGATCTTCCTCCACCATCTCCAGAACCTCCTCAGGATCTGTCGTGGTATCCACACTCAGGTCGTCTTCAAACCTTTCAAGGAAAAGCTTGGAGAGCTCCAGAATATCTTGCTGGTCATCAACTGCTATTACATTCTTTCCGTTTCTTTTGAATGACATCAACACCTCTTTAGAGCGAAAAGTATTTATAGGCTTCTAAAATCTCTTTAAATTTGAAAAAATGCTGTCTGACCGATCAATCAGGACCTAGAAGAGAAAAACTATCTGTCTTTCCAAGATGATGTTGGGTATGACTTCTTCTTGCAGCACCCGATATCTACTAAATAGTTCGCTGGCCGTCATTCAACGATGATCCGGGAGAAGGATGGCATCCATTTCGAGGTTGATGGGAAGAAGTATGTGGCGGACAGCAGGAAGTCTGCGGGAGATGTGAATATTGTTTCTCATGCGCATTTTGATCACCTGCATCAGTCGGATTCCCGGGTTGTGTGTTCTGAGTTGACAGCGAGGCT
>ERZ1034547.5-NODE-5-length-68615-cov-7.980105_pt1 | contig 68615 bp, 77 predicted proteins | sample MGYA00520642_ERZ1034547 | MGnify/ENA primary metagenome ERZ1034547 (study PRJEB33760, sample SAMEA4777713) | hypersaline lake metagenome | biome: hypersaline environment; feature: brines | place: Spain | collected 2012-08 | depth 0 m ... | reverse complement strand
CCGCCAAGACGCTCCCGGCGGCGACGCTGGCCCGGTGGCTCTTCCCGGCGCGAGTCCACCGGTGGGCGGTCTCCGTCAGCGTCAGCACGCCGACGACCGCCTATGAGCGGGGGGAGCCGGTGCCGGTGGCGGTCGAGTTCCGCAACCCGCTCCCAGTCCCCGTGACCGTCGAGACGCGGTCGCCCGTCCCCTGGACGTGGCACGTCGACGGGCACCGCGACGCCTCGAAGGTCCCCGAGCCGCTCCCGGACTCGCCGGCACAGTTCACGCTGGATCGCGGGGAGCGCAGGCGCTTCACCCGTCGGTGGGCGCAGAGCTTCCGGGTCTCGGAGACCGAGTGGAAACCGGTCGACCGCGGGGAACACACGATCGGTGCCGGCCTCGACGTGGCCAACGCCGCCGAGGAGGGCGTGTACGACGAGACGACGATCCGGATCGAGTGAATCGCTCCGGCGCCGTCGAACGCTTCACTCCTCGTCGCTCGGGATGTCGATCTCGGGCTGATGGTAGCGGTCGGTCGCGAGCTCCGCGACCGTCCGGAGGGCCTCGGTGAGGTCGTCGGACTCGTCGAGCGCGTAGTGGTCGGGGTCGCGACCCTCGACTCGATCTATCTTCAGGATGCCGAACCGTTTGAGTTCGTCGAGCGCTTCGTGAACGACGCTCCGGTCGACGCCCGCGCCCGCGGCGATCCGTTCGACCGGTAGCGGCTCGGACGCGTAGAACAGCGTCGCGACGACCCGCGCCCGCACCCGGTTCGCGAACAGGAGCGCGAGCCCGTTCTCCGCCACGAGCCGCGTGTACTCGTCGGTCGATTGCTCGTCCATACCCGCCGTTCACGAGCGAGCGGCATGACGGCTTCGGAACGGGCGGGGCCGCGCGCGCGCCGGTCCCCGCCGAGAGCTCGGACGACCTACGAGTGCTTCGCCGCCAGCACTTCGATCTCGTCGATCTGCGGGTCCTCGACGAGCAGTTCGTCGGCGCGGTCCAGCAGTTCCGCCGCGATCTCGCCGTCGAGGTGCGCCTGCCGGCCCGCCTCGTCGGGGAACGTGTCGAAGATGCCGAACGTGGTCTCGTCCAAGCGCAGCGCGAACCACGTCGTCGTCTGCTCCTCCGCCTCGGCCGCGGGGAGCGCCCCTTCGAGGAACTCGGCCACCTCGTCGGCCTTCTCGGGCTTCGCTTCGAGCCGTGCCTGAAGCGCGTACTCGGAGTCGGACATTTCGGTCGAAACGAGGGCTGCGAGCCGTAAAATCCCCGTGACACCGGGGATCCGGACGCGCGGCTCGACCACCGTCTGCGGCGGCCGGAACGGACCCCGCGGGCTCACCGCTCGCCGGCCTCGTCGCTCCGGCCCTCGGCTCCTGACGCGCGCACGTCGACCATCGCGCCGACCATCTCCACCGGCTCGTCGTCCTCGAACCGGACGATGCCCTGCGAGCGCACCGGCACGTACTCGTCGTCGGCGGTCCGCCAGCGGTACTCGTGCGCGAACTCGCCGTACTCCGCGTCCACGTCGTCGAACGCCGAGGGTTCCCCGGCCGCCTGGCGTTCGTTCAGGCCCCGTGCGACGGCGCGGTCGTCGGGGTGGACGCGTTCGAGCCACCACTCGAAGCCGTCCTCGCGGACGCCGGGCTGGTAGCCGAACTGCCGGATGCCGTCGCTGTACAGCGTCGCGCTCGTCGTCATGTCGCGGAGCCAGAAGGCGTCGGTCGCCGTGCGGGCGACGAGTTCGTACGTCTCGCTCAGTTTCTCCGCCCTGCGGGTCGCCCGCGCCCTGTCGACCAGCGAGCGGACGCGGTTCGCTAACACGGCGTACTTCGACCGCCCCCGTTCCTTCTGAACGTACGCGTCGACGCCGCTCTCGATCGCCTCCGCCGCGACGGCCTCGCTCCCCCGACCGGTGAACAGGATGAACGGTATCGAGTCGTCGACGGACCGGACGCGGTCGACCAGCTCCAAGCCGTCGATCTCCGGCATCTCGTAGTCGCTGATGACACAGTCCACTCGCTCCGCTTCCAGCCGGTCGGGGACCGCCGTCGGATCCGTCTCCGTCTTGACGGTGAGTGACTCGTCCTCTAAGACGAGGCACTCCGCGGCGAGGTCGACCAGACCGGAGTCGTCGTCCACATGTATAACGTTCACTCCGTCAGGTTCGGGGAACGGTAACTCCATGCTCGACTTCGGTTCGATCTATGGGGTCTTCCCCGTAATGACGCTTATGTCTTCAAGCACTAGGCCCGCTGGCACGACCGGCAGACGAGCACGCCCACGCACCGACCGGCGTCGTCAGACCGCCGATACGCCCGTCGGGGACCGTTTCTCCGTCGTCGCGTCTCGGGGCCACCGCGGGGCGAGAGAGCGGGAGCCGTCACTCCGCGTCGCGATCGAGGACCTCCACGTCGTACAGTCCCGTCCAGCGGTAGCGGCGGCCCTGCCAGTCGAACTCCGTCCGCGCGAGCCCGTAGGCCAGCATGGGGAGCGACGCGACGTAGGCCGGGACGGCGAGCACGAACGTCCACCGCCTGACCCCGAAGTAGGCGTACGCGAGGCCGGCGGCGGCCGTCACGAGCGGCACCGTCGCGAGCGGGGCCAGCAGCGTCCCGACCAGGACGGCGAGCTGTACCAGCGCGCCGAAGACAAGTCCGCCGGGGTCGACGTACAGCGCCGTCCGCGTCCAGCGCACTTGGCGGTCGAGCGTCTCCTCGAGCGTCCCGGAGACCGGCATCTGTCGGACGAGGTCCGGAACGGACTCGACGCCCTCGACGCGGTCGGTGAGCAGGGCGTCGTCGCTGACGGTCCGCCGGAGGTCCGCGGCGTACTCGTCCACGTCGACCGCCTCGCGGCGGAACGCCATCGTCCCGCCCCACGCGGTCGTGTCCAGCAGCGTCGTCAGCGCCGCGCCGATCGCGCCCGGCCCCTCCAGCGGTTTCAGCAGCGGGCCCTCGCTGACCAGAATGGGTGCGCTCGAGACGACGTGATCGGGCGGCGCGTCGGCGAGGTGACGCAGGACCCGCGGGAGCCACCTCGGCCCGTGCTCGAAGTCGGCGTCCGTACAGACGATGTGCTCGCCCGTCGCCCGTTCGAGGCCCGCGGCGAGCGCGTTACACTTCGCGGAACACCCCTCCGGCTCGCCGGCGACGACCACCTCCGCCGGCGTGCCCGCCGCGTCCTCGACCACCGGATCGTCGGGCCCGTCGCACGCGATGATGAACTCGCCGTCCCGCGGGACCTGCTCGACCAGTTCGTCGCAGGCCGTCGTCCACCGCCGGGTCGGGAGGACGACGCTCACGCTCCCGTCGACCGCGCTCCGGTCCGACATCCTCTACCCGTAGATACGGCCGGAGCTACATAGACGTCCGGCCGTTATCGGCGTGATACCTCTCGTCGCTCGCGGGTAACAGATGGAAAACCCCGCCTCGCGGATGCGGGAGTACAGGGCTGGCCTCGATACTCACGATCCGGTATCTCTCCACAGGAGGGCTATCTGGATAGATCCGCCGGCCCGTCCAGTCGGTGACCGTATCGCTCCGGAGAATCGCTCGACAGCAGACGCCGAGACTCCGTCGGGGGCTCCCCCGGAGCCCTGCGCTTTCGACGCTCAGATCGGGGAATTCAGCGTGCCGAAGTACACCTGCCACGCGAGGGCGGACTTGGCGACCAGACTCAGCAGGACGTAGCCCTTCTCCCCGAAGAGGTAGTCCTTCCAACGGGAGACTTCCAGATACTGTAGTGCCATGTTCAGCGCGAAGAGGTTGAAGAAGACGAAGATAGAGAGATAGATGTAAATCACGAACTCCGGAAACTCCCCGCCGCTGGACGTCACGGTTCCGACGAACGTGATCGCGATGACGACCCAGGGCACGAGACCGGCGAGGGTCCCCACCCAGTAGGGCGTCCAGTCGACGTCGTCGGTCGACTCGTTGCGCTGTTCCATCAGGAGCCCGGCGAGATTCATCACCGCGATGAGTCCGAACAGCGCAGTAAGCGTCCCGAGGTCCCAGACGCCGGCCAGCATGGCGATCACGACGATCATCAGCGAGGCGCTCACGGAGTACTCGTACCAGCGGTAGGGGTTCATCCCCCTGTCGAGGTAGTCGACGTACCGGTCGTACAGCACGGTCGCAATAGCCGCGTGTGCGAGCGCGGAAATGAAGAGAAACCCCGCCACGAGCAACGGGAGGTTGGCGTCGACGAACGCGACCGTCTCCGGGAAAATGGTCTCGGTCTGGGGGTCGAAACCGTACCTGGTGCGGGTGACCGGCCACAGCACCTCGGCGGCCAACACGACCATCAGTACCCCCTGTAGGAAGTGGAGAACCGCCATGACGCTGTTCCACAGTCGGAGCCGCGTGTCCCGCGCGGAGGGTCGGCCGTCAGAACCGGCCGTCGCTGCGGCGTGCGATCTTGCCATACGACCGGCTGCTACTTGAGCTATATTAGGTCTGTTGACAGGCGCGGCGTGTCATCGAGGGTGCCCCGCTGAACCCGCTCCGAGCCAATATTACCATCGAACTCCGGACGGTAGCCCTCCTCTCTCAGCGGGTACAAGCAAAATTCGCTGCCGCTCGTTCGCTTCGCTTCGAAAATGCGTGGATAGCAAGTCAGCCTCGGTACTCATAGGGCTCGTCGTCGCCGGGTGCCGAGTCCGGCTCGGAGCGGTAGTTCGTCATCGGCCGCTCGTCGCTAGTCGGGCCGGCGAATAAAAGGATCCGGCCGCGCCGTCAGTGCGACGAGCCGGCGTACTCGTTCCAGCGGTCGGTTCCGTTCGCGATCCGCCGGGTGTCGGACGGGTCGAACGTCGCCGCCGCCTGCGCGACCGCCTCGGCGGCGGTCGGAAGGTCGTCGCTCGCGGTCGATTCCGTGGATGGACCCGATCGGTCGGTGGCCTGTTCGGTCGGCGTCGCCTCGCGCGTGCTCGGACCGCCGGGACCGGTCGTCGTCCCCGCCGTCGAGCGTGCGTCAGTCGTGTACTACGGGCGGCACGGTAGGCGCAACGCGCGTATCCTTCATAATTGTTTATGTTAGTATGAGGATCGCCGCGGAGGGAACCGGGGTCGCCGAGGGTGTCGAGACGCGGAACGGCGCTCGGCCCTACCAGGCCGACCACGCGGTGAGCGTCTCGTCGCGGGCGTACACCCGCTTGAGGTCCTTCGCGTAGGCGAGGTCGCCGGGGTGGTCGAGCTTCTCGTGCCGGTACTCGGGCGCGTCCTCGCGGATCTGGAGCCCCTCGATCGTGAACTCCTCCTCGCCGAACTCCACCGTCTCGTCGACGGTGAACTCGTAGTCGCCGGGGACGTTCACGCGCAGCGACCGGGTCTGGTCCGCGTCGCCGTCCTTCGGATGGAGCGTGACCGGGACCGCGACGTTGTCGACCGCGCGGGTCCACAGCGTTTCCACGTCGGTGATGTCCGCCTCCTCGACGCGGTTCTCGGGGCCGAGTTCGATCCCCGTGATCCGCACCTGCATCAGCGCATCGTCGGTGTCGACGACGAACTCCTCGCCGGTGCCTACGTCGCCCTCGGCCGGCACGTCCATCGTCGTCGTGAACGAGTCGCCGTCCTGCGAGACGACGATCGTCACGGCGACGGTCTCCTCCTCGGGGATCTCGGTCTTGTGGGTGTGGTCGCACTCGGTACAGCGCACGGTGGCCTGCCCGCCCGGGCTGAGGACCTCGTGGACGGTCGGCTCGGCGGGCGAACACGACGGGCAGGGGAGCCCGACGCGCGCGCCGGCTTCGGTGTCGCTCATTGGGCGGTCGTATCCGCCGCGTCCGTAAATATCCGCCCCTGTGCGGCCGGTGTGGGTCGCGCTCGCGTGGCGCTCGGCGGCCGGCGCGGTAAGGAAACTGGTTTACCGGAGTCCGCGGAACGGTCGCCCATGATCGTACCCGGGTCCAGCTCGCAGCAGCTCGCGGCCGCGCTCGCGGCGGAGACGGGCCGGGCGCTCGCGACGCCGACCTACGACCGGTTCCCCGACGGGGAGCGGCTCGCGGCGGTGCCCGACTTCGACGCCGACGAGGCCGTGATCGTCGCCACGACCGACTCCGACGAGGCGTGGGTCGAACTGCTCCAGCTCCAGGACGCCGTCCGCGAGGCGGGCGCGACGGACGTGACGACCGTGATCCCGTACATGGGCTACGCGCGGCAGGACGCGTCGTTCGGCGACGGCGAGCCGGTCTCCGCCCGCGCGATGGCGCGGGCCATCTCGACCGGCACCGACCGCGTCTACCTCGTCAACCCCCACGAGGCGAGCGTCGCCGACTTCTTCGACGTCCCCGTCGAGGCGGTCGACGCCGCGGCCGCCCTCGCCGACCCGCTCCCGACGGACCTCGCGGACCCGCTCTTCCTCTCCCCGGACGAGGGGGCCATCGGCGTGGCCGCGACCGTCCGCGACGCGTACGGCGCCGGCGAGACGGACTTCTTCGAGAAGCACCGCGACCGCGAGACCGGCGCCGTCGCGGTGTCGCCGTCCGACGCGAGCGTCGGGGACCGGGACGTGGTCGTCGTCGACGACATCATCGCGACCGGGTCGACGATGAGCGAGTCGGTCGCCGTCCTCACCGACCGCGGCGCCGCCCGGGTGCTGACCGCCTGCGTCCACCCGGTGCTCGTGGCCAACGCGGTGACGAAGCTCCGCGCCGCCGGCGTCGACCGGATCCTCGGCAGCGACACCGTCGAGCGGGGCTGTAGCGTCGTCAGCGCCGCCCCCGCGCTGGCCGACGCGCTGGACTGACGCCGCCCGACTACTCTCCGTCGCCCGGCGCCGACGCCCCGTCTCCCTCCTTCCTATCTCTCTGCTCCCCGTCTCTCTCCTTCTTGTCGTCGACGCGCCGGATCACCTCGGCCGGGTTGCCGCCGACCACCGTCCGGGCCGGCACGTCGTCGACCACGACCGCGCCGGCCGCGACGACCGCGCCGTCCCCGACGGAGACCCCGGGCGCGATCACCGCTCGCCCGCCGATCCACACGTCGTCGCCGACCGTGACGGGGTCGCCGAACTCGCGGCCGGCCGCGCGCTCCGCGGGGTCGATCGGGTGCGTCGCGGTGTAGACGTGGACGCTCGGCCCGAGCAGGCAGTTCTCGCCGAACGCCACCGGCGCGACGTCCAAGACGACGCAGCCGGTGTTCGCGAAGAAGCCGTCGCCGACCCTGACGTTGTACCCGTAGTCGCAGCGGAACGGCGGCACGACGGTCGCGTCGTCGCCGACCTCGCCGAACAGCTCTCGGAGCAGGCGCTCGCGGCGCTCGGTCTCCGTCGGGGCGGTGGCGTTGTACCGGCGGCAGCGGTCCCGCGCGCGCCGCCGGTCGGCGACGAGCTCGGGCGCGGACGGGTCGTACGCCTCACCGGCCAGCATCCGCTGCTTCTCGCGTCCCATACGGCCCCCGGCGCGGCGACCGACAAAGAGCTGTCCGTCTCGGTGGAGTCCAACGCGGTCGACGCTCCGCGGCGCTCTGGGATGCGACTCACACGATCTTCATCATCCGCGTCTCGAACTTCCCGACGCGGACGCGGACCCACCCCGCGAGCTCGTCGTCGAGGTCGGGGTCGTCGGTGTCGACGCGGAGCGCGCGCACGTCGTCGAGCTTCGCCCGCGAGGCGACGATCCGCAGGTCGCAGCGCCGGATCACGGCCGGCGATATCTGCGGGTTGCCGCGGCCGAAGACGAACCCCTGCCCGCCGATGGGCGAGACGACGATCACGTTCTCCTCGCCGAGCGCGTCGAGGATCTCCGCCTCCGTCGCGTCCCGGACGACCGCCTCGCCGTCGCGCCAGACGTCGACGCCGATCGGCGACGGCTCGAAGCCGAGCTCGTCTTTGATCGCGCCGACCGTCGACCCCGGGCCGAGGACGAAGGTGACGCCCTCGCCGTCGCGCTCGCGGATGTCCGCCGCGACGCCCTCCGCCAGCGACTCGACGGTCCCGCTCGCCGTCTGCTTGGAGGACTGGAGGTCGTCGGCGACGGGCACGTGCGCGACCCCCCGAAGCTGCGGGTGGACCTCCCCCTCCCGGTAGGCGTCCTCGTCGATGTCCATCACCTCGCGGCGCTCGGTCCGCGAGAACGACGCGGCGACCTCCGCGGCGTCCTCCGGCGACACCGCGAACACCGACGAGTACACCTTCACGCCCGCCGGGACGCCGAGCATCGGCACCTCGGTGCCCTCCAGCGCCGTCGCCACGTCGGCGGCGGTCCCGTCGCCGCCGACGAAGAGGACGAGGTCGACGGGGTCCGTGGGCTCGATCTCGTCGGCGTCGCCCGCCTCGTCGTCCACTCCCGCGAACGCCCGCACGGCCGCCGCGGTGTGGGCCGCGGTCGTCGCCGTCGGGTCGGGCGTCTCGCCACTGAACGGGTCGACGACGCGGACCGGGTCGAAGCCGGCGTCGCGGACGGCCGACTCGCCCATCGGGCCCGCGGCCACGGAGACGACGGCGTCGGGCGCGACCGCGGCCAGGCGGTCGAGCATCCGCCGCGCGCGGTCCGGTGCCCGCGGCTCCGCGCCGCGCTCGACCGCCTCCGCCACCTTGCCGTCGGTTCCCTTCAGTCCGACGCGGCCGCCCATCCCGGCGACCGGGTTCACCGCGATCCCCACGTGCATGTCAGACGTTCGCCGCGCCGGCCCCTTAAGCGAGACGCGTCCGCCCGCGGCGCGGCGACTCCCGACGCCGGCGGCCCGGTGGGCCGACATATAAAATCCCGCAACACCGAGACACGGGACTCAATCGGTGTCACCCCGTAGGAGAAGGCGCCGGTGGAACGAGCCCGCCATCGGTGACCTGCTCGTCTCATCGGGACTGGATCCCTCCCGCGGTAGCTGCCACACGCCCACGCCTTCCGGTCCCGCTTTTGCGCCCGCACGACCCGACCGCGACAGCGCGCCGGCCGTGCGAGAATCAACGCTTAAGACGCCCCCAGAAGAACTCCGAGCTATGCTACTCGAAGCCGCCGTGACGGAGCCGCTGCCGATCAGCGCCACCGCGGGCGCGGTCCTGCTCGCGAGCCTCGCCCTCGTCGCCGTGTGGGTCGCGTACCTGTACCGCTGACCGGACCGGCGGGCGGCGCTCGTCAGGCGGTCTCGTCTCCCACCCCTTCTACCCGACCCTCGGCCGACCCCGACCCCTCCCCGACCGACCCCGACCCCTCCTACTCGGCCTCGTCTCCCTCGGTCCCGGCCCCTTCGAGCGGGGTCCCCTCGATCGCGTCGGCGTTCTCGCGGACCCACGCCGCGGCCCGCTCCGCCTCCGCCTCGCTCTCGGCGGTGATCTTCACGCTGACGACCTCGCCAGGGTAGGAGCCGACCCGCACGTCGAACCGCTCCCGGAGCGACGCGAACCGGTCGAGCAGCTCGCTCTCCGGCTCGTCGACGTCGACCGTGAGCACGTGGGTCAGCGTCCCCGCGAACTCGTCTTCGACCAGCTCGAACATCGCCTTCATCTCGTTCGGCACGCCCGGGAGGACGTAGACGGACTCGACGACCGCGCCGGGCGCGACCCCGGCCTCGTTCGGCAGCGGCCGGCAGTCGGCGGGGAGGTGCGTCGTCTCCGCCGCGAGGTCGCCGCCGCTGTACCCCCGCTCGGCGAGCCACGCGGCGGCCTCCTCGTTCTCCGCCAGGTCGCGGCCGAACGCGGCCGCGACCGCGTCCATCGTCACGTCGTCGTGCGTCGGCCCGAGGCCGCCGGTGACGATCACCGCGTCGTACTCGGCGTGGTACTCGTTGACGACGCGCGCGATCTCGGCGACCTCGTCCGGAAGGACGGTCACCCGCCGGACGTCGACCCCGCGGGCGTCGAGGCGGTCGCAGAGCCAGGTGGCGTTCGTGTTCTCGGTGTCGCCGACGAGGAGCTCGTCCCCGACGGTGACGACGGCGGCGTTCATACCAGACGAAAGCGGGGCGCGGTAGAAAAGCACCGCGGCGCGGGCCGACGCCGCGGCGACGGCGGCCGGTCGCCCCCGTCAGAGCAGGCCGTCGTCGTCGTCGTCCTCGTAGACGCCGAGGCCGAGGTCGCGCCGGCGCTCCCTGAGCGCCTCCAGCTGGCGGCGGAAGTAGAGCGTCCCGGCGACCGCGGCGACCGCGGCGACGATCAGGATGACGCCGAACACCACGAGGTCGCCCTCGCGGTACGACTGGACGACGATCGACCCGCGCGTCACCTCGTCCCAGACGATCCGGTCGCGGTCGCCGACCGTCTCGACCCCGTGGTCGCGCGGCGACACGTGCCCGACGACCGGCACCTCGGTGCTGAACTCCGGCGGCAGCGTCACGGCGTACGACCCCTCGACGTACGCGCGCATGCTGAACCGGCGGGGCGACCCGGCCCCGGAGAACGCGGCCTTCCCGCCGCGCATGTCGTCGGCGAAGCGGACCCACGTCTCGTCGGTCGTGCGCTCGATCTCGCCGCCGCGCTCGCGGAACTCGCTGCCGGTGATCACCTCGCCGTCGGGGTACTGGTAGCGGAACGCCTCGAACTCCAGCGGCTGGTCGCCGGCGTACGGCGTCTGTCGGTACAGCCGGATCTCCTCACGGTCGCCCACCGCGTACACGACGGTGTACGTCGCGTCGGTGGTGAGGTTGAACGCGGCGTCGCGGTCCGTGTCGAAGTCGTACGCGTGCGGCGGCTCGGCGTCGAGGGTCTCGTTGGTCACCTCGCCGCCGCCGGTCGCGTAACCGAGACAGCCGGCGCTGACAGCGAGGAGCGCGACCGTCGCCACCGCGAGCGCGAAGCGTCTGTTCACGTATGTCCTCCGTTCAAACGACGCAGCGCATCTCCGCCGGGAGGTACGAGCCGATGGCCGCGAGCAGCCCCGGCGGGTCGGTCCCTTCCGCGCAGACGATGCTCTGCTCCAATAGGCCGAGCCGGTCGACGGTGACGATGTCCTGCGCGTGGCCCGCGCGGTTCACCGTCGCGCGCGTCTCGCCGCGGGTCGCCGAGTTGACGTTCACCCGGCCGTCGCCGCGCTGCCAGTCGTACAGGCGGTCGCGCTCGGCGTCGGCGAGCCGGCTCTGGTCCGCCTCCGGGTCGCCCGGATCCCCGCCGTAGACGAACCGCAGCGGGAGGTGCTGGACGAGGCCGAACCGCTCGACGACCTGCTCCGGCGAGCCGACGCCGAGTCCCAGCTCGTCCGCGGGGACGAACACGTCGACGCCGGCGTCGAGGGTGAACCCCACGTCGTCCCACGACTCGAGGGTGCCGACGTACGTCTCGCCCGATTCGAGGCCGCCGTCGTGAGCGACGACCTCCCCCCACGTCTCCGCGAGGACGTTGCGCGCGACCGGGGCGTCCTCGCCGGTCACGTCCACCTGGACGAAGTCGTCGTCGCGGACGCCGACCTGCCAGTCGGCGTCGAGCTCGCCGACGTCGTTGGCGACGAGCGAGTTCATGCCGTCGAGCGCGCGGTCGCGGGCGTCGCCCTCGACGTAGCACTTCGTTGCGAGGACGACCATCAGGCGGTCACGTCCGCGTTGAGCTCGTCGCGCAGCTCCGCGATGCGCTGGTCCATCGCCTCGCGGAGCCGGTCGTTGTCCATCGCCTCCAGCGGCGAGCCGCACTCGGGGCACTCGAAGCCGAAGTCCATCGCCTCGCCGAACTCGAAGCGGATGGAACACACCTCACAGAGGTAGAACTCGTGGGTGCGCTCGTACTCCTCGCGTTCCTCTAAGGCGTCGAGCAGCCGGTACATCTCCTCCTGGAGGTTCTCCGGGATGTTGTCGTAGTGGAACGTCCACAGGTACGTGAGCCACCCGGAGTCCTCGTCGCGGACGCGGCGGTACGTCGCCAGGTCGTTCTCGTACAGGATGAACAGCGCGCGCCGCACGTCGTTGAGCTCCAAGCCGAGTTCCTCGGCCAGCTCCTCGTCGGTGACCTCGCCGTCGGGCGGCGCGGCCGCGACCGGCATCCCCGTCGGCCCCACCAGCTCGTGGAGGTACTTCTGGATGACGGGGTCGTTCAGTAGATCCTCAAAAGCCATTACGGGAATCTGGTGGTGGAATCGGGTTAAAACCTCCGAAAGGCGCGGTCGCGACGCGTTCCGTTCGGCCGAAAACCGGGGCCGGACCCACCCGCGATCGATCCGCGGGTCCGGCAGAGCTTTACGCGCCGTGGCTCACACTCGCCCGTATGACTGACTCGGTCGACGGCCGGGGGCGGCGCGGGCTCGGCGCCCTCGCGCTCCTCGCGGTCCCGGCGGTGCTGGCGGCGGTACCGCTGGTCCCGCTCGCCGCGCTGTTCGGTCCCGGCGGGCTCGGGCTCGTCCCGCTCGGCGCGCCGGGCGGATTCCTCGCCGCCCTGGTCGTCGGCCCCGCGCTCTCCGCGCTGCTCGGGCCCGCGCTCGTCGAGCGACGGATCGAGCGGCTCCCGGACGCCGACTTGGACGACCGCCGCGCCGACTTCGTCGCCGACCGCGTCGAGACGCTCGCGGCCGAGGTCGGCGTCGATCCGCCGGCGGTCACCGCGGTCCGCGTCGACGCCGCGAACGTCGCCGTCGCGGACGGCTACCGCGGCTCGCGGCTGGTGGTGTCGACGCGGCTGCTCTCGCTGCCGAAGGCCGACCGCGACGCCGCCCTGCGGCACGCGCTCGTCAGGCTCCGGTCGCGGCAGGCGCTGCTCGCGACCGCGACGCTCCCGGCGCTGGCGGCCGTCGAGACGGCGGCGCTGCTCGCGACTCTGCTCGTGGGACGCCGCGGGGACCGCACCGCCGCCGACCGCCGCGTCAACCGGATCCACGGGTACGAGCCGGACCGCGAGCGCGTCCCGTCGTGGGCGTACGCGGCCGCCGGCGTCCTGCTCTGGGCGGTGCTCCTGCCGGCGTGGGTCCCCGCGACGGTCGGAGACCGGCTCGGCGTGGCCGGGGGGCGCCGCGCCGCGGACGCCGTGGTCGCGCGCGCCGGGACCGAGCAGCGGACGGGGCTCGGGAACGCGGTCGCGTTCGCCAGCGACGCCGCCGGTGCCGGCGACTGGCCGCCGCTCCTCGACCGGCTCTCGCTCGTCTCGATGGCCGACGCCGAGACGGGTCGGGTCCGGGGGACGAGCCGCCAAGAGGCGCGGACGCGGCTCGCGCGGCTCCGCTCGAAGCGGACGCTGTAGGGCAGCGGTCCGGACGACGAGCGGTCCGGACGACGCCGTCCCGGTCAGGGCCGCGCCGGGACCTCCAGTCGGATCACCGTCCCGTCCTCGCCCGTCTCGATGTCGAACTCGCCGCCCGCCTTCGCGACGACCCAGTACATGAGCCAGATGCCGAGGCGGTCCGCGTGCGTCAGCGAGGTCTCGCCCGCCTCCAGGACCTGCGTCTCGTGGTCCGGGATCCCGGGGCCGTCGTCCGCGACCTCGATCGCGATCCACCCCTGCGGGCGGCGCTCGACGCTGACCTCGACCGACGGCGTCGCGGCGTCGTTGTGCTTCACCGCGTTCTCGGCCGCCTCGGAGACGGCGACGGGCAGGCCGACGGCCGTCGTCTCGATCGGCCCGTCGCCGGGCAGCGACAGGGTCACCGCCGCGTCCGGGTAGCGGCTGCGGAGCCGGTCTCTGAGCTCGACCAGCTCGTCGCGGAGGTCCATCGGGGCGTCGAGCCCGGGCGCGGAGACCGTCTCGTCGACGGTCTGGACGGCGCCCGCGATCCCCGTGAGGTCCGCTGCCGTCTCGGCGATGACGTCCAGCGACTGCCGCCGCGACTCCTCGTCGGGGTCGTCGCGGAGGAGGTCCGCGTACCCCTCGATGAGGTTCATCTTGTTCCGGAGGTTGTGGTTGAGCACTCGGGCCATCACCTCCAGCCGCCGCTCGCGGATCTTCCGTTCGGTGATGTCCGACTGGAACCCGACGTAGCCCGTCACCTCGCCCGCCGCGTCGCGCAGCGGCGCGATGGAGAGCCGGTTCCAGAACTTCTGGCCGTTCGCCCGGTAGTTGAGGATGTCGACCTCGACCGGTCGGTCCTCGTCGAGCGCCCGCCGTATCCTCGCCCGGGACTCGTCGCCCGTGTCCGCCCCTTGGAGGAACCGGCAGTCCTCGCCGAGCGCCTCGTCGCCGTAGCCGGTCAGCTCCTCGAACTTCTCGTTGTGGTATATCAGGGGGTTGTCGTCGCCGTCGCCCGCCCGCGCGAGAGTGATCCCCACCGGCGCCTCGTCCATCGCCTGCTCCTTGCGCCGCAGGTCCGCGACGGTCCGCCGGAACCGGAGCGATGTCCGCCGCCGCTCGACCAAGTTCGAGACGCGCGTCACGAGCGCCCGGCGTCCGACCGGGAGTTCGATGACGTCGTCGACGCGCTCCCACGCGGCGTGGCCGAGATCGGCCCGCGACCCCTCGCTCACCAGCAGCACGAACGGGAGGAACGCGGGGTCGGCGCGCTCGCGTCGGGCGTCGACCGCGTCCGCGGCGGCCTCGAAGGCCCCGGCGTCGAGGAGACAGCAGTCGAACTCGTCCGTCAGCGCGTCCGGCGACTCGGCCGTCCGGACCGCGTACCGCTCGGACAGCGCCTCGGACAGGAGTCCGCGGTCGCGGTCGGCGTCCATCAGCAGGAGGACCGTCGCGCGGTCGCGGTCGGGCGCTCGGTCGACGGGAGAGGCGGTGTCGTCGCGCGCGGCGCGGTCCGCGGACGCGTCCCCGTCGGAACGGCCCGCGGCCTCGTCGCCGTCGCCCGCCCCGGACCCCGGGTCCGACTTCGAGCCCATCTACCGTAGGTGAGGCGGGGAGACACTAAGAACTACCCCATATATATCACGGCCGGGTCCGAGTATCACGGTATGACACCGTCGCTATCCGAGCGGGCGTCGACCGGCGTCGCCGGCCTCGACGAGGTGCTGTCTGGGGGACTCGTTCCGACGCGGAGCTACATGGTCCGCGGCCAGGCTGGAAGCGGGAAGACGATCCTGGGGTTCCACTTCCTCCAGCAGGGCGTCGACGAGGGGGAGACGGCCCTGTTCGTCAACCTCGAAGAGGACCTCCGCGACCTGAAGGCCAACGCGGCCGCGCTGGGGTTCGACGCGGACGCGATCGAGTTCCTCGACCTGAGCCCGGGCGCGGACGCCTTCGTCGAGGACGAGTCGTACGAGGTGTTCGCGCCCTCGGAGGTCGAGCGAGAGCCGCTGACCGAGCGGATCGTCGAGGGCGTGACGGCGGTCGACCCCGACCGGGTGGTGGTCGACCCGCTGACGCAGCTCCGGTTCCTCCTCTCGGACGACTACCAGTTCCGCAAGCAGGTGGTCGGATTCATGCGGTTCCTGAAAGACAGGGGGGCGACCGTGCTGTTCACCGTCCAGAACACGCGGTCGCTCCCGACAGACGACCTCGAGTTCATCACGGACGGGACGGTCCGGCTCGACGCGGGGGCGTACGGCAAGACGGTCAGCGTCCCCAAGTTTCGGGGGTCGTCGACGCAGAGCGGGGACCACGCCTACCGGATCACCGACGCGGGAATGGAGGTGTTTCCCGCGCTCCAGCCCGGCACGCGGGACGAGGAGCTGGCGTTCGAGCAGGTCTCGTCGGGGATCCCCGAGGTCGACGAGCTGCTCCACGGCGGGATCGAGCGCGGCACCGTCACCATCGTGAGCGGCCCGACCGGCGTGGGGAAGACGACGCTCAGCACCCAGTTCATGAAGGAGGCCGCGGGCCGCGGGGAACGCTCCGTGATCTACCTGTTCGAGGAGAACCGGGAGACGTTCCTCGCCCGGTCGCGCGCGGTCAACATCCCCGTCGACGAGATGCTGGCGAAGGGGACGCTTCAGGTGACGGAGGTGGAGGCGTTAGAGCGGTCGCCACAGGAGTTCGCCCGCATGGTCCGCGACGAGGTCGAGGAGGAGGGGGCCGACATCGTCATGATCGACGGTATCTCCGGGTATCGGTTGACCCTGCGCGGCGAGAAAGAGCAGATGCTCCAGCAGATGCACGCGCTCGGTCGCTACCTCAAGAACGCGGGCGTCACCGGCCTCTTCATCGACGAGACGCGGAACGTCACCGGGGAGTTCCGCGCGACGATGGAGAACATCAGCTACCTCGCCGACAACATCCTCTTTCTCCGGCACTTGGAGGTCGACGGCGAGCTTCGCAAGGCGATCGGCGTGTTGAAAAAGCGGACGAGCGACTTCGAGCGGACGATCCGCGAGTTCAAGATCACGGAACACGGGATCAGCGTCGGCGAGCCGATGTCCGGCCTCCGCGGCATCCTGAGCGGGACGCCGGAGGTCGTCGAGCGAGACGCGGAGCGCGGCGACGCGGGCGAGTAGCCGCGGTCAGTCGCGGCGCTCGGACGCTCGGTCGTTCCCGGGGCTGTCGTCCCCGGCGCTGTCGTCCCCGGCGCTGTCGTTTTCGGTCCCCGCGTCGACCACCGTCTTTCCGGTCGCCTCCGGGACGACGCGCCGGTCCGCGTCCGCCCACTCCCGGTCCAGCTCCGCCCCGTCGAACAGGCGGTCGAGGAAGACGGCGAGCCCCGCGACCTCCGAGTGCGGCTGGTTCGTCACGCCCACGTTGAAGTCGGCGCGCTCGTACAGCGCCCACGGCACCTTCTCGCCGCCGACCACGACGAGGAGGTCGCGCGGCGGCGACGCCTCCCCGAGCACGTCCGGCTCGTCGAGGCCGACCGCCTCGCGGACCGCTCCCTCCACGTCTTGGACGCGCTCGCCGTACATCGTGAGGTGGACGACGACCCCCTCGAACTCCCGGACGATCGCCTTCTGGTCCTCGCGCAGTTCGACCGCGAACGGCCCGCCGAACCGGCCCGTGATGTCCCGGACCGTCTCGGCGGACTGGCCGGCGTTGTCGGGGAAGATCACCCGGTCGGCCCCGAGCGCCCGCGCCGTGAGCCCGACGTGCGTCGTCATGCGGTCGTCGCGCCCCGGCCGATGGCCGTACCGGAGGACGACGACCTCGCGCGCATCGTTCATGCCACGGGCTGGGAGGCCGACCCGGGTGTCGCTTTCGATGCGAGCGCCCCGCGGTCGACCCCTCGGGTCCGCGCCGGAGTCGCCAAGTTGATCCGCAGACGTGGATCGAACTGATCCGAAACCGGGCGAGGTAACCACGTAACTGAAAGCTTCATGTGGGAGGCGGTCGCGGTGTGACGCATGACGAGCGTCAAGGAGTTCCGCGTCGACGAGCCGGCGACCGCCGACGGACTCGGTCGGGGGCGGTTCGTCTTCACGGACGCCTACTCGGTGTTCGACTGGGGGCAGATGCCCGACGCCATCCCGCGCAAGGGGGCGAGCCTCTGCGCGATGGGCGCGTTCAACTTCGAACTGCTGGATAACGCGGGCGTTCCGACCCACTACCGCGGGGTCGCGGACCCGGGCGCCGCCGCGGACGACGGGGCCGAGCCCGACCCCGTCCCGCTCGTCGAGGCGACTGCGCCGCCGACCGAGATGGCCATCGACCTGACGCAGGTCCCCGACCTGCCGTACGAGGGCACCCACGCAGGATACGACTACGACGCCTTCCACGCCGCGGGCGGGGAGAACTACCTCGTCCCGCTGGAGGTCGTCTTCCGCAACCGGGTCCCGGTCGGCTCCAGCCTGCGGAAGCGCGCGGAGCCCGCCGACCTCGGCCTCGACGACCTCGGCGGGTCCGACGGCGAGTGGCCCGACGAGCCGGTCGACCTCCCGGAGCCGGTCGTGGAGTTCTCGACGAAGTACGAACAGCAGGACCGCTACCTCGCCCGCGCCGAGGCGGACGCGATCGCGGGGGCCGCCGACGTCGACGCGCTCGAGGCCCTCGCGCGCGACGTGAACCGCGTCGTCACCGAGCGCGCCGAGGCGGCCGGGTTCGTCCACGAGGACGGCAAGATCGAGTGCCTCTACGCCGACGGCGAGCTCCGGGTCGCGGACGTCGTCGGCACCTTCGACGAGAACCGGTTCTCGTACGGCGGCCGCGGGATCTCGAAGGAGGTCGTCCGCCAGTGGTACAAGGCGAACGACCCCGGCTGGGTCGAGGCCGTGACCGAGGCGAAGGCCGCGGTCGCCGACCGCGACATCGACGACTGGCGCGAGCTCTGCGAGGCCGACCCCGACCCGCTCCCGCCGGCGGTCGTCGACGCGGTCTCGGCGCTGTACGCGGCCGGCACGAACGCGTACACCGACCGCGGGTGGTTCGACGTCCCCGACGTCGGGGCGGCGCTGGACGCGGTCGACGATCTATAAGACGCTCCCGAGAACAGGGGGGCGACCCTCGAACCCTCACGATCGAAGACACGCGAGGGAACCTCTTTACCGCCGACGCGCGTGGGTTCGCGCATGTCCACCGACGCCGACTTCGGGGAGCAGCTGGAGACCCGGACCGTCGCGTACCTCGACCGGATCGACGACTGCGTCGCCCTCCTCCCGCGGGCGCTCGACGAGTACGCGAGCGGGGGCGCGTACGACGAGACGGTCGACGAGATAGCCGCCGTCGAGAGCGAGTGCGACGAGCTCGTCCGCGGGCTCACGGCGCTCATCACCGACGCCGGACCCGACGACATCGGCCTGCTGAACACGCGGATCAACTTCAACGAGTCCGCGCTGCTCGACTTCTACAACGAGCTCGACGTGGTCGCGAACCACACCGAGCGGATCGTCCAGGAGGTGGCGATGATGCGCCCCGACGCGGGCGTCGAACCGTTCGCCGACATGCGGGAGATGGCGACGCGGATCGCCGAGATGACCGCGGTCCTCGGCGACGTGGTCGAGGGGTTCGTCAGGGGGCTCGCGCGCGCCGACGCCACCGAGACGCTCGCCGCGGGGATCGAGTCGATCCGCGCGCTCGAGAGCGAGTGCGACGACCTCCGCAACGACGCCATCGCGACCGCGTTCGCCGACGACGCGGTCGACCAGCCGCTCGTCTACCGCGAGCTCGCGATCCTGCTGGACGAGCTCGCGAACACGATCGAGGACCTCACCGACCGGATCGTCGTGATCGCGAGCAAGGAGCCGGGGATCGTCACGGACGCGGACGGGGAGTAGCCGAGCCGGCTCTCGACTCGCCGTCGCGTCGCCACCTTCGCCTCACCGCCGTGCCCAGTCCAGCATCCGCGCGTAGAAGGGGTCGGAGCCGAGTGCGTCGGCGTCGCCCACGATCGTCAGCTGCTTTTTCGCACGGGTGAGCGCGACGTTCACGCGGCGGTGGTCCTCGAAGATCGGGCCGTCGAGGTCGCCGGTCGCGACGAAGGAGACGAGGATGACCTCCTTCGAGGAGCCCTGGAAGCGGTCGACGGTGTCGACCGTCACGTCGGTCCGGCGGCCGATCTCCGCGACCTGCGCCCGGAAGGGGGCGATCACGCCGATGTCGTCCGGGTCGACGCCCGCGGCGACGTAGGCGTCGACGATCGCTGCGACGCGCTCGGCCTCGCGGACGTTCCGGTTGCCGTCGCGCTCGCCGTCCGGGTCGACGAACCCGACGCCGCCGGTGAGGTCGGGCGCGAGCGCGTCGGGGTCGACGCCGAGGTCGGCGAGCGTCTGCCCGGCCACCTCGGGGGTCGCGGGGCGGAGCGCGCCGTCGTAGAACTCCGCGGAGGCGAACGCCTGGATCCGTTGGCTCATCCGGTACTGGCGGTCGAGCATGACGCTCGCGTCGGGGTACGCCTCGATGAGCCGCTGGAAGAGCGAGGTCCGGAGGTCGTTCTCCGCGCGGACGACCGGGGGGAGCTGCTCGTGGTCGCCGACGAGGACGAACCGGTCGGCGAGGTTGATCGCGGCGTGGGTCCCGGGCTCCGTGAGCTGGGAGGCCTCGTCGACGAGGGCGACGTCGAACTCGCACTCGCGCATGACGCGGGAACCGCAGGCCGCGGTCGTCGCGGCGACGACGGACGCGTCCCGCAGCTCGGCCGCCTTCGCGTTCGGCTCGCCGCGCTGGACGAGCCGCACGTCCCGCATGTCGTCGCGCACGCCGGTCTCCGTCCCGACCCGGAGCACGTCCTCGAACCCTTGACCGCGGAGCGCCTCCAGCGCGTTGTCGACCGCGCGGTTGGTGAACGCGGATAGCAGCACCCGGTTCCCCTCCGCGACCAGCGCGCGGATCGCCCGGGCGATGGTGTACGTCTTCCCGGTGCCCGGCGGGCCGTGGATCAGCGCGCAGTCCTCGGCGTCGACCGCGAGCTCGACCGCCTCGTTCTGCGCCGCGTTGTTGTCGATGTAGGCGTCGGGCGCGTCGGCGGGGCGGTCGGCCGGCTCCCGGAACTCGGGGTCTCGCCGGCCGAAGATCACGTCCTTGCGGTCGGGGTCCCCCTTCAGCACGGCGTCGTGGAGCGCGGTCAGCGAGCGGTCGACGGAGATCTCGGAGGGGTAGACGTCGAGCCGACGCAGCTCGACGGGCTCGTCCGTCTCGACGACGACCTCGTCGCTCCCGAGCACGGTGATCCGACCGAGCTCGGCGTGACCGGAGACGGGGTCGCCGTCGCTCGCGAGCGCCACGTCGCCCTCGCGGAGCTTCGAGACGGCGTCGCCCGGCTTCCGGGCGCGGAGCTCCCAGCGGGCGTCGTCGATCTCGGTCTGCGCGACCGGCTCCAAGCCGATCAGCGCGCGGTCGTCGGCCGCGCGCTCCTCGGGCGTCTGCTCCCACAGCTTCCGGTACTCCGCGTGGGTCTCGCGGCGCTCCTCCTCCAAGGCGACGTAGAAGCGGTCGAAGTAGTCGCGCTCTTCGTCCGGGATCGCCGTCCCGATCTGCCCCGCCTTCGACTCCTGGTCGAGCCGGCCGGAGACGACCATACAGGCGTCCTGCTCGAAGCAGTAGCTACAGGTCGCGTCGGCCTCGTACCCCGTCGGCACCGTGGGGCGCTCCCCGGGGTCGTTGAGGCCGCGCCACTCCATCGCGGCGAGGGCGTTGCGCTCGCGGACGACGAACTCCAGGAAGCCGCGCCCGACCGTGAACTCCTTGGCGGGCGCGAGGTCGCCCGACTCCTCGTTGCGGTCCAAGGCGGTGTTCTTCGTGTACAGCAGCGTCCCGATGTCCGGGTCGACGCCGCGCTCGTCGAGCATGAGCGCGTAGCAGGCCGCCTGGACCTTGTCGTGGAACCGCGGCTCCCGCTTGGTGTTCTTCCCCGTCTTCAGTTCGACCGGCGTGCCGCGTCGAAGCGCGTCCGCTCGCCCCTTCAGCCCGAAGGTGGGCGAGATGAGCGTGAACTCCGAGCGCCACGTGTCGTCGTCGCTTAGGGTGCCCTGCGCGAGCCACCCCTCGACGGCGGCGGCGTTGCGCCGCACCTCGTCTTCGACCTCCGCGGTCTCGTAGCCGAGGAGGCCGAGTTCGAGGCCGGCCTCGGCGACGCGCTCCTCGACCGACGCCTCCAGCTCCATCCCGCGGAGCAGGTCGCCGAACACCTCGTGGACGACGGTCCCCTTGACGACGGGGTAGTTGAGCGGGATCCCCGAGAGCTTGTTCAGGTAGTACATCCGCGGGCACTGGACCCACGAGCGGATCCCCGTCACGTCGACGAGGAAGTCGGGCTCGAGGACGACCCACGACTCGTCGGTCGTCGCGTACCCCGTCTCTCCCCGATACTCGTCTTCCTCGGGATCGGTGACGAGCAGCTCCATCCCCGGTTCGGCGTGCCCGGCCGTCTCCGTCCACTTCCCCCACAGCGTCACGTCGACCGGGTCGCCCGCGCCGCGGTCGGGCCGGATCCGCACCTCGCGGAGGTCGCGCTCGCCGTACGACGTCGACACCGTCCGCGCCTCCCCGACGGAGACGATCGGTCCCCGAACGTTCACGTCCCCGCTCGGCGGCCGCACCGAAAAACGCTGTCGGTGGGCGGGGTGGCAGGCGACGGACGCCGTCGACGGGTCGCGGCGCGAACGCCAGTCGGCCCCGCCGCCACCGACACGCTCTTGCGCTCGCGTTCCCGAACTAGCGACGGACATGCGCGTACGAGACTGGGACGACATCCTCGCGGACGTCGCGAGCGACTCGACCGACCCCGACGGCTGGCGCGCGGTCGCCGGCTCCCGCCGCGGCGGCCTCGGGGAGGACCTCTACTTCGGCCACCCGAGCGTCGGTCTCTACCACCTGAAGACGTACGCGAAGAACCCCCGCGACCTCCGCGGGGTCGGGGCGCAGGTCGCCCGCAAGGTCGACGACGGGCTCGACCCGCTCCTCCCGGACGCCGAGAGCGACGGCCGGTTCGCGGTCCGGTCCGCCCCGGAGGACGAGGACCACGCCGAGGAGATGGCGACCCGGCTCACCGAGACGCTGCGGGTCCACGCGGAGGCGCCGACCGACCCGGACCACCTCTTCGAGGACGTGATGGAGGCCGTCGAGTCGCCCGCGTTCGGCCCGATGGAGTACGAGTTCGACGGACGACCCGACGAACTCGACGAGCTCTCCGACACCTTCGACGAGGCCGAGGAGCTGCTCACCAGCGAGCTCGACGACCTGATCGAGGACGACGACGTCGACCGCGGGTTCCACTGAGCGGCGGCGGGACTCCCGCGCGCCGCGGCGGGCCGAGCGACGTCGGACCCGCCGCATCGGTTTTGTCGCTCCGCCGCCAATGAGGCGTATGAGTGTCAAAGAAGACACGGCGAACGGCCTGATCTCGCTCGGCATCGGCGTCGCGGTCACCTGGTTCGCGGCCGACGACGGCGACCACGACACCACCGACCTCCTCCTCGCGGTCGCGATCAGCTCCTTCCTCTCGGGCTACTTCACGAGCTACTTCGCGAAGTGACCCGCGGTCGGCGACGACCTCGCCGCCTCAGATCGCCGTCACCCACGCCCGGTACTCCGCGTCGAGCTCGTACACCTCTCGGAAGGCGCGCTCGACGAACCCGGCGACCCGGTTCGCGTCCGACCGCGCGGTGACGACCGCGTTCGTCCCCTCGGCCTCCTCCGGACTGACGAGCTCGTCGATGCGGAACTCCGGGAACTCCGAGAGCAGGGCCTTCAGCCGCTCCAGCTCCTCGTCGGTACAGTCGAGAATTAGCTCCGTGCCCGCGAGCTGGATCCACGGCGGAACCTCGCCGCCGTCGGTGTCGTCGCTGTCGGGGTCGACGTCGACGGTCATCACGTCGCCGGAGCGCGCGCGGTGCGCGGCCGCGGCGTCGGCGAACAGCTTCAGCCGCTCGTCCTCGGACGCGGCGTCGAATCGGGTCATACCCACGCTCGGCCGCGACGGGGCTTAAAAATCCGGACTCCGCGGCCGTCGGCGGGCCGAGCCGGGCTTACTCCCGCTCCGTCTCGCTCAGCACGTCGCCGACGATCGAGCGCGTCCGCTCGGCCTCTGCGAGCCGCTCGTCGGCCTCGCCGCGCTCGATCAGGGCGAGGTCCCCGTCGTCGAGCGCGTGGCGCACCTCCGCCGCGCGGCGGAGGCGCTCGTACTCGTCGGTCCGCGCGAGCTCGCGGACCGAGCGGAGGGTCGCGACCGCGTCGTCGTCCGCGATCCGCCCGACGAGCGGGACCAGCTCGTCGATCTCGTAGGCGAGCTCGTCGCCCGGCTTCGGCGGCCAGTCGAGCGTCAGCGGCTCGCCGTCGAGCCGTTCGAGGTACGTCCGGTGGACCGCGACCGCCGTGCGGAGCGCGCCCGGGTCGTCGACGTAGTGGTCGAGCTTCGAGTTCGTGTAGTCGGCGTACTCCAGCAGCGTCGCGGGCGGCTCCTCGCCGGCCGCGTGCGTCTCGACGTACTCCGCGAGGTCGGTCGGCGGCACGTCGACGTCGACGAAGGGAGTCGCGTCCGCGCGGTCGAGGAAGCCGAACACCTCGCGGGCGGACGCCGAGTTGAAGAACTCCCGGAACGCCTCCATCACCGCCTCGTCGTACGAATCGATCGGCCCGCGGAGGCGGTCGAGGTCCGCGTCGAGGTCCGCGTCGGCCATGTCGGCGACCTCCCGGAGCTCCTCCAGCCGCGACTCCAGCCGCTTGCGGGCCTCCTTGGCCGCCTTCCGGCCCGCCCGGTAGTCGTCGACCGCGTCGTCGTACGCCTCCAGGAGGTCGACGAACTCCCCCGCCGGCTCCAGCGCCTCGCGGGCGGTCGCGAAGTCCTCGTCGGAGAGGCGGCGCTTGTCGACCGCCTCGTCGGCCGCCTCGAACGCCTCGGCGGCGGGGAGGTCGTCGTCGACGTCGACCGCGTCGCCGAACTCGCCCCGGAAGCGGACGTACGACTCGAAGTCGCCCGACCCGACCGCGTCCTCCTCGTACCGGTCGAGGATCCGGTTCGCGCGGCGGTACGCGTCGGCCGCCGCCTCGACGCGGTCGCGGCCGTAGCCGTCGATCCGCGACTCGATCCGGCGGAGTTCGTCGTAGCGCTCGCGGAGCCGCGCGGCCGCCTCCCCGGCCTCGCGGACGGGGTCGTCCGCCTCGTCCTCGGCGACGGCTTCGGCCATCGGTCAGTACACCTCGTCCGGGTCGAAGACGCGCTCGCCGACGTTCTCGCCGTCGACTGTCCGGTGGAAACACGACCGGTGGCCGGTGTGACAGGCCCCGCCCGCCTGGTCGACGAGGTACAGCAGCGCGTCGGCGTCGCAGTCGACCCGGACCTCGCGGACCGACTGGGTGTGGCCCGAGGTGCTCCCCTTGTGCCAGATCTCCTCTCGGGATCGGGAGTAGTAGTGCGCCTCGCCGGTCTCGCGGGTGCGCGCCAGCGCCTCGGGCGAGACGTACGCGAGCATCAACACCTCGCCGGAGTCGGCGTCTTGGGCGACCGCCGGGACCAGCCCGCTCTCGCCGAAGTCGACCTCGATCGACCCCGTCTCCGCGTCGGCGTCACTCATGGCTGTCCGGAGGCGTGGCGCTCGAATAGTCCTTGTGCCTGCGCTACCCGCGCCGCAACACGAGCGCGTCGCCGTCGGCGTACGCGTCCGGCCGGCGCTCGACGACCGCGAAGCCGAGCGACTCGTACAGCGCGAGGGCGGCGTCGTTCTCCGGATGCGCTTGGAGCGTCACCGGCCCGTCGGCGTCCGCGATCGCGGCGCGGAGGAGCCCGCGGGCGCGCCCCTCCCGCCGGAACTCGGGCGCGACGACGAGCTCCGCGACGTGGACCCCCGGCCGGTTCGGCGCGTCCACGGGGAGCAGGTAGCCGACGACGCGCCCCTCGGCGACGCTGACGCGCGCGGCCCCCACCGCCAGCCCGTACTCCAAGAGGTCCGGGCTCGGCTGGCGGAGGTGCGACTGGAGCTCGCGGATCCGGTCGGCGTCGGCGGTGCGCCCCGGACGGACTCTGGGGTCGGGACCGTCCCGTCCGTCTCCGTTCGGTCCGCCCGCGTCCGTCCCGTCGCCGTCGCGTCCGTCCCCGGCGTCGGAGTCGCGCTCGCCCGCCATCTCACACCACCGCCCAGAGCGTGACGGCGACGACCGCGCCGCCGAGCGTCGCGAGGAAGTTCACGGTCTGGTTGCCGATCCGGTCCCCCTCGATCAGCGCGCCGAGGAGGCTGTCGAGGGTCATGCCGGCGACGCCCGCGGCGACGACCGCGCCGCCCGCGGCGACGCCGCCGGGGACGACGGGATCGAGGAGCGGCGCGCCGCCCGCGGCCAGCACGCCGACGAGCAGCGCGCCGGAGAGGCCGGCGAGCTCGCCCTGCCAGGTGATCGCCCCGTCCGTGCCCGGCTCGACGCGGCGGAGGGTGGTCACCAGCCGCGGTCCGTCGTAGAGGCCGCCGATCTCCGAGGAGAGCGTGTCGGCCATCGCGGTCGCGGTCGCGCCGGCGAAGGCGAACCCGAGCGGCGCGGCCGGGACCGCGAGGTGCGGCGCGACCGCGTAGCCGATCACCGCCGCGAGCGCGACCGCCGAGTTCGCCAGCACGTTGCCCGTGCCGCGGGCCCCCTCGTTCTCCTGGGCGACCCCGCGGGCCGCCTTCTCGTCGAACCGGTACTTCGAGGCGAGCCCGCCGAACGCGTAGAAGGACATGAGGGTGAGGAACCACCCCACGCCGCCGAGGACGACCGCGAGCAGCGCCGAGACCACGCCGGTGAGCATCCCGGCGACCGAGGCGGTGCCGATGGCGAAGGAGACGTAGCCGAGCGCGCCGGTCACCGCGAGGCCGACGACGATGAGGGGGGCGTCGACGGTCGGTTCGAGGGCCATGAACCCCCAGGTCACGAACGCGACGAGTATCGTCGTGATGTGCGCGTCCCGGGAGAACACCAGCGAGCGGACGAGCGCGGCCGTCAGCGCGGCCGCGGCCGCGAGGAACGTGAGCAGGGGGACCGTCGCACCGTCGACCGGCGCACCGGTCTGGAGCCGGACCGCGATCTGCCCGACGAGCGCGCCGACCGTCCCGGCCGCGACGTAGCCGGCGACGAGGGGGAACTCGTCGCCGGTCCGGCGGGAGACGAGCGTCCGCCCGAGGCGGCCGACGCCGACGGCGAGCGCCGCGGCCGCGAACGCCTCGTACGGCAGCGGGGCGCGCGGCAGCGACGCGAACAGCGCGAGGCCCGCGCCGGCGAGCGCGAAGGAGACCAACCCGTAGAGTCGCTCGGCCTCGCGGTCGCCGGGGAGCGCGAGCGTCTCGAACCACTCGCCGTCGCGGACGCCGAAGAACGCCGCCCCGGCGACGGCGAAGAACGGCACCGCCGCGGCCTCGTCGAGCGCCGGCGCGAGGGCCGCGACGGCCGCGACCGCGGCGAAGATACCCGCGCGTCGGAGCCTCCGTATCACACCCTCGGCTACCCGCGACGCCCACTTAACGGTCCCGACAGCCGTCGGGTGGTCGCGGGGAGTCGAACGCGGTCCGAACCGCAGAAGCTACCGCTCGTCAGTACCGGTACTCGTTGAACTGGACCGCGTGTCCCTCCAGCACGCGCACCGACTCCTCCGGATCCTCCTCGTCGTCTCCGGTCCGGCCCTCGTGTGAGTCAACCTCTCTCATGTGAGTGCGGTACACTCGCTCACATATAACTGTTTTCCACGCAGTGAACGTTATTCCCGCGCTCGCGGCGGCGCTCAGCCGATGACGCGGTCGATCTGGCCGAGGTGGTCGAGGACGTGGTCGGGCGTCACCGCGGACGCCTCGAGGGTCGCCTCGTCGGTGACGCCGGAGCGGACGAGGACGGTGGTCATCCCGGCGCGCTCGCCCAGCGCGATGTCCGTGTCGAGCCGGTCGCCGACCACGAGACACTCCTCGGGGGGGTAGGGGAGCCGCTCGCGCACCATCTCGATCGCGGTGTCAGAGGGCTTGCCGAGGACGGCGTCTGGCTCGCGCTCCGCGACGCCCGCGACGGCGTTGATGACCGCGCCCGATCCGGGGACGTCGCGCTCGGGGGCCGGGATCACCACGTCGGGGTCGGTGCCGATGAACGGGATGTCGCGTTCGAGGGCCCACATCGCCGTACAGAGGTCGTCGTAGTCGAACTCGCGGTCGATGGAGGCGACGAGCGCGTCCGCCGCGTCGACGTCGTCGGTCGTCGACAGCCCCGCGGCCGCGAACTGGTCGAGCAGCCCCGCCTCGGCGATACAGAGGAGGTCGTCGCCGCGGTGGTGCTCCCGCAGGTACCGCGTGGTGACGCTGCCGGCGGTGAAGACGCGGTCGGCGTCGACGTCGTACCCCGCCGCGCCGAGGCGGTCGACGTACGCCGGCGGCGCCTTGGTCGGGTTGTTCGAGACGAACAGCGGCTCGATCCCGGCCTCCCGGAGCCGCCGGTACCCCGCCGGAGCGCCCGGGATCGGATCGTCGCCGCGCACGACCGTGCCGTCGACGTCGATGACGGCCCCGCTGAAGTCCATACCCGACGTGCGAGCGCCACGGCCGTAGGGGTTGCGCCCGGGGGACGAGGGGACGCGAGGGGGGCCGTCCCCGACGGCGTCCAGGATCACGAATACGGTACCGTTCACACCTTCGGGATAACGGAAGGGTAAAACGGCAGCGCTCCGTATCGGTCTCCACTGTGACGACGACCCAGGTGACCCTCGTCCAGATCGACAACTACGGGCCGTGGACGACGACGCCGGAGCCGCGCCGAGAGATGGACCTCCAGACGCTCCAGTCGCGGCTCTTCGCGGACGTGGCCCAGTTTCTCGGGCACCGCGACGCCTACGTCTTCTTTACGCGCTTCGACAACATGATCGCGGTGACCAACGGGGTCGACGGCGCGGCCCACGCGACCCTCCAGGAGTCGATCGGCAACCGCTACCCGGTCAGCGTCAGCCTCGGCACCGCCGTTGCCGAGCGCCCCGTCGACGCCCTCGAAGCCGCGAACCGGCGGCTCCAGACCGCGGGGAGCGCCCAAGACGAGAGTCGGACCGAAGTGCTCGCCGGCGAGTACCTCTCCGAGACGGACCGCTCGGACCTCCAGATCGCGCACTTCGACGTGGTGAACGCGACCGGGAAGTACACCGACCGGCTCAACGAGTACGACACGTTCATCAACATCGAACGGGCGTTCGGCTCGCTGATGCGCCACCTCCGCGAGGCGCACGGCGCGCTCTCCTTCTTCGTCGGCGGCGACAACGTCGTGGCGGTCTGTCCCGACCTCCCCGAGTCGGCGTTCTCCTCGGCCGTCTCGCACGTCGAGTCCGACGTCGACATCGAGCTCCAGGTCGGCGTCGGTCGCGGCGCGTCCGCCCACGAGGCCGGCTTCGCCGCCAAACACGCCCTCGAGGACTGCCGGCACGCCGGGACGAGCGTCGAGCTGTTCGGCGCGCCCGCCGCGGGCGACTGATCGGTTCGCCGCGGTGGTGGTCGACGCTACCACCTCATCAGAGAATCAACTCTGATAATCGCGGTGCGAGATTTTTATACACCGGTCGGGAAGTCCCGGTTAGCATGTCAGAGGAGATAGTGTTCGTCTGTACGGCGGACGGCTGTGACGAGGGCCCGTGGGAGGGCTCGCACGACGCGATGGCACACTGCTCCGAGCATCCGGACCACGGGTACACCGGGATGCCGCGGTCGGAGATCGACCCGTCCCGCGAGGTCATCCCCGCGACCGCGACGCGGAAGCGCGACAACCGCAACCTCCAGCACAAGGGCCACCCGAAGGGTGCGCACGCGCAGGACGACTGACCGATCCCGACGGGTGCGCCGCGCCGCCGGCGTCCGCCCCAGACGCCGCCCCCGACTCCCCGTTTTCGTTAATCGGCGCACCGAGCGCGCACCCCGCTGAACCGACCGTCTCCTCCTCTCGATCCGACGCCGTTTATCAGCGGCCCGGACGTACGGGCCGGTATGGTCTCGGAGATCTTCGATCCCGACGCGTGGGAGTCCGTCACCGACGAGTTCGACGACATCACCTATCACCGCGCCGTTGACGTCCCCGCGGTCCGGATCGCCTTCGACCGCCCCGCGGTCCGCAACGCCTTCCGGCCCGGCACGGTCGACGAGCTGTACGCCGCGCTCGACCACGCGCGGAAGCAGGCCGACGTCGGCTGCGTCCTCCTCACCGGGAACGGCCCCTCCGAGAAAGACGGCGGCTGGGCGTTCTGTTCCGGCGGCGACCAGTCCGTCCGGGGCGGCTCCGGCTACGAGTACCGCGACGACGACGAGGCGGGCGACGACGACGACGACCTCGTCCGCGAGGCGCGGGCGGGGCGGCTCCACATCCTCGAGGTCCAGCGGTTAATCCGGTTCATGCCGAAGCCCGTCGTCGCGGTCGTCCCCGGCTGGGCGGTCGGCGGCGGCCACTCGCTCCACGTCGTCTGCGACATGACCCTCGCCAGCGAGGAGCACGGGAAGTTCCTCCAGACCGACCCCGACGTCGGCTCGTTCGACGGCGGCTTCGGCTCCGCCTACCTCGCGAAGCAGATCGGCCAGAAGAAGGCGCGCGAGGTGTTCTTCCGCGGGAAGACCTACTCCGCCGAGGAAGCGGCGGACATGGGGATGGTCAACGAGGTCGTCCCGCACGAGGAGTTAGAGGACGTGGCCCTAGAGTGGGCCGACGAGATGACCCGGAAGTCGCCGACGGCGATGCGGATGCTGAAGTACGCGTTCAACATGGCCGACGACGGGATGGTCGGCCAGCAGGTGTTCGCGGGCGAGGCGACGCGGCTCGCGTACATGACGGAAGAGGCCCAGGAGGGCCGCGACGCGTTCTTGGAGGGCCGCGAGCCGGCGTTCCGCGACTACCCCTGGCACTACTGAGCGGCGGGGGCACCTACAAGTGCGCCGGCGCAGTACCCAGCGTATGCTCGTGGAGGCGGTGATGACGACGGACCTCGTCACCTGCGACGCCGACGCCACGGTCCGCGACGCCACGGAGCGGATGCTCCGCAACCGGGTCAGCAGCGTCGTCGTCACCGACGACGGGACGCCCGCCGGGATACTCACCGAGAGCGACGTCCTCCGCGCCGGCTACGCCACCGACGACCCGCTGTCGACGATTCCGGTCCGGAAGGCGGCGAGCGCCCCGCTCGTCACGGTCCGCCCCAGTGCGACGCTCCGGACGGCGACGAAGCGGATGCGGTCGGAGGGGGTAAAGAAGCTCGTCGTCGTCGACGGGATGTCGCCGGAGGGGATCGTCACCACGCAGGACGTCGTCGACAACTACGCGGGGATCCGGAAGGAGGTCCGCGACCTCGCGACGGACGCCACGGGGTGGTCGGAGCGCTCCGACCGGCTCGACGAGTGAGGCCGACGGGCGGGCCGGAGCGGCCGCCGTCGGTCGCGGGTCGTCGTCACCCACGATCTCCTCCGGAGTCGCCTCTTTCGTGAGTCCCGGACGGTACACCCCGTGCGTCGGGGTTCCCTCCCCTGCGACGTGCGCGGCACGACTCCCGAACGGCCGCACGCCCTGCCGCGGGGCGAATCTCAGCGAACATGTTCGCAATCCGTCTTACCGGTGAGGGGTGTGTACGCCGACACATGGCTCAGACCAGCGAGATCTCGGGGTCGCCCCCGACCGAAGCGGATATGGACGCGGACCCGGACGAGGCGGCGGCTGCCGCAACCGAGGCGGAGACGACCGTCACCGTGCGGTGTACCGGCCACGTGCGCACGGAACTCGACGTCCACGAGTTCGAGTTCGCCTTCGAGGGCGACACGCTCCGCGCGTTCCTGGACGAACTATTCGCGGAGTACCCGCAGCTCCAGGACATGCTGATCGCGGAGTCGGAGGCGGACGCGACCCACAGCGGTTGGGCTCCGACGCCCGAGGAGCTGCCGGGCACGTGGTCGAAGAACCCGGTCGGCGAACAGACCATCGCGTACGCCCGGATCCTCGTGAACGGCCACTTCAACGAGAACGAAAACGGGTTCGACACGGAGCTGGAGGCGGGCGACCGCGTCGCCTTGGTCTACCCCTTCATGTTCTGCTGTTAGCGCCGCGGTCGCGAGCGCCGGGCGTCCTCGCCCTCGGCTTCGTCGACGCGCGAACTCGGTCCGGCGTCCCGCTCGCGGCGCGCTACGCGGCCGCTCCGGCGGCGTTCGACTCTGAGGCGGGCGCGACGCGATCCGTGCCGCGCCGCAATCGGAGGGTGACGACGCTCCCCTCCGGGTCGTTCTCGTCGAACCGGACCTCCCCGCCCGAGCGCGCGACGATCCAGCTGACGAGCCAGAGGCCGAGGCCGCTGGTGTGCTCCAGGTCGGTCTCGTACCCGCGTTTTAGCACCTCCACTTCGGCCTCGTCGATCCCCGGCCCGTTGTCGGCGATCCGCAGGTCGACGAAGTCGGTTCCGTCCCGGGAGACGACGGCGGACTCGATCTCGACGCGCGGCGTCGGCTTATCGTTGTGTTCGACCGCGTTCTCGACGACGTTCGCCACCGCGGAGTCGAGCAGCGGGTGCGCGGCGACCGTCAGCGTCGGCGGCAGCGAGACGTCGACCTCCGCCGACGGGTGGTCCTGGCGGACCTGCTCGCAGCACGTCTCGACGAGCGACGAGAGATCCCTCTCGTCGCGGTCGGACTCCCCGTCGATCAGGACGCGCTCGATGTCCCGCGCCTGCTCGCCGAGTTCGACGAGGTCCGTCGCCTGTCGCTTGATGGCGTCTGCCTTCTCGTCGGTGTCGACCGCGTCGCTCGTGAGCAGATTCGCGTTCCCCTGAATGATGTTGGCGTTGGTGCGGATGTCGTGGCGCAGGACGCGGTTGAGTATCGTCAGCTGCCGGGTCAGCTCCGTGGCCCGCGCCTCGGCCTGCCGCTGCCGGACGTCGTAAACGCCGACGATGAACCCGGTGAACGCGCCGCCGGACGCCCCGTCGATGACGACGAACAGCTGCTCGTCCATCGTCACGCCGTACTGCTGTTGGTACAGGATGAGGAGCGCGGCGCCGCCGGCGACGAGCGCCGCGCCGAGCCAGCTCCAGGCCCCGATCCGGAGCGCGTGTCGGCCGTCCGTGTCCCGGTTCCACAGCCAGACGCCGCCGAGCAACACGCCGCCGGTGAGGAGAAGGGGACCACCGATCCCCAACGCGAACGTCAGCAGGTCCTCTTCTTCCCCCACGGCGTGCCACACGTGTACCAGCGACAGCGCTCCGCCGAGCCCGATGATAATCGGGACTCCGAGCCGTTCTTTCACGAGCGCTGACGTGTCCATGAACCCCGTCTCGGGTTCGCGTAAAAAGTCTTACCGACGGTTTTCTCGGGGTCGATAATCGGGCGGGTGTAGCGCCTTTGGGTCGGGCGTTCGGGACGGACTGTCGGTCGGGCGGCGATCGGTATCGATCGCGGTCGTTCCCGGGCGTTCACACCGCTCGCTGCGCGCGACCTCCCTGATTCGAAACCCTTCCCAATCGAACACCTGCGGCTCGCGGAGTGCTCGCCCTAGGAGTGCGGGGGAAGGGATTCGAACCTCACTCACTCCGCTCGCTGCGCTCGCTCCGTTCGCTGTTTCGAACCCTTCTCGTCTGATTGCTGCTGCTCGCGAAGTGCTCGCAGCAGCAATGCGGGGGAAGGGATTCGAACCCTCGAACCTCTACAGGAGCGGATCTTAAGTCCGCCGCTTTTGGCCAGGCTCAGCCACCCCCGCGCGAGTCGGGCTACCCGCGGCGGGGTGAAACCCCTTTCGGAAATCCGGACCCGCCCTCACCAGTCGACCGAGAGCGTCCCGTCGCCGTGCGGGTCCGGCGCGATCTCCTCGTCCGTCCGCCGGTCGACGACGTGGATCACGCCCGCCTCTTTCTTCGCGGGACACGCCTCGGCCGCGCGGACGTTCTCCGCGAGGTCCTCCTCGCCGATGTAGTACGCCTCCGGCTTCGCCATCCCGCTCATCACGTCCATCACCCAGTTGTCAGCGACCTCGGCGCACTTCCCCGCCCCGAAGCACTTGTTCGCCTCGAAGACGATCTTGTACGGCTTCTCGTCGATCGGGGGCCCCTCGCCGCCGATGTCGCTGGCGCGGAGCACCTCGTCGCCGCCGTCGGTCTCGGCCTCGTCGCTCATGTCGACCCCTCGGCGGTCGCGGGACTTTCGTCTGTCGGTCGTTCTCGCTCGCAAGGAGCGGGCCGGTTACCCGTCCGTGTGCTCCGCGAGCAGCCGCTCGGCGTGGTCGAGCGAGTCGGCTATTTCCCACCGCACCTTCGCCGCGTCGCCGTACGCGAGCGCCTCCTTCAGCTCGTCGCGGAGGACGCCCGCCCCGAAGCCGACCGTGCCGCCGTCGGCGTCGCCGAGCTCGTACAGCGCGTAGCGGTCGGGCGCGCTCCCGACCGTCGACCGGTCGAGGTCGCGCCAGGGTTTCGCGAGGCTCATCGGAGCGGTCCCGTCGGCGTCGGGCTCACCGGTGCGCGTCGAGGCCGTCTTCGGGGCCCGCGACGATCTCGTAGCTCCCCTCGGTCCAGCCGTCCTCGACGAAGACGAACACGCGCCCGCCGGCGATCTCGGGGTCGGCCACGACCTCGTTGCGCTTGCCGTCGCGGCCGACGATCACGCCGGGGAACACCTCGTCGCGGTCGCCGTCCTCGACGATGACGCGACCGACGCCGGACTCCTCGAGGATCTCGTCGTCGGTCTTGTAGTCGTTCACGTACGTCATCACGCCCTCCGTCTCGGTGGGGTCGGTGACGAGGACGTGGGTCTCCTTGCCGGGGCCGGCGGTCACCGATCCCTCGGCCGACTCGGGGACGCCCCGGTAGAGGGTCGTCCGGCCGTCGAGGTACTCGACGACGACGCCCTCCTCCCGGAGGTCGACGCCGATCGAGGTCGGCGGCACGTCGCTGCGCGATGGCGCTGACATACGCGGGGCTCGGGGTGCCGGCCTCAAAAGGGACGCGCTCGGGGCTCGCGCGGAGCGGTTCGGACCGTCGGCGGCCGACCGCCGCGCTCCCGGGGCGGATTCAGCCGCGAGAATCGGCGTACCACATTTAAGTTCCTGCCGCGGGGAGTGCGTGTCATGCAACGGACGCGACGGTCCCTGCTGGGCGTCGGCGCGGCCCTCGTCGGGACCGCCGGGTGTCTCGGCGTCCAGGGCGTCGAGTACCCCGACGCCGCCGCGGACGCCGACGCGCCGGGCGACGGGGACGACCCCGCCGGAGACGACCCTCCCGACGAGACGCCGGACACCGACGCCGACCCGCCGGTGACGAACGCCGCGCTGGCGGCCGCGACCCGCGAAGTCGTCGACGACGCGGTGTGGTTCGCGACCGAGTACCCGGACGCGGTGGCGACCTACCGCGACGCGATCGCCGAGGCGGTCGCGACGGTCCGCTCGGTCCGCGAGACCGTCGACGACGAGGCGGCGGTCACGGCCGCACAGGTCGACGCGGTCGCGGCCGCGATCCGCGCGGCGGTCGACCGCGCGAGCGAGGCCCTGGAACCCCACTTCTCGCCCGGCCCGCGGATCCGCAGCCGCGTCGAGCGCCACGTCGAGACGCTGCGGACGTTCGCGCCCCGCGGTGACGTCGACCGCGCCCTCGAGGAGCTCGACCGGATCCGCACCAAACTCGCGAGCATCGGGACCGCGCTCTACGTCGAGGCGGAGTTCTCCCGTAATCCGATCCACAACCGACTGTTCCGGCGGCTGCTCGCGCCCCTGCCGACCGACGACCGCGAGCGCGGCCGCGTCACGAACGGCACGCTCGTCGAACTCGCCGTCGCGAGCCGGAACTTTGCGACGTTCGCGCACCGACCGTACGATCGCGACACGATCGACCGCGACCGGATCCCGCGTATCTACGGGGACGCCTTCTCTCCCGAGCGCCGGCGCGAACTGCGCGCTCGCCTCGGCCCGATCCCGCAGCCGGCGGACCGCGTCGAGGAGGTGTTCGTCGCGTTCGCGGAGCGCCCACCCGCGGGGAACCGGCCCAGCGAGACGTTCCGCGGCTGGGCCCGCGAACTCGACGGCGTTCCGGCGTACGTCCAGCGCTACCCGGACGCCGAGACCGCCGAGGCGCGGCTCTCGACGGCGCTCGACGGCGGCTCGACCGACGGCCGCGCGTCGATCGACCCCGAGGCGACGCTCGCCGGCTCCGACTTCAGCGGGAACGCTTCCGACGACGGGAACGCGTCCACCGACGGGAACGCTTCCGACGCGGACGTCGAGACCCACCCCGGCCCGACTCCCTGGCACCGCTTCTACCACCGCGAGGCCGAGGGCGAGCGGTACGGCTTCGACGAGCACGCCGGCGTCCAGTACGGCTACGTCGTTCGGGCCGGCGAGTTCCTGCTGGCGGCCGGCTTCTCCGGCGACGCGTGGGAGGAGCGGGCCGGCTGGCACGGCCGACTACGGCACGGGTGGGTGACCGGCGCGTGAACGCGAACCAGGTCGGACTCGTGGCGGCGGCGTTCGCGCTCGTCGGCGTCGGCGCGGGCATCGTCGGCGCGGCCGCGACGGGGTGGGCCGAGGCGGCGCTGGCGACCGCCGCGACCGGCGAGACGGCGCGGTTCGGCCCGGTGTTCGTCGCGCAGTCCTACCTCGCCGCGACCGCGACCGTCCTCGTCGGCGCCGTCCCGCTCGCCGGCGTTCTGGGCGTGCTCGTCGGCTCGCGGGCCCGCGGCGTCGTCTCCGCGGCGACGACCTGCGGCCTCGGGACCGGCCTCGGCGCGCTGGCGTACGGGCTGGTCGCGGTCACGGTGATCGTCGTCTCGCAGGGCGACGCCGCCGCGCAGGCGCACGGCCTCGTCGACGCGCTCGTGCCGACGCTCGCGACGGCGTTCGTGTCCGGCGCCGTCGGCGCGTCGACCGGCGTCCTCGGGACGGTGATGCGATGACCGTTGACCGAGACGGTGGCGAGCGAGGCGGTGGCGAGCGAGACAGTGGCGACCGTCCGGCCCGGCGAGCGACGCGTCGCGGCGTCCTCGCGGTCGGTGCCGCCGGGCTGCTCGCCGGCTGTCTCGTGACTTCCGAAGAGGGAGATCCGACTACTCGGCAGACGGACGACGGAACGAGCGGCAACGGGACGGACGACGGCGGGGACGGGTCGCGAGGAGACGGCGATGGGTCGGGCGACGACGGCGAAACGACCCCGGACGAGGTCGGGCCGGACGGCTCGGGGCTCGTCGTCACCGACGCCTCGGTGCTGCGCGTGAGCGAGAGCGGCGGGCAGACGACGGTCGCCGCCCGCCTGACGGTCGAGAACGCCGGTCGGTTCGAGTACGGGACGGTGGAGTTCCGCGTCGACGCGTACGCGACGCCGGCGGGGTCGGACGAGCGCGAGGCGGTCGGCTACGATCACGTCTCGCGCCGGTTCCCGCGCAACGATCGCTTCGACGGCTCGCGGTCCCGACGGTTCACCGTCGAGATCACGTTCCCGAGCCGACGGACGAACGTCAGGGCCGATCCGGCCCGGTACGCCGTCGACGCGGCGGTCAGGCGCGCCGAACCGGTTTGAGACGCCGGCGGCGGGGGTCTCCGCAGTGGTTCCGAGGTTGGGACGGCCGGCCGCGGGTCGCCCCCCGAGAGACTCGCCGTTATCGCTACCTCTTTGTCCGCGCTCGCGAGCCGTGACCGCATGGAGGGACGGGCCGCGGCGCTCGGAGCCGGAACCGTGTTGAACGCGCTCGCGACCGGCACGGGCGCCGCCTTCGGCATCGACGTCGAGACGCGCGCGACGGTCGAACTCGACCCCGCGGCCGACGGCGTCGACGGCGAGATAGCCGAGGACGCGGCCGCGGACGCCGGCCTGATCGAGCGCTGCGTCGCGCTCGCGACCGGGCGCTGGGGCGACGGCGAGGGCGGCCGCGTCCGGACCGACAGCGACGTGCCGCTCGCCGCGGGGTTGAAGAGCTCCAGCGCGGCCGCCAACGCGACCGTCCTCGCGACCTGCGACGCGCTCGGGCTCGGCGTGGGCGACGACCCGGACGACCCCGCGGTCGACGTCACCCGCCTGGAGGCCTGTCGGCTTGGCGTGCGCGCCGCCCGCGAGGCCGGCGTCACGGTCACCGGGGCCTTCGACGACGCGACCGCGTCGATGCTCGGCGGCGTCACCGTCACCGACAACGGCGCCGACGAACTCCGCACCCGCGAGACGGTCGACTGGGACGTCCTCGTCTGGACGCCGCCCGAGCGCGCCTACAGCGCGGACGCGGACGTGGCCCGCTGCGAGGCCGTCGCGCCGATGGCGGACCTCGTCGCCGACCTCGCGCTCGACGGCCGGTACGGCGAGGCGATGACGGTGAACGGGCTGGCGTTCTCGGCCGCGCTCGGGTTCGACGCCGACCCCGCGGTCGAGGCGATGCCGCACGCGACCGCGGTGTCGCTGTCGGGGACCGGCCCGAGCGTCGTCGCCGTCGCGGCCCCCGGAGACCCCGAGACCGACCTCGACGCGGTCGCGGACGCGTGGGTCGACCGCCCCGGCACGCTGCGGCGAACGACGACGAGAGACGACGGCGCGACCGTCGAGTGAGCGCCCGCGACACACTACCCACCAACCACCAATGAGCGACACACCCAACGCGGACGACCGGAGCCTCGACGAACTGCGACACGAGATAGAGGACATCGACCGCGAGATAGTCGAACTGATCGCCCGCCGGACGTACGTCGCCGACACCGTCGCGGCCGTGAAAGCGGAGCGCGACCTCCCGACTACCGACGAGGGGCAGGAGGAGCGCGTGATGGAGCGCGCCGGCGAGAACGCCGAGCGCTTCGACGTGGACGCGAACCTCGTGAAGGCGATCTTCCGGCTGCTGATCGAGCTGAACAAGGTCGAGCAGCGGGAGAGTCGGTAGCGATCGATCAGCCGGAGACCGTCTCCCGGGCGCCTCGCCGGCCTACGCCGTCCCGTCTCGAATCAGCATCACCTTCACCCGGCGGACGGCGTCGAAGTCGCGGAGCCGGTACGTGAGCTGTCGGACGCGCTCGGCGTCCCCGCGACAGAACAGCGACTCGAGACACCACTCGCCCTGGTGCGTGTGGCTCGTGTTGAGGATGACGTCCTGATACTCGTGTTGCGCGCCGTGGAGCTCCCGGATGACCTCGTGGTGGCGGTAGTCGAAGCCGACGAGCGCGACCACCTCGCCGGTCGTGTCTTCGAGCCGCGAGTGCGCCTCGACGAACTCGCGCATCGCCTCGCGGACCGCCCGCGACCGGTTCTCGATCCCTTCCTCTCGCCACGTCCGATCGAACTCGTCGACCAGCTCGTCGGGGACGCTGAAGCTCGTTCGCATCGCCTCGCCATGGACCCCGCGAGTACAAGAGGCCCGTCATGCCGATCGCCGGTTCGGGACGACCGATCGCGACACCCCCCTCCGCCCGGACCGTCGGCCGATCGCTTTTCTTCCGCCCCGTCGAACCCCGGGTATGACACGCGTCGCCGAACTCCTCGCGTACCCCCTGAAGTCCTGTGACGGCGTCGCCGTCGACCGCGCCGCGATCGGCCCCGAGGGCGCGCTCCGCGGCGACCGCTCGTACGCGCTCGTCGAGGGCGGCGTCGACCCCGAGACGGCCTCCGTCGGCGGTGGCGGCGGCTACGTCAACGGGAAGAGCGAACGGGCGGTCCACGGGCTCCGCGCCGAGTACGACCTCGCCGGGCCGACCGACGCCACGCCGACGGCCGTGACGCTCGCGCGCCCGGCGACCGAGCGCGCCCCGGCCGCCGAGCGCACCTTCGCGCTCCCGGAGGAGAGCGACGCCCTGGCCGACTGGGTCGGCGAGTACCTCGGGTACGCCGTCGACCTCGTGCGCGACGACGCGGGCGGCTTCCCCGACGACCGCGCCGCCCACGGGCCGACGGTGGTCTCGCGGGCGACGCTGGAGACCGTCGCGTCGTGGTTCGACGACGTGGCGGACGCGACGGAGATGCGGCGACGGCTGCGCCCGAACGTCGTCCTCGACGACTGTCCCGCGTTCTTCGAGGACCGCCTGTTCGCCGACCGCGGCGAGGGGGTCCGCGTCGCGGTCGGCGGCACGGAGCTGATCGGCGTCAACCCGTGTCAGCGCTGCGTCGTCCCCTCCCGGGACCCGGACACCGGCGCGGCGATCGACGGGTTCCGCGAGCGGTTCGTCCGGATGCGCCGCGAGACGCTGCCCGACTGGACCGAGAGCGACCGCTTCGACCACGACTTCCGGCTGATGGTCAACACCGTCGTCGAGGAGCGCTCGTGGGGGGACGTCCTCGCCGTCGGCGACGAGGTCACCGTCGAGGGGGTCGTGGCCGTCGACGAGAACGGGACGCCCGTCGCCGGCGCGGACGCGGCGGAGTGACTGTCCGAGGGCGACGAGCGAACGGCGAGAAGGCGAACGGGGGAGCGCGCGGAAACGACGAGAGCGAGAGCGGAGACGGCGGCCCCGACGAGCGCGTCAGCGCCCGCCGTCGGTCATCGCGACCGGGTCGTCCGCGTCGGCGTCGGCCGGCTCCGCGGCGGACTCGCCGCGCGACGCGGGGTCGACCGCCGTGTCCGTGACGCCGAACTGCGTCCAGAAGGTCGCGACGACGACCGCGTACGCGACCAAGTCGTAGTGGACCGCGCCCTCGAGGCCGGTGAACGCGGTGAGCGTGCTGTACCCGAAGAGGGCGGCGACGCCCCCGACGAACGCGACCTCGTTGGTGAACTCGCCGTCGCGCACCGCCGCGGCCGCGTTGCGGATCGTCGGGCCGCAGGCGACGAGGAACGCGAGCCCGGAGAGCGCGCCGAGGTTGATGAAGAAGTGCGTCGTCATCTGCGAGTCGAGGATCGACTGGAGGTACTGGACCGTCACCGGGTCGTAGAACAGCCACTCGACGCGGGTCGGGTACAGCACCGCGATGTACGGCGTCGCGACCATCAGGCCGAACAGGGTCGCGACCGCGACGCGCGCCGACGCGAACTGCGAGGCGCGCCGCGACTCGAACGCGTCGTCGCCGGACGCGACGACTAGCCCGCACTCCGTCAGCACCTCGCGGAGCGCGTCCCGCGAGAGCGACGGGTCGTGGTGGACGCCGACCGTCCCGTTGCGCCGCGTCGCCGAGGCGGCGCTGACGCCGTCGACGTCGCGCAGGACCGCCTCCAGTAGCCCCTCGCGTCGGTCGGTGTCGATCCCGTCGACGGAGAACGTGTCGTGGGCGTGGTTCTCCGGGACGCGGGCGACTCGCGGGCCCGAACCGTCGGCGTCGTCCGGCGGCGTCTCGCCCGCGGGCGAGCCGGCCGCTCCCGCCCCGCCGGGCGCGTCGAGTCCCCGTTCGCGGACCGCGGCGTCGAGCGCCGACTCGCCGCCGGGGTGGTTGCTGTCTCGCATGAGAGAAACCTACGGGTACACGACTATGAAACTTCCCCCGAGCGGAAGCGCCGCCTCCGGCCCCGAACCGCGCGTTCGGCGCTCAGGCGTTGACCGATTCGAGGTACGTGCTCACGACCATCTGCCCCTTGCGGGTGAGCGTGGTCCCGCTGTCCCCGTCGGCGACCAGGCGCTCCTCTCGGAGGGTGTCGAGGATCATCGACGTCTGCGTGACGTCGCCGGTGACGACGTCGGCGATGTTCGCCTCGCCGCCGGCCGAGTAGATGGAGACGAGGATCTCCAGCTGCTCTTCGGTCGGGTCGAACGACTCCAGCTCCTCCATCGCCTCGTCGTACTCGATCTTGATGTACCGGCCGAGGATGTTGAGCGCGCGCTCGTTCGGGACGGTCGTGATCGACGTGACCGTCCGGTCGTCGACGACGTGCTCGAAGACGAGCGCCGGGCGCTTCTTCCCGCCGACGGTGCGGTCGGTGCGCTCGTAGTCGATCACCGCGGAGAGGTCGACGGTGAACGGCTCCGGACAGTTACCGAATCGGATCTCGCCCGGCGACACGGACACCGAGGCGCGGTGGTCGGTCGCGTCCGTGACGCGCCCGCCGACCTTCGCCGGGTGCCGCACCGTGACGGTGACGTTCCGCAGCAGGGTCTTGAACAGGAGCCTGACGAACTTGTCCATGTCGTCGGGTTCGCCCTCGACGAGCGCCGACCGCCGCGCCCCGTCGCGTTCGTACGCGATCGTGACGCTGTCGTTGAAGAACGAGCGCAGCTCGCCCGGGACGCTCCCGACGACGACGTCGAACACCCGCGAGAGCGGGACCGTCTCTTTCCCGTCGTCCGTCGCGAGGACGAGCCGTCGCTGGCTCAACAGGACGCGGCCGGTCGCCGGCTCGTCGGACTCCAGGTTCGCCGCGTGGACGCGGCCGACGAAGTCGGCGACGACGGACTCTTCCATCGATCCGTGCTGAGCGCCGTACGGTATTTATTGTTACTCACGGCGTATCAGTCGTGATAACGGGTTGTCACCCGAACCGACGCGACCGAGGCCGTTCGACGAGTGCGGCCGAACGGCGCCGTCAGACGGCCGATTTCGACGTCGAATCGAGACGAACGTGTTCGGTCGCGGCGCGCGCTCTCGGGGGTCGTCGGCCGGGGAACAGCAAAGCCTAATGACGTGGGCTCCAAACCATCTGGTGATGCCCACAGTAGAATACCTCAACTACGAAGTGCTCGACGACCACGGCTGGTCGATGGACGACGACGACCTCTTCGAGGAGGCCGCTGACGCCGGCCTCGACGCCGAAGACTACGGCACCCTCGAAGTGAACCAGGGCGAGTACATCCTCGAATCGGCCGAGGCCCAGGGCTACGACTGGCCCTTCTCGTGCCGCGCCGGCGCGTGCGCGAACTGCGCCTCCATCGTCAAGGAGGGCGACATCGAGATGGACATGCAGCAGATCCTCTCCGACGAGGAGGTCGAAGAGAAGAACGTCCGTCTCACCTGTATCGGGAGCCCGGCCACCGACGAGGTCAAGATCGTCTACAACGCGAAACACCTCGACTACCTGCAGAACCGCGTCATCTGATCGGGTCTCTCCTTCGGTAACCGCCGTTTTCACACGGGATCGCGGCGCGCGCGGTCCTCGACTTCTCTCGGCACCGAGAGCGACGGGTCCGTCGCTTCAGCCGCTTCGAGCGCCGACCGCGCCGCCGTCTCGACCGAATACGTTCGGCTGAATTTCGCGGCCGTGGGAACGCCCGAAACCCCGTTCGGGGGACCGTCCGTACGGGGGGTATGGTCGAGAAGACGGACCGACGCGAGAACGCGAACGGGCCGCGGTCGGCCGACGGTCGCCGCTTCGAGGTGTTCGTCCGCGAGGCGGAGTCGGACCCGCTCCGGCACGTCGGCACGGTCGCCGCGCCGACGCCGGACGCCGCCCACGAGGAGGCGAGCAAGCTCTTCGCCTGGTACGCCCGCGACGTGTGGGTGTGCCCGGCCGCGGAGGTGTCCCGGTTCTCCGCGGAGTCGCTCGCGGACGACGACGCCGAGGGCGACGCGAATGCCGAGGACGACGCGAATGCCGAGGACGAGGACGGCGACGAGCCGCGCGTCTACGACGAGACGGAGGGCACCCCGACCGCCTCCTGCGGCGGCGCGCCCCCGGCCGACGCGGTCGACGCCGACGACGCGGGGGGGCAGCGATGATCTCCGTCAGCAAGCTGCTCTGCGGGCTCGACGCCGAGAGCGACGGGCTCCGCTACGACGCGGCCGACGGCTCGAAGAAGTCGCAGATCACCGAGGAGAAACAGCAGCGCCCGGTCGTGGTCTGGAACACCACGAAGCGGTGTAACCTCTACTGCGAGCACTGCTACGCCGGCGCGGACGAGGCGGGCGCCCCCAACGAGCTCTCCACCGCCGAAGGGAAGGCGCTCATCGACGACCTGGCCGAGTTCGGCGTGCCCGTGCTCCTCTTTTCCGGCGGCGAGCCCCTCGTCCGCGAGGACCTCACGGAGCTCGTCGCGTACGCCGCCGACAGCGGGATCCGGCCGGTGCTCTCGACGAACGGGACCCTCCTCACCCGGGAGCGGGCCCGCGAGCTGAAGGAGGCGGGACTCAAGTACGCCGGCGTCTCCGTCGACGGGCTCCCCGAGCGCAACGACCGCATCCGGGGCGAGGAGGGGGCGTTCGACGCCGCCGTCCGCGGGATCGAGGCCTGCCTCGACGTGGGGCTCAAGACGGGGCTGCGGTACACGATCACCGAGCACAACGTCGACGACCTCGCCGGCGTCGTCGACTTGCTCGCCGACGTCGGCGTCGACCGCTTCTGCTTCTACCACCTCGACTACGGCGGCCGCGGCGCGGACATCTCGGACGTGGACCTCTCCCCGGAGGCGACCCGGCAGGCCGTCACCGACCTCTGTGACCTCACCCGCGAGTACCACGACCGCGGCGAGGAGATCGAGACGCTCCTCGTGGGCAACTACGCCGACGCGGGTCACCTCGTCGAGTACGCCGACCGCGAGATGGGCGAAGGCCGCGCGCGGCTCATCTACCGGTACCTCGAGCGCAACGGCGGCGACCCGACCGGCGAGCGCGTCGCCGACGTCGACCCCGTCGGCAACGTCCACCTCACCCAGTTCTGGCAGGGGTACTCGCCCGGGAACGTCCGCGACCGCTCGTTCGGCGCGATCTGGTCCGACGAGTCGAACCCGCTCCTCGCCGGGCTCCGCGAGCGGGAGGAACGCCTCTCCGGGCGGTGCGCCGACTGCGCGTACCAGTCGATCTGCCGGGGCGGCTCGCGGCTCCGCGCGCTCTCGACGCACGGCGACCCGTTCGCCCCCGACCCGAAGTGCTACCTCACCGAGTCGGAGCGCGCCGGCGAGGAGGCGCTCGCGCGGATCGACGCCGCCGACCGCTCCGCCCCCGCCGACGACTGAGCCGCCCCGCCGAGGTCGCTCACTCCCGTTCGCTTCCCGAGCCGTCTCCCGTCCCGTACTTCGCCGAGAAGCGCTCCGCGGGCAGCTCACCGCGGGCGACGCCGATGGCGTCGCGCACGAGCTCGGCGGCGGCGTCGTCGCGGATCGGTTCGACGACCGGGGAATCGTCGTCGCTCATGGCCGAGCGATGGAGTCGCCGCTCCCTCGGCCTCTCGCTTCACGTGTGGACGGCTTCAAGAGGGATCCGGGCGCTCCGCGCCGTCGAAGACGTCGGTGACCAGCTTCGCCTGCGCCGTGCGGAGCCGCTGTGAGAGCGCCGACTTGCTGATGCCGAGCTCGTCGGCCAGCTCGCTCAGGCGCACGTCGCGGTCGTCGTCGAAGTAGCCGCGGACCACCGCGAGCTCGAGCCCGCGCCGCTGTTTCGGCGTCAGCGCGGAGAGGTCGAAGGTGACCTGCTCCGTCGCGTCCGGCCCTTCCACGACCGCGAGCCGGACGAGCCGCACCCGGTCGACGACCGTCCGGAGCTCCTCGACCAGCCGGCGGACGGCGTCGCGGTCGTCGACGTACGCGGTCACGAGTATCGTCCCGTCCTCGACGCGCCGGAAGTGCGGCGCGTAGCCGAGCCGCGCGAACACGTGGCAGAGGCAGTCCTCGTCGACCTCGCCGGTCCCGCGGCGCACGTCACCCTCCGGGGTCGTCACGTCGGCGACGCACTCGTCGCCGACGGCGTTGACGGTGACCTCGGCGGCCGACTCCGCCTCGGAGACGATCGGACAACCGCTGTCGCCGGTCGGGTCGACGTCGAGGTCGACCCGCAGGCGACGCCCCCCGTCGGCACCGGCGACGTCGGACATGACAGTCGGTACGGGTGGCGCGGTTTTTACTCTTCGGCGGATTCCCGGGATCCGGCGCGACGTCGCGTGGGCCTGAAAAATCGGTCGGGGTCGCTTCCGCGGCGGCGACGCGCTCTCGCGTCGGCTCAGTCCTCGGACTCGGGGGCGGCCTCCTCGGCGGCCGGCTCGCTCGTCCCGCTCGACTCGGCCTCCTCGCCCTCCTCGGAGCGGGCGGCGACGAGCGCCCCGCTGGCGACGCTGTACATCGGCTCGTCGGCCGAGCGCACGCCGCTGATCGAGAACGGGATGTTCGCGTCCGCGAGGTGGTCGGCGAACAGGTCCTCGAAGCCGTTCGGGCTGGAGGTGCCGCCGGTGACGACGACGGGCACGTCGAGCCCCTCCTCGACGTCCTCCTCGTCGACCTCGCGGGTGATGTTCTCGATGACGTAGTCGAGCAGGTTCTCGTAGTAGATGGCGAGCGCGCCCTCGACGCCGCCCACGTCGGTGCGGAAGTCGAGCTCGAAGTCGTCCTCCTTGATGCTCGTCACCTTGTCGACCGGGGTCCCGGTCGCCTGCGAGGTCTGCTCGTCGATCCAGTCGCCCCCGCGGGCGATGGAGAACTTCATGACGGGCACCGCGTAGTAGGCGAGACAGACGTTCGTCATCCCCGCGCCGAAGCTGATCCCGAGCCCGGTGAAGTTGTTGTCGGCGAGCTCGGAGTAGATGACCGCCATCCCCTCGTTGATCGGCTCGGGGTCGTACCCCATGTCGCCGAGCATCGACTCGAGGGTCTTCTCGTGGTACAGCGTCGTCAGCCCGGAGTCGATCGGGTCCGCGGGGCTGGAGTAGAACAGCCGCTCGTTGGGCTTCGAGGGCTCGCCGACCACCTGCTCGGTGATCAGCTTGATCATCGGGATGGCCGACGCCTCCTCGCTTGAGAGGATGCCGTGTTGCATCGGCCGGCGGGTCTCCTTGTTGAAGATGTTCGCGAAGTTCAGCGCGTCGTCGCCGACGACGTACACCTTGTCGTCCTTGCGGATGTGGAGGACCTCGCTGCGCGAGAGCATCTGCTCGGCCATGTCGCTGTACTCGATCTCGACGAACGAGTTCCGCTGCTGTACGAACACCGTCTCCGCGCCCTCCTGTCGCCCGGAGAGGATGTTCATCGTACCGACGTCTAGGCCCTTAGCCATACCCGAGTATTTCATTTCGCACCTGATAAACGTTCGTGGGGATCCGTCCCGCGCTCCCGCGCCCCGGGCGAACACCTTCGGGAGTCGCGGCGATCGGCGGCCGATCCGCCGACGGGACGACCGCTGCGCGCCCCCGACCGCAGCGTCTCCCGCCCGATCCCGCACCGTTTATTCCTCGGGGGCGGGAGTACGCGGACGACGTGCGAGACACGCTCCGCGGTATCGTCGAACTCGCCCGCCTCGGCAACTGCGTCGCGGCCGGGGTGCTCACCGCCACCGGCGCGTTCGTCGCGGGCGCGGCCGGCGCGGTCCTCCCGACCGCGCTCGCCGCCGTGACGACCGCCTTCGCGGTCGCCGCCGGCAACGGCATAAACGACTACTTCGACCGCGAGATCGACGCGGTCAACCGCCCGGACCGACCCATCCCCCGCGGCGCGGTCTCGCCGCGGGGCGCGCTCGCGACCGCGACCGCCTGGTTCGCCGTCGCGGTCGCGGCCGCGGTCACCCTCCCGCCGCTGGCGATCGGCATCGCCGCCGTGAACCTCGTCGCCCTCGTGACGTACACGAGCCTGTTCAAGGGGACGCCCGGGCTCGGCAACGCCCTCGTCGCGTACCTCGTCGGCTCGACGTTCCTGTTCGGCGGGGCCGCCGTCGGGAACCCCCGCGCCGTCCTCGTCCTCGCCGCGCTCGCGGGCCTCTCGACGTTCACGCGCGAGGTGATCAAAGACGTCGAGGACGTGGCCGGCGACCGCGAGGAGGGGCTCTCTACGCTGCCCATCGCGTTCGGGGAGCGCCGCGCGCTGTGGATCGGCGCGGCCGCGCTCGTCGTCGCGGTCGCCGTCAGCCCGCTGCCGTACCTCTCCGGGACGCTCGGCGCGGCCTACCTCGCGGTCGTCGCGGTCGCCGACGCGGTCATGCTGTACGCGACCTACGAGAGCTTCGCCGACCCCGCCGCCGCGCAGCGCCGATTCAAGTACGGCACGTTCCTCGCGGCGGCGGCGTTCGTCGCGGGCCGGGCCGTCGTGGTCGCGTGAGACGGCTCGCGGCGGTCGCGCGGGTCGACAGAGCAGTCACTCGCGGACGCGACTCGACGAAAAAACGGAGTCGACAGCGGTTCGAACCGACGCTCGACGGCGGACGGTCAGGTGACGGTCACGCGACGTTGAAGCCCTTGTCGCGGAGGAAGTCCTCCACGCGACCCGAGTGGTTCCCCTGGAGCTCGATGGCGCCGTCCTCGACGGTGCCGCCGCAGGCGAACTTCGACTTGAGATCCGACGAGAGGGAGCTCAGATCCACGTCCTTCGGGTCGAATCCTTCGATGACCGTTACCTCCTTACCGTACCTGCGCTCGTCGATGCGGATGCTGATCTGCTGGGACTCTTTCGCGACGTCCTCGCAGACGCAGAGTTCCTGGGGCAGTCCGCACGTCGAGCAGACTTCCGACATTACAACCTGAGTCTACAGGATGCCCATATTAAATAGTGTCGGGAAGCCCCCCGTCAGCGGACGAACCGCCCGACGAGCGGCAGTCGTTCCACCGCGAGCCGGCGCACCGCGCGGCGCGCCTCGTCGGCCTCGTCGCGGGTCACCGACCCGGCGTACGCGGCGCGCTCGTACGCCGCCGCGACGGTCTCGACGCGCTCGTCCGCGCCGAGCGTCCGGATCGCGTTGACGTAGCTCCGCGGCGTCTCTCCCGGCCGCCGCTCGCGGTAGCGCCAGGCGAGCAGCCGTTCGAGGTCGGCGAACGCACGCTTCGCGTCCGTCGCCGGATCGCGGCGCAGCCGGGGCAAGACCGGCCCGATCCGGCGCCCCACGCGGTCGCCGACCCCGGCTCGCCGCCCGCCGGCGACGCCGAGCGCCGCGACGAGCAGCCAGTAGAGCGCGGTCTCCCAGTCCGGGAGCGGGATCGACCCGCCGCCCTCGGTCCCGGCGCTCGGCCTGTCACCCGGCGAGACGCTGTCCACCGTTCCCCCTTCCAGCCGCGAGATCTCCCCTGCGGTGGGGCCCTGCGAGTCGCCGGTCGCGTTCACGTCGCCCGCGACGGGCTCAGTCGCGCCGTTCTCGCTGGCGTTCGGCCCCGACCCGCCGTCGGCCGCGTTCGGCCCGCCCGCGCTGGGCTCGGTCTCCAGCGTCTGGTTTGGCGTCGAGGCGTCGGTGTCGACGTCCTCCGCGCCGTCGGCGCGCGCCTCCGCGAGCCGGGTGTCCCGCGCCTCGTCCCGCGGCTCGGACGGCGTCGGGTCGAACGCGACCCAGCCGTGGTCCGGCACGTAGATCGACACCCAGGTGTGGGCGTTCTGGCCCCGCACGACGTACTCGTCCTCGCCGACCTGCTGGCCGGTGGTGTACCCGCTCTCGAACCGGGTCGGGATCCCCTGCGACCGCAGCATCGCCGCCATCGTCGTCGCGAAGTAGACGCAGTAGCCGGCGTCCATCTCGAAGAGGAACGCGTCGGCGACGTCGCCCTCGGGCCGCTCGACCGTCAGCGAGTACGCGTACTCGGAGCGCAGGTACGCCTCGACCGCGGCCGCCTGCTCGTACGGCGACTCCGCGCCCGCGGCCGCGACGATCTCCTCGGTCCGGTCGCCCACCCGCTCCGGCGTGCTCTCGGGGAGCTGCGTGTACCGCTCCTCGATGGCCTCGGGGTAGTCGGTGCTGGCGTTGCGGAGCGCCGCGGGGTCGGCGTCGAGCACGCGGCTCTCGACGGTCACCTCGTCGCCCAGATCGAGCGGCTCCGCGAGCCGCAGGCTGCCCCGCTCGTCGACCTCAACCGTCCCGCCGCCGGACGCGGCGACCGGCTTCCACGGCGCGGGTAACGCGCCGGACTCGGCCTCGGCGGTGATCGTCGTCGTGACGCGCTCGCTCTCGCCCGGCGGACCGGCGAGCGTGTCGTTGACCGCGGACCGCTCGCCGGTCCGCACCCAGCCGTCGCCGGTGTAGGTGTCGTACGCGCCGGTGTGCCAGTTCCGTTCGACCGGGCTCTCGATCGTGTATCGGACCTCGGGCGAGAGCCGCGTCGACCCGACCACCTCCAGCTCGTCGCCGCCGCTCAGGCTCGACTCCAGGGTCGAGGTCCCCCGGTCGAGCCCCAGCGGCGCCGCCGCGCCCCCGGGGACCACGGTGACGGTCGCGCTCGCCACGACCATCGCCGCGACGATCAGCGCGAACGTCCCCGCGTGGCCCCGCAGCCGGCTCGGGGTCGAGAGCGTCGAGAGGCCGACGGCGAGCGCGAGGCCGACGACGCCGGCGACCGCCGCCCCCGTGCCCGCGTCGCCGGTGAGCACGAGGAAGCCGAGCGTCCCGCCCGCGACCGCCGCGGCCGCGACGTGTCGCCCCCGCCCCGCGAAGTAGCCGACGAGGAACGTCGGCACCGGCGCGACCGCGAGCACCCAGACGTCCGCGAGCGCCAGCCGCAGCACGGAGAGCCCGGTCGACAGCGCGAGCACGTCGAGGGCGACGCTCCGGATCGTGAACAGCGCGCGCTGGCTCTCCGGGACCGCGAAGAGGTACGCGAGCAGCCCCGCGACGAAGATCCCGCCGGAGAAGACCAGGGCGGCCCGCTCGCCGATGACGCGCGCCAGCGCCAGCCCGCCGAGCCCGGCGACCGCGACGACCGCCGCGGTCCGGACCGTCCCGCCGACGACGTTCGTCACCTCGAAGAACACGGCGAGGTACGCCGCGGCGACGACCGCGACGCCGACCGCCGCCGGGTCGGCGAGCCGCCGGTCGTCCCCGGCCGGATCGGAACGAGCGCGGGGTTCTCGGGCGGGCGCGTCGCGGCTCACGGCGACGCCACCCCCCGTCGGTCCCTGGAGCCGTCGGTCCGGTTCGCCCCGGCGTCGCCGTCCGCCTGGCGCTCGCCCTCGGCCTCGCGGCGCAGGTCGTCGAAGGAGACCGACCGGTCGCCCGTGCGGAACCGGGCGCCGTCGGCCCCGGCGACGATCGTCACGTCGGCCTCGTCGCCCGCCACCGCCCCCGGTCCGGTCCGCGCCGCGAGCTCCAACACCTCGCGCCGGCCGCGGTCGCCCGGCGACGCCGAGACGCGCCCGGCGGGCAGCCGGACGTCGACCGGCACCCCGTCGTCGAGCAGCGCCAGCGCGAGGCTCACCGTCGCCCGGGCGAGCTCGTCGGCCGCCGCCGCGCTCGGAGAGCGGTCCTCGGGGCCGAACCCGGACAGCTCCTCGCCGCCGCCGACCTCCGTGCCGCCCGCGATCGTCACGCGGTTCCGCGCGGTCTCGGCCGAGAACTGCTTGACGACGATCTCGTCGCGCTTGGCGGTCGTCGCCCAGTGGACGTCGCGGACCGCGTCGCCGCGGGTGTACTCGCGGAGGCGGTCGAACTCCTCGCGCTGCCGGCTCACGTCGACCGCGTCGGCCGCGTGGAGCGCCCGGCGGAACCGGGCCGGGATCGGGTCGCGGGGCGGGTACACCGTCACCGCGTCGGTCTCGTCGACGACCAGCTCGCGCTCGAAGAGCCCGAACACGTCGGTCGCGGTGAGCTCGATCGGGCCGAGGGTCCGCTCGCCGCGCTCGCGGTACGTCACCCGGTAGGACACCGGCTCCGACCCCACCGAGGCCCGGATCGGCGCCGTCGGCCCGTCGAGCCCCTCGTCGACGCGGACGAACACGTCGGCGAGGAACGAACGGGAGGGAGCGGCGTCGCCGGTCACGTCGGGCCCGAACTCCAGGCGGACCTCCCGCGTCTCCCCGACGAAGCCGTCCGCGGGCGTCACGTGGCGGACGGCGGGGACGTCGACGCGCGACACCTGGACGTAGCCGGCCGCGAGCGCGATGGCCACCGGGATCACGATCGCGTCGAGCGCGCGCCCCCCGGCGGCGATCCCGCTGGCGGCCGCGACGAGGCCGACGAGGCCGGCGACGCGTCCCCGGCGGGTGAGTGCGGGCGTCATCGGTGCGTGGGGGGCGTCGGCGTCATCGCGGTGTCACTCCACCCGGATCCGGTCGAGCGCGTCGCTGACGACGTCCGCGCCGTCGGTCCCGCCCGACTCGGTCCGGATCCGGTGCGAGAGCACGGTCGGGGCCTCCGTCTGGACGTCGTCGGGGATCACGTACTCCCGCCCCTCGAGGGCGGCGCGGGCCTGCGACGCGCGGACAAGCGCGAGGCTCCCGCGCGGGCTCGCCCCGAGCCGCGCGTTCCGGCGGGTGAACACCGCGAGCCGGGCCACGTACTCCCGGACCGCCTCCGAGGCCTCGATCTCCCCGACGATCCGGCGGGCCGCCCGCACGTCGCCGATCGTCGCCACGGGCTCGACCGAGTCCACCGGGTGGTCGCCCGTGAGGCGGCCGAGTATCGCCGCCTCGTCCTCGGCGTCGGGGTAGCCGAGCCGGATCTTCTTCGTGAAGCGGTCGACCTCCGCGACCGGCAGCTCGTACGTCTGCCCCGGCTCCACGTCGTTCTGGGTCGCGATCACGCAGAACGGGTCCGGCAGCTTGCGGGTGGTCCCGTCGGTCGTGACCTGGTTCTCCTCCATCGCCTCCAGAAGCGACGACTGCGTCTTCGGCGGGGCGCGGTTGATCTCGTCGCCGAGGACGACGTTCGCGAACACCGGCCCGGGCTGGAAGTCGAACTCGTCGGTGCGGCGGTTGAACACGTTGACGCCGGTGACGTCGGAGGGCAGGAGGTCGGGGGTGAACTGGACGCGCTTGAACGAGCCGTCGATCGAGCGCGCGACCGACTTCGCGAGCGTCGTCTTCCCGACGCCGGGCACGTCCTCGACGAGGAGGTGACCGCGCGCCAGCACGGTGACGAGGACGTGCTCGACCGCCTCGCGCTTGCCGACGATCACCTCCTCGACCTCGTTCACGATCCGGTCCGCGAGCGCGGCGACGTCGGCGGGCGTCTCGGGCGCGTCCGCCGCGACGGCATCGGTCGTCGCCCTCCCGGGCTCGGCGTCGGCCGACTCCGCCGGACCGGTTCCGATCGGTGCCGGATCCCCGGGGTCCGTCATGTTCGGCCGGCCGCGTCCGGGTCTGCTTCCCGTCCGGACGCGACCGTGCGAATGCTCCCCGTGATCATCGATATACCCCGGGTAAGGCGAGCAACGGCATATGCGTTCCGCCGGCGGTAGTTCGCTCGAATCCGCGGGTCTCTGTCCCTCTGAGGCCGCCAGTCCGCCGATTTCGTGCGAGTCGTCGGCCCGCCTCCCGGGCCGCCAACCGCCGAAATCCGCGACTACGACTCCCTGACGTTCCGCCCGACCGGCTCGCCGAACGACGAGGCCCCGGTCGCCGGGTCGCGCTCGTAGACGACCTCGCCGCGGACGAGCGTCACCTCGGGGAAGACGCCGCGGAGCCCCTCGAAGGGCGTCCACGCGCAGGCGCTGTGGAGCGCGGCGGCCTCGATCTCGCGGGGGTCGGCGGTGTCGACGAGGACGAGGTCGGCGTCGCGCCCCGCCGCGACCCGTCCCTTCCGGTCGAGGCCGAAGATCTCGGCCGGGTTCGCGGCGACGACGTCGCGGACGCGCTCGAGCGACAGCTCGCCCGTCCGCGCCGACTCCAGGAGGAGCGGGTACAGCGTCTCCACGCCCGGCACGCCGCTCGGCGCGTCGACGAGTTCGCGGCGCTTCTCCTCGACCGTGTGGGGCGCGTGGTCGGTCGCGACCACGTCGACGTCGCCCGCGGCGAGGCGGGCGAACAGCGCCTCGCGGCGCTCCTCGGACCGTAGCGGCGGGTTCATCCGCCCGAACGTGCCGAGCGACCGCGCCCGCTCGCGGGAGAGGTAGAGGTGGTGCGGCGTCACCTCGCAGGTGACGCGTGCGGCGTCGGTACTAGCGTCGCCGTCGCCCCCTCCCGACTCGCTTTCGCGGGCCTCGACGACGGCGTCGACCGCCTCCGGCGTCGAGGTGTGCGCGACGTGGACCTGCGCGTCGCGGTCCGCGGCCGCCGCGAGCGCGCGCTCGACCGCGGCCACCTCGGCGTCGACCGTCCGATAGGCGGACCACCCGTCGGCGGTCGCGGCCGTGCCGACCCCGCCGAGGTCGCCGTCGAGCGCGCCGTCGTCGAACAGCGTCGCGTCCTCCGCGTGGACGGTGACGGGGACGTCGCGGGCGCTCGCCTCGTCGAGCGCGTCGGCGAACAGGTCGGCGTCGATCCCCATGTCGCCGGTCGAGTCCGCGAGGAACACCTCGCCGAGCGCGAACAGCGGCCGGTCGAAGAGGCTCGCCGGGTCCCAGTCGGGGGTCACGCCGCCGTTGATCCCGTAGTCGACGAGCGACTCGGCGGCGAGCGCGGCCTTCTCGTCGAACGCCGCGCCGTCGACGGTGGGCGGCGAGGTGTTCGGCTGGTCGACGACGGTCGTGACGCCGCCGGCCGCGGCGCTCCGGGAGCCCGAGCCCCACGTCTCCTTGTGGCTCCCGCCCGGCTCGCGGAAGTGGACGTGGACGTCGACCGCGCCCGGCAGGAGGTGTCGCCCGCGGGCCTCGAGGACGCGCTCGCCGGCGTCGGCCCCGAGCCCCTCGGCGACCGCGTCGATCCGTCCGTCGTCGCCGATACGCACGTCTCGCACCCGGCCGTCGGCCAGCGTCGCGCCCGTGATGAGCATCGTTGTGGGCCGGTCGCGGCGAGCGGGATAAACGCTGGTGGTTCCGGGCGGGCGTCGGTCGGCCTTGACGGCGACGCCTCGCGGGTCACCGCAAGAGGTTTGCCGCCCGCGGCGGCTCGTCTCGCGCATGGTCCCGTCCGTCCCCGCGACTTGGCTTCCGCTCTCCCCCGTTCCCGCGCTCGTCGGTTCGGCCGTCGGCTGGCTGTGGACGCTCGCGCTGCTGGTCCTCCCCGGGCTCGTCGCCGCGGGGCTGTGTGCGCCGTTCCTCGCGGCGTCGCGCCTCCGGGCGCTGTTCGAGGCGCTCCCCCCGGCGGGGCGGGTCCTGCCCTCGTACCTCGCGGTCGCGATCGGGCTCTCGGTCCCGTACGTCGCCGGCGTCGGCCTCACGGTGGCGCGCGCCGGCGAGGCGGGGCCCGCGTGGAGTTCGGGGTTCCTCTCGACGGCGCTTCTCGGCGGCGTCCTCGTCGGCCTCGTCGCTCCTGCGACCGCCGTCGCCGGGCTGCCGCGTTTCGGGGTCGACTGGGATCCGACCGGATACGGCCCCTCGACGTGGCTCCTCCTCGGCGCCGCCGGCCTCTGGTACGCGGTCGTCGCCGCCGTGCCGCTCGCCGCGCTCGCCGTCGGGATGGCGTTACCGGGCGGGTACTGACGGCGACGCGCGAACCGGGCGACCCGACTCCGCGGGACCTCCCGATTCCATAACACTTTGTTGCCTCGCGTCGAGACTCCCCCGCGCATGCTCCCCGCACCATTCCGGCTGTTCTTCGTTGCCGTCCCCCTCCTCGTTAGCGCCGGCGCGCTGGCGATGGCGGCGTTCCCGCGAAAGATGACGAGCTGGCAGACCCGCTCGCCAGACGGATCGACGGGGCGGATCGAACCGAGCGACACGCGGATCCTGCTGATGCGCGTGATGGGCGTCGTCGTCGCCGCGCTCGCCCTCCTGATGGCGTTCGGCACGTTCTCGTTCATCCCCTGAGGCCGGCGGTTCCGCGCCCCGGCCCGAATCCTTGTCACGCGGTGACGACGCTCCGATACGGTTTTGGGTCGCCCCGCGGAACTCCCGACAAATGCTGTCTCGACAGTTCGTCCGGGAGAACCCCGAGGTCGTCCGCGAGGCGCTCGACAACAAGGGCGTCGACGTCGACCTCGACCGGATACTCGACGTCGACGAGGAGTGGCGGGAGCTGAAACAGCGCGGCGACGACCTGCGCCACGAGCGCAACGAGGTCTCCTCGACGATCGGCGAGCTGAAGGCCGCCGGCGAGGAGGCGGAGGCGAAGGAGGCGATCGAGCGCTCCCAGGAGCTCAAGTCGGAGCTCCAAGACGTCGAGGCGCGCGCCGACGAACTGGAGGGCGAACTGGAGGAGTCGCTGCTCGAACTGCCGCAGATCCCCCAGGAGTCGGTCCCGGTCGGCGCCGACGAGTCGGAGAACGTCGAGCGCCGCCGCGAGGGGTTCGACGACCTCCGCGACCTCCCCGCCGAGGTGACGCCGCACTACGACTTAGGCGAGGACCTGGAGATCCTCGACTTCGAGCGCGGCGCGAAGGTCGCCGGCGGCGGCTTCTACGTCGCGAAGGGCGACGGCGCCCGCCTCGAACACGCGCTGATCCAGTTCATGCTCGACGTCCACCGCGAGCAGGGGTACGAGGACGTGTTCCCGCCGATCCCGGTCAACTCCGCGTCGATGCGGGGCACCGGCCAGCTCCCGAAATTCACCGAGGACGCCTACCGCGTCGAGGGGTCGAACGAGGACGAGTACGACGACGACGACCTCTGGCTGCTCCCGACCGCGGAGGTGCCCGTCACGAACCTCCACCGCGACGAGATCCTCCTCGGCGAGGACCTCCCGCTGAAGTACCAGGCGTACACGCCGAACTTCCGGCAGGAGGCCGGCGAACACGGCACCGAGACGCGCGGCATCGTCCGCGTCCACCAGTTCAACAAGGTCGAGATGGTGAACTTCGTGCGGCCCGAGGAGAGCGACGAGCGCTTCGAGGGGCTCGTCGACGAGGCCGAGGAGGTGCTGCGCCGCCTCGAACTGCCTTACCGCATCCTCGAGATGTGTACCGGCGACCTCGGCTTCACGCAGGCGAAGAAGTACGACGTGGAGGTGTGGGCGCCCGGCGACGACATGGAAGAGGGGCCCGACCTGGGCGGCCGCTGGCTGGAGGTCTCCTCCGTCTCGAACTTCGAGGACTTCCAGGCGCGCCGCGCCGGGATTCGGTACCGCGAGGAGCACCACGAGTCGGCGGAGTACCTCCACACGCTCAACGGCTCGGGGCTCGCGGTCCCGCGGATCGTCGTCGCCATCCTGGAGTACTACCAGAACGACGACGGCACCGTCACCGTCCCCGAGGCGCTGCGACCGTACATGGGCGGCACGGAGGTCATCGAGGGCCACGACGCCGTCGGCGAGTCGAAGCTCGGCGGGGAGTAGTACCAGTTCGCGTCCGAATAGGACGGATTCGAAGGCGGTCTGCGCCTCCGGTATCGAACGTTCGAAACGCATCGGTACCACACCGACGAAGCGAAGACTCGACGTCGGTCGCCGATTCGAGTCTCTATACCCCTGCTAATTCGTCCGCAACCGCCTCTCCGTCGTCAAGCAGTTTCTCCGAGGCACGAGCCGCTTCTGCGTCCGGCTGGCCGATCGATGCGGCGAGTGCGTCGAATCCGAGGACGTCGTCGAAATAGAGGTCGACGACAATCTCGTACGCGCGCTCTTCTTTTCTCATCTCGTTTGATTACCGCCGAGGCGTGTTCGCATGTCTCATCTGCGGACCTATGACCGGGTCCAAAACGGTCCGACCGCCGCTACTGGTTCTCCAGGGCGTCGAGGATGCACGCGGCGGCGACGACCGCCTCCTTCGGCACGTCGCTCGCGTCGTCGACGGTGACCGTGTAGGCGTCGCGCATCGAGAACTGCCCCTCGATGTCGCCGACGTGGCCGCCGTCGGCGTCGAATATCTCGTACTTGTTCGGGATCAGGTTCGCGGCGCCGACGAGGTGGCGGAGCCCCGAGAGGAGCTTGTTCTTCGACTTGATCGTCGCCAGCGCCTCTCCCGTCTCGGGGTCGCGGACCGTCCAGTTCTCGACGAACAGCGAGTAGTCCTCGTCCAAGACGACCACCTCCTCGCCGGTGCCGGCGTCGACGATGGCGTAGTTGCCGCCGACGTCGATAATGCCGCCCGCCTTCACCGAGAAGGCGTCCTCGTCGTCGCCGGTGACGAACGGGAACTCCTCTTTCAGCTTGAACATCTTCTGTTTCCCGCGGAGGACGACGTCGCCGGCGCTGTCGCGGACGGCGTACTTGTTCCGGACCAGCGACTGTTTCACCTCGTAGCGGTCGTCGCTGAGGTCGACGGTCGAGATGTCGTACGCGCCGGGTTCGGACTCGGACTCGGAGGGCAGCGGCATGTGCGCGACGACGGCGAGCGGTCAAAAAAGGCTTCTGTTCGATCTACGGCGGTCTCAGGGCGTTAGCCGGTCGACCGAGAGCCACGCCACGTCGGCGTCGACGGACGCGTCGTCGGCGTCGTCGGCGGGGTGGTCGTCGCCGACCGCGGTCAGCGCGAACACCATCTCCTTGCGGACGCCGCCCGCGAGCCGCACGTCGAGCGACAGTTCGCGGGGCGAAAAGCGGTGGTCCTCCGCGACGACGCGCACGAGGTGTTCGGAGTGCGGGAGGTCCTCGACCGTCTCCACGTCGAGGTAGGTCCGGAAGTCGGCGCCGAACTTGAACCCGGTCTTCGGCACGGCGTCGGCGCCGCGGAGGCGCCGGTAGACCGCGAGCCGTCGGTCGAAGCGATCGCCCTCCACGTCGCGGCCGCGAGCGACGATCCGGGCGGCGGCGTCGGTCGTCGCCTCGCTCCCCCCGCGCTTCCCCGAAGCGTCGGCGCCGGCGTCACCGACCGACGCCGACAGCGACAGCCGACCGTCGGCGGCCAGCGACGCGGCCTCGACGAGCGAGAGCTGGAGCGCGCCCTCGACGTCGGCGGCTCGACCGGTAAGCGGTCGGCCGTAGAAGCCGCGCTCGTAGAGCCCCTCGGGGGCGTCCCAGACGACGACGCGGTCGGCGAGGAGGACCCCCGCCAGCGAGCCCGGCGGTTCGTAGTCGGTCGCCCCGTCGATGCGGCCGTCGTCGGCTGCGAAGTAGGTGATGTCGGACTCCTCGTCGACGACCGCGAGCGTCCGCCCGGCGAGCCCGCTCGCCGCGATCGACTCGCGCTCGCCGACGACCTGGATCGGGTACTTCACCTTCCCCGTGTCGGGCGTCTGGCCGCGCTCGTAGGCGACGAAGTCGACCGCGTCGCTCGGCGCGTCGCTCCCGCCGGGCCACGGCTCGCGGGCGGGCGAGAGGTAGAAGCCGCGGTCGCGGAGGTCCGAGTAGACGAGGAACCGCACCGCGAAGCGGTCGGCGGCGGCCGCGCTGGCGACGAAGAAGCGCTCGAAGCCGACGGGGTCGTCCGGCGCGTCGGCGGCGTCGCCCTCGAGCTCGATCCCGGAGAGGTCGCCGCGGAACAGCAGGTGCGCGGCCTCGACCCGCGAGAGCGCGATCTCGTCGCCGTCGAGCGGTCGCCCGTACCCCCGGGCGTCGTAGAAGCGCTGGCGGGCGTCCCCGCCGACGCGGACCGCGTCGCCCCGCAGGTGTCCGGTCGGTTGCATACCAGTCACCGCGGCCGGCCGAGGGAAGGGGGTTGCGGTCGGTACTGGTGAGATCACGGTAAATCGGACCGAGAAGGAAGCTATCAATCAACGTGAGCGAGCGGCGTTGCTGTCGGCCGTTTATAACTGATCGACAGCGGATCGACGGTGGCCGCCTCCAAAGCCCCAGCCGGGAGGGCGGCGCACACTCGTTGCGCTCCTCGCTCGGCCACTCACTCCGTTCGTTCCCTCGCTGCGGTGCTTACGTCGTCTGCGCCGCCCTCCCGGCTGCCCCTTTGAGTCCATCCACAGCACCGCACAGCACCTCACACCTCCCCAGCCTCGTCGCTCGTTCGGGGCTCCCTTCGGTCGCCCACTCCGCTCGCGACTCCCTCGCGCGTGCTCCTCGCGGCCGCCGGGGGCGGCCGCTCGCAGGCACGCGCCGCCGCACTACCGTTTATAAGCAGTCGCCGCTCCCCCTCACGCCCGTTTTGGATCCCTTTCTACGGGCGGGAACCGACTCTCGACGACGCCGGACAAGCGTAAAGAGCCGCGGGCGAGAACGAGAGGTATGAACGACACCGCAGGGCTCCGGCTCACGGTGCGTGCCGCCGAGAAGCGGGACGCGGGCCGGGGCATCGCCAGGCTCCCCGAGTCGGCCCGCAAGCGGCTCGCCCTCCTCAGCGGCGACACGGTCGAGGTGCGCGGCGAGCGCACCGCCGTCGCGAAGGTGTGGCCGGGCGGTCCCGACGCCGCCGACGGCTCCGTCCTCATCGACGCGGACACCCGCGCGAACGCCGGCGTGAAGGTCGGCGACACCGTGACGATCGCGCCCGTCGACGTCGCGGACGCCGACCGCGTGACGATCGCCGCGCCCGGCCGCCTCGCCGAGGTCGACGTGAGCCGCGAGGTCGTCGAGCGCGCGCTCTCCCGCGAGCTCCGCGACCGCCCCGTCACCGAGGGCGAGGCCGTCCACGTCGAGCGGCTGGGCGGCCTCCGCTTCGTCGTCGCGCGGACCGCTCCCGCGGGGACCGTGCGGATCACCGCGTCGACGGACGTCTCGGTCGAGTACGAGGGCGATTCGGGGTCCGGGAGCGACGGCGTCGACGCGCGAACGGGGACCGGCGGCGACCGACCCGACGCGCCGACCGACTCGCGGAGCGCCCCGCCCGGGAGCGACGCTCGCCCGGAGGGCGGCGACGCCTCGCCCGCCGAGCACACCGCGGGCGCGACCTACGAGGACATCGGCGGGCTAGACGAGGAGCTTGAGCTCGTCCGGGAGACGATCGAGCTCCCGCTCTCGGAGCCGGAGGTGTTCACCCGGCTCGGGATCGACCCGCCGAAGGGAGTCCTCCTCCACGGCCCGCCGGGGACGGGGAAGACCCTCATCGCGCGCGCCGTCGCCAACGAGGTCGACGCGACGTTCGTCACCGTCGACGGCCCGGAGATCATGTCGAAGTACAAAGGCGAGAGCGAGGAGAAGCTCCGCGAGAAGTTCCGCGAGGCTCGCGACGCCTCCCCGGCGATCGTCTTCTTCGACGAGATCGACTCGATCGCGGGCAAGCGCGACGACGGCGGCGACGTCGAGAACCGCGTCGTCGGGCAGCTGCTCTCGCTGATGGACGGGCTCGACGCCCGGGGCGACGTGATCGTCATCGGCGCGACGAACCGCGTCGACACCATCGACCCGGCGCTGCGGCGGGGCGGGCGGTTCGACCGCGAGATCGAGATCGGCGTGCCCGGCGAGTCCGGGCGGCGACAGATCCTCGACGTCCACACGCGCCGGATGCCCCTCGCGGACGACGTCGACCTCGACCGGATCGCGGGCCGGACGCACGGGTTCGTCGGGGCCGACATCGAGGGGCTCGCGCAGGAGGCGGCGATGACCGCCCTCCGGCGCGCCCGCGAGACCGACGGGCGCGCGCTGAACGACGTGACGGTCGGGAAGACCGACTTCGAGGCCGCGCACGCGAACGTCGAGCCGAGCGCGATGCGCGAGTACGTCGCCGAGCAGCCGACCACCGAGTTCGCCGACGTCGGCGGCCTCGACGACGCGAAAGACGAGCTCGAGCGCGCCGTGACGTGGCCGCTGTCGTACGGGCCGCTGTTCGACGCCGCGGGCGCGGACCCCCCGACCGGCGTCCTGCTGTACGGCCCGCCGGGGACCGGGAAGACGCTGCTCGCGCGCGCCATCGCCGGCGAGAGCGGCGTGAACTTCATCCAGGTCGCCGGGCCGGAGCTCCTCGACCGCTACGTCGGGGAGTCGGAGAAGGCGGTCCGCGAGCTGTTCGACCGCGCGCGGCAGGCGGCGCCCGCGATCGTCTTCTTCGACGAGATCGACGCCGTCGCGACGGACCGCGACGCGGCCGGCGGCGACGGCTCCGGCGTGAGCGAGCGCGTCGTCTCCCAGCTCCTGACGGAGCTCGACCGCGCCAGCGACAACCCGAACCTCGTCGTCCTCGCGGCGACGAACCGACGGGACGCCCTCGACCCGGCGCTGCTCCGGCCCGGTCGCCTGGAGACGCACGTCGAGGTGCCGGAGCCGGACCGCGAGGCGCGCCGCAAGATCCTGGAGGTCCACACCCGCGGGAAGCCTCTCACGGACGAGGTCGACTTAGAGCGCGTCGCCGACGAGACCGAGGGCTACTCCGGCGCGGAGATCGCCTCGCTCTCGCGGGCGGCGGCGATGCGTGCCATCGAGCGCGTCGCCGACGAGCACGGCGAGGCCGCCAACGACCACGCCGACGAGGTCGGGATCACCGGCGAGGACTTCGACGCGGCGCTCGAGTCCGTCCGGCCTCAGACCGCCTGAAAGCGCCGTGGTCGCGTGGTTCGGCGTCTCTCCCGCCGACTCGTCTTCGGCTAGTCGTCTCCGCTCGACTCGGCGGCCGCGCCGTCATCCGTCTCCTTCCCGTCCACCTCTCTGCGCTCTGCCTCGTCGCTCCCCGCCTCCCCGTCGTCGGACTCGCCGTGGTCGTGCCCGCCGTGCGCGCCGGCGTCTCCGAGCGCGCCGGGACCGAACTCGTCGACCGGGGTGACGCTGTAATCGACCGTGAGCGTGTCCTTCGTCGCGCGGACCTTGCCCACGAACGTCGATATCTCCGCGAGCTCCCCCTCCAGCACGAACAGCTCCATACAGTACTGCGAGCCGACGTGGCTGTGGAAGTTCGAGGCGACGATCCCCTCGTCCTCGTGGCGCAGGCGCATCATCCGCTCCTCGACGTTCGTCGTCTCGTAGTTGAAGAGCACCGTCACGACGGCCATGAGGTCGCGGTCCTCGAGCTTCGCGTCCTCGAACTCGCCGAGGAGGTTCCGGGAGGCCTCGCGGACGACCTCGCTGCGGCCGGTGTACCCGTGTTCGTCGGAGAAGTTGTCGATGCGCTCTAGCAGCTCCTCCGGCATGGACACGCTGACGACTGTCATGTATTAAATCATGCCGCGGAAGTTGTTAATCCTTGAGGTCCGGGCCGTCACGTTCCGCTTCCCGTTCTGTCCGGTCGCCGCCTCCTCCGGTCCTCTCGCTGTCACCGCCTCCTTCGATCCGGTCGCCGAGCCACGCGTAGTGGTCGAGCAGAGCCGTCTCGCCCGCGTCGGTGAGCGCGTACACGTCGGCGATGCCCTCGGTCCGGCGATCGAGGTACCCGGACTCGACGAGCGCCGAGAGGGTCCCGTAGAAGGAGCCGGGGTCGATCCGCTCGTCGTAGTGCGACTCGAGCCGGCTCTTCAGCGACTGCGCGCGCAGCTCGCCGCGGTCGTACAGCAGCGCGCAGAGGTCGCGGCGGCGGCCGCTGTGGAACCACTTCGTCATGGCTCTCCGATCGCGCCGCGGCCGGATAAATCGCTCACGACGCGTCGCCGGGACCGGGGCGTCCCTCGCCGCCGCCGCGCCGGTCGGCGACGCCCCGGGCGCCGCCGTCGATCAGTTCGTCGAGGCGGCTCACGCGCCGGTCGCCGAGGACGCAGCGGCCGCGCTCGTCGTGGCCGACGCGCTCGACGTGGACCGCGTCGAGGCCGGCGTTCCAAGCGGCCGCCACGTCGCTCTCGCCGTCGCCGACGTAGTAGCCGCGGCCGCGGCCCGGGTCGACGCCGAGCGCCTCCATCGCGACCTCGATCGGGTCGGGGGCCGGCTTCCACCCCGTCTCGTCGGTACAGCAGACGACCGCGTCGAAGCGCCCGCCGAGGTCGAGCCGGTCGAGGACGGGGTCGGCGAGGAACTCCTGACAGTGGGTGACGAGGCCGGTCGGGCCGCCGACCTCGTTCACGCGGTCGAGCAGCCGCGCGGCGTCGTCGTGGAGGTACGTCGCCTCCGCGCGGGCGGCCGGGTCCTCGACCGCGTGGAACGCCGGCCAGAACGCGTCGGGGTCGACGCCGATCCCGCGGAGCGTCTCGGCCCGCGAGCCGCCGAGCCCGTGCCAGAGGACCCGCGCCTCTCGGTCGGAGAACTCCCGGCCGAGCCGGTCGCCGACGCGGTCGAACACCGTCCGGGTGTACTCCCACTCGGCGTCGACGAGCGTCCCGTCGAGGTCGAACAGGTGAAAGTCGTAGTCGGCGACGGCCATGGATCCACCTCTACGCCGGTGGCCGACAAGTGCGTTGTGGGTCCGCGGGACCGCGACCCACACCGGCGGGAGCCGCCCGGTCGCCGGACGCCGCGCGCTCGCTCAGCCCCGGACGTGGACCGACGACCCGAGGTACTTGCGGAGGACCTCGTCGACGGACTCGGCGTTGAACGGGGCGAGGTCCGCGGCGATCGCGTCCGTCAGCGCGTCGCGGTAGCCCTCGTCGGTGCGGAGCTCCCGGAAGTCGGCGGCGACCACCTCGACGCCCGGGCCCGACGCGACCCCCAGCCGCTCCGCGGCCAGGCGGCGGAAGGACGGCTCGTCGCCGATCTCGCCGCGCCACAGCCGGTCGCGGAAGAAGAGCCACCCGTCCGTTCCGGGCTCGGGCGCGGTGATCTCCATCGTCGTCTCGAACCGGTCCGGGTCGACGGACGCGTCCGCCGGGTCGAGTCCGACGGCGACGCGGAAGACGTAGGCGGCCTCCATGCCCCTGGGTTCGGCCGATCGATCCATAAACGTATACCGCTCGGCGTCGTGTGCCCCGAGCATGTGGCAGCGACTCCGCGGCCTCGCCGGTCGCGCGTACCGGCGACACCTCCGCCGCGAGATCGACGACGTCCCCGACCACGTCGCCGTCATCCAGGACGGGAACCGCCGGTACGCCCGCGAGCGCGGCGACGACGCCCCCGACGGCCACCGCGCCGGGGCGGACACAACCGAGCGCGTCCTGGACTGGTGCGCCGACCTCGGCGTCTCGGAGCTCACCCTCTACGCCTTCTCCACGGAGAACTTCGAGCGCCCGGACGAGGAGCTAGAGCCCCTCTTCGACCTGCTGGAGCACAAGCTGCGCGAGTTCGCCGACGCCGACCGCGTCCACGAACAGGGCGTCCGCGTCCGCGCAATCGGCGACGTGCCCAGACTCCCGCCGCGGGTCCGCGACGCGGTCGACTACGCGGAGCGGCGGACCGCGGGTAACGACCGGTTCACGCTCAACGTCGCGCTGGCGTACGGCGGCCGGACCGAGCTGCTCGACGCCGCGCGCGCCATCGCCCGCGACGTCGACGCCGGCGAGATGGCGCCCGAGGACGTCGACGTCGAGGCCGTCGAGTCCCGGCTGTACGACCGGCCGATCCGCGACGTGGACCTGATCGTCCGCACCGGCGGCGACGAGCGCACCTCGAACTTCCTCCCGTGGCACGCGAACGGGAACGAGGCCGCGGTCTACTTCTGTGCGCCGTACTGGCCGGAGTTCTCCGAGGTCGACTTCCTCCGCGCGATCCGTACCTACGAGTCCCGCGAGGAGTCGTGGCAGCGCGCCCGGGCCGAGCGGGCCGCCGCGCTGGTGCGCGCGCTCGCCGAGGTGGAGTTCGCCGAGGCCCGCGCCGCCGCCGCGCGGCTCCGGGACCGGGTCCCGCGGCTCGACGGGAGCGACCTCTCCGAGGACGCCCTCGGTACCGCCGAGACCGACTCGCCCCCGTCGAGCGACGGTGACGCCCGTAATACGGTCGAGGGAGACGCGGCGGAGTCGCGGGGCGCGGACTAGGCCGTCTCCGGCGCGACCCCGCCCTCGTTCCGCGTCAGCAGGTACAGCGCGAACGACGAGAGCCAGTGCGACCCCGCGTAGTCGTCGGTGAGCACGTCCGCGGCCCCCGCCTCGGCGTGGCGGCGCGCGGCATCCGCCAGCGGCTCGCGCAGCCGGGTCGCCGCGGGACCGTCCCTCCCCGCGAGCGCGTCGGCGAGCCCGGCGAGACACCACGCCCGGGAGACGTTGAGGCCGATCAGGTGCATCGCGGCCCCGTCGCCCTCGTCCGGCTCGACGTCGACGGGCGACCGCAGCGCGTCGTGCGGCGGCGCGGTCAGGTCCGGGAGGAAGCCGTCGAGCCACGACGCGAACGGGTCCGGGTCGAGGACGCGGCGCATGAGGTCCGCCTCGGTCAGCGCCGGCGAGACGAAGTCCCAACCGACCGGCTCCGCGCCGACGACCGCCGCGGTGTCGTCCGCGTAGAGGCGGCGGGCGGTCGTCTCGGCCTCGCGTTCGAGGTCCGCGTCGCCGACGACACGGGCGTAGTCGAGCACGCCGGCGAGCGCGAACGCGGTGTTGCCGTGCGTGCCGACGCGGTGGGGGCGGTCGATCTCGAGGAACGACTCGCGGGTCCCGCGGCGGACCCGGTCTTCGAGCGGGCGGAGCGTCTCGCGCCACGCGTCGGCGCGCGGGTCGTCCCACAGGGCGAGTTCGGCGGCGAGCCGCAGCAGCCACGCCCAGCCGTACGGCTCCTCGAAGCCGGGGTTCTCGTCGAGGTAGGCGACCTCGCCGGCGACGTGCTCGGGTGTCAGCCGCCCGTCGACGCCGGCCGCGATCGCGGCCTCGTCCGGGTGGTCCGGCGCGAGCCGCAGCGCGCGGACGAGCGCCCAGTGGCTGTGGACCGCCGAGTGCCAGTCGAAGCAGCCGTAGAAGGCGGGGTGATTCTCCGACGGGCGCGGCGGCGCGTCCGGCCCCTCGACGACCCCCTGGTAATGCGGGTACTCGGTCTCGACCCCGTCGAGCGGGTGCTCGGCCAGCGCCGCCGCGACCGCGTCGTCGAGCGCGTCCGCTCGCCCGGCGCGGAGCGCGTCCGGTGACAGCTCCTCGAATGCGTTCACGTCGGGCTGTCGGCGCGACGCCTGTTCAATCGGTCGGTCGCGTGCGGACCGTCCGCGTGAGAGCCGGTCGCGTACGGACCGGGCGGTCGGCGGATGGACCCGTCCCGCGCCGCCTCGGCGGCCCGCTCACGCCGGGTTCTTCCGCGTCAGGTCGCTACCGCAGATCGGACACCGCTCCTTGTTCTCGTCGAAGGTGCGGTTACAGCCGACGCACTGGAAGCGCCACTCGCGCTCCTCGGTGATCCCCTCGCGCTCGATCGGTTCGACCGGGAGGTCGAGCCGCTCGGCGACGTTCTGCATCGCGTAGTCGTCGGTGACGAGCGCGCCGTGGAGCTCCAGCGCGGTCGCGATGAGCCGGATGTCGGTGTCCGACAGCTCCGCGGCGTCGCCGGAGCCCTTCGCGGCGCGGCGGACCCGGTCGACCGCCTCCGGGGCCGGCACGTGGACGGTCATGCCGGAGCCCTCCATCGCGTCGAAGCGGAGCGCGACCTCGCCGGTCAGCTCGTCGTGGACCGCCGGGATGGAGACCACGTCCTCGTCGGTCGTGTACTCGTGGATGAACGCGGACGAGTCGAGGACCTGCATCAGCGGGCGACGACGATGTAGTCTTTCACCGCCTGCACGTTCGCGACCGGCACGCGGAGCCGCCCCATCTCGTCGAACTCGAAGTCGACGCGCTCGTGTCGCAGCTGCTCGTGCGGGCTGACGAGGAGGTGGTTCAGCTCGCCGGACTCGAGGTTCATCGTGATGTTGTACAGGTCCCCGAGTTCGGTTCCGTCGGCGCTCATCACCGCCTTCCCGGAGAGGTTCTCCGCGAGGATGTCGACCATACCCGCACGGTCCCGGGCAACGGTCTTAAACGCCACGGGCCGTCCGACGGGCGACGGACGCGCCGGCCGCGCTCGCCGCGGCTCGCGGCGGCGTTTTGAAAGGCTTAACTGACGGCCGGGACGAATAGACGCTATAACCTTCTCGGGGCGATCACATATGACCGACCACACACACGCGGACACCCTGCGAACCCCCATCGTCGCCGTGCTGGGCCACGTCGACCACGGCAAGACGAGCCTTCTCGACACGATCCGCGGCTCCGCCGTCAGCGAGGGCGAGGCCGGCGCGATCACCCAACACATCGGGGCGACGGACATCCCGCTCGACACCATCTCCGGGATGGCCGGCGAGCTCATCGACCCGTCCGACTTCGACCTCCCCGGCCTCCTCTTCATCGACACGCCCGGGCACCACTCCTTCTCGACGCTGCGCGCCCGGGGCGGCGCCCTCGCCGACATCGCGGTGCTCGTCGTCGACGTCAACGACGGCTTCCAGCCGCAGACGGAGGAGGCGATCGACATCCTCCGGCGAACCGGGACCCCCTTCGTCGTCGCGGCCAACAAGGTCGACACGACGCCGGGGTGGAACCCGCAGGACGGCGAACCGATCCAGCGGAGCATGGACGCGCAGTCCGAGCGCGCGAAGTCGATGCTCGACGAGAACCTCTACGAGATCATCGGCCAGCTGTCCGACGCCGGCTTCTCGGCCGACCTCTACTGGCGGGTTCAGGACTTCCAGAAGAACATCGGCGTCGTCCCCCTGTCGGCGCTCACCGCCGAGGGCGTTCCCGACCTCCTCACCGTCCTCATGGGCCTGTCGCAGCGGTTCATGAAAGAGGAGATGGCGATCGACGTCACGGGGCCGGGCGAGGGGACCGTCCTCGAGGTGAAAGACGAGCGCGGCTTCGGCGCGACCGTCGACACCGTCGTCTACGACGGCGTGATCCGCAACGGCGACACCGTGGTCGTGGGCGGCCAGAACGAGCCCATCGTCACCGAGATCCGCGCGCTGCTCCGTCCGCGGCCGCTCGCGGAGATCCGCACGGAGAAGCAGTTCGAGAAGGTCGGCGAGATCGGCGCCGCGGCCGGCGTGAAGATCGCCGCGCCCGACCTCGACGAGGCGATGGCGGGGGCGCCCGTCCGGGTCGTCCGCGACCGCACCGTCGACCAGGTCGTCGAGGAGGTGAAGGCCGAACTCGCCGAGATCGAGGTCGACACCTCGGAGAACGGCGTCGTTGTCAAGGCCGACACCCTCGGCTCGCTGGAGGCGATGGCGAACGCCCTCCGCGAGGCGGAGGTCCCCATCCTGCGCGCCGAGGTCGGCGACATCGCGCCGCGCGACATCGCGGTCGCGGAGACGGCGAACCAGGACGAACACAAGGCGATCCTCGGGTTCAACGTCGACCTCCTCAAGAACGCGGAGTCGGACCTGGAGAACGCGGACGTGAAGCTGTTCAAGAACGAGGTCATCTACCAGCTGGTCGAGGACTACGAGCGCTACGTCGAGGAGAAGCAGCGCGCGCAACAGGAGACGGTGCTGGACAAGGTCGTCCGGCCCGCCCGCTTCCGCATCCTCCCCGACCACACGTTCCGGCAGAACGACCCCGCGGTCGTCGGCGTCGAGGTCATCTCCGGCACGCTCCAGAACAACCGCAACGTCGGCTTCTTCGAGGGCAACGAGTTCGAGCGCGTCGGCGACCTCTCCGGGATCCAGAAGCAGGGCGACGACGTCGACGAGGCGCGCGCCGGCGAGCGCGTCAGCATCGCCATCGACGGCCCGACGGTCGGCCGCGGCATCGAAGAGGGCGACACGCTCTGGACCGAGGTGCCCGAGAAGCACGCGAAGATCCTCGAACAGGAGCTGAAAGAGGAGATCACCGCCGACGAGCGCGAGGCGCTCCAGGGCTACCTCGAGACGCGGCGGAAGCGCGACCCCTTCTGGGGGAAGTGACCTCGACAACGCTTTTCTGACCGGTCGTCGTCTGTGTCGCATGGTCTCCCGCGAGAACGCGGTCATCCTCTCGTTCATGGCGGCCGGGCTGGCGCTCGGGTACGGCGGTCGCGTCGCGACGGAGCTGAGCGACACCGCGCTGATCGGCGTCGTGCTCTTCGTCGGCGTCGTCGCACCGCAGCTGGTCGTCGGCTACCTGGACTCCGACGCCTCGGAGTGACGCCTGCCCGCAGCTCCCGCCCGCGAGCCGACGTTATGTGCGTCGACCCCGTAGCACGAGTATGGAGACTACCGTGGTCGAACACGACGGCGCAGTTCTCGCACGACTGGAGAGCGACGACAGGGTGTTCGAGGTACGCTTCGACGCGCTCGAACCGACCGACGTGACGCTGCGGTTCCTCCGCGACGGCGACCGCGTCGGCAGCGTCTACAACGACGACGGGACGGAGCGAACGATGGCGCGGCTGACGACGGCGCGCGAGGGGACCGACTTCATCGGCGTCGAGGTCCCGAAGGAGTTCGTCGCCGAGATCCTCGACGCGGCGCTCGAAACGGGGCGCGTCACCGACGAGACCGCCGCCGAGGGGTACCG
>ERZ1034547.4-NODE-4-length-71220-cov-3.910138_pt1 | contig 71220 bp, 49 predicted proteins | sample MGYA00520642_ERZ1034547 | MGnify/ENA primary metagenome ERZ1034547 (study PRJEB33760, sample SAMEA4777713) | hypersaline lake metagenome | biome: hypersaline environment; feature: brines | place: Spain | collected 2012-08 | depth 0 m ... | reverse complement strand
TGCTGCCTCTCTTCGCTGCTGCCTCTCTTCGCTGCTGCCTCTCTTCGCTGCTGCCCCTCTTCGCGGCCGAACGCCCCCACCTTTTTGCCACAACGAGATGGAGTCATTGCTTTGCATCAACACAGGCGGCCCGGGCGACCTCCACGGGAAGCGCGCCCGACGGCTGACCGCGGGGCTGGATGCCGAACGGGTATTTTTTGACCTTGACAAGTCGAAGTCGCGGCTGGCCAACGCTCGGGCAATCTGGGACCTTCTTGCCGCGCGCCCCTGGGATTTGGTGTACCAGGAGGGAACGGGAGTTGCGGCGGGCATCCCCCTCGTCCTGGCTGCCCGGTTCTGCAATCAGCGATACGTGGTCTCCTCTGGAGATCCCGTCGGGGGGTTCTTTCGAACGGTTGAAGGCCCCTTGACCGGAGTGGTCCTCGAGCAGTACGAGCGGCACCTCTACCGGCATAGTGCCGGGTTCATCGGGTGGACGCCCTACCTTACGGGAAGGGCCTTGAAGATGGGGGCTGCCCGTGCGGCTACTGTCGAGGGCGCCGTGGACACGTCACTGTTTGCGCCGTGCCCGCCCGAAGAGCGCCGGTCGCTGAAAGAACGCTACGGCCTTTCGCCCGGCCACATCGTTTGTGGAGTGGCGGGCAGCCTGCGATGGGTGCACCGCCAGAAGTACTGCTACGGCCTAGAACTTGTCGAGATGCTTCGGCACTTGGACCGCGACGACGTGTCCGTGCTTATCGTCGGAGACGGCGACGGTCGCCCGATTCTGCGGGAACGCGTCCCCGAGGCCTGGCGCGATCGGGTCGTGTTTACGGGCCGTCTTCCCGAAGAGGAAGTGTCGGACGCACTCAATGCAATGGATGTCGGCTTTATCGCGCAGACGCTAGACGGGCTTGGCTCTTACCGGCTGACGACCAAACTGCCCGAGTACCTCGCGGCGGGGCTGCCGGTGGCCATGAGCCAAGTTCCCGGTTTCTTCGACTACGCTCGTCCTGCAGGGTGGCCCCTTCCCGCCCACCATCCTGCGAGCGACGCCTTTCACCGAGGGTGTGCGGGCTGGCTCGACGAGTTGACGCGGGCGGAGATTGCCGACCGCCGCCGCCGTGCCCCGACGAGGGCGCGCAGATTTTTCGACTACGAGGTCGTTCGGCCACGGTTTGAAGCGTTTGTCTCGAGCCTTTCGACTGCGTAACGTTGCCTGCACAAAGCGAGGAGAGATCCGTGTCTTGCCCCGACCGCCACGTTCTTTCTGCCCTCGAAATTGGGATGGAGTGGCATCCCGAAGCGCCCGGTAGCGGCGTCGGGCGCATGTACCACGGGCTTGTGCAGCACCTTCCACGGAAAGGGGTCAATGTTTCGGGACTGGTCACCGGATCTGCCCCCCTCCGCGGCGCCCCTTCGTCAATCCGGGCCTTTGCGCCCGCCTCCGCCTCGCTGCCACGGCGCCTCTGGGCGCTGCGCTCCTCGGCGCAGGAGATGCTCCGGGCACACACCGTCGACCTCGTTGCCTCCCACTTCGCGCTGTACACCGCCCCCCTCGTCGGCCTGATCGACGACCGCCCTCTGGTTGCTCACTTTCACGGGCCGTGGGCGTTCGAGTCTCGGGCGGAAAACGAGCCCGCCTGGAGCGTTTGGGGAAAGGCCCTCCTTGAGCGGAGCGTGTACCAGCGGGCACAGCGACTTATTGTCTTGTCTTCTGCCTTCCGAGACGTTCTCGTTGAGCACTACGACGTGGATGCGGGCCGTGTCCGCGTCGTCCCCGGCGGAGTGGACGCGGACCGGTTCGACACCGGCCTGTCGCGCCGGGCAGCCCGGCAGCGCCTCTCCTGGCCCACGGACCGGCCCATCGTGCTCGCCGTGCGCCGCCTCGTCCGCCGCACAGGCGTGCCGCGCCTCGTAGACGCCATCGGCCGCGTGCGCGACCAGATTCCCGAGGTGCAGCTATACCTCGCCGGCACGGGCCCCCTGCGAGACAAACTGGCCCGTCAGATTCGGGAACGGGGACTCTCCAACCACGCCACCCTGCTCGGCTTCGTCCCCGACGATTTGCTTCCGCTCACCTACCGGGCGGCCGATCTGTCGGTCGTGCCCTCCGTTGCACACGAGGGGTTTGGGCTCGTCGTCGTTGAGTCGCTCGCGGCGGGCACGCCGGCCCTCGTAACCCCCGTGGGCGGCCTCCCGGAACTTGTGTCGGGCCTTTCGGACCGCCTGCTGTTGCCCGGCGGAGCGCCCTCTCGGCTCGCCCCCCGCATCGCAGCGGCCCTGGTGGGGGACACGTCGCTTCCCGACGCGGCGGCCTGCCAGCGCTACGCACAAGCGCACTACGACTGGCCCATCATTGCTCGACAAATCCGGGACGTGTACGCGGAGGTGGTGTAGCCGTGGATCCCCGTATTCTATAACCATGGATCCTCGTATTTTATTTGTCGACCACACAGGCGCGCTGGGCGGGGCCGAGCTGTACCTGCTCGACGTGGCCCAGGCCTACCGGCCGACCGCCACGGTGTGCCTGTTCGAACAGGGGCCCTTCCTCGAGGCACTTCGCGACGCCGGCCTCTCCGCCGAGGTGCTCCCCGCGTCGGACGCCCTGCTTGGCGTCCAGCGGAACGGCACCGCCTGGCGTGCCCTCGCCGCCGTGCCCGAGCTTCTTTCGCTCTCCCGGCAACTCGCGCGAAGGGCCCGCCACTACGACCTGCTCTTTGCCAACTCGCAGAAGGCCCTCCTCGTGGCCGGCCTGGCGAGCGCCTGGTCCCAAACGCCTCTTCTGTGGGCCCTGCACGACATTCTCACGGCCGATCACTTCAGTTCTCTGAACCAGTGGGTGGCGCCTCGCTGGGCCAACTGGTGTGCAGACCGGGTCGTCGCAAACTCCGACGCGACGCGAGAGGCGTTTGTGAAGAGCGGGGGGCGCCGTGCCAAAACAGGACGCGTCTACAACGGTATCGATGCGACCCCCTTCGAGGCTGTGCCCCAGAACGCGGCCAAAGCGGTACGCCGTGAACTAGGCCTCGGCCCAGACGCGCCCCTGATTGGCCTCTTCGGGCGCCTGGCTCGCTGGAAGGGGCAGCACGTTCTGCTGCGCGCCCTGCCTCAGCTTCCCGAGGCGCACCTTCTGCTGGTGGGCGATGCCTTGTTTCCGGCAGACCAGGCGTACGCCCAGGGGCTGCGGACGCTCAGCGGCACCCTTGGCGTGACGGATCGCGTGCATTTTCTGGGCTTCCGGCACGATGTCCCCCGCCTCATGACGGCCGTCAACGTGCTCGTGCACACCTCCACCGCGCCCGAACCGTTCGGGCGGGTCCTGGTGGAAGGCATGTGGGCGCGCACCCCAGTCGTGGCGACGCGAGGCGGCGGCCCGGCCGAAATCATCGACGACGGCACGACCGGCCGCCTGGTCCCCCCCGGCGACCCGACAGCACTCGCCCACACCCTCCACGCGGTGCTCGCCGCGCCCCAGGCTCGGGCCCGCATGGTAGAGGCGGCGCACGACCGCGCCCGAACCCGGTTCTCGAAAGACGCCATGCTGGCGGCCCTCGACACACAAATCCGCCGTGCGATGTCCCGATAGCAGATTTCCCAACAGTGCCCCGAACGCCACATGGCAACGCTCTCCCTCTTTCTGCCCATTGCGCTACTCGCGGCGTGGGGCCCCGCGCAGGCAACCGCACGGTACGGCTCGGGGCGCACTGCCCCCGGCCGGCAGCCGTCCTGGCGAGGGGTAGGCGGCACGTTGGCCGTGCTGCTTCTCGTAGCCGCCGTTGCGGCGCCCCCGCGGCCCGCCGACACAGTTTCGCTCCCTCTCCGGGTGTACCCGCCGGACGGGCGCTCCGAGCACGTCGAGTCGATTACCCTAAGGGTTGACGCCCCCGCATCGGTGGACAGCCTGTATGTGCGGGCGCACCAGCCCTTCAATGCCCGAACAGGCTGGAATCGGGGCGTATCGACGGGCCGCTTCGAGCCCGAGGGGGCCGCGGCACTCCGGCTCAACGGCGGCGACTGGACGCCCGTGCGCGACGCAACGGTCGACTGTGCCTGGCCCGAGGGCGCGTACGGGTGCGTGGCAGGCGTGTACCACACTCTCCGGTTTACCGTGCCGGTGGAGGGGGTCCGGGCGGGGGCCAACACACTCGCCTTCAGGTACAACGGGACAAAAGGGGTGCGCTCTGGCTACCGTGTGCTTGGGGTGGGCTTCATGCGCCCCTCGGACCCGACGGTGCAGCGGTTCGATCCCCTACGGCACGGCGCCCACGACACCGCGCAGCTCGTGAGGGAGAAGGTGGCGGGCTGGCAGCCTCCCGCGGGCTTCCGGGCGCCCTCGTCCATCCAGGCCGGGAAGCAGCTCTGGAACGAGACGGGACGCCTTCGCGACATTGACGGGACCGACCTCCGGGCCTCGTGTGGGGCGTGCCACGCCACGAACGGGCGCGACCTGCAATACTTTGGGTACTCGAACCGGGTGATTGTGGCCCGGAGCCGCGCCCACGGCCTCTCGGTAGCGGAGGGAAAGCAGATCGCCGCCTACATTCGCACTCACGCGCTGGAGGGGGCGGATGGAACGTCGTACGCGCCGCCCGGCCGCCCCTGGAACCCGCCGTATCAGCCCGGGCCTCGGGGCTTCGGGCCCAGGGGTGCGCAAGGCCCGGACCAGGCCCCTCCGCACTACTGGGCGGCAGGAGCCGGGCTCGACTGGGTGCTCGACCATCCCCGCGAAGCCCCGGGCACCGAGCGCGACATGCTTGCCCACCTCTTTCCCAAAAATGGAGACCCGTCGCAGGGGGTCGACTGGCACCGCTCCGCCGCAACGGGCACGACGACCCTGAACTGGCGACACGTGTCGGCCGACTCCACGCTCTCGCTCCGCTCCGTGCCCCTCGCCCTCCAGTTTCCCGACTGGAACAGCTGGCTCCCCAAAATCCACCCCATGGACGCCGTGCCCGACGCATTCCTCGGCGGCGCGGGCCGGCGCTGGTACCGGGACGCACTGCCGGCGGCCGTCGGCAGCCGCAACCTGAACGCCATCGAAACGGCCACCCGGCGCATGAAGGCCGAGCTTCGGCGCGACGGCGTCCTCAAGCACGACAGGCCGCCCGGATTCACCGCCAACAAATGGGCCCTGTCCCGCGCCGGGGCGTACAAGTGGCTCGCCGTAAAGTACTGGGAGACCTTCCACGGCCACCATCTCGAAGACCGGGCCGACGAGGCGTATCCAACGTGGAGCGAGCCGCGGGGCTGGATCGGGCGGCAACGGATCCCCTTCGACCTCGCAGGTCACATCAGCGCCCCAACCGGCCAGCAGTCGCCCCCCTGGATCTACGCGAATGAGGCGCAGGAAAAGGCGTTTTCGCACCTCTGGTACCAGGTGCAGATGGTGCTCAACCCTGGCACGCAGCCCGCAAGCAGCCACCAGACCCCCGTGGACCTTGGGTACCAACGCAGCCACATCGGGGACATCGCGGCGCACTTTGCCCCGCCCGCAGACTATCGCCGGTTCCTGACCGAGATTAAGGCCTGGCAACGGTGGGCGAACGGGGACTTGGCCGACCCGGCCCGGGGCTGGAACGCAAACGCCAGTCGCGTCAACGTCTTCGGGCGGATGGACCTGCCCACCGCTCGCCTAAACCGGGCCCTCCACACGGCCGGGATGCGGGCGTGGTGGCACGAGATGCGTCAGTTCGCCCCCAACGCGTTTCCCCGAGGCCCCGAAAATGAGTGGTACGAGCCCGAAGACGCCGTCCCTGAGCCCACAGGGTTTACCTCCAACCGAGCGCAAGGGCAACAGACCTACCAGTACCTCGTTGCGGCCGCCGAGCAGAACCTTCTCCCCGCCACGCTCATCGACTCCATCGGCACGCTGTGGGGGCAGCCGCTCTGGCCCCACACCGGCGTGCCCCCCTTCGACGACCGCCCGCGCTGGGACGCCCTCGCGGCCCCGACGGTCCGCCAGTCCATTTCTTTGGAGACGGGCTGGAACTTCGTCTCCGCCTACGTTGCTCCGCCCGACTCTTCGATCGAGCAGATTGTGGCCGGCGTGGACGGCCTCTCAATGGTGAAAGACGAAGACGGGCGTGTGTACATGCCCGGCCAGGGCATCGACCAGATCGAGACATGGTCTCCCTCGGAGGGATACAAGGTGCACGTCACGACCGATGCGGTGCTCACCCTCTCGGGGCGGCCCCTCTACGCCAGCAAAACCCCGATCCCTCTAGAAAAGGGCTGGAACCTGGTCCCGTTCTATCCTCGCACCCCGATGGATGCGGCCACGGCCCTCGCCCCTATTCAAAATGTGCTGAACGTTGCCCGAAACGAAGCCGGACGCACGTACGCTCCCTCTCAGCCCCGCAGTCCTCTCGATACCTTGAGGCCGGGCGCCGCCTACGCGCTCTACGTGTCGGCCGACACGACACTCACGTACCCGCGCCCGCAGTGAGAACCCGCAATAAGAACGGGCGGCGCACAGTCTTCAGCGACCCGCTTCCGAGAGGGGCGGCACGCGCGCAGACTTCGCCGCCTGCGCATCGAACCGGTTGAAGACCACGCCGGCCACGGGCGCGCCCACCGACTGGAACGAACGGACAGCGGCCCCGAATGCCTCTCGGCGCGACGCGGACGTGGACACGAAAAGCACCTGCGCGCCGGTCTGCCCTCCCATCACCACCGCGTCGCTCGCGGCCTGGGTGGCCGGCGTGTCAAGGATTACGAGGTCGAAACGCTCCTGAACCACTTCCACGAAGCGGCGCAGGTGCTGCGGGTCCAGGGCCTTTGCGGGTGCCTCCTGGGGCTGGCCTGCCGGGATCACGTGCAGCCCGTCGAGGGGGGCGCGGTGGATGGACGACTCGCCCGGCCGGCGCGGCCCCATCGCCACGCCCCCCTCGGGGCTCTGCTGCGCTTGGCGCCCGGCGCCCACCATGCCCTCCAGCACTTCGAAGATCTCCGCCAGGCCCGGCGTACGGGGCAGCCCAAGCACCGTATGGAGCGTGGGGGACCGCAGATCTGCGTCGATCAGAAGCACGCGTTGCCCGCTGAGTGCACCGGCAAGCGCCAGGTTGACGGCGGTCGTGGTTTTGCCTTCGCCGGCCTGCGCGCTCGTCACGAGCACCGCTCCGCCCCCCTGCTCTCCGGCCCCGACACGCTGCACCACGCTGTTCCAGAGAAGCCGGTAGTGCTCCGTAATGGACGACCACGGGTTGAGCAGTGGCATGAGGCGCGTACTGACCGTATGCCCCTCCACCTCTACGCGGTCGCGCCCCCCGAACGCACGCTCCACTTCCGCCTCCATGTCGGGCACCACGCCAAGAAGCGTGTGGCCCTGCTTCTCGATGTCGCGGGGGTGGCGGAGCTGGGTGCTGGCCGCCTCGTACAAAAACGCGAGTCCCACCCCAAACCCAATTCCCAGCAAGAGGCCTAGCACTAGGTTCTGCGTAGTGCTGGGGCGGACCGGCACGCGGGGCACAAACGCCCGCTTTACCACCTCCACGTAGCCGAGCTCCGCCTCTTCCGCCACACTCGCGGCCTGCAGTTCGCTTATAATCGTCTGGTAAAACGACTCCGCCTGCTGCAACCGCCGCTCAATCTGCTGCCGGCGGATGCGCTGCCGGGGAATGGCATCGAGCCGCGGCTCGTACGCGGTGATCTGAGAGTCGAGGGCCGCGACTTGGGCCTGCAACTGCTCAACCGTAACTTCCTGGTCGACTATCCGGCCGCGCAGCTCAGAGACACGCTCCAGGGCCCCTCCCGGTGCTTCCGCCGGACGCCGACCGGTCGTCTCGTCGATGAGTTGCTGGACTCGTGCGCGCTGCCGCTCCTGGAGCGCCTCGATGCGCTGGTTGAGACGGGCAAGCTCGGGAAACTCCGCACGGATGCGCGTGGTGTCGCCCTCCAGCGCCGGATTGGCCGCGTAGTACTGGGCCGCCTCTACTCGCAGCTGGGTGATCTGCTCCCCAAGGGCCCGAACCTCACTCCGCACCCCCGACGCCTTTTGCTCCTCCAACACGTTCTCCCGCAGCTGCGGGCGGAACTGCTCTAGCTGCCGGCGCAGCAGCCCCAGCCGGGTCTGCTCCCGCTCCAGCTCGAAGGCAAGTTCATCGCGACGGGTTTTCAGGCGCTGGTACTCCTGCGCAAGGCGCTCCCCCTCTTCTCCCTGTGCAGGAAGCCGGTTGCGACGCGCAAACGACTCTAGTTGCCGCTCAAATTTTCGGATCTTCGCGCGCTGCTTCTCGGCCTGGCGCTCCAAAAACTGACGTGCGGCCTCCAGGCCGGAGCGCGCCCGCTCGCGCCCGAATGTGCGGTACGTTTCGGCGTAGAGGGTTGCCAGCGTGGAGGCCTCCTCCGGCACGCGGCTCTCAACGGCGATGCGAATCAGGCTGGGGTCCTCCTGGCCACGTTCAAACGTCGTCGCGTCTAGGATGCGGCGTGCGGCCCTTCCTCGGCTTGCCTCCTCCGGCCCTGCGGAGAGAATGGGAAACGTACGCCCCTCGCCGTCGGCCGTCTCGGTGGTCCGGAGAGACGCAGCGACGCGACGTGCCAGCTCGAGGGAGTTGCGGAGGGTGCCCAGTTCGCCCTGTGCCGTGCGCGTCGGCTCATCCCGGCGGGTGGGCGACAGATTCAGCGACGTGGGACGCTCCGGATCGATCCGGACGATGCTCGTGGCTTCGTAAACCGTGGGCTGCATGTATGTGTAGCCCGCCACAGCCCCGGCTACGAGAAGAGCGGTCGCCACAATGATCCACTTCCCGCGGGCCAGGGTGACGAAGAGGTCCGAAACGTCCAGGCTCGGATCCTCTCCGCCCCTCGGCCCCTGCCCGCCCCCCGATGCGGAGGCGCCAGCCTCCCCCGCCCGGAGCGGACCGGGACGCGATCCATCCTGCATTGCGCGGACAACAGGTTGTGAGGAGCGGTGTCGGAGTGGGTCTTTTGGAAGGTATATCCTAAGAACTACCTTTTCTATATGTTGTCATCCTTCGGATCGTGTCCCCGACCGGATGCGACTGAGCAGGTCCGCGATGCTCGCCGCAGGGGACCGGAAGATTGCCGCAGGACGGGATCATCTTCTGGATTGTCTCCTCGGGAAGAAGGCATCAACCCGGAGCGGGCGTGACCGCTCCGTTTTTCCCAAGGGCGGTGGCTACCTGCTTTCTGCGCCCGACACGGCTTGCCGGGGGCCGGACGGTCTGGGCGAGACCCTCCGCCGCCCTTCGTGCCCGTGGGGCCCATGTGCGCAGGGCCTCACCCTCCCACTTGGCCACATCGCAAGTGGCTGTTCATCCGGAGGATGAAAGGGTGATCAGCGGTATTTTTTACTATATTGTTCCGCGTTTTCCTTTTCGGGGGCCTCCCCGGCTCTCGCACCGGGCGGTCCGCCGGGGCCGCGCCTCCTGCTTGTACGCGGTCCCCACTGCAGCGGCCTCTCGCCCGCACTGTCTCATTGTCCCTTCGGGCCCTATGCCTCCCGCCCCCCACCGGCAGCCGAGCCGTCCCGTCCCGGAGCAGGGCCGGGATGGAGCCGCAGCCGACGCACCGCTTCCAAAGAACGTGGGGCTGGTGCACGACTGGCTTCCGGTGTACGCGGGGGCCGAGCGGGTCTTGGAGCAGATGATTGCAGTGTTTCCCGAGGCCGAGCTGTACAGCCTCATCGACGTGATTCCGGAGGGGCAGCGTGACTTCCTACAGGGAAAGCCGGTGGAGACCTCGTTTCTGCAGCACTTCCCGTTCGTGGCCCGGGCGTACCGCTACTACCTCCCGTTCGCGCCCCTCGCCATCGAACAGTTCGACCTTTCCGACCACGAGATCGTCGTGTCGTCGAGCTACGCGGTTGCCAAAGGCGCCCTCACGCGTGCCGACCAGTTGCACGTCAGCTACGTGCACAGCCCTATGCGGTATGCCTGGGACTTGTACCACGACTATTTGCGGGCCGAGGGGGTGGGTGAACGGCTGCGCAACCTCCTTGCCCGTCCTCTCCTCCACTACATGCGGCTCTACGACGTGCAGACCGCCCCTCGGGCCGACGTGTTCGTTGCGAACTCCCAGCACGTGGCCCGACGCATCTGGAACACGTACCGGCGGCGGGCCCACGTCGTCTACCCGCCGGTGGAGGTACGCCGGTTTTCGCTGCAACCGGAGAAAAACGATTACTTCCTGACCACCTCGCGCCTCGTTTCCTACAAGCGCGTGGACCTGATCGTGCAGGCCTTCAACGAGATGCCCGACCGCGAACTGGTCGTGATTGGGGACGGGCCGCAGCTGGAGCGGCTCCACCGCTTGGCCGGGCCCAACGTGCGGCTGCTCGGGCACCAGCCCGACGCGACGGTGGCCCGCTACATGGAGGGGGCCCGGGCGTTTGTGTTTGCCGCCGAGGAGGACTTCGGGATTGTACCGGTGGAAGCCCAGGCCTGCGGCACGCCCGTCATTGCGTATGGACGGGGCGGGGCGACAGAAACCGTGGTGCCCGGCACCACCGGCGTGCTTTTTCCGCGTCAGGAGGTAGAGGCTGTGCGGAACGCCGTGGATACGTTCGTTGACGCGGAGCCGCAGTTCGCCCCCGCTCAGATCCGGGCACACGCCGAGCAGTTTCGGGTCTCGGCGTTCCGCACCGCCTTCTCGGAGCTGGTACAGGCCGCCTACGATCGCTTTCGGGACCCGGCCTGTTGGTCGGCGTCTCCGCTTTCCGAACCAACCTGACCCCGCTCGGCCCCACCAGCCCCACCGCCTTCCACCGTCCCGGGCTTCGCGGTGCACGTTTCGCGTTTCCGTTGACCCCGCCGCCACTCGGGCACGATGTTCTGCCTTTCCTACCATTTTCAGACGCTCTCGGAGGAGGGGCCGGCGCAGTCGGAGTCCGGTTCGGCCGCTGCTGCCAACACGGCCGGGCGCGGCCCCTCCGAGCGGCAGCACGCCACACTCCGGACGCTACAATCGCACCCCACCTCCGAATGGCTGACCCTGCTCACCCTGGTGATAAGCGACGTGGTGGGCATCATGCTGCTGTTTGCAGGAGCGCAGGGGGCCACCGAGGCGTGGCTGCCCAGGGAGGCGGTCGAGGCATATCCGGTGTCGGTCGTGCTGGCCCCGTCTTTGCTTTTGGCCCTTTGGGTGTCGGGGTTTTACCGCCTCGAGTTCACACATCCGGCCCTCGAGATGCAGCGCCTGGCCACCGTTACGGGCATTACTGCGGGAACTGCCGTCCTGACGGTGCTGGCGGCCACCGGCAACGAGTGGAGCGCCCTTCTCGTGGCGGGAACAGGCCTGGCCGGCACGGCCGTTTTGCCGGTGCTCCGCGGCCTCACACGCATCGTCTGCGCCCGGTGGCCGTGGTGGGGACGTCCGGCAGTGGTGGTGGGCGCTCCGGACAGCACCGGCGACGTCCTCAACACGCTGCGCCGGTGGCCGGAAATTGGGCTGCGCCCGGTGGCCGTGCTCACGGAGCGAGGCGCGTCCGCCGTTTCGGAGTCGCCCCCCCGCGACCTCGGATGGGCCTCGTACCTGTCGCGCCGCTTCGGCACGTCGTACGCCCTCGTTTCCCTCCCCGATCTATCGCACGAGCGCCGCGCAAAGCTGCTGATGCAGTACACGCGGGTGTTCGACCATGTCTTTTTTACGCACGACCCCTCCGGCGCCCCCGCCCTCTGGAGCACGAGCGCCTCGGGCGAGGGGCTGATGGGCTACGGCGTGCGCAGCGCAGCGGTGTCGCAGCGGGGCGCCTGGGCCCTCAAGCGGGTACTCGACGTGGCGGGAGCGGGGCTCCTTCTTCTACTTCTTGCCCCGCTGTTCGCGCTTATTGCCCTCTGCATCCGGCTCGACTCGTCTGGCCCCGTGCTCTACCGGCAGGAGCGAATGGGGCTGCGCGGGAGCCACTTCACAGTGTTCAAGTTTCGCAGCATGCACCCCGACGCCGAGACTCGCCTCCACGACGTGCTGGCGCGCGACCCGGAGCGCCGCCGCGAGTACCAGACGTACCACAAGCTCGACGACGACCCTCGTGTAACGCCGGTAGGGGCCTTTTTGCGCCGGTACAGTCTCGATGAACTGCCCCAGCTTTTAAACGTGGTGCGGGGCGAGATGAGCCTGGTGGGGCCGCGCCCCTACATGCCCACCGAAAGCCCCGACATGGACGGACTCGAGGCCGTGGTGCTGGACACGCCTCCGGGCATTACTGGGCTGTGGCAGGTGTCGGGGCGAAACTGCCTGAGCTTCGAGGCCCGAGTGGACCTAGACGTGCACTACGTTCAAAACTGGTCCGTGTGGCTGGATGCGTACCTGCTCCTCCGCACGGGCCCCACCCTGCTTGCGGGAGAGGGCCGGCCTTCCGAGACAGGCACCGCAGCTCCCCCCCCAGCCGACCCGGCTCCCAGCACATCTCCGTCTGCCTCAACAGCCGCCCCCGCCGACACCGCTCCGAACGCGCCCCCGGCCTCGCCGCCCCTCCTGCGGACGGAAGCCTCTGTGGGGGACCAGGCCCTCTGGCTCGGAGAGGCCGCGCTGTACGAGAGCTGCATCTGCCTCTCCGGCTGGCAGTGGTCCGGGCCCTACGAACGGTGCATTCCCCTGGAGGCCATCACCCAGGTCGAAACCCAGGCCCACACCCGCCCCCCTCTGCTGGAGCTGCGTACCCGGACAGATACGGTCTCGCTCCGGCTAGAGACGGGAGTGATGCTGTGGCACTGGAAGCTCAAGGCGCTGGGGGTGGAGGTGACGGGCCGAGGCTGATTTCGCATCGGTGCGCGGGCGAGACTGCTCCACACACGTACCGCCTCTCCCAAAAGCGATCTACGTCTCAGGTGCGGACTGCTCCGAACGTGGAGGAAAGAGCAGGGCCCACGCCCTCATCATTGGCCAATGAGTATACCCCGATTTGGCCTGCCCCCACCGCAGCCTCTCGAGAACGCAGCACAGAGACAGCGCACCCATGGGCTTCATCAGCACGCTCTTCCTGGCCGCTTCCCTGGCCACCCTCACGATTTATCTCCGTCGCCTCGCCGGTCCCACACGCCGGTAGGGCGGAACGTGTGGGCAGTGGACGGCGACTGATTAGTTTTCCGGATACTCCAGGGTGGTGGGCTGCTGAACGTAGACCTTGTAGCCCTTTCCAGGAACAAGCTGCTCCAACACCTCAACGTTCTCGTCCGGCGCGTACGCCCGCCCCGCCTCGTCTTTCAGCAGCACCAGATCGCCCGCAATGGAGGATACGGCTTCCTGAACCCCGAGCGGGGCCGCAGGAAAATACGGCACCCAGTTCCATCCCTGCTCAAGGGAAAGGGCCGGCGACCCGACCGGGTCCCCTTCGACGGTCAGAGTGACGCTGGCCGTCGCGTGAACGAGATACGCCTCCTCCGCATTCCACGAGCCAATTTCGTTGACGCCTGCCCCGGGTCGGTACTGCTCTCCCGCCTCGTTTTCGACGACGGTAACCGCGGATTCGACTCCCGCGAACACCGAGTCCATGGCGGGCGCGGTGGGCGACACGGACACGGAGGCAATGTTCCACCCTTTCCGGAGCGGGATCACCTGTCCAGTGGAAGGGCCGTCGCCCTGCGTTGGGTCACTGGTTTGTAGCGTGTACGACACCCCTTTAGACGCCGGAAGCGTCTTCGCAGTGCCCGGATTGCCGTGAAGATCCACGTGCACGGTGCGAACGCCCGTCATGCTCTGATACGGGTCGTAGTAGGTGGACACGGAAAGCCGCACATCCTGACTGTTTGGGAATGCGACGTAGGCGTAGCGGGGCCCCTGTCCATCTTTGTAGTCTCGGCCCAGGCGGAGGGCATCGGTGGTCACCATTTCTGGAACCCCATCGTCGTCCGTGTCCTCGGGCAGTGCTTGCCAGTTGGTCCCGGTGTGGTACTCAATGGTGGTGTCGTCCATGTTCGACTGCAACTCGTCCCCGACCCGAAGAGGATTGGAGTGGCGGAGGTAGACGGGGAGCGACGCCCAGAGTTCGGTCACCTCGTCGGCCTGGTTCGAGGTAAGGGTGTGGGTTACTTTCAGCCCATTGGGCTGCACCGCAAACGTGTTTTCGACCTCGAAGCTGCCTTGAATCTCTGCCCCTGTCTGCTCGCCCGACTGTTCGGTGGTAGGAGACAGGCTCGGATCGTTGAAGACATTGTTCACCGTGACGCTCGGGGGAGACGCGTCCGTGTTGAACGTTGAGGTCCGGCTGAGCCCTCGGCCACGGAGGAGGAGGGTCGTGAATCCGTTTCCGTTCTCGTCGCGGCCCCATACGTGGTGGCCCGCCTTCTTGTCGAGATTACTGAAGCATGTCGAATCTTCCGACCCATCGTCACAGCCTGTCTTGCCGTGGCGGTTGATGAGTAGCACGCCCGTCTTTTCCGTCCAGAAGGTTTCGATCTTGCCACCGTACCAGCCGCCGTACCCGCCTTGCCGGGGCATGGCCTCTACGAAAAATCCGAAGGCCTTGCCGTTGGGCCCCACGTCCTTGTACGACCAGAACTCCTTCCCCGTCGGAGGCCCCCCGAAGGCTTTGTTCCACGTGTTGCCGTCTCGTTCGGCGGGCGGTGCCAGAAATCGGGGATCCCCACTGTCTTTCATCTCCTTTAGCCGGCTGTACCATCCTTCCGGCGGTAGATAGGGGGTGGACTTTGTCCACGGGCTCCAGCCCTTCCAGCCATCGGGCGTGCCCGTGTACACCGAACTCATCTCCCCGTCGATGTAGGAGATCTTATTGCTGATGTCCTGTGCCATCGCCGTAGGATCCGGCAGGCCCTTGGCCTTGAAAGCATGGTCCGCAAACCGGTCGCCAATGCTTATCGACTTCCATTCCGCCCCCGCCTGTCCGTGGGGAACGCCGTAGGAGGTGCGTCCCGAAAGCCCGGCCCCTGCCGTAATGATCGAATTTCCATTTAGCCCTCCCACGGCGGGGCTGTTGCGCTTGGGGTCGTAAAACATCTGGTACGTGCGCCAATCCTGCGCCCGCTTCACCACCTCTTCCAGCCACACCCAGTCGTCGGCAATGTCTCCTGTTTCCCGGTCGGTAACGGCCTCCAGGGCCCCCAGAAGCTGGTAGATGGACTCGCCCATGTAAAATACATCGGGCTGTCCGCCTTCCAGGATCGGCCCGGACGGGGAGAACACGCCGTTTTCGGCACCGGAGGTGAACACCTCGTGATTGGTTTCTAGGGCCCCGTCCGTATATCCGAAGAGTGCTGCCTTGGCCGCCTGCACGGCTCGCTCCCTTGTCTGTGCGCTGTTGGCGGCCATGTAGAGATCGGCGTAGGCCTGGAGCGCAAACATGTCCATGTTGGTGTTGACTGCCCGCGGCCCTCGATCAATCTGGTCGTCAAGCAAAATACGGAATCCTTCCTCGAACGCGTTCTGCACGTCGGTGGGCAGCACGTCTTTGCACCATCGGTACGCCTCGGCCCAGCCCAGCATCGCCTTGCCCTTCATGTCGTACCACCCGGACGGGTTGCCCTCTAGCATCGACTGGTGGTGCATCATCATGTCTACGCTGGCGACCACCATCGCACGGCGCCCCAACGCAGGGTCCTGGTGCCAGGGATTTCCTTGCTCGCCCCCGTCGAGCGGAATGTCGAGTCGGTACAGAAGGGCGGGCTCGTTGGACCAGGAGCGGGGCGGATTGCCCCCGTAGTCGCCGTTTCCACGGGGCTCGTCGTTGTTCCGAACCGTGCCCGTCGCCTCGATGCCCTTTCCATTTCCGTTGTCGAGGACGTACCAGGCCGCCTCTCCCCGGGTGACGCTCGACGCGGTGAGTCCCTCCACCTGTAACCACAGGTCCGCCAAGGCGTCCGTACTGGCGTACGTGCCGTCCCAGCGGATCGTCCCGTCGGGCAGCGTCACGTCCGTCTCTGTCAGCGTCTCGAGCCAGTTGTAGAGCGACACCTGATAGCCAAACTCTTGGGGCAGCAGTGCCTCCTCGTGCCACTCGATGGGGCCGACCTCCCAGTCGGCCGTCACATTTCTGTACACCTCGATAATCTCGTCGCTCGACTTGGCGGCGTCGTAGACCACAAACTCGCCGAAGGTCCCCACAAATCCTCCCCCTACGTTGACCCGGTCCGTGGGGTTAGACTGGTCAAGGTCGTCGTCCTCTTCCTTCGTGAGGCTGCCTCCCATCTTGTTGCCCGACCAGAGGGTCGCCTCGTCTCCATCGTTCTCTAGCGAGATCAGAGCCCTCTTCTCGTATCCGATGTCGAGTCTTTCGTGGTTGATCCGGACAAACCCGCCGTTCACCCGTGTCTGCCCGAACCGGTATTCCACGTTTTCGGCCCCTGCCTCTAGGCCAAATCCGTTCGTTTCCCCCTGGTAGTCGAAGTGATGGATGACGCCGAAGATGGCGTAGTCATTTCCGTTGATTTCGCGATCGAATCGGTCGGTGACCAGTTTGGCGTCGGAGTTTTGGAAGTAGAGCGTGGGCTTTCCCTTCTCGTCGAGCTCGGCACTTCCGTTGCGAGCGATGAGCGGCTGAGCACTCGCGTACTGCTGGGTCAGGTTGGGAGTGCCCTCAACCTGGGCGTACCAGGTGGTCACGTGGCCGTCCCCGCCGTCGACAAAATCTTCGAGGGCGCCGGTATCGACCCATCCACTCTCCGCGAACCCGATGTCCTGCTCGGCTCCGTCGGAGGCGCGCCGCACCCGCACGACCGGGCCGTCGTATCCGGGGCGGAGCCGGCGAAGGCTATACGCGGCGTACGCGTCGGGAAATTTTTCGAGAAGCAGCGTGTCGGCGAGCGGGGCCGATGTGTTTGCGGGACGGGCCCGAGGCGCAGTGTTCTCGGACGGCAGTGCCACGCCCGTTCCCGTGGCGAACAGCCACAGGGCGCTTACGAAGGCGACGGTGGCGGCAGTACGAAGCATTGGAGACCTGCGGGCGGGTGTGAGAGATGGTCGTGTGCCACACGATCTCAAACTCTGTACCAGAATGGCGTTTCTCGCCGAGCGCCTACTCCCCGGGAAAATCGTCGTGCGTCCTCGGCCTGTCTCGGAAAGAGCCGCGGGCAAGACCGCTACGTTTCTGCAACTGGCCCTACATTTTGAACGGCCGAGAGGGCGTGTTCGCGTCCTGGTACGGGGGGCACGGACGGGGCGATGTGGGCCTCGAGCACGTCCACAATGCGCTCTGCCGTTTCGCCGTCCCAGTAGGGCGGGCGCTCGGGAGAGGGGGTGGTCTCGGCCACCGCTTGCACGCGCTGCACCACGCAGGACGGGTCAAGCGGAAGCAGCTCGTTGGTGCCACGCTCGATCGTTATGGGCCGCTCGGTGTTCTCCCGAAGCGTGAGGCAGGGCACGCCCAGGAAGGTGGTTTCCTCCTGAATGCCGCCGGAGTCGGTGACCACGACGGCCGCCTTTTCCATCAGTCGCAGAAACTCCAGGTACCCCAGCGGCTCCAGCAGCCGGAGCCCCTCAATGGAGGTGAGTGCCTGTTCCAGCCCAAATTCCTCGAAGCGGTTGCGCGTGCGGGGGTGCATGGGAAACACCACGGGCCGCTCCTCCGCGATCTCCTTGATGATTTGCAGAAGCTTGTAGATCCCCTCCTCATGGTCCACGTTGGAGGGCCGATGCATCGTCATGAGCGCGTAGTCCGTGTCCGCCACCCCGAGGTCCTCTGCGATGGCCATCTCGGCCGCTTTCTGCCGGAACTGGACGAGGGAGTCAATCATCAGGTTGCCGACAAAGAACACTTTCTCGTCGGCAACCCCCTCCGCGTGCAGGTGCTCAATCCCACTCTGCTCCGTCACGAAGAGATAATCGGCAATCCGGTCGGTCACCAGTCGATTGATTTCCTCTGGCATGCGGCGGTCGCCACTCCGGAGGCCCGCCTCCACGTGAGCCACGTCGATGTGCATCTTGGTGGCCACCAGGGCACAGGCCAGCGTTGAGTTGACATCCCCCACGACGAGCACCAGGTCCGGCTCCTCCTCTTCCACCACCTCTTCGAAGGCCGTCATCACACGGGCGGTCTGCTCTGCGTGGCTGCCGCTTCCCACGCCCAGGTACACGTCGGGGTGAGGGAGGCCCAGTTGGCGGAAGAAGACATCGCTCATCTGCTCGTCGTAGTGCTGGCCCGTGTGCACGATTTTGGACCGAAACCGATCATTCTGCTGTAGGGCACGGTGCAGCGGGGCCACCTTCATGAAGTTGGGACGGGCCCCGACCACACTGAGAACTTTCGTGGGCGAGACGTCCGTGCGCCCGTCTGTGCGTAGGGCAGTTGGCGCCCCGTTGCCCCCGTGGCCGTCGCCCCCCGTGGGCGGAAGCACCTCCACGGTCTTCCCAGCGGCAAGGCCGTTGGGCGACCGGTGCGACGCCGGCTCCGACGCGGCGGCGGGCAGAGGCGCGAAGCCCCCGAGGCGCCACACCCATACCAGGGCCACCGCCGCCGTGCCGACAACGAGCGCGTAGGCCCACCCCATCGGCAGCACGCCAACCAACACCGCGGCACTTCCAAACCAGGCCGCCACTCCGTACAGGGCAAGCACGGCCGCCCGGTCGGAACTACCGTCGACAAGGCGGTGGTGAATGTGGCTACGGTCCGGCGCAAAGATGGTACGGTCCGAGAGCATTCGGCGCACAATTGCAACCCCTGTGTCTAGCACGGGCACGCCGAGCAGGAGCGGAGGAATGAGAAGGGCGAGGACGGGATCCGGATGCAGGCTCCCCTGCAGCGTGTATGCCGCCAGGAGATACCCAAGGAAGAGGCTTCCGGAATCCCCCATAAAAATGGAAGCCGGCTTAAAGTTGTACGGCAGAAAGCCCGCCAACGTCCCGGCCATCACGAGCCCGACGCCCATGAGGGCCCACTCGCCCCTTACCCCAAAGAGGGCGGCACACGCAAGAAACGCAATGCCAATCACGCCCGTGGCCAGCCCGTCCAAGCCGTCGATCAGATTGACCGCGTTGATGATGCCAACGATCCAGAGCAGCGAGAGAGGAATGCTGTAGAGCGACCCACTCAAGCCGCTGCGCCCGGCCAGCAGCCCTCCATCTACCTGAATGTACGCCCCGGCGTGAAGGAGCAAATAGGCCGCCACGAGTTGGAAGGCGAACTTGCCCTTCGGGTCGAGCTCGTACTTGTCGTCCCAGAGCCCGGCCCCCAGCACCACGAACGCCCCTGCCCAGAACGGGAGGGCCTGCAGGGTTCCGGGCAGCTGTCCGTCCAAGCCAAAAAGCACAGCGAACGCGGCCACCGTCCCTCCTGCTACGGCGAGTCCTCCCCCCGTTGGCGTGGCCTGCACGTGCATGCTTCGGGCCTGGGTGGGGCGGTCGAGTAGGTTGAAGCGGGACGCGTTTGTGCGGAGGATCCGGGTAAGCAACGCCGTAACCAAAACTCCTGCGGCGGCACTCCCAGCCAGACTGAGGAACAGAGATGTAGCCATTTAGCGCGACTCATTTTTCGGCAGGACCGGCGAGGCCGCTGTAATCGGCCGCGAACCGTAGGACATCCGTTCGCGGGACGCTGCGTCGACCAAGCGGCGGCGAGAGGTGAAGAGCCCAACCCTGCATTTCGAGTATGGCTCTCATTTTCCGCGCAGCCATTGCTGGCGCTTTTGTGCTGGCGCTTATCAAGTGGCGTGCGTCCTAAGAATAATCGCGCCTCTGCGACAACGAGTAAGCATCTAGAGGCGGCGCCGGTCTACCTTTGGAGCACAGTGGCCACAGCAGACTTTCCGGAAGAGTTAAAGATATGGATGAGGAGTGCCTCCACCTTCGGCACAAGCGATGGCTCAGCGGCGGAAACCGAGGGAATCGAGGGGCGCCCTCATGTGTCCTCTTCCGCCGTGACACAGATGGGGCGGAAACGAAATTTTGGCGAAGGGGCTCGGCCCACGCGACAGAGTTCGGGCCAGACGAGAGGTGCCCCGCAAGCGGCGGGCACGAGTAGCCCCGCACGGGGCTGTTGCTACACTCTGCTCCGTTCTTCGTTTTCCTGCACCACGCGCTCCAGAAGGGACGCGTACGTGCGCGCCAGCCCCTGCCGGTCGTAGTGGGCCTGCACGTGCTGGTACGCGTTCGTTGCCAGCTCTTCGTGCAACGAAGGGGTGTCTTTGAGGCGACGAACCGCCTCCACGAGGGCCTCCGGGTCTTCGGGGGGGACGGGAATGCCAGCGCCAGCTTCTTCCACAATCTGCCGGGCCTCGCCCCGCACCCCAAGCACAATGGGCGTGCGGGTGGCCATGGCCTCAAACATCTTCGACGGAATGACCGTCTCGAAGAGCGGATCGTCGCGCAGGTGGACCACACTGGCGTCGCTGAGAGCGAGCAGGTACGGGACGGTGTGCTTGGGCACCTTGTCGATCAGTCGAAAATTATCGAGCTGCAATGCCTCTTGGCGGGCCTCCAGTTCGTCTCGCTTGGCCCCAGTGCCCACCACCATGAACACAATGTCGGGATCGTCGCAGCGCTCGGCCGCCTCCAACAACACATCGGCCCGGTGTGCCAGTCCAATGGTGCCGATGTAGCTGGCCACAAACGCTCCGTCTAGGTCATGCGTCCGCCGCAGTGCCTCCAGGCGTTCCTCGTCGAGCGGCTCGTCCCACCCATCAGTTTCGATTCCGTTCTTGACGACGGAGATTTTGTCCCGTGCAATTCCCTTGTCGGCAATCGCCTTCTCAAATGCCTCCGTCACCACCACAATGCGATCGGCCGCCTCGTACAGGCGCTCCTCAATCCACTCGAAGAATCGAATGATGACGTTTCGGTCCATGGCCCCCACCGCCACGACCGACTCGGGCCACAGGTCTCGAATTTCTAGCACGAACGGCACGTCCTTTGTCTGCGCGACCCAGAAGCCAGCCAGGGCCGCGAAGAACTGGGGCGACGTGGCCACCACGACGTCCGGCGTGGGCAGGCGAGCGGCGTACCAACTGGCCGACACCATAAACGACAGGTAGCTGAGCGTGCGCCGGACGACTCCCTCATTGGGCGAGACGTACATCGGCACGCGGGTGGTTCGAATTCCGTCGCGCACCTCCTCCGTCAACCGGTTGTCGTACCCTTCGTAGACCTCCCCCTCTGGAAAATTGGGGACGCTGGTAAGCACGTCCACCGTGTGGCCATCGTCCACCCACTGGCGTGCATGCTCGTAGGTGCGTGTGGCCGGGGCGTTCACCTCAGGCGGAAAGTAGTTGCTCAAAAACAGAATGTGCATGGCGAATGTGGGCCTTTGGGCACAAGGCAGAAAGAGGGCGAAGAGGGGAACACGCACGAGGTAGAGCCGCGTCCCTAGTAGGGGCGGGTGCGCATCAGTACCGAAATTCGTAGCGGCAGCGAAGCGGGAGGCCCCCTGCGGTCGCCACAACGAGCACGCAAATGCGGTGCCGCACGCCGAAGCGCGGGCAGTACCACCCCTGTGCCCGTCGCACCTCTCCCGCCGCCACTCGCATCCGGCACTGGTGCCCGTCTCTGCTCAGGAGCACATCGCGCCCGTCCTGCGAGACCTGCACGTCCGGATGAAGGTGCACGCGGCTTTCGGCGCGGTGCGTCCCTGTTCCCACGACCTCATCCTCCACGCACATGCGGCGCTCCGTGGTGTCCACCGCAACCCGGCGACGGTGCGAGACCTCCGTCCCGAGGCGCTGCCGGTACCCCTCGAACCTGCCCTCGAACACTGCCCCCGCCTCTGTGTCCCGCCACACGACGTCGCGGGGCGCGTCTCGACGGGCCACCCGAAACGCATCCCAGCATTCAATCTGGTCGCGGCCGTCAATCTCTACGGTGTTGTGGGCGGCCGTGCCCCGGACGTACCGCCGCATCGGCCCCGCCGGATACTGGTAGACCCCACTGTCGACCACGAACCGCCTGCCGAAGAGAGACAGCTCGTAGCTGAAGATGTCCGCGTGGGCATGGGCCATCAGGTACTCGGGCCCAGCCGCGCCGCCGTCGATCATCATCCACAGGTCGTCGGCGTTCAAGACGTAGTAGCCAGCGTCGGGGAAAGAGAGGCGGGCGGGCGGCTCTTCGCCGAGCACCGAGTGGGCGTACCGGCGGAGCGCGGCTGGCGGCGGGGCCAGGTCGTGGGTGGTGTCGTTGAACAGTGCAAGAGTGCCGTCGGGGTGCACAACGCCGCCTAGGGCAGCGGTCATGTCTCGCGCCGCGCTCCGGAGGCGGGCCTGGTCGGGATGGGTGTCCGGCAGAGCATGCACTACATCCAGCAGGCCCTCTAGCATGAGCGCGTGGTACAGGGGGCTCCGCTCGAAGTGGAACCCGTCGGGCGGAATTTGCTCATCCAGTTCTGCACGGTAGATCGACAGCCCCTGGGCCCGCCACTGCGCAGCCTCGCCCTGCCTCTGCAGGTAGCTTCCCGCCAGCACGAGGGCCCGGGCGTTTTCGAGGAGGTGATTGCCGTAGACGTGCGTCTCGACGGTGCGGGACAGGTAGGCGGCCTGCTGATAGAGGCTTTCCAGAAGGTCGGAGGCCGTGAGGCCGGCCCGGCACCAGTTTGCGATTCGGAGCGAGGTGGGATACGGGTGCCAGCCCACGCCCCGCCCCACCGGGTTGGCTGCGGCCCAGTCGCGGCACAGGGCCACCTGCTCGGTCGGCCCGAGGAGGTGGAGATAGTGGAAGTAGTGAAGCGTAAACCGCCAGAGCAGCGCCTGCTCTTCGGCGGCCCAATCCACGGGACGGCCCAGCAACACGTTCTCGTTAAGAAAACAGAACCGCCCCTCTCGAATCGCGTCGCGTGCGTTCCAGGGATCGTGGTGCGGCACCGCGCCCGACGCGAACGGCGTGGCCCGGAGGGACGGCGGAGGCGCCGGGACTCGCCGGGCCGCCAGGCGGCGCTGAAGCGGAGCCAGCAGCCGTCCCACGACCTGCCAGGGCCGAAGGTGCTGGAGGGTGCGTGCGTAGCGGGCAATCATTCGCTGCGGGCCTTTGGCGTGCGCTTGCGACCGGGCATGCGTTGCGGCCGGGCATGGGTTTGTGGGGGGACGCCCCGCGCCTTCACCGTCGAGACTGCACCTCAGCGGCGGAGGGCTCGGGCTTGGGGGACGCCTCCACGTCCTGCGTCCGCTGAAGCGGCACCGTTACGAGCGTGCCCACCCCAAACACCACGGTGTGCGACACCCGCACCGTCAGCGCCAGCGCGAAGGCCTCCGCCGCCCCGACGCCGATAAAGCCGAGCATGAGCACGTACAGCCCCTCTCGCACCCCCAGGGCCTGCGTTGTGATGGGGAGGCGAGAAAAGAACGTTGCGATGGGCATGACCGAAATGGCCTCTACAACGGTAACGCCGAGCCCAAAGGCCGTGCCCAGCAGAAGCAGGTTCACGGTGGACACCAGCTGCTCCACGGCCGTGAGGCCGTAAAACACAAGCAGGGGCCGGGTCGGCACGCGCCAGTGCCTTCGCAGGTCCGGCAGCTGGGAGAACCAGTCCTGCATTGTCTCGGACGGAATGGCGCGGCTGAGCCGCGTGATGAGGGTCACCACCCGGTCCCGCATCATCACGAACGGAAGCACAAACAGCCCCCCCGCGCCTATGATGCAGGCCGGCAGCGCCCAGTACCAGGGGACAACCCCGTGCTCCAGGTTCAGGAGGTAGAACGAGCCGGCCGCCAGCGTCCCCAGCGCCGAGAGCCCCACGACCTTTTCGATAATCACCGACATCACGACGGGCTCCGTCTGCCCCGTTTCGTGGCTGAGGCCGGCCGTGCGGGCAATGTCGCCCCCCACGCTCCACTGCACCACACGCTCCATGAGCCCCCCGCGCAGGTTGTGCACCAGCGCCGACAGGAGGCGGACCCGCACTCCCATGTGCCGGAGCAGGTACTGCCACTTTGCAGACATGAAGAAGCGGTCCCCCACGTCCACCATCACCATGGCCCCCACCCACACAGGATCGGCCCCGGCGATGGTGTCGAAAAACACGCCCCAATCAACCCGCCACATCACCAGCGCCAGGAGCCCCACCGCCAGGGCCCCCTTCAGGAACGTAAGGAGACGTGCTTTCAGTTCAGACGCCATGGCGTTTGGGATTGCGGAAGAGGACGGATTGCGGGGGGGGGGGACAGCTGCGGGCCCGCAGTGCCGCGGGCTCCGCCGTGAGCCGCGCGGCCGTTGCTACACTACAGGAACCCGTTCTCGAAGTACCACTGTGCCGTACGCTTCATGCCTTCTGCGTGGGGCACCTGGGGCTCGTACCCGAGGTGCTCGCGCGCCTTTTCGTAGGTAAAATAGCGGTTCTTGGTGAAAAACCCGACGCGTCGCTCGTGCAGCGGCGGTTCAATGCCCAGGGGCTGGCACACGGCCTCGCAGGCCTTCGCGGCCATCATGAGGGGCTTCACGGGGAACTGCAGGCGAGGCGGCTCCCTCTCCACAGCGTCCGCCACCAGCGTCACGAGATCCGCCAGGTACACCGGTTCGGGCCCGGCCAGGATGAACACGTCCTGGAGCGCCGCGTCTTTCCGGCCGCACAGGAGAAAGCCGCGCACCAGATCGTCGATATAGGCGGGGTGGAACCACACCTCCCCCGACCCAAACATGACGAACACCCCGCGGTGCACCATGCGAAACAGCTTGAGCATCCGCGTGTCGCCCGGGCCGTACATGCTGGAGGGGCGCATGAGGACGCCCCGCGCTCCATCGTCGAACGCGTCCCACACCACCTTTTCTCCCTCCACCTTCGTCTTCTGGTAGACATCGCCCGGATTGAGGGGCGAGTCCTCACGACACGGAATTTCCTGCACGTCTCCGTGCACCCCAATGGTGCTGCAATGCACAAACCGCTCCAGCCCATGCTTCTGCGCGGCGTGCACGAGATGGTCGACTCCCCCCACGTTCACGTCCCAGAAGTACTGGTCGGACGGCTTGGCCGACCGGAAGGGGGAGGCAAAGTTGTAGGCCTTGGTTACCCCTTCGCAGGCGCGCACCACGTCGTCGCGGTTGGTAATGTCGCCCGCCACGAGTTCGACCCCCATCTCTTGGAGGGGCGCCGGGTCGGAGGGAGAGTCGGGGCGCACGAGGGCGCGCACGGGAGCGCCGCGCCGTCGGAGCTCTCGGGCAAGGGCGCCGCCGGCAAACCCGGTGGCCCCGATAATGAGAATCGGATCGTCCGTATTGGGCGGTTCCATCACTGCGGACGGTCGTGGTGAGACGGGGGATGGTGCGGGGCCTCGCGAGGCGCGTCATCCGCCGGCAGGGCCTCTTCGAGCCAGTCGTAAAAGCGCGTGAGCTTGCGCCGGAACGCTTCGGGCGAGTAGTGCTCGGCCACTCGCTCGCGGGCGCGGGACGCCAGTTCGTCACGCCGCTTCTCATTGTTGAGAAGACGCCCGATGGCGTCGGCCAGGGCTTCGGGGGTCGGAGCGGCCAGGGCGGCAATCTCCTCGTCGAGCACCTGCGTATGGGTTCGTTTGCGGGTTGCCACCACCGGCCGCCCGGAGTCGAGGTACGAGTAGATTTTCATGGGCGTGTTGGTGCCTTCAATGCGGGGCGACACCAGCACATCGGCCTGGCGCAGGTAGCCCCCGAGATCGTCGAGGGGACGCGGGCCTGCAAAGTGCACACGATCGGCGACGCCCCGGGTGGCCGCCCGGGCCCGGTACTGCTTGATGTGCGCGTCGCTGCCCCCAATGATGGCGAGGTGCGCCGGCGTGCCGCGCTCGCATGCGATCTGGAAGGCATCGATGAGAAGCCCAATTCCTTGGTATCGCTCCAGATTGCCTACGTACATCAGCAGCGGGCCCGTGACCGAAAAGGCCTCCCGGAGATCTTCGTCCACCTCGGCACCGTGAAGGAGGGATACGTCTTCGAGGCGGAGCACAGGCGTCTCCGGTGCGGCCTCCTGCACTCGCTCCTCCAGCGCCTTACACACCACCACCGCCCCGGCACTGTCCCGCAGGGCCTGCGCCTCCACCGCCTCCAGAACGGGCCGTGCCCACTGCGCCCCCGGCACGTCGCTCGCAAGCTGCTGGGGCATTGACGAGTCCATGTCGAACAGGTACGGCGTGGAAGTGGCCCGCCCGAGGCCCTGCGCAATGAACGCGGCTTCTTCCACCGCGTGGATCACGTCGTACTCGGCCTGCCGCAGCATCTGCGCGGCACGCACCGCCAGGGCCACATCACACACCACTTTCTTGAGCGAAAATCCCGGCCCGATGTCGTGGACGAAGGGCACCGGGGAGATGCGGTGCAGGCGCGCGCCCCCGAGGGGCACAGACTCGCCCTCGTGGAACGTGAGCAGGTCGACACGATGCCCTGCCTCGGCGAGCGTCTCGACCAGCATGCGCACCGCGATCGGCGTTCCGCGCTGCCGGAAGAATGGTTGTGGAGCCAGAACGAGAATGCGCATGGAACCGTCTGCAACCCAGCGTAATGATGACAGGCGTCGGCACTCAGGAGCCCGAACGGATTCGGCCGCGTTCCCCGTAGGCCCCGATCAAGGCACGTCCCCACACGGCGGCAATGAACAGCAGCCCCAGATACGACGGGTAGTCGCGAAGCGGCCCGGCGTGGATGTACTGATCGGTGACCCGAATGGTGTTTTTGCCCGTGAGCACGCCCCGCACCGACACCGTTGCGGGAGGCTCTGCGGAGAGGCCCTCTGCCCGCAGCAGGACGCGCCCTCGGTAGTGCTCCAGGCGAGGGCCGCCGGGCGTTTCCACGTAGCGGGCCCGGTCGATGGCCACGGCGTGCCCCTGCCGTTCCAACGGGCGGCTGAGCGTGCCGATGGAGTGAGCATCCGCCACGACGGGGCCCTGCAGCAGCAGAAGCGGCCCGGCCGCGTAGACTGCCAGCAGCCCCGCCATTGCGGCCAGCCGCCCCCATGACGGGCGCACGAGCGCCGGCGGCCGAGCGAACCCGCGCCATGCGTGCCAGCCCACGACGAGCAGCCCCAGGGCGGTCAGTACATACGTGGGCCCGCTTTCGGGCCAGAACCATCCCCAGTTCGTGGCCTGCCACGACACCGGCGCGAGGAAATGCGCGCCGCTGCCCCACTTCGTCTGTAGGGCATCGAGCACGAGGTGAAGCCCTACGTTTCCCCCCAGCACCGCGAAGGCCCGCCCTGGGCGCGGGGCAAGCAGGGCCGCGGCGGCACACACCAGCAGCCCCCCGAGAAGGGACGCCTGCGCAATGGTGTAGGCCTGCAGGGCGTACGGATCAATTCCGGGCACCGCGTCGAGCAGGAGCCGCTGCAGAATCCAGGGGAGATCCGGAACGAGGCACCCGAGATAGGCCCACCGCAGGTCGGCGTCTCGGAGCCCCAGACGTGTGGCCACGCCCTGTGCCCCTACGTGTGCGAGCGTATTCGGCATTACGCGTACGCATCGGTGACGGATGGGGGAGGCTGAACGCGTGGAAAGTGCTGCGCCACCCGCCGCAACTCGGCAGCGCGACGCTCTGCCCCCCACGCAAACAGGTCGCAGAGCGCCGGGGCCACCGCCAGGGCCCGTGTCGGGTTGTCGCCAAGGGTGGTGCGTCGCAGGAGCAAGTCGTCGAGGTGCACCACCGCCTCTTCGTCGATCAGGCGGGCCAGGGACGAGCGCCAGTCGGACGAAGCCGTGTCCGGCGTCCACATGTAGCCAAAACGACCACGCTCGCCATTCCGTCCCGCACACATCTGCTCGAACGCCGCTCGCTTCTCCTCCGATACCGACCGGCCCGGCACCACCTGCTTCATGCCCGCCTCGGCTGTGCTGTGGGCGGCGGTGAACTTGGTTCCCTGCACGCTGAACAGCCCCTCGGGACCGCCGCGCGCACCATGGTCGACCCAGCGCTCCTTCTTGGCCAGTTGCGTAGAGCCGGGCTGTGTCGTTGGCAGATACCCGGCGTAGACCCGAAGCACGTCGCGGCGGCGCAGCTCGAAGTCGGGAAACGCCGCGTTTACGTCGCCCAGAAAATCGTCCATTTCACTCGCGGAAGGGCGCGGGGAGCCGGACGCCGACTCGCGGGGAGCATGCCCCGTCCCGATGAGCAATTGCTCCTTCCAGGGATGCAGGAAGTAGTGATGGTCGGATTCCGGTGGCGTCTTCCCCACGGCGCAGTTGCCCGGCGCCTCTCGGTCAACCAGCACGTTCCAGGCGCTCAGGCACGGGCGCAGGCCGGGTGCGCCGCGGTCGAAGTGCTCGGCCACCTCTCGGCTCCACGGCCCCGCGGCGTTTACCACCGTGTCGGCCCGGAAGTGGTAGGTGCCGCCATCGCCTGCGTCCTGGGCCTGGACGCCCTTCACGCGTCCCTGCTCCCGCAGCAGCCTCGTGGCCGGCATGTAGTTCAGCGCAGTCGCGCCCATTCGACAGGCCGCCCGCAGAACCTCCATAAGCAGGCGCTGCGAATCGGGCACGCGGGCGTCGTACCACAGGGCCCCCCCGGCCAGCCCCTCCGGGTCGACGGCGGGGAACTGCCGCGCCACCGCGGAGGGCGAGAGAACCCGTCCGGGCGGCACCGCGTGCATTCCGTTTGCCCACCGGTCTCGGTCTGGGAGCAAGAGCCGATCTACCCAGAAGGCGAGCCGAAAGACCTCGGTGCGCATGATGCCGCGCTGGTACAGGGGAATGAGCACCGGCAGGCGCTCCACAAGGTGCGGGAAGTGCTCCAGGAACCACCGCCGCTCTCGCCCAAACGTCCAGTACCGCCCCAGATTGAGCGTTTGGAGGTCCCGCAGCCCCCCGTGGATGATGCGCAGGCTGTTGTAACTCGTCGCCCCCCCAAAGTCGTCCTTCTCCAGAAGCAACACAGAGCAATCCCGCAGTGTGGCCTCCAGGGCCACCATTGCGCCGTAAATGCCCCCGCCCACCACGACGAGGTCGTAGGAGCGGCGGGCGGCCGTGTCGGGGGTTCGCTCGATGCTCATGATTGGAGTCGGGAACGAAGTTGAAGTCTCAACTGGTGGCGCACGAAGCGAAGCGTAGAGGCCCCGCACCCGAACGGCCGGAGCGTGGTCGAGGGCTCCAGCAGCCGGTGCCGCAGGTGGTGGGCGGGCCGCTCCGGGTCGAGCCTGCCCCGAAGAATCGTCCCGAAGCGCCCCACGCGCCGAGCGTCACGCGGAAACGGGAGCGGATCTGTGCCCGGTAGATTCTTGATGCCCCGGACCGCCGCCGTCTGAAAGTGTGACGATCGCGGCCACAGCGCCGGACGGTTGGCGTTGTCTCCTACGAAGAACGGGGGAAGCGCCGCGGCATTCTCGAGTAGCCCCCGCACCCGTTCCCCGCGCCGCCCCAGCCACTTGCCCACGCCCCAGGGCACCACCGGAAGCCCCCCTGCCCGCGCGATGCGACAGATTAGCGTCTCGGTCGCCTCCCCCGCTACAAACTGGTTTCGCGTACCCAGCGCCAGCACCTCCAGGTTCTCGCCGGACACCACCTGGCGCCCTGCCACCACCACAAGCCGCCCCCCTCGGGGCCTCTCCAAGCACAGAGACACCGGCTCGGCCGTGGGGCGCGTGCGCCAGGCGGTGGGGGCCAGCGCCCCGGCCTCCACGGCCGCTTTCAGCCGACCAAAGCCGTCCGGCGGCCCCGCCGAGGTCCCAAGCACGAACACCACGCCCGCAGCGGCCTTGTGCCCACACCGCGCCACCGCCTTCGCGAGGTGAGCGTGCGCGCTGTCCACGAAGCTCCGGGCGTCGAATCCCGGGTAGAAGTGCCCGTGTGCATCAATGGCAATCGCGTCGGCAGTTTTCATAGGACTCGGTGCCAAACCGGAAGGCCCGCCACAGCGCTCCGCCCAGGCGGCAGGGCCGTGCAGCGCACGAAGCAGATTACTCCACGTTTTCGGCCCACACTTCGTAGCCCCGCTGGGTATAATCGAAGCGCGTCTCCTCTTTCCGCCACTTCAGCGAGGCATTTTCCATGAGCCACGTTTCCAGGTCGCCCCGGATGGGCGCCGTCCGGTAGGTGTCCACGATGATCCATGTTCGGCCCTCCCGCTCCGCCACCGGCACCAGCCCCTGCCGCCACAGCGCCTTGGAATAGACCATGTTCACGCTCAGCGCCCCGTCGAAGTTGTACCGTGCCGAGGGCCCGAACACGAAAACGTCGTCCCCCTTCTCGTACTGCGCCTGCACGAAGCGCACCGGGTCTTTTATGCTGAGGCTTTCTCGCCCTAGGTAGTACGACAGGAAGCTCACCAGCAGGACGGCCGAGACCACCAGCGCCACGCTCCGGTTCGCGATTGTGGCGTGTTTGAGCCCGGTGGCCGTCTCGGTGCAAATCAGGCCGGACAGCGCAAAAAAGAGGGGCAGCGCGTAAAACATGTAGCGCGGCCGCGCCGGCGGCATAAAGACCGAGAAGGCCAGGATGGATGCCAGGGGGATGAGGGTAAGGAACGCAAACAGAAAAAATGTGGACGTGTCCGTCCGGTACAGGTACAGCAGTCCCAGCATGGCGCTGACAAAGACGACCACCTCCATATTCTCCACCACCCCCAGCACGTCTCGGAGGGCCGCGAGCCGAAGCCCCCCACCCCCCACGCCCCACGACTCTGCAATCCCAAAGAGCTTCGGCGAGACCAGGGCAGCCGCCACCACGCAGACCGACAGGTGCACCCGCGCCATCGACCCCGACAGCACCACGCGCCGCCCCGACGCATACCACGCCAGAAATGCCGAGTATGCCCCACAGGACACGACGACGAAAATGCCCGTTGCATGAAACGACACCGCCGCGAGGGACGACGCAAAAAATAATGCGACGTGTACGTACCGCTCTTTCGTGAGCGCGAGGTAGTAGAAGTAGTACGACAGCGTGCCGAACAGAAACACCCCGCTGTAGAAGCGAGCCATCTGCGAGTGAAAGAGGTGCCACTCGCTCAGGACCACGAACAGGGCCCCCACCACCGCCGCCCGCCGGGTGAGCATGCTGCGGCACATAACGTAGAAGGCCGGCACGCTCAGCACCCCGCATACCACCGCCGGCAGCCGGGCGGCCCAGGGCGTGGCGCCGAAGAGAGACTGGCTGAGCAGCACAAGGGCGTAGTAGGCAGACCCCACCAGGCCGCTGGCCCGCTCGGTCGCGTACATGATCGTGTAGTACTCATCTCCCGTCACGGGCCACTCCCAAATCCCGTATGCCCGCGTGACAAGAGCAATCAGGGACAGCGCACCAACGAGAAGCCGCTCCTGGGCCCGATCGCTCAGCTGGGAGAGTGGATTCCGATTCACGCTACGTCCTCACTGTCGCTATTCAGGATTTGAGTTGCGCCGTTTGGGAGAAGGCCCCGGGACGCTCCCACACGGCCGTCCCACGGTGCCCCCGGAAGGCCCGCGCCGCCCCTCTTCACATCACCGCCGTCCCGTTGGCGGCGAGGCGTCCGGCGGCCCAGCCCCCTCAATCACTTCCTCGACCGTGTACTCCTCCACGTCCTCCGAACTGGTAAAGATCACAATCTCCCCCACCAGGCCAATCGCAAACAGAAGCGTGCCTAACACGATGAGCAGAATGCCCAGAAGCAGCATCGGTTTGTCCCGCAGGGGGACCCCCATGAAGAGCCGCTGAATGGTGAGGTACAGCGTGATGCCGCCGCCCCCCACGAACGCCGCGAGTCCGGTTGCCCCAAAGAATCGGAGCGGCTTGCGCGTGAACTTCGTCAGGAAAAAGACGGCCACCAAGTCGAGCAGCCGGTTCACATACGTTCCAACCGAGAGGTGGCTCTGGAATGTATCCTGGGACGTCTGAGGCGCCTCAATCTCCTTCACCCGGAACCCACGGTGGCTGGCCAGCACCGGCAGAAACCGGTGCTGATCCCCATACAGATCAATCGCGTCGAGCACTTCTCGACGCGCCGCCACTACGCTGCAGCCCAGGTCGTTGAAATCAAACCCGAGTAGCCCGTGAAGGACCGCGTGAAAGGCACGCACCTGGATCCGCGTTGCCAAGCCGTCCTCGCGGGGCGACCGTTGCACCACCACCATGTCGTTTTCCTCCAGGTATGGGAAGAGACGAGGAATGGCCGTGGGGTCGATCTGATGGTAGGCCGGAAGGGTGAGCAGAAGGGCTCCCTCCGCGTGGTCGAACGCAGCGGCCAGGACCGTCGCCCCTCCGTACCACTTCGAAAAGGTAAGAACCGTGATCGGCGCCCCGTTGTTGGCCAACCGGCGGAGGTCCTTCACAACGGTGGGCTGCTCCCCCTCCACCGCAAAGACAAACTCGTGCGGGTAGTCGAGCTCATCGAGTTGCGCCTTGTACTCCGCGTAAAGCTGGGGCATGGGGGCGGCGCGCTCCGGGTCCCGCACCGCGATTACAACGGAGAGGACCGCCTGCTCCTCCCGGCGCTCGTCCAGCACCGGAGGCCTCGATTCCGAAACGTCGCGATGTTCAGCCATGGGCGTCACCCCGTTCACCAGAGATGTGCTGTGTCGTGACTTTGATCTCCAGAAGGTCGTCCACCCGAAGGTCCGCCCGTGCGTAGATCAACGAGACAATGCCTCCAAGCATCAGCAGCGCAAGGCTCAGGGCGCCCCAAAGCATAGCGGCCCCCAGAAACACGACGATGGTGTCCTCCGGCCTCTGCACGAGCCGATAGGCCCCCAGAAGCAACGACGCGCCACACAGCCCCCCGCTCAGTGCCGATAGCACGCCGTACCCGAACAGTGGATAGCGGGCGGCCGTGAGGACTGTCTTCAGGGACAAAAGATCAATCAGCACCTTGTACACCCGCGCCAGCCCATACTTCGACTCCCCGAACCGGCGCGGATGGTGCTGCACTTCCACCTGTGCCATCTTTACCCCTGTCAGGGCCAGGATCGTGGGGAGAAGGCGATGCATCTCCGAATAGAGGGGAAATCGTTTGATCACGTCTGCCCGGTAGGCCCGGAGGGCGCACCCATTGTCGATGACCGGGGTTCCCGTCACCTTCCGAATCAGCCAGTTCGCAATCTGCGACGGCAGTTCTCGCAGCAGGAACGACTCTGTCCGGCGCTCTCGGTACCCGGCCACCACGTCGCACCCCTCCCGAATTTTCTGCACCAGCCGCCCGATGTCTTCGGGATCGTTCTGCAGGTCCCCGTCCATGGTCACGATGACCTCGCCCTGCGCCTGGTCGAACCCGGCGTGGAGGGCGGCCGTCTGCCCGAAGTTCTTTTTGAGCTTCACGACCTTGAAACGGCCGTCCTGCCGCGCGACCCCACGGGCCTGCTCAAACGTGTCGTCCGCGCTTCCGTCGTCCACCAACAGCACCTCGAAGGGACGGCCCGTTGGCTCTACCGCCTCCACGATTGCGCGGCAGAGGGGATGCACCGAGGCGCTTTCGTTGTAGAGCGGAACGACAATCGACAGGTCCATCGCGCTGTTGCTCGGCAGGAGGTATCGTTCGGCAGGAGGTATCGCTCGGCAAGAGGTACGGGGCGGGAAGGGAACCGCCTCGGCCCTGTGTTCGGGACGGGGATCGAGCGGATTTGGACAAGGCACCGGGTCCGGACGACCCTCGTCTGAATTGTGCGTTTGAATCTAAAACAAATGTTCGATACGGGATAGGCCTTCGTCCTCTTCCTTCGGTAGGAAAATTGAGGGGTCGGCCATCAAGGCTTTTTCCACGGGGCTGGCCGTCTGGTCCTGTGCGGCGCGCCTTTTCCGTTGCTCCTGTCTCCCCCCGTGTCTACTCCTGCGGGGAGCGTTCGGGGGTGCGGCAGGAGGCCACCCGCACCGGCTCGTTGTCGCGAAGCGACGCCTCCGTCGCAAAAATGGCCCGCATTCCTGCCATCAGTTCGTCGAAGGCGATGGGCGCACGTCCGCGCTCGCAGAACCCGTCGATCGTGGCGCTCACCTGGTTGGGCTGGCCCTTGTCCTGGTTCCAGGCCCGCGACGTATGGGTGCTTCCCTTGGCGGTCACCTCCAGGCGGCGAAAGTCGTCCAGCACAGCGACCGTGCCCCCCCCATACACCTCTAGGCGCTCTTTCGGGGCGGCGTCGTCGCCCACCGTGTTGTAGCAGAGCGTTCCGGTGGAGCCCGCCTCGAACGTGACGGTGACGGAGACATTGTCGGTGTCGGCATGGTCGTGGCGCCCGAGGGAAAGCGACTGCGCATACACCTGGACCGGCCGCTCGCCGCAGACGTGCTGCATTAGGTCCACGAAGTGCACCATTTCTCCCACGAGCATGCCCCCTCCCTCCTCGTCGCGGTGCAGCCAGGAGTCGGTGCCAATGGCCCCACTGTTCACCCGGTACACCATCTGCTTCGGACGCCCCTCCGGAAACGCGTCGCAGAGCTCCTGCACCATCGGGGCGAAGCGGCGGTTGAGTCCCACCATCAGCCCGGTGGGAGGGCCCTGCTGGGCCGCCTCGTATGCGTCTCGGAGCGATGCCAGCTGCGACGGATGCACCCCCATCGGCTTTTCCACAAACACGTGCTTGCCGGCCTCCAGGGCCCGCCTCGCAAACTCGGCGTGCGTGCTGTGACGGGTGGCAATGAACACCGCGTCGACACGCTCATCGTCTAGCAGGGGCTGTAGGTCGGTCGTGCAAAACTCGAAGCCGAACTTCTCGGCCTTTTGCTGTGCGTTCATGCCGGTGGCGGTCACCAGGCCCATCAGGTCTGCACGGGCGTGCTCTCGCACCGCCGGAATGAGATGCACCGACGCGTAGTTGCCCGCTCCCACGAAGCCCACCCCGAGCTGGTCGGGCGGCACGTGCGTGCTGCCGGGCTGTACGCGCACCACCTCCTCCTGCGGCTGCTCCACGTCGTAGTCCAGCACAATCCCGACGTGCGGCTCGGTGCCATTCTGGATAAGGTCGTACGCGCTAAGGGCTTCCGCAAAACGGAACCGGTGCGTGGTAAGGGCCTCCACGTCGAGCTTGTTCTCGGCCATAAGGGCCAGGACCGCCTCCATGTTGCGCTGCTCGGTCCAGCGGACGTAGTCGTACGGGTAGTCGACGCCGCCCTCCTCGTACGAGGGGTCGTAGCGACCGGGGCCGTACGACATGGACACCTTCACCTCGAGCTCTTTGTGGTAGTAGGCGTCCCGGGGAATGTCCATTCCCACCTTGCCGACGACCACCACGGTGCCCTTGCGCCGGGTAAAGGCCCCCGCCTGTTCAATCGGCGCGTTGCTGTCGGTGGCCGCCGTGATGAGCGTATGGTCGGCCCCATGTCCCCCAGTAAACGCCTCCACCGCGGCCTCCGCATCCTCTTCCGACGACACCACGCCGCAGTCCAGCCCCATCTCTTCGGCCTGCCGCACCTTCGCGGGGTCCAGGTCCATGCCAATCACCCGGCAGCCGTTGGCCTTCAGGAGCTGTACCGTGAGCAGCCCAATGAGGCCGAGCCCCACCACTGCCACCTCTTCGCCCAACTGCGGCTCCGCAAGGCGCACCCCCTGCAGCGCAATGCTGCCCACAGTTGCGTAGGCCGCCTCCGGAAACGACACCCCGTCCGGAACGTCCGCGACCAGATTCTTCGGGACAAAATTCACCTCGGCGTGGTTGGCGTACCCGGCCCCGGCCATCGCCACACGGTCTCCGACCTGCAGGCCCCGCACCTCCTCCCCCACCTGCTCTACAATGCCCGCGGCGCTGTAGCCGAGGGGCATCGGCCGCTCCATCTTCGACATCACCTTCTGGAAAGTATTCCACACCCCCTCCTGTCGGACCTTCTGAAGCACCTTCTTCACAAGGTCGGGGCGGGCCTGCGCCTTTCCCAGATAGCTTTTCTGGGCAAGATCGATGAGCATCTTTTCCGTGCCCGCGCTGATTAGCGAGGCCGCCGTACGCACGCGAACCCCTTTCGCCTGCAGGGTGGGCGGCGGAACGGTTTCGAGCGTGGTTTCGCCGGTTTTTACGTTCTGAAGGACCTGCTTCATGCGTAGTATGTGCTTATGATGGGGAGTGTGTGCTTATGATGGGGAACTCTGATGGGGAATTCGTTCAGAAACAGACGCGACGGGCTCTCCCCATCAACCTCCCTCCCAGGAGACATTGGGAAACCGCTCCGCCATCGAAAACCGATACACGGCTCTATTTTTGTAGTAGCTGTTCGGATAAAAGCGGACCTCTTTCCCCAACAGCGCCCCCAGAATGCCAAGGTGAAGACGGTTCGTGAAAATTCGCTCGAAGTGGCTCAGGTACGCCAGCAGAAAGACCGTTGCCTTGCGGGCCCGCGACGGTGGGAAGACCCCGTGCTCGAAGATCCGTGAGGCGTCCACGTTTACAGGCGGCACATCGTGGTCCGTGCGCTCCACATCGGTCCGCATGGCCGGAAGTACGCTTCTCTGAGCGCCTATGCCCTGCACGAGCCGGAGAAGTGCAGACACGCCGAGGCGCCCTCGGACCTGATGGGTGAGAAGTTCCGGATCGCAGCCCGGAACTCGGCCCAACGCGCTCCCCCCAATGCCGCGTGCAATGTGGCGCCCCAACGCGGTGGCTGAAGGACCGTGACGGTCCAAGAGGCGGTCTGCGTCGATCCGAAACGCCATGTCATCAGCAAGGTGCACGCTCTGGTCGTTTACATGCCGCCGTACCCAGTTGTAGGAGACTCGTTCTCGACAGAAGATGTCCACGTCGCCCTCCATTTCCAACAGCAGGCGCTCGTTTCCCCGAACGGTGTGGGGCAGAAGCGCCATGTGTGCCGCTTCCGAGTGGTGACGACGAAAAAAGGTGCGCGCTTCCGTGTACGTTGATTTTCCCAAATTTCCGCCTCCTCCGTACACTACCACCTTCCCGGCACTGCTAAAGTCTTCGTCCCACCGAACTACCTCGTACGGACGCTCCGCTCGCTCGAGCAATTGGTACGTGCCGAGTGCAATCGCCGAGTCCCCTGCGTTTCCCGGGTTCGGGCAGAAGAGCAGCGCACCTTCTCCAATCTTTTCGAGGTACTCCTGGACCTTTCTCATTTTGCCGTGTCGGACTCCCTTTCGTAGATCTTTCATCGCGCCTTCCCCCGATCAGCACGTCCTGAGCGACCGGTGATTTTCCAGGCACTGCACCGCACCGGGGGCTTCGTGGATGTCCAGCTTCCGGGCAAAGGCAGCACCGGACGCCAACACATCCGGAATGTCTTCTTTTTCTAAGATTTTGGGGTGCGCATTTCCCTCAGACCAGTCGATGTACCGTCTCTTTTTTCGGGAGAGCTGTTCCACATCTGGGTGGTTGCAAAGAAGCGTTTGGAAAAAACACTCATCCGGAATATGAACGTACCGCATAAACTGGATAACGTCCGGGCGTTTCTCGATGAAATCGAATGCCCGATCGACATCCCAGCGCGTGAGCGTCCACCACTGCGACCCAAAGTAGGGCGTTACCGGCCAGGCTCGGTCGGGACACGCTGCGGCGAGGCGTCGCGACGCCGCATTTGCGATTCGGCCCCAGGGCCAGTCCCAGTCGTGAAAGAAGTACCGATTCCAGCGCCGGTGCCACGACGGGTCCTCGTCGTGCCAGTGCCCGATTCGCGAGACCTCTATGTTGTCGAGCCAGGCAACAAGCTCGTCCGTAGGAGGCACAGGATAATCGCGCCCGCTCAGCAGGGTGAACGTGTCGTAGGGGGCACGGGCGCGGGCCAGGGCCAATAGATCCAGGGTGGCCTGCACCATGCGATAGCCGCCCCACCGAATGTCGTACCGCTGAATTGTCTCGGTGGCCAGGCGTCGCGCCTTCTCAAACGTGTCGTTGGACTCGGCATCTAGATGCAGAAACGGATCGAGACGCGGATGCGCCACCGACTCCAGAAGCAATTCGAGCTGCGCCGGGTTGTCGTGCGCAAGGATGAGGACAGCATGTTTGGGGGCGGTAGACACGCGGTTCAGAACGAGTTTCGGATCGCCTCTGCTTGTCTGTTCTTTTGCTTGTCTGTTCTTTTACACCGGAGCCCGGCCCTGCGGCTGTTCCTCTCACGCCACACGGATCTACCCGCACCTGTTCGGGCCTTTTCGGCGGGCGCACGTGCCTTCTACGAACACGCGCCCGTTGCAAACACGCCCTCCTACGAGCACGCCCCCTACGAAAAAGCTGCGCGCACGCCCGCAATCCATCCTTTGGCTCCGCGCCACCATCCTCCTCGCTGCAGACGTTCGACCGCCGAGCACGGAGCCACCCCTGCCTCTCGGCGATGCCTCGCGTAGAGCCAATGATTTCGGTTGAGCCACCGTCCTCCTGCGTCCCACGGCTTCGGGATTCCGACAAAGTGGATAATGCCGTCGGTGGCCTGCTCCTCTCGCAGCTTAGTGTCCGGGCTGGCCCGTTTGTTGTACCGGATTCGCAGGTCCAAGAAGTCTCCGTGGAAGATTGCGTTCTGGGCTGCCTGGTCGGCCCCGCTGTATGCTTTGTGCTTGGCCCTCATGACCCCCACCACCTGCTCTGTCAGCCCCCTGCGGCCCCACTCCTCTACATCGATGAGAAGAACCCCGGCATTGAACGACTTTTTGCGCAGGTCCAGCCCTTCCGAGGCAAAAAACCGCCGATTCTGCGTGTCCGCCAGGGACCCGTACGACACTGCCCCGATGGGGTAGCCCTCCAGGTCCCGGTCGTAGAGATCGGCAATCCCGTCTGCCACGATCGTGTCGGCGTCCAGGTACACGATCCGGTTCGTCTCTTCTCGAAGCAGCGCGGGAAGCAGAGGCTTGGCAAACGTAATGGCCTCTCCGTGCAGTCCCTCCCAGCCAGCGAACCGGCCAAGGTCAATGCTTCGCACCCGGACCTCGGCCCTGGGAAAGGGGGCGAGGGTCTCGCGCAGCTGGGCGATGTCGCCGGGGCGGAAGTCGTCCTGGAACGCCCAAATCACCACGCGCCGGTTCGCTGCGCTCGCCGCCACACTAAAAGCGCTCACGCAGAGGGGAGGAAGCACTTTTCGGTTGACGCAGTAGCAAACGTGGATTTTTTCTTCCATGTCGCCTCGGCCCGCTTCTGATTATCTTCGCCGCCCGCTCTCCGGAGCCTCCGCCCCATCGGTCTCAGCCCATGGTGGCCCGGAGTCCTGAGACAATGCCTTTGGCCACTCGGCCAACGCCGTCGTCCCGGACAATTTCTGGCACCGACCGCGGCACGACGCTGGCCTGCCGCCGGCACTCCTCGTACAGCGTATAGTTTTTGTGCAACCACTTCCCACCTATGTCCCACGGCTTCGGAATCCCGACAAAATGGAGAATCCCGTCGGCGGCCTGCTCGGCCGTCAGCCGCTGATCCGGGCTCGCTCGCTTGTTGTATCGGATGCGGAGCGGGCGGAAGTCGTCGTGGAATGCGACGTTCAGGAAGGGCTGGTCGCTCTCCGTTCGTTCTTGGTCCGCCGCGCGCACACGCTCCACAATTTCGTCGGTCCTGGACTGTTTTCTCCACCGCTCAACGTCGATGGCCATGACCCCGGCATTGAATCCGTCTTGGTCGAGGTCGACCCCCTGGGCGCGGTAAAAATCCGCCTCCATCGAGGCTCCGAGCGGCTCGTACGAGACGGCCCCAATCGTGCACCCCTCCAGGGACGTGTCGAAGAGGTCCTCCACTCCGCCCACCGCGAGGGTGTCTGCGTCCAGGTACACGATGCGACGTGCCTGATCAGCCATGCGGTCGGGCAGCAGGATGCGCGCAAATGTCATCGCGTCGCCGTGGAGGCCCTTCACCCCGCGGAAGGCAGAGAGATCGATGGGGTGGACCTCGAGGCGCACGTTTGGGAAGGGACGGAGCGTTGTCTTGAGGCGCGTTTCGTCGGCCGGCGAGAATTCCTGCTGGAGCACCCATATGGTCACGGGCCGCTCCGCCCGCACGCTCTCCGCAACGCTGTGGGCACTTACGCAGAGGGGCTCGATCATCTTCCGGTTCGCGCAGTAGCAAGCATGCAGTCGATTTTCCATACGAAAAACGAGAGCGGGTGGAGAATATGCCTTTCAGCAGGGCCGGGGCCGTGCGGGACGAGGTCCGTTGTCGGACTCACAGGTCTTGCGGCGTCACGCCCCCTCCGAGGCCGTCTGCTCCAGTTCATACCACTTTGCCTTGGCGTGGAACCGCTGGATGCCCTTGAGCACGCAGTAGATGAATCCGGGCTTGCCGTCGAGAAATCCGAGACGGAGCACGTAGTGGTACAGGAACGTGAGCAGCGGAAAGCCCGGCACCTGCACGAGCGCCTGCTTGAGCCAGCGCCGGCGCTGGGCTTGGTTGCCAAACAGGGACGGCTCCAGGGCCCCCTCGTCTCCCTGGTGGTACACCTGCGCTTCCCACTCGGAATACTCGTTGTGCTTTTCGATGTAGCGATACAGAGAGTTCCAGTTTTCGTGACGGATCGGATGCTGGAGCCGCCCCACGTCTCCGTCCACCACCACGTGCTCGTGCACCTCAATGTCGCTCATCGACTCGTCCTGGCCCTCGAACCGCTGTTCGTAGCGCCCCTTCCCGTGCCGGAAGAGGAACAGCTTCCACAGGTCGAACCCGCCGTATTGGAGCCGCCGCCCCAGGAAGTGGAGCTGAAAACGGAGCCAGTAGCCGTCGTGCGTGTCGGTCTGGATGGCTTCCGCAATTTCACGCTTGATGGGGTCGAGCAGAATCTCGTCCGCGTCCAGAAGTAAGATCCAGTCGTTGTCAAACGAGTAGGTGTCCAGTGCCCACTGTCGCTTCTTCGGCCACCCCCCGTCGTAGTAGAACTGGATGACCTCAGCGCCCGCCTCCTCCGCAATGGAGACGGTATCGTCGGTGCTTTGCGAGTCGACCACAACGATCTCGTCGGCCCATTCGTCGAGGGAGGCAAGACACCGGGGCAGGTTCGCCTCTTCGTTACGGGTGGGAATGAGCACCGAGACCGGAACGGTCTCTTCGGGGTCTGCTGTCATCCGGGGTGCTGTGGTGTTTTTGGCAGGAGTGGGCGCAATCGGGGTGGGCTGGAGACGGGCGTGGGGCGAGACGGAGGGGCACGAGAGCGGGGCTCGCGACGCACCTCCACGGGCTACGTGCGGGCCGCCGCCCGGAAGATCTCTGCCAGTCGCCGTGCGTACCGCCTCCACGAAAAACGTTCTGCGCGCTGGGCGGATTTGCGCCTCAGCTCGTCCGCGCGCTGTTTGTCGCTGAGGACGGCGTGGACAGCGTCGGCGCACCCGGAGGCGTCGAAAGGGGAAAAGTACACGCCGGCGTCGGCACACACCTCCCGGTTCACGGGCGTATCGGCCGCCACCACCGGCAGGCCCGAGGCCATCGCCTCCACCATCGAATGGCCAAACGACTCGGTGAACGACGGAAAGACGTACGCGTCGGCCGTCCGGTAGAGCGGGGGGAGTTCGTCGTGGGGCACGTACCCCAGTTCCGTCCAGGCGTCGGCCACGCCCAGCTTTCTGGCCCGGGCCGTCAGGGCGTCGTACTCCGCAGTGTCCGACGTCTGCGTCCGGGAGGTGGTGGTAACGAGCGTAAGGCCGGGGTGCTGGTCGCGCAGGCGGGGCAGGGCCTCGACGAGGGTTTCCAGGTTCTTGTGGATCGCGTAGGTGGACACGTTGAGGAGCGTAGGCCCCTCGCTCTCCTCCTTGATGCAGGGATTGGGCGCGGACGGCGCGGGCTCGGCGCCGAAGGTATCGGCGTCGAAGCCGTAGTGGAGCGGGTGCGTGGCCGTTCCGTCGAGGGACACGTGCGACGCCACGGTGGCCTGCATGGCCCGGGTGGGAAACAGCACGGTGTCGGCGGCCCAGATCGACAGCAGACTGTGCCAGCGCCGAAGCCGTGTCCCCCGGAAACTCCGACCGAGTTCCTCGCACTTTGCCTGGAACTGCGGATCGAAGTATTTCATGTTGCGCACCAGCAGGACCTGCGGCACGGGGCTCCAGAGCGTCCCGAAGCCCGTGGCCGAAAAAAGCACGTCGACCCGTTCCCGTGCCGCACGCCGCGGCACCGCCACCTGGTCGAAATACAAGCGCCGCAGCCCCTGCGTGCTGGCGTAGGGGTAGGGCCGCACCTCCACGCCAGCCCGCTTGGGCAGCGCGGCCGTCGTGCCCTCCGGAACGTACACGATGATGTGCGCCCGCGGAAGCTCTTCGGGGAGCCGATCCAGGATGTTCTGCAGGTGGGTGACGGCTCCGCCCATGTGGGCGGAGGCGGCGTTGAGCAAGATGCGCATGGCTACCGTCCGCCCCCCTGTGCCTGCCGCTGTGCCGGGACGGGCGCTCGGGCGCGGGGGAGCGGCTGCGCCGGCGCCGGGCGCGCGGAGGAGCGGGGCTCTCGAAGGGCGGCGACGTGGGCAAAAGCCATCACGAACCAGAGAAAGAACCCCATCCCTCCGATTGAGAAAAATACCATCTCGCCGAAGTTAATAAACAGGGCCGCCCCCATCATCCAGAACAACGTAGGGTCGGGGTGCTGCACCGTCGGCATAAACAGAAACAGAAGGAGCGCGATTGTGAGCAGCGCCCCGATGAGGCCCGTCTCTTCGAGCACAGCGGTGGGCATGAAGCCCTTCTCCACCGATGCGCTCAGTGGGATGCCGTACGGCCCCCGCTCCAGCTCGCGCGCAAAGCGCACCGGGTCGGAGGGAGCGCCAAACCCGATTCCGGTAAGCGGCTTCTCGCGGAAGTTGGCCATCGACTGGTCCATGAGCCCACCGCGCGACTCTTCGAGGGCCTGTACCAGGGAAGCGCTCTGGCTGTCCTTGGCCAGAAACGCCTGCAGGTCGGCCTGGATGGAGGTCCACTGCATTGCCACCAGGGCCAGAGCGGTCAGGACGCCGAGCATCACCGTGGGCCGCACCAGGGTTCGCCCAAGGTCGACGGCCCAGGTGTCGGGCTTGAGGCTGAACCCAAGGGCCGTGGTCAGAGCACCGGCGAGCAGAAACGCCAGCAGCGACGTACGTGACAGGGACAGGTACATGCCCGCCACCCCTACGCCCACGCACACGAGGATCAGCCACGAGGTGCGCTGCCGAAAGAAATAGAGTCCGGTCATAAGCGCCGTGATCGCGGCCACAACGGGCCCGAACGTCTGCGGATGTGTTAGAATGCCCTGAAAGCCGACTCCATTGGTGGAGTATCCGCCGGGGAGCACGTACAAGGGCAGGCTGGACAGCAGAATGAACGCCCCGAGCGTGAAGAGCCACGAGAGCCAGTAGTCGGCCAGGTGGCGCGTCCGGTAGAAGCCGGTGACGGTGACGAGCGTTCCCAAGGTAAAGGTCGTCAGCTTGAGGCCCGAGACCAACGGAAACGTGCTCGACACGACCGAGAGGGGCAGCACAACCGCAAAAAACACGAGGAGCATGTATCCCACGCGCGGCATGCCCTTGCCCGCAAACACGCCGTCCCAGACCATGCGCCCGAAGACGGCAAACAGGACCACCCAGCGCCCCAACGAGATGCTTGTTTTGCCCAGTACGATGAGGAAGGCGAGCATTCCGAGGGCCTCAACGGAGCGCCGCGAGCCACGGAGGCCGTGAAGCGCAATTCCGCCGCAGATGGCAAGCCCAAACGAGCCCGGTGTAAACCACGCAAGGGCCACGAGGGCCGCCCAGGCGTACATCCAGTTGCGCAGGATATACGGCCCATTCCAGATATACGGCCCATTCCAGATTTGTCCGCGGTTATCGGACGGTGCGTGCTGGCGAGCGGTCGCTTGCATACCAGTCATGAATCCCTGAGGTGAGTGTATCGGCCCAGCGGGCCGGCGTGTACTGCTTAGACAGCATGTGGCTGCGCGCGCCCATCCGCTGCCGCTGTTCGTCCGGCAGCGTAGACAGGGTGCGCATGCACCGTGCAAGGTGTCGTGCGCTTTCGGATTGGACGAGGTACCCGTTGTAGCGGTCTCGGAGTAGGTGAACGGCGGCCCCGCAGGCCTCCGAGCAAAGGAGCGGACGCCCGGCCGCAGCGGCCTCCGCCACCACCACGCCCCACGGCTCTTCGCGGCTCGGGAGCACGAGGGCACCGGCCTCGGCCATGAGGTCCGGCAGGGCGTTGGGCTGCACGAAGCCCCTGTTCTCAATGCCGGGACGGTCGTCGAGGAGTCCCTCCTGCGGACCGCTCCCTGCACAAATTAGCCGCCAGGGCGTTTCCGTCTCGGCCCGGTACGTGGCGTAGGCGTCGGCGAGCAGGTCTACCCCCTTTCGGCGAATGTACCGGCCTACAAACAGAAATGCCCGTGGCAACGCGCCGGTGTGTTGTGCCGCAAAGGCCTCCCAGTCGCAGCCGTACACCCCGTCCCAGCACTGCGCTCCCCGGAAGCCGAGGCGGCGCGCAAACTGCCGCTGTCGCTCGCCCGCCACCCAGAGCACGTCAATGGCCGAATGCAGATACCACGGCGCGATGAGGCGCGCTCCCTGCTGGCGCCACGACCCGGTCCACTGCTCATCGGACCCGGCCACGACCACCACCCCCTGATCTCGCATGGCACGCGCCACCTGCAGGTAGCCGTCGTCGAACCAGCCCGACATAAACACCGCGTCCGGCGCAAACGCCTTCAGGAGGTCCGCCATGTCGGCCACGCTCAGCGCGTTGCGATCGTAGAGGTGGTCGATCTCGTCGAAGTGGCGGTCGTCGAACGGGGCGTTGTCGGCCGGAGGAACGCGCACGACGAGCAGCGTCACGCCGTGGCGTTGCCGAAGCGTGCGGAAGCACGCCGCCATGTGGGGAGAGAGCCGCGAGTGGAGCACCGCAAGCCGGGTCAGTTCGGGGCCGGCACCTTCGTTCATGACAGCAGGGAGTGGTACACCGTGAGGGTGCGCGAGGCGTTTTCTGCCCAGCCAAAGCGTTCGCGGTACGTTTCGAACGCGTGCCTGTGCCCGGTCGCGAGACGCCGATGCAGGGCCGCGATGCCGTCGGCGAGGGCTGCGGGCGTATCGCCGGAGCAGGCCACCCCAATGTCGCACGTGTCCACCGTTTCGCGGAGCACCGGGGCCGAGCTGACGAGGACGGGTCGCTCGTAGTGGGCCGCCACGTTGAGCACGCCACTCTGCGAGGTGAACGACTCGTCGTACGGCAGGGCCACCCAATCGGCCGCCGTAAACAGTGCCCCGACCTCGTCGTCGTCCAGCCGGCGCGGCAGAAACCGAACGTCGTCCGCCAGTCCCAGTTCGCCCGCCAGGCGCTGGTAGTGGTCCACCCCGTGGTGGCGGCCGTCCTCTGGCCCGGCTACGACAAGGTACGGTCGCGGGTCAGTGCGCGCCTGTGCCCGCAGCAGACCCTCCAGGTTTTTTCCGTCCCGCAGCTTCCCAAAGAAAAGCGCCACCCGTCGGCCCGTCGGCAAATCCCAGTGCTGGCGCAGGGCCCGCTGCGAGGAGTTGACGGCGCCGTGCGTGTAGGGCCCATGCGGCACCACATGGATCCGCTCTTCGGGCACGCCGGCAAAGGCAGACAGCTCGCGAACCTGGTATTCTGAGTGGACGAAGAGCGCGTCGGCAAACCGGTAAAAGGCCTTCAACTGTCGGTCTTCCCACCTCCGGCTGAGGATGCTCTTTCCGCGCTTCACGTCGTGGGCGGAGGCAACAACACGCACGTTCGCCCGCTCCACCTTGGGCCGCCAGTAGGGAAATGAGAGGTGGTTGATGTTCGCGAGGTGCAGCACATCGAGTGCCGCCGTACGGGCATGCTCGATGGCCCGCTTGGGGTTTACAAACTGTCCTTTCAGAAACCGCCACCGCCGCAGTGTCGGGATGTTGTGCGAGAGACGCGCAAGCCCGTCCCAGGTCGCATAGCCGTCGGCGTGCGCCCACTCGTAGTCCGGCGTGCAGAGGGCCTCGACGGCCACTTCGTCGCGGCGTCCCAGGGCCGTCATGAGCCGGTGCGTGTACCGCCCAATGCCGCCCCCGGGAAAAAAGATGTAGAAGCCCACGCGCAGCGGACGACTGGGGCTAGGCACGGGAGGAGGAAGCGGATTGGTGCGAGGTCTGAGCGTGCTGGTAGAGGCGGAGCAGCCGGTCGATGTGCTGCGCGGGCCGAAACCGTTCTTTGATGAGCGAAATGCCGCGCGCCCCAAAGGCCCGCAGCCGGTCGTCGTCGGCCAGAAGACGCTCCACCCGCGCCGCGATGGCCGCCCCGTCTTTGGGAGGCACGCGGTACCCGGTGCTGTCCTCACGGCACCACTCCGGCACGCCCCCCAGGTCCGAGGCCACCACCGGCACCCCGCGGCTGAGGGCCTCCAGGCCTACGATGCCGAGGGTTTCGGGCCAGAGCGACGGAAACACAAACACCGACGTGCGGTCCAGGAGGTCTACCACCTCGTCCCGGGAGGCCCACCCGTGCAGGTCCAGTCGCTCGGCGCAGCCGTGCTTCGAAGCCAGCACGCGGAGCGTGTCGGCCACATCTGCGGAAATGCTGCCCACCATGCGCCCCTGCACCGACGACGGCAGCTTCCCCAGGGCCTCGATGAAGTACTCGTGGCCTTTGTTGGCTGCGATGCGACCTAAGTACGTAATGGTTGGTGGATCAGGGAGGGGACGAGGGGTCTCCGCCGGGGCAAGCTCGCAGAAGTACGGAAGCACGGCCATGTCGGCGTCTTGGAACCCGGACTGCTCGTACTTGGCGCGCGCGCCGCTGCTTGGCGCAATGACCCGCGCGAACCGGTCCGCGTGCTCAATTCCCCACTTCGCCCGGCGGTAGAAGTACGCGGCGTATTGGGGGCGCGGGGTTACGCAGCGCTTTGCGAGGGTCGTCGCGAAGCACCCGAGCCCGCAGGTGCGCTCGCACACCGCCTGCGGGCGCTCGTGAAAAAAGTTGTTGGCGGGGCAGACCCACCGGTAGTCGTGCGTGGTGATCACGGTGGGCCCGTGGGCGAGGCTGGCCTGCAGCGCTCCTACGTTCTGCACGTTGTGGATGTGAACCAGATCCGGCGTCTCCTCTCGGAGCACCCGTGCCATCTGCGTGCGCGCCTGCTTCTCGGCCCGGAACCCCGCCGTTCCCAGCGCCGGTACGTGACGGGCCGGCTCGTGCAGCGACGGATCGCCGTCCCCGTACGCCACCACGGGCACCACGCCTCGCTCGCGCAGCCGCGGCAGCGCCCCGAAGAGATAGGTCTCCACCCCGCCCTTGTGGGCCAGGTGCTCGTTGACGTGAAGGACCTTCACCGTGCTCCTGCGCACTTGCACTCAGGGTTTGCGGGCAAACAGCGTAATTCCGCGCCGGAGGCTGGGCACCGCCAGCTCCAGCAGGCGCCGCAGTCCCGACTGCGGCCAATAGTCACAATACCAGATGTCTTCGACGTCCAGCCCCTCTCCCTCCACGTATTCGCGGAGCTCCGTCTTCGTGTACTCTCGAAAGTGCCCCGGATTGGAGAGATCCTCCTGAATCTGCTCGTACGGCTGCTCTCCACGGAGCATCTGGAGCCGTTTTTTCGCGTCCACGGCGTTCGGGGTCTGAATAATGAGGTACCCCCCCGGGGCGACGTACTCCTTTAGGAAGTTGATCACGAGCGAGGGCGCCGTGTGAAGATGCTCAATCACCTCCGCCATGACCACCACGTCGTGCTGCTCGGTTTCCGGCCACAGCGCCTCCGTGTCGGCGTTGTTGAGGTCAAACTCGAAGTGCTGCCGGAAGTCCGACTCCGAGACCAGCCGCTCGTTTTTCCACCCCAACGTGTTGATCACCACCTCGCTCCCCACGCACTCGTTCAGGACCGTTGTTTGAATGTGCGGCCCCACGTCCAGCAGCCGGGGGCTCTCCGCTCCCGCCCGCTCCAGCACCTCCGAGACAATCTTTACGTTGAAGGCAATCCGCTCCTTGTGATAGCGGAGATAGTCCAGTTCTTCTTGCTTCAGCGCGTTAGTTTCGGCAATTTGCTCGACGTGCTGCGTGGATACGTTCGCGATGCTCACAGGACGTGCCAGGTTCATGCGTAACGCGAAGGCCTTTTGGCTGTGTGCTCCGTCATGCGTTTTTTCCATCTCAATTTCATCAAATATTGTTCCCACATCTGCCGATCCCGCTGCTTCGAGACCAGGCGCCCTGCAATGTTCGCGAGGTCGGCGTAGGCCTTCAGCGTTACGCTAGGGGGTTGCGAGGAGGGCGTGCCCGCCACTCCACGCGCAAGACGCCATGGAAAGTCGCCCAGAACCCGCTTCAAGACCGCCCACCAGCGGGGGGCGTCTCCTTTTCGCAGTTCGTACAGGACCCGGTTCCGAATGACCTGTCGCATTCGGCGCCGCTCTTGCGCCTCGGTGGTGGTGGAGCCGCCCGAGAAATGCCGCACTCGGGCGTTTCGGCAAAACCCCACGGCCCGCCCCTGTGCCCGGATTCGGCGGCATAGGTCGTAGTCTTCGTAGTAGCTGCCGTATACCGGGTCAAACGGGCCCGTGTCCTGTAGCACGGCGGTGCGCACCAGGAGGGCGGGGGCCGGAGCGGTCTGTGTCGTCAGAATTCGCTGCCCCCCCTCTTCGCGCTGCAGTGCGGCCTCTTGCGCCTCCGAGAGACAGTCTAGAAAGCTGGGGTCCCACCCGTCGTCTTCGTAGGTGCGTATCAGGGGAGACACGGCGCCGAAGTGTGAATGGGTGGCCAGCCCTTGCAGGCACGCGTCCACCCATCCGGGGGGGCTCATGGTGTCCTGGTTTAGGAACAGCACTGTCTCTCGCAGCCGTGAGGCCTCCACGAGGGCAAAGTTGTTCGCCTCCGCAAACCCCATGGGGCGGGGGGTGGACAGCACCTCCGCCTCGAATGCGGAGAGGTCCACCTCGTCGAGGATGGTGTTGCCTGCATTGTCCACCAGCACCAAGTGCAGGGGGTCCGCGCTCGCGTCGGCCAGCGTCTTGAGGCACGCCGGAAGCCACGCGTCCCCGTGATACGCAATCAGCACAACGGTAGCCATACGCTCGGGCGTGGGGTCTATGCGGGGCGGCCGGTGATGTTGCTCCACGTCTCGGGGTGGTGGCGCCGAAGTCCTGCGGCGCTGGTGGAGGCCGGCACCCCGCCCTCAAAGTAATCGCTTTGGAGAAAGGGAAGAAACGCTTCTGGGTCGCACCGGAACTTTAGATCGCGGGGAAAGCGATCGAGCCATTCGTCCACATCCACGCCAAGCTCTCGGCCGGCCAATTCGCCCGCAAGATCAAGCAACCGCGCCCGATGCTCCCGAACGCGCCGCAGGGTGCGGTCTCGAATTTCCTCTGGACCAACATCTTGGGCAAGCATGCGCTGTACGCCCTGTCGCACCGCCTCGGCCGTCGGCTCCACGATGGCGCAGTAGTCTTCGTCGAAGAAGACGTCCCGTCCCCCCTCACTCGGCGTCGAGACGACCGGTAGGCCGCAAAGCAGATATTCAATGGAGGCCCGGTTTGTCCCCTCTACGGCCGAGAGAATGAGCCCCGTACGGGCCCGGTTCAGGGCCGTAGCCACCTCCGCACGGGAGAAATACGTGTACTCGCCCCCCCGGAAATTGAGCCACGCGGCTCCTTCCAGAAGCGCCTTCATTTCCTCGAAGTACGCCTCGTTATCGACCACCGTGATCATGGCGAGGTTGTCCACGAGGCGCGCAAGCTCAACCCGCTTCACCCGGATCGTCCGTGCGTTCATGATCGCGTCGTATTCTGTGTCGACGTCCGGCTGAATGCAGAATTGGTCTTCGCGGGTAAACGCATTTTTGTTGATGAACCGTACATCGGCCCCGGTTATCCGCCGAACGCGCTGCTGCTCCTCTTTGTCAGGCGCCAGGATCGTCAGGCTGCACGCACTGTGTCGGCGCCGAAACTCTTCGACCTGGCGGCGGAGGAAGTGCGCTTCCCACCGACTAATCTTCGAGTGAAACGCCAGGACAAACCGCGCCGTGGTTCCCTCCAGCGCTCGCGCCATGTGGAACACGTTTCCGAGCGTTGGTCCGGAGGTTGTGTAAATCACCCAGGGATTCCGGGCCAGGGGGTAAAAGGTAAATCGGTCGGTCCGGTACAGCTGCAGCGGGCGCGTGCGCGCCCGGATGTACGCCCACGCGTCTTCCGGCACCACGTGGCGAAGGGGGGCCTTGACGGCCTCAGGGACGAGTGTCCGCGCCCGTTTTAACGTCTTCATTCTCAAAATTGATGAGCCGAGGTTCGAAAGTCTAGCTGGTCGTTGGTCCCCTGTGCCGAGCGACGCGTTTGGACAAGGTGGCCGAAACGCCCTAGCGGACGGGCAGTCCGTGCTGGGCAAAGAGCGCTCGCACTTGCTCAATTTCGTGCTCCTCGTAGGGACGCTCCGGGGCGAGGGGGGCGAGGGCGCGCATCGCTGCCTGCCCAACCATCCGCCCCCGCTTTACCGAGTTCTTGAGCTGCCACGCGTGCTCCGACACATCGAACAGCCCCATCTGCCCGGCCACGCGGTTGATCAGTCGGAGCACGCACACGCGCTTGTCGTCGAGAGATTCGTTCATGCGTTCCTCTTCCAGGTCCAGTGTTCCCATCCCGAGTGCCTGGCACACCGTCCCCACCAACCCTCGGCCCGATCCTCTGAACGCTTCTAGCTCAAGCGCAATCGTCTCGCCGTCCTCAAACACGGAGGCCCACCGCTGGAGGGCTCCCTCGTGGTCGCACCGTCGAATGTGCGCCTGCGCGAATGCTACGATGCTTCTCGCTTCTCTGCCAAACTTTATCTGCTGCTTGTACTCCGACTTGACGAAGTCGATGGGCCGTCGCTTCACCATCAGCACGGTGGCCGCTTCGATCCCGGCCTCTTTTACGCGCTTTCTTATCTCTCGTATTTTTTCCCGCTCGATCGTGTACAGCAACTCGCTGCTAACGATGAACGTCTCGTAGCAGCTTTCTCGGATCTCTCGTGCGATGTGCACCCAGTGCTCGAAATCGCCGTCGAGGGGGGCGGCCCTGTGGTGTGCGTACTGTCCATCTCCCCTGCTCTCGGGCAGCCGGGCGGCCTGCACGTAGTGGCCGCCGCGTGCGTGCAAGGCGTCGTTGTTCTTCGCGAACGTCTTCTGGATCGTCGTGCTTCCCGCCTTCCGGGCCCCGATGTGTATGATCAGTTTTTTCACGGTGCCTGCCGACAGTTTTCCGATCGTGTATCGGCTCCGCGCCCTTCCACCTCTGCGACGAGCGTGCGGATGCGGCGTTTATATACGCGCTCGTGGTAGTCTTCGGCGGCCGTTTTGCGTGCGTTCTGCTTCATCTTTTGGCGCAGTTGGGGCGTATCCAGGAGGCGTCGGAGAGCATCTGTAAGCGCCTCTACGTGTCCGTAGGGGACGAGAAGGCCCGTCGTTTCGTCCGTTACAATCTCGCGCAGTCCGCCCACGGCAGTGGCCACCACCGGCGTGCCCACCGCGAAGGCTTCGATGGCTGTGCGGCCGAAGGGCTCGGCGCGGGACGGAATGCAGGCGAGATCGCACGCGCGGTAGAAGCCCGGCATGTCGTCCACCCAGCCCAGGAAGATCACCTGATCCTGGATGCCGAGGGACTGGCTTGTGGCCTTCAGCCGCTCGGCAAAGTCCGACGCGCCTTCTCCCGTGACGGCCACGCGGAGGTTTCGGTCGCGGAGCAGGGGCGCGACGGCCTTCAGAAAGAAGGGATGCCCCTTCATGGGCCGGAGCGTTCCGGGAACGCCGATGAGGGGGCTGCTGCCCTGCAGCCCGAGATGCCGTCGGGCTTCTTGAGGCGTGCGCTCGTCTTCAAAGAACGCCGCCCGTACGGCGTTGGGCACGATCTCTCCTCCGTCGAACGCGTGGCCGAGCAGGTTGCGGGCCGTCGCGGCCGAGTTGGCAACGAGGCGGTCGGCGTGCGCCCGGACAAGGCGCCGTACCAGCGGGCGCGCCCACCTTGGGGCGTGCATCTCCCCACCAACGTCGGCAAACATTTCTCGCAGGTGCCATATGCACGGAAGGCCCGCCCGACGCGCCGCCACGGCCCCCGCCAGGCTTACCACTGTGTTCACGTACACGAGTCGGGGCGTAACATCGTCCACCAGCGCTGTGAACGCACGGGCTCGTCGCCACTCCAGCCATCCGTCTTTCAGAAACTGATGCGTCCGTTCTCGCCGAAGCCAGTTGTCGTGGCGCACGACGTGCGTCGCGTGTCCCGCCGTCTCGTACCGCTCGACCATGGCCCCGTCGTGCCCGAAGGCCACGTGCACCTCCCACCCCGCTTCCCGCAGTCCATTGGCCAGCAGGAGGCCGCTGTGGGCCGACCCGTCCGGCGCGCTGCTCCGCTGCACGAGAAGCACGCGCTCGGAGCCGGGGGACGTACTGGGAGCAGGCATTCCACATGGACTGTCGGTTCCGGAAGACAGGCGCCGTGACGAGAGGCGACTTCGCAGCGGCGGGGAGGCTCACGAGTCTCTGCGCGGCCTCATTCGGCTCGCTCGGGACTCGTCGCCCCAAACACCAGATCGTCCACCGCGCGCCACATCGACTCTGTCTTCTGCTTGAGCTGGGCGGCGGCCGTCCGGATGCGGTTGGTGAGAGGGGCGCGTTGCTCCCCGACCGCTGCCGACACGCACGCCTGCACCCGCTCCCTCGATGCCGATACCGATACCAGCATGTCGGGGCAGCGATACTCCTCGAACAGCCTCTCGTACTTGTGGCTCCAGCTGGTCCCAATCGCCGGAACGCCCTGCGAAAGGGCGCCCACCAGTGCGTGAAAGCGCGACCCGACCACGAGGTGACTCCCCCCCAGGAAGCGCTTGAGCGCAACCGGGTCCGGGCTCTGCCGAATCGGCACCTCGCGCTCCGCTCGTTCCTGGATGCGGGCCGCCAGCGTGTCGTCGTCGGCCTCGTGGACGAGCAGCACCGGCTCCAACCCGGCCTCTGCCACTGCCTCGATGCACATGTTCATCAGTGGCACGTAGGCCGCTGCCTCGTCCTGGGTCTCGGCCTTGTCGATCATTCGCTGGTTGGGCACAATGGTGGCCCGCCGCGACGCATCGCTGTCGGTGGAGCCGTGCGGCGCAATCAGGTTTGTGAAGTCGGGAGCCTGCCTCAGGTGCGCGGCGCTTCCCGCCGCTTCTCGGGCGTGCCGCATGGACGTATCGTCCCGCGCAAATACGAGGTCGGCGGCGTCGACGACCCGCGCAAAGGCCGACCGGATCGCTGGGATTTCGAACGGGCCCAGCGCCTGCGGAAGCAGCACCACGTGCTTGCCGGACTGCTTGGCCGCCTCCACACGCTCCGCAAACTGGATCGTCCGCTCGGGAGGATGCTGGTCCCCGAACGCAAACCCGGAGGCGTCGAGCAGTACATCCGTGTCTTCATCCCGCACAAGCCCGAACGAGCGGCGAAACTCCCTCGGCATCAAGGCCACTGCCAGGCGCGAACGCCCCCACCCGTTCAGCGCCACCTTCTGGAGCAGCCCGTACTGCGCCCGCTCCGGGTAGCTCCCAAAAAACTGGTCCACTGCCAGCTGCACGCTGGAACGCTCCGCAAAGTGCTCGCGGACCGCCACGAGCATCAGTTCCGCCCCTTTGTTCTGCGTGTTTGTTCCTGTTACTTCGACAATCATATGTCGTTGGCCTAGGAGCACGGTGGCGGCTGTGGCGGAGCCCCCTGCGCTTGGGGGAGGAATGCGGACCGCGCTCCCACCGCCGCGGTCCGTTTAAACAGGGATTCCGGAGCGTTTTCTCTTCGTGTACAGCAGGCAGGTGCCAGACGTCTTCAAAACTCGAAAAGCGAATGGTCGTCTGGCGACACGTAGCTTTCAAGAAACCGGTGATGGAGGTCCTTCGTCTCTTGCCGAAACCACTCGCGCTCTCCCGGGCGCAAGATGGCGTCCGGAAGAAATGGCGAGGCCAACCGAGAGAGCGTCCGGCCGGGCTGACGCCCCGCAACAACGTTGTGCCGCACACGCTTCAGCATCCGGCCCCAGGGAGCGGGTGCCCTCTTTTGCACAACGTTTAAACCACGAACGAAGTGGAGAATCGAGTCTGAGGGAGACACGTTTTCTTCACGTTTTCTTCCCTGTTTACTAAGCCCTACCACCTCCGCAAAGCGCCCAACCACATCGTCGTGCTTGTCGTACAGTTCCATGACGACGTTCTCTCCACCAAGCACGTCCACCCACGTGTCTAACACGCGCTTGTAATCAAAGCACCATTTCTTCTGCTCAACAATGCGTTTGAATCCTTTCTCGTATCCCTCCTGCTTTACGGCTTGGGCGTAGTAGGACCTTGCCATGTCAAGGTGGTTTCTCACGAATATCACCACCGTTATGTCCAAACCGCCAAACGTTTTCTGAATGCCCTTCACGTCTTCTCGACGTGCCGGCCAGAAAAACTCGCTGCTGATGACCGCTCGTTTCGCCCTGGTGCGCTCGATCTCCCCCCGCACTTTTTTCCTTAACCTCTGCGCGTCCGGCCCCTCGACCCGACTCGAATAGCGCTCCACGCAGCTCCACGCCAACCAGTGATGGCCAGCGTGCATGCCCTTGGCGCTCACGTCGCGGCCGGTTTCCACGTAAAGCGTGTCTTCCTTCTGGAGGTGCCGCTCTGCGTTTGTGCTGAGAAAAGACTGGATGGCAGAGGTCCCCGTCTTGTGCATCCCGATGTGGAGAACGACCTCGCGGTTCTGCACGTTTTGCCCCACGCTTTGCTTTGCCGTACGCGACGCTCTTCTCTTTTCCCGGCGATTCCAGGAAAAGAACAGGAAGAGAAGAGGGACGGAGGACGGATGCGCCGCCCGCCGTTACAGTTCGTTGAAGGTGCACATCTGCCGGTTGGGCTTTTTCTGCGAGTACGCCACCATTCCGTCGGGATCGGGGTAGCCCACCGCCATGAACATGACGGGTCGCTGGTCCGGCTCCAGTCCCAAGACCGCGTCGGCCTCCTGCTCGTACTTCTCGATGTCGGGCCAGTTGATGCAGCATGTGCTCAGCCCCAGCGACTCGGCCGCGTAGACGAATGACATGGCGGCCAGCGACGCATCGATGTAGATCAGATGGCGGTCGCGCTCCCCGTAGTAGTTGCGCAACTCGCCCACCAGCACGATAATGGCGGGGAAGTTGTGTGCAAATCCTTTGGTGCCGGGCGGCAGAGGGGCCACCTTCTCCACCAGCTCCGGATCGTCAAAGACACGAAACTCGAAGGGCTGCCGGTTGCAGGCGCTCGGGGAGAGGCTCGCCACGTCCACGGCCTTCCGAATTCGCTCACGGGGCACGGGCTCTTGTCGAAACCACCGCACCGAGCGCCGCCGCTTTGAGAGTTCGAGGAGGTCTTCGTAGTCGACGCTGGGGGGCTCCGACAGATCGCGCGTGTAGGGACGCTTCGGGCGACCGTTCGCCCGCGAACGGCCGTTTTCCCGGACCGCATTTTTTTGAAACGAGGGCGTCGGCATCTTCGCGAACCGCTCGCGCTGCTCGTCGATGCGCGGATGAGACCCGGTGATGGCAAAGTACTTTTCCAGAACGTCGTGCGCCCACTCCAGCTCCTCGTCGGGGACAAGGGCGCCATTTCCTCGCGCCTGCACCGCTCGTTCGTAGAAGTCGACCGTTTCTCGGATGTAGTGCACGGCGAAGATGTCGCGGCGCGGCTTGCTGAGAATGCCCTTTTCGAGCCGGTGGATGCCTCGGCGGAGCACACTGGAGGTGTCTGCGGTCTCGTCTTGGCTCTGTGCGTGCACCAGCCGGCCCTTTAGAACAGCTCGGTGCTCGCGGTCGAAGGAGCGGTTGAAAAGCGCGTAGTAGAAAGAGGCAAACACCGGCGAGTAGACCCCGAGGCGCGTCAGCTGCCGGTCGCACCAGTTCCAGGCCCATCGCAGCCGGCGGGCCAGGGCCGCTGTGAGTCGGCTCCAAAAATCCAGTATGGTCATGGAAGTCGCTCGTTGTCCGTTCGGTGCTCTCCGCTGCAATATTCCGTCTTCGGCACTGGGGCACTGGGGGTGGCGGCGCGGCACAGGGGGAGTTCTGTGGTGTACCTGCATCTCCGTCGCCGGACAACGCCCCGCCTTGCAGCTTCAGGTGTGGGCTTATGGCCTCAGGTGTGGGCTTCCAGAATCTGCCGAAGGCGGGAGAGATCGACCGCAAAGTCGGCGTTTTTCTCGGCGTCCGACTCGCCAGCGATGCTGTGGTAGGTGTGACCCAGCGACTCGCTCAGCCACCGGTAGTGCGTAAACGGCACGCCCGGGAAGAACTCCACGATGGTGCAGCCGGTCGCGAACATCATGTTGGTAAGCCCGGCCCCGTGGGGGCCCACAATCCAGTCGGCCTTACTGAACCGGCGCACCTGCTCTCGGATGGAAAGGGTTTCGGCCCGTACTGTCTCGAAGCCGTGCTCCGAGAGGCAGCGGGTCACTGCCGGTTCGTTGAGCACCCGCCGCGTGTCCCCCCCTGCTCGCGACACGTAATAGCGCCGCCCCTGCGTGTTCACGTCGTCATCGGGCGCCAGGACCTCCACCACGTTCTTTCTGAGGGTCCTCACAAAGCGCGCCGGAAGGTATCCGCAGTAGTCATCCGTCATGGGCGGCACGTAAAGCATCTCGCGGGCGTGCACCCACTCTTCCCGACTCGTGGCCTGGTGCAGCCGCACGCCCGCCGGGGCCAGCCGCTCAATCATCTGGACCAACTGGGCTGGATAGCCGGACGGGAGAGTCACGACGGGCGTTTCTCCGAGGCGGTGCAGGGCCTGGAGCCGAGGAATTTCGTCGACCCATCGGTGGTAGTAGTTGCCGTGGTACCGCCCGCCTTTTAGACTCGTGCACTGCTCGACAGTCTCCATGGCGTGGCGCGCAGGAGGTGCCCCATCGTACGCCCCTGCCCGGAGCCGCTTGAGGGTGCGGTAGTGCGAGGGCAGCGTTTCGGCGACTAGCTTGCCCTGCGGCGTCATGACAATACCCTCGTCGAGCCACACTCGTACGTTCTGGAGCCGGTACGCCCGTCGCGCCGGCAGACGACGTGTCAGCTCTCTCGCTCCCTCGGCGTGCCTTCTCTGCGCGTGCAGGGTCTGTGCGTCCCGCAGCGGAGCGACCTCCTTCAGGTGCCGACGCCCAACGCTCGCATCGTGCACCGACACGATGTCCGGGAGGCCCCTCTCGTCGGGCCGGAACCGACGATAGAGTCGCTCAACGCCCGAGCGCAGCGTGGATACTGAGATCATCAACAAACTGGCAAACCTCTGAAGGGCAACACGTACAGCGGCAGCAGGGTGGCCCCGTGGCAAACGCTACCCGACGACCATGGCCGCAATTTTTTTGAGCCCGCTGGCCCGCCCCAGTTGGCGAGGCGAGACCTCGACGGCTCGCGTCATCAAGCGTAGGCCAAAACGCCGGTCCACGGCACTGTGCTTGGTGGATTGAGAACAAATTGCGTCAAACAGTTCCCCCTCAAACTCACGCCGCAGGCTCGGTCTGCGACGGTGCACTTCGTCCCGAAGCTTTTCCGCCACACGGATTCCTCGCTCAACAACCGCCCGCGGATGGCGCGTGGAACGGCGACGCAGAAGCGCGTGGAGCGCATCGGTTTCCGCCGGACTCACTTGCTGGTCGAGGTAACGGGCAAGCAGCTCTTGCCGCACCTCAAGCGACAGTTGGTCCCCCGCGTCCGGACGGGTGTTGGTCTCCGATGTCTCGTGCTGCCGGTACCGAACAAGCGGGGTCTCCACGTTTGCGAACCGAGTGTGTCGAACCAGGCGTTTCCACAGTTCGATATCCTCCGCCCATACAGCGTCCGGGTTGTATCCCCCGACCTCCGCGACGAGGTCTCGCCGAAACATGGTCGCGGGATGATTGATGGGACACCGGTAGTTCATGCGAAGACGGATGCCCGCATGCTCCACCGGATGGTGGGTTTCGAACAGCACCCTACCGCTGGTGTCGATGGCCCGCACGTTGCTTGACACCAGCCCCACCTCCGGGTGGCGTCGCATGAACTCGACCTGCCGGGCGATTCGTTGCGGCTCGTAGACATCGTCCGCATCGGCCCGGGCCACTAGCGAAGCCCGACACGCCTCCAATCCTCGATTCAGGGATACAGGAAGCTGCCGGTTCGTCTCGTTTCGGAGGATGCGAATCCGATCGTCACGCGCCTGATACTCTGCGAGCATGGCCGGCGTCTCGTCTGTGCTCGCATCGTCCACGACGACGAGTTCGAAATCATCGAAGGTTTGCGACAGGAGCGACTCCAGCGCCGGGCGCAGAAAGGCCGCCCCGTTGTGCACGCTCATCAGTACGCTCACGGTCGGCATGGCCTGAGGCAGCTCCTGTGGCAGATCCATTCTCGGTCGGGGCGAGGCGACCTGTTCAGTTCCTCGTCGCACCTCCGCCATACTACTGAGTCATCGCACGACCGCCCCATCGTAGCGGTGCCCGGCGGACAGAGCCTCAGAACCTGCTCGGCTCTAGGCCTCCGCAAAGACGGGAAACCGGGCAGCGGGTCGTCACGCCACCTCCGCCATCCGCCGAAAGTCGTCGCGCAGGCTGCAGAGCTCTTCGAAGGTGCCCCGCGCCGCAATGCGTCCATCTTTGAGGAAGAAGAGCCGGTCGCAGTCGCGCACCGTGCTGAGGCGATGGGCGATGGTGATAAAGGTGCGGTTGGCCTTCAGGTCATTCAGGGCCTCCATCACGCGGCTCTCCGTTTCGTTGTCGAGATCGGAGGTGGCCTCGTCCATCACGAGCACGCTTGGGTTGTGGTAGATGGCCCGCGCCAGCCCCACGCGCTGGCGCTGTCCCCCCGAGAGGCGCACACCGTTCTCCCCGACGACGGTCTCGATGCCCTTTTCAAGCTCGTCCATGACAAAGGCGCCTACCTGCGCGGCGTAGAGGGCCTCCCAGACCTGCTCGTCGTCAATGTCTGCCTCGGGCACCCCAAACGCCACGTTCCGCCGGATGGTGTCGTCGAGCAAAAAAATGGACTGCGGGATGTACCCGAGGTGGTCTTGCCATGCCCGCAGGTTGGCGTGCACGTCCCTCCCGTCCGCCAGAATGCGTCCTTCTTGCGGTTCGAGAAGCCCGAGGAGCACGTTCACGAGCGTGGTCTTGCCCGACCCTGTGGCCCCGACCAGCCCCACCGACTCGCCCGGCGCGATGGACAGTTCGACATTTTGCAGGGCCGGCTCAGTGGCGTTCGGGTAGAGGTACGTGACGCCGTCGAATCGGAGCGAGCGCTGGAACGAAACGCTCGGCCCCGTATCCGCCACGGGTCCGTTTCGACGTTCCGGATCCGGCAGGGCAATCGGCTCGCCCCTCAAGTCGCCGAGCGCCCGGAGGTCGCCGAGCACCGCGTCGACGGATGCCATGTTGTATTGGAGCGCGTTGAGGGTGCTGGTAATGGCCCCGATGGTGGCTCGTAGCCGCACGATGGCCGCCCCGAAGAGGCCCAACAGGGGCACCATGGCCGTGAGCCCCGTGCCCACGAGCACCATGGCCAGCACCAGCAGCATCAGTCCCACCACGGCGATGTACTCCAGCAGTGGGTTCCCGACCGAACTGATGAACTTCTGGTACCGCTGCAGCCGAGCAAACCGGGCAATGCTCTGGTAGAAGTCGTCGATGAGCGCGCCTTCCACCCCGATCACGCGGGCGTCTCGGAAGGCCCCCAGCCCTTGGTTCACGGCCTGAATGGCTTTCTTCCGCTCGGTTCGGGCCTTCCGGCCGTACACCCCCATCTTCTCCTGCACCGTGCGCAGGAACAGCCACGCCCCGCCCCCGACCCCAATCACCGCCCCAAGCGCCGCCCACGGCGTGGTGACGATGAGCAGCGCGGCGATGCACACCGTCATCATCCCGTTTAGGATGAGCTTCAAGATGGGGTTGATGACCCCCGAGATGATGTTCTTTGTCTCCGAGTTTACGTTGCGGAGCAGCTCCGCCGTGTTTCGCCCGAGGTGAAATTCGTAGGGCGCCTCCATGTAGCCCGTGAAGAGCATTCGAGCAAGCCGCACCCGGTGGCGCTCGGTGAGCCGAATGCGAACGTACTTCAGCAGCACCAGGAATCCCGCCCGGACCGTGAAGATGAGGATGAAGCCGACGGCTCCCCAAATCACCAACTCCTTGCTGGTGGTAATGCCGAGCGTGGTAAGCACCGGTTCCACGCCCGGGTACGCGCGCACCTCCTCCGGCACCGCAAGCGTCGAGATGAACGCCGGCACGGCCCCGATGCCAATCATCTCCAGCACCGCCCCAATTCCCATCATAACGAGCAGGCCGGCGTACTGGAGCTTGTCTTTCCGGCTGAACAGCGGCCGGAGCTTGCTAATCTTTTCGATCATGTGCACTCCGCTTTGGTTCGACGATCCGTCGTCTGCGCCTGTCCGCCCGGCTCAGTCGGCCTCATCGTGAGCCCCATCGTGAGTCCCGTCGTGGGCGCCGCCTCCGAGCAACCACACGTTCTCGGCCTCGGCCCCGTCCTCAAATCCGTTTCGTGCGTCGATGATGGTGGGCACGCGCTCGCGGATGGTGTCGTAGGGAAAGTCGTCGTGGTCGGTCACCAGCACCGCCACGTCGTGCGCGTCGAGACCCTCGTCGGTCAGCTCCACGCGCGGCACTTCCATCGCGCCCTGCCCGGTGTCCACGCAGAAGGACTCCACGTGCGGGTCCGCAAAGCGAATCTGCTCGATTCCTTTTTCTCGGAGCAGGCGAACCACCGTGCGCGCCGGTGCGTGCCGCGTGTCGTCCACGTTTTTCTTGAAGGCCGTCCCTAGGACGAGCACGTTCGCGTCTTGCAGCCGAACGGGCTGCTTGGCGATGGCTTCCACCACGGCATTGGCCACGTAAAACGGCATCTGCTCGTTGACCTGCGCCGAGAGGGTAATGAAGCTCGTCTCGAAGTCGTGCCGCCGCGCCAGCCAGGACAGGTAGTGCGGGTCCACCGGGATGCAGTGCCCGCCCAGCCCGGGGCCTGGGTAAAACGGCATGAAGCCAAACGGCTTGGTCGCCGCCGCATCGATCACCTCCCACATCGACACGTCGCCCATTCGGTCGCACAGTTGGGCCAGTTCGTTGACCAGCGCGATGTTGACCGAGCGGAAGATGTTCTCCAGCAGCTTCTCCATTTCCGCGACCTTTGGATTGGACACGGCATGGACCTGGTCGACGATCTGTTTGAGGGCCAACTCGGCCACCTGCGTGTCGGTGTCCGTCACGCCGCCCACCACGATTGGCGTGTTGGCCGTGGTGTACTCTTCGTTGCCCGGGTCAATGCGCTCGGGGCTGAAGGCCAGAAAGTAGTCGTGCCCACAGGCCAGCCCCTTCTCCTGGGCGGCCTCGTCTAGGAGGGGACGCATGACCTCTTCGGTAGTGCCGGGATAGGTCGTGCTTTTCAGGACGACGAGTTGGCCCGGCCGCAGGTGCTCGGCGACAGACGCGGTGGCGGACTCGATGTACGACGTGTCGGGTTGCTTGTGCTCGTCGAGTGGCGTTGGCACGCACACAAAGAACACGTCGATGTCCCCGGCCTGCCCGAAGCTGGTGTCGGCGGAGAGCGCTCCGGCCTCGACGACGCGCCGCACCGTCTCGTCGTCGAGGTCCTCGTTCCAGTTGTCGCCGGCGTTGAGGCGGTCTACGCGCTCAGCGTCGACGTCGAACCCGACCGTCTCGAAGCCCTGGTCGGCATACTCGATGGCCAGGGGCAGCCCCACGTACCCAAGCCCAACCACTCCGATGCGGGCGCGGCCTTGGCGCAGCTTGGCAACGAGGCGCTGGGCCGTAGACTCAACGCCATTGGCAGAGACGGGCTCGGGGGACGTACCAGTATTCGTGCTCATTGCGCGTTCTATCCGTTTTTGAATGGGGATCCCCGATGCATTGACGCACCGCCTCTCGGTAGCAGGCGGCTCGTTTTGAACAGACGGCTTCTTTTGTTGGCACGCGGCTTCTGGTCGGAAGCTTCGCGTCCACGCGTGATGCTTCTCAACTTCATCCGTGGGGCTTCGATGCGGCTCCGCCACGTCAGTCACAGTACGGGAACCGCCTGTGACCTGCAACGCCTTAGCTTTAAGTCTTGACCGGCAACCGAGCGTCTCGGGGCACCCTGCAAGCCCTCGATTCACCAGCCCTCGATTCGCAAGCCCTCGATTCCACGCCGCCCGGCGCCCCCTCGCGCAGGCCTCTCTGAGGCCTTTTTGAGGCCCCTCTACGTCCGCACGCCTCGCGTGTCTTGTGGTAGGCAGCGCCGTACCCGGCACGCAGCCCCCCGGAGGGCGGCGCCTCCCGTTGGTCAAACCAGAGAGCCAAACCGGTTAGTCAAACCGCCCCACCTCAAACACCGTAAGGAGCGTCACGGCCAGCGAGACGACAGAGGTGGTCACTTGCAGCACGTCGCGCCAGTTCAACCGCTCTCGGGTTTCCACCCGCACCACATCGCCGTCTTGCAGCGAGGGATACTGCGAACGGGAAGCAAACGCCTCAATCTCCTCCTCCAAAATTTTCTTCCGCTCCCCGTCCTGAAGGCGGAACAGGTGGATTTTGACCCGCGAACGGCGTCCGCCCTGCCCTCCCCCTCCGGATAGCGCGAGAAGCTGTCCCAGGTTGATGTTTTCCCCGACCTGGTAGATGCCCGACTGCCCCCCGAGCACCAGCACTTCGATGGTATTCTGGCCGGGCCGGGCAAAGGTGTAGTAGGCCGTCCCGCCCGCCTGACGGCCGCCCGGATTCTGGGCCTGCACCGGCCCTGCCACCAGCATCAGGCAAAGCGTTAGTCCTGCAGCGAGGGAAACACGTACGGTACCCATGTAGACGATTGGTTGGGACAGTCAGGGGAAGCAGAGAGCGAGTACAGGCGTGCGTGGGCGGCGGGCTGTGCGGCTATCCTTCCGCGGCCGACGCCTCTGGCAGCGAGCGGTACTGATCGTAGGGGCCGTACTGGCCGTAGTGCCGGTACCGGTACTTGTAGCCGTAGGCCATAGAGATGTCGAACCCGTTGAAGACCACCCCCCCAATGTCCGCCCCTACGCCGTAGAGGGTGTCGAGGGCGTCCTCCAGTTCAGCCTCGGTGGTTGTGCCGGCCCGGGCCACGCAGAGCGTCGTGTCGCACAGGTCGGACAACAGCGGCCCGTCGGACGTCGCGAGGACGGGCGACGAGTCTACAATGATGTGGTCGAAGTGCTGGCGGGCGTGCTCCAGAAACTCGCGGAACCGGGAGGAGCCGAGCACCTCGGTGGGATTGTCGACCTCGGTGCCTGCAGGCAGCACGAAGAGGTTGTCGATAAGAGGCGTCCGCAGCGACTGCTCCTGAAAGTCGTTCTGCAGGGCCTCCGTGATGCCGGGCGTCCGGGAAATGTCGAAGACCTCGTGCAGGCGCGGGCGGCGCAGATCCCCGTCGATCAAGAGCGTGGAGTGCCCCGCCTGGGCCGTCACCACCGCCAGGTTCGAGGCCGTAATGGATTTTCCGTCGCCGCTGCCCGCGCTGGTAATCAAGATTGTGCTGCTTGAACCGTCGGGCCGGCCGAGCTGCAGGTTGGTCCACACCTTCCGGTACGCCTCCGTGGCGGCCGAGTAGGGCTTGAGCACCCCCACCAGGCTCGACTCCAACTGGTGGCCTTCCCACGCCACGGTGGGTTGCCCGTCCATCTGGTCCTCAATGAGGGGCTGGAGGTTGGGAATGATGCCTGCCTGCGGATACCCCATCTCGCGAATCTGGTCGGGCTTGTAGAGCCGGTTGTCCATCTGGTCGCGGATCAGGGCCAGTCCCCCGCCCCCGAGCAGGCCCACAATCAGCCCCAGAAAGATGTTGCGGCGCGGGCGCGGGCGCACGGGAGTGCCCGGCATCGGGGCCTCCGCTACGCGAGTGGCGTAGCCGAGCTCCGACTTCTCCCGCACGCGGACCTCCTGCAGCTGCTTCGTCACAAACCCGTACATCTGCTCGGCGTACCGCTGGTCGCGCTGGAGCTGCGCCAGCTCCATGGCCTTCTCGGGAATCTCGTTGAGGTCGCGCTCGTACTCCTGCAGTCGATCGGAAAGCACGTCAATGCGGGACTCTAGGCCCGAAATCTGGATCTGCCGCTCCGCAATCCGTCGCTTCAGATCGTCGACGCGCTGCGCCCCTTGCTCGGGACTCAGCCCCCCCGCCATGACCTGATCCACGTACCGGTTCGAAAGGTCGGAGATGCGGGCGCGCAGCTTCTGGATGCGCTCGTCAATCTGGGCGGCCTGCGCACTGTCGGCCCGCGTCATCGCTCCGGACTGAAGCTGAATCTGCTGTTTCGACAGCTCCAGCTCGGCAATCTTGGCCTGCAGGGCCTCAATCTCCTGCCGCACCGTCGACGCAACCCGCTCGGACAACTGGTCGGGCTGGATGGATTCGAGCTCGTCCCGGAGCGACTCCAGCGACGACCGTTCCATCCTCAACTCAATCCGCGCCTGCTCCAGCTGCGTTTCCGTGTCGGCAATCTGTCCCGCCAGGTTTCCCTGCCTCTGATCGAGACTGATGGCGTTCTCCCGGCGCTGATACTCTTGGATTCGCCGTTCAATCTGTTCCAGCTCCTGCTCCAGCTCCCGGGCGCGCTTCTGCAAAAACTGCCGGGAGGCCGACACGCGTGCCCGGCTCGACTCCTTCGTCAGCTCGATGTACTCCTCCGCGTACAGGTCCGCAAGTAGACGGGCCACTTCCGGGCTCTCGTCCTGTGCCGCCACCTGAACGACGTTCGTCTCCTGGCTGGCCCGTGCAAACTCAACCCGCCCCGCCAGGGCCGGCGCCACATCGGACGCGGACGGCGGCTCGTCGGCGCTGGTGTCGGGGCTGGTGGAGGCGTCTCCGGCGCGCGCTTCTTCGCCGAGCCCTAGCACCTGGCTCATGGACGCCACGACCTGCCGCTTGAGCCGCCCCACCGGCGATGTGCCCTGCGCCTCCAGCACGCGCTCTGCGTCCCCCCGCTCCACCAACCGCCGCGCCACACGAACGCGCAGCGACTGGGAGTTGCGCAGGAAAAGAAGCTCGTTTTCCAGCGAGTTGCCCGCACTCGGCAAGAGCCCGCTGCCCTGCCCCCCGGACATTCCAGCGCCCGCCCCGCCGGCCTGTTTCTCCTTATCCACAAGCACGAGGCTGTTCGTGCTGTACACGGGAACCTGCGAGTAGGTGTAGAGGGCGGCTCCACTCACCACCGCAAGACACGTGAGAATGATGAGCCACTTCCGCCGCCGAAGAAGATCAAGAATCTCCTCCGCCTGCTTCTTGAAGCTCTGCGAAGACCCCTGCGGACTTCCTCCCGGAAACCCGCTGGCCTCCGCGTCCCAGGAACGGACAATGTCTCCCTGACCGTTGCTTTCTGGATCTCTCCGCTGAAGTTGAGCCATAATTTCGTATGCAATCTCGTCTAGAAAAGGCCGGGCACGCGGCGCTCGCCTCTGGATCCGCGCAGTCGAGTTTCCTCTCGTGAGCTTCCTCTCAGCCCAGGTACGTGCCACTATGCTGGAAATGAAGTCCTCGCCACAGGCAGCCGGTCCTCCTGAACCCCCGTCCGCGCGCCCCCGCCTACTCGAAGAAACCCCGCCTACTCGAAGAAACCCCGCCTGTTCGAAGAAGATCGGGGTACGCAACGGCGCGTACCGCACGTTTCTCAGATGCAAAGGATCTTAGATGCAAAGGAGCCCCCCGCAGAAAAGCGCTGTGCAAGCGGAAAGGCGCTCCTCCGACGTAGCTTCTACAATCTAGGCGATTATCCACTCCCAAGTGTGAGCGTGTCTCCGCGTCAGATTGTCATAACTTGGAGAGTTGACGGTAATCTTATGGATCAACGTGTCCTGCAAAGGGAATCCTAAGGGATTCTACAGAGACCTTTCTCTTGCTTCGTGGACCAGATGGCTCTGAGGGGGCACGCCGTTTCGGCTCGGAGATGGGGAGGGGCACTGTTGGGACGGCCTCCGCATGTTTTTTCGCGAGTGCCTTTCGGAGGCCGCCGGATTTCTCTGGACAGCGTTTTCTGTCTAGGCGCCGCCTCTACTTTGTGCAGAAGAGTGATAATGTTGAATGATTTTCATGACGTGCCCACCTGGCATGTTTCAGGGGGCGTCGAGGATTTTTCCCGGGGCGCTCCTTCCCTCCGTAGCGTCATCGTTCATCCTGTGGCGTTCGGGGGGATGGTATCCGGGCGGCCGAGGGGCACACGTGGACGTGCTTCTGCGGCGGAGGCGCGTCTGTTAGGCCTTGCCCGTGTTAGGCCTTGCCCGGCCAGATGTGAAGGGACCGACTTTTCGGGGATGACTCGCCGCGCAGGACAGGCCCTCAGTTCGGGCACGTCAGTTCAAGCAGAGAGGGGGCCCCATCGTGAGAACTTCCTCTTTCTCCGCGTGCCCGGCGGGCGGTCTCCCCGCCAGCGCCGCTTCTTGGTCCGTGCGGGCTCGCCCGCCACGCGCAATGAATACAGCGCTTTCGTCGGCCCGTCTCCCGCCCTCCCTCCGCTCAAATACCGGGAAGAAGTATGGCGATGAGGGGAACTGTCCCCTCCCGGCCTTCAAAACGGTAGAGCGACCGCCCGAGCGGAACGAGCGTCCCGCAAGCATCAGTGCGGCACCTACAATGTAGATTGAACCCGCGAGTCCAACGAGGAGGAGGGGACTGAGCGCAAACATTGACGCAACGGAACCGATGGGGAGAGGCGGAAGGGACAGTATCGCCTCTCTCGGGGTGCAAGCACCGTTCCGTCGTCCTCTCGCGCCCAACGCCGTTCATCTACGGGGAGAACGGCCCGGGGACTGCCCCCACGCCGCTCCTCGGCCCTCCGCAGCATTACGTTTTGCCGGGGCGTGGTAGATCTTTCGCTCGTCCGTCTCCCGCCGCCTCAGCGCAACCTGACGCCGCTCCCGCGCAATGATTCTCGGAAATGCGGAGTATTCTCGGAGGTTCGAAGTTCGGAAGCGCGGAGTTCGGAAGCGCAGCGCGCCGAATCACGAGCGTTCGCCGGCACACCTCAGCCGTCCGTCCCGTCGCGCGCCCCCTGCTCCACCCACTGCACGGCGTGGCGGAGCAACGCCTCCACGGTGTCGTGGCCCAGCTTCTCCTTTGCGCGGCGCCGGTAGGTTTCGATCGTCTTTCGGTTCAGGTCAAGCTGGTCGGCGATTTGGCGCACGCTGTGCCCTTCCCCGATCTTCCGAAAAACCGTGAGTTCCCGATCCGTAAGCTCGCCGAGCGGAGATGTCTTCGTCTTGCCTCCTCCCCGGACCAGCCGGCTGAGGATGCGGGACGCGACGTGTCGACTCAAGAACACCTGCCCTTCGCTTATCAACTCGATGGCCCGCATCACCTCTTCGGTCTCCTCGGTCTTCATGAGGTAGCCCGAGGCCCCCGCCTCGATGGCCCGCTCGGCGTACAGGTCTTCGTTGTACTTCGAAAACACCAGAATCCGGACGTCGGGGGCCCGCGACCGGATTCTCTGAATGAGGGCCAGTCCGTCGGTTTCCCCCAACGAAATCTCGAGCACCACGACGTCGGGCGGACGGTCCTCAATGACGGACAGCGCCTCGGCCGAGCTCTCCGCCGCCCCCTTTACCTGAAGCTCGGGATGCCCTTTCACCTTTGCCCGCAGGATCTCCCGAATGGCAGGGTGCTTGTCAACGACAAAAACCTGCGTCTTTTCGCGGGGTGCGTCGGAACTCATTCGCCTGAGGTTGAGCTGGTTGACGATGTCGAAATACGCATTGTCCCGTGAAGGGCAGTCCCGAATAGGGCAGTTCCGCACAGGGCAGAAGCGGCGGGCGCTTTGAGGACGCGCCAGCGAAGCGGATGCGCCAGCGAAGCGGATGCGCGCCTCCTCGCCCGGGGCACCCGCGGGATACTGTCGTGGTTTCTAAAGGTCGTGCTTTCGAAAGAAGGCGCTGGGAAAAGGGCCTATCCGCAAGCAGACCGACCCTGCAACGGCGCCGCTACTCTCGACCAGAATCGAGGCGTTTTCCAGTGCACCACCGCTTCGGCGGGCCGGCCAGCGTGCCGTCTTCGCAGGATGGACTGCGTGGATGCGCTTTCCAAGTACGGGGGCGGGATCGGGGGAATTCTACCACATTGGGGTAGGGATGGGGTGCGGAAACGGCGCAGCTTTTTGTGGTCTCCCAGAGCATACCTCCACCCTGGTGGTGCGCCATCGGATCCGACCCCGAGACAAGAAACGACGCTTCTGTCCGCACGTCTTCCGGATACGACGGTCCCCTACAGAGGCTCCTCCCGGCGGTCTGGTGGACGTCCGCGAGTGGATTGGAGCCCCCCGGGAAGGAAACCGGCTCTATTGGCCCACCTGAGAACAGGGCTCTTTTCCTTCGTCCACGCGTTCGCACGAGAGGGTGAGGGCCGTGCCCTGCGTTGGGATGGCCGTTTCTCCGCACCCTCACGACCCACCGGGTCCTCCACGCCCCGACGCCGAGGTCGGAGAATCCCCCATGCCCCCACCGACGCGCTCGACAGCATCCTACAGCGCACGGAAAGGGAAACGGATTCAGGGCCTACGCCCCGCCCGGTGTGTTGAGGCGTCCCGCCAAACCAGGCCCATCCTCCAGCCGATTGGGACGTCCGCCCATCCCTGCATGGCCCCTGCATGGCCCACCTTTCAACCAAAGTCTTGAAGCCCTTCGAGGGCGGAGGGCGTTTCAGCCTGAACGGAGAGCCCCTTGCGACTGGGGGAGGCACTGGAGACAGGCGCTGTGGTGGTGCACGCCTGGTGAATCCGGGACGCCCCTATACTCCCTATACTGAAGCACTCACACTGAAGCACTCACACTGAAGCACTCATACTGAAGCACTCATACTGAATTCGCCCTGCCAGGACCCGTCCTCCTCTTCACCCTCCCCCAACCCTCCTATCTTCCGCATCTTCTACTATCTTCCGCATCTTCTACTTTCTCCCTTCTTGGAGTCTGTTTTGGTTTCGGATCGGGGAGCGGGGGCGCGAATTGATCGCGCGAACAGTGCGTCTTGAGCAGGGCCTGCAGCGGGGCTCCCGGCCGGGCGAACGACTGATTTGCAGCCGACCAAGGCCGCCTGGAGCGTCCGGAGCGCGTACGGGGATACTCCCCGGGGGCACCTGAGCCATCAATCGAACAGTCAAAACAGATGCTTAGGAATGCTCCTGCCCGTCGGAGCCTACGCCACCGGGCGCGGCCTCCTCGTCACTGCCGGACTCGGACACGGCATCGGAAGCCCCAGACACCTTTTTGCCGGCCCCCGGTGCCGAGGCCCACTGCACTGCAAACTGCAAGAGCTTCGAGACCGATTCGAACCCAAGCTTCTCTTTGGCCCGCCGCCGGTAGGTCTCCACGGTTTTTCGCGCTAGGTTGAGCCGGTCCTGGATTTCTTCGATGCTGCAGCCCTCCCCCAGCATCTGAAAGACAGCCAGCTCGCGGTCGGTGAAGTCCTCAATCGGGAAGCTCGGTTCAGAAGACTCTCCCCGAGCCACCTTGTTGAGAATCTGCGAGGCCATCTCTCGGCTCAGGAAGACCTCCTCCTTGTCTACCACCCGAATGGCCTCAATCAGTTCGTCGGTGGGCTGGTCCTTCATGAGATAGCCCGACGCCCCGGCCTGAATGGCCCGCTCCGCGTAGACCATCTCATCGTACATCGAGTACACGACGACTTGAATCTCGGGACACTGGGACTGAAGATTCTGTACCAGGTCCAGCCCGTGGGCGTCCTCTAAAGAGATGTCAATGACCGCCGTGTCCGGCTCCAATTCTTCAATTTGACGGAACGCCTCCTCCGACGAGGTTGCCGTTCCACAAACGTCGATGTCGAGGGTGTCGTCAATCCGGTTGCGAATGGCCTCCAAGATGGCCGGATGATCGTCGACGAGAAAGGTGCGGATGTGATCTGTAGACTGAGACGGCATGCTGGAAGGTGGGTACGATGAGACAGACGGCGTGGTCGGGCGTGTAGTCGAGCATCCAGAGCTGCGAACTCCGTTGGGGTGTGTAGCCGGGAAGTGTAGGAGATACCTAGCTCACGATCAAGGAACATTGTAGGTCCGAGGTCTAAAGACGCTGCGGGGGCAACGGGTCGGCGCGTGAGGGCAAGCATTTCGCCCATCCCCAACGACTCTGCGAAGGGCCCCTCTTCCGCTCCCAGGTCCAGGAAGATCTCGCCCCCTGGCCGTGCTAGCTGCCGCGTTCCACAGACGCAGCGGCCGCTGGGAGGACGAGCGTGAAGGTGCTGCCCTCCCCCGCGGACGTTTCAACGTCCACGTCCCCGTCGTGGCGACTGATGATTTCGTTGACGAGGTACAGCCCCAGCCCCAGCGACACCTCTCCGTCGGTGGGCTGGGCGGTAAGGCGCTGAAACGGCTTGAACAGGTGCTGCAGGTCTTCTTCCCGGAGCCCAGGCCCCTGGTCGGACACGGAGAAGCGCACCTCTGCCTCCGCACGTTCAACCCGTACCTCTACCGTTTCTCCGCGGGGCGAGTACTTGAGCGCGTTGTTCACGATGTTCTTCATCGCCTCCTGCAGCCGCACCGCATCTCCGCGGACAAAGGCCTCTTCGGCAAAGTCCGCACGGCGCAGGCTCTGGTCCTTGTACTCCGCGTGTGGCTGGAAGCTCTCGACCACGCGCTCGGCCAGTGCCGTGACGTTGACTCGCTCAAACGTGAAATCTTCTGCCAGCACCGGCGGCGCGGAGAAATCAAACTCGCTCAGGCACCCGAAGGCCTCCTGTGCCGATGAATGAATGAGCTCTATTTTGCGCCTCGCATCGTCGGACAACTGCTCTTGTTCGAGCAGAATGTCGGAAAGCCGCTCGATCGCAACGATAGGATTCTTGAGTTCGTGCAAAACAGCGGAGAACTGTCTTGAATCCTTGCTCGTGCTCATGGCACTCCGTCGGCTTTGAAAAAACGCGGCGTAGAAGAACGAACGTCTGCCCTTCGAAGAACGGATTCGTTTTCCCCTCGGCGCACATCGACATCCTTTCGGCACAGGCGTAAGAGCATCCGCCATGTCCGTGCGGGAGACCTTCAGGCGTCCTCCGCTCTCGGGGTTGAGCCATGGTGCCCACCATGACCAAAACAACTCGGTGTGTGTCTGGCGCTCGATGATGTGCTGAGCGAAAAGAAAGGCAGGGCTCAGGGGCGTTAAGACAAGTGCCCTCGTCCTCGGGAGATGTGTCTTTGTTTGCTGATTGGTAAGCGGATTTGCTACATTTTCTAAGGTACTGCGTTCACTTTTCGATTTCAAGGGTCGAGCTTTCGGATGATACGGTCTTGCAGAAGCATCTCGGCCCCCGACGCGGTCCTCAACGCGATTCCGTGCGCGGAAGACCAGGCCGATGTCCGTACGGACCCGTGCAGCGGCCGCACGAACCGCCTCGTCGTCCTTAGCAGTGGCAACTAGCAGTGGCAAGATCTACCGCCAGCACAAATGTGGCGACAGTGTGGGCGAGCCGGATGCGCTGCCCCAGGCAACGTGGCTGCACCGCGTGGCGGAAATGACGGGGCTGGGTCCCCCAATCCGAACGGGCCCCAACGATGAGCAGGCCGCAGCCCCCCTCAACTGGGCCTACGACATGGCTCTCAATACGCGCCGGATCCGGACGGAACTGAAGCTTGCCCAGGAGACCTCCCTCCTGCAGGCCCTTGTGCGGCCGGTACTGTGGGAGCGGAAGGCCTGAGACAGGTGCACTTCGTATTGCGCGTTTCGCATCCATTCAGCCCATTGCGCAACACGAAACGCAACACGAAATACGCAGTGTT